>Ga0066388_100002713_pt1 | contig 11025 bp, 9 predicted proteins | sample PanSoiMetaGPlot6_FD_64539 | JGI IMG/M metagenome (GOLD analysis project Ga0066388, IMG submission 64539) | Tropical forest soil microbial communities from Panama analyzed to predict greenhouse gas emissions - Panama Soil - Plot 6 (Hybrid Assembly) | ecosystem: Environmental > Terrestrial > Soil... | reverse complement strand
ACAACCTCAACGAGCTGCTCGGCATCGGCGTGCGTCCACACTCCTACGCGGGGGGCGGAAACGGCTCACCGCGCAAGCTCAGCATGGCGCGGCTGGTGGTCGGCTCCGAGGGCACGCTGCTGACCATCCTCGACGCCAAGGTGCGCCTGGTGAAGAAGCCCGCCGCCACCGCGCTCGCCGTCATTCACTACCAGGACATGCAGGAGGCGCTCGAGTCGTCTCCGACGCTGCTGGAGACGGGGCCATACGCGGTCGAGGTGACCGACAAGGTCATCCTCGACCTGGCCCGCGCCAACATCGAGCAGTCGCAGAAGATGGGCTGGGTGCAGGGCGACCCCGCGGCCATCATGATCGTCGAGTACACGGGCGAGAACGACAAGGAAGCCCGCGCCAAGGTGGAGGCGCTGGAGCTCAGGCGGCAGCGCGAGCGCTTCGGCTACGCCGCACACCTGGCCTACGAGGCGGGCGAGCAGCGCGCCATCTGGGGCCTGCGCAAGGCCGGCCTCGGGCTGCTGCTCGGCATGAAGGGCGACAAGAAGCCGATCGCCTTCGTCGAGGACACCTGCGTGGAGCCGCGGCATCTCTCGAAGTTCGTGCCGCGGTTCAAGGAGATCTTCGCCAAGCACGACACCGTCGGCGCCTATTACGGCCACTGCTCGGTCGGCTGCCTGCACATCCGCCCGGTGATCGATCTCAAGGTGCCGCGCGGGATGGACCAGGTGAAGGCCATCGCCGACGAGATCACCGACCTCGTCGTGGAGTTCGGCGGCACCATCTCGAGCGAGCACGGTGACGGGCGCGCGCGCAGCCCGTTCCTCGAGCGGATGTACGGTCCCACGCTGATGGAGGCCTTCCGCCGGCTCAAGCGTGCGTTCGATCCCGAGAACCGGCTGAACCCGGGCAACATCGTGGACTCGCCGGGCATCCTCGAGAACCTCCGCTACGGCGTGTCCTACAAGACGTGGGAGCCCACGACGCTCCTCGACTTTTCTTCGCAGGGCGGCTTCGCGGCCTCGGTGGAGATGTGCAACGGCGTCGGCGTCTGCCGCAAGAAGCTCGAGGGCACCATGTGCCCCTCGTACATGGTGACCAGCGACGAGGAGCATTCCACGCGCGGTCGTGCCAACGCCCTGCGCAACGTGCTGTCCGGCCGGCTGCCGGCCGCCGAGTTCACCGGCGAGCGGCTGCACGAGGTGATGGACCTTTGCCTCGAGTGCAAGGGCTGCAAGGCCGAGTGCCCGTCCAACGTGGACATGGCCAAGCTCAAGTACGAGTTCCTCCACCATTACTACGAAGCCAACGGCCTGCCGCTCCGGAACCGTCTCTTTGGCCGCATCGAACGTCTCAATCGCCTCGGCGCCCGCATGCCGGGGCTCGTCAACGCGCTCTCGGCACTGTCGTTGAGCCGCTGGATGATGGAGAAGGTGGCCGGCATCGATCGCCGCCGGCCGCTGCCCGCGCTGGCCGGCGAGACATTCACCGACTGGTTCGCGCGCCGAGCGGCGCCGGCCGCGTCGCGCGGCGACGTCGTGCTCTTCCACGACACCTTCGTGACCTACAACACGCCCGAGATCGGCCGGGCCGCCGTCGAGGTGCTGGAGGCGGCCGGCTATCGGGTCGTGCTGATCGACCGCAAGTGCTGCGGCCGGCCGCTGATCTCCAAGGGCATGCTGCGCGAGGCCCGGGAGCACGCGGCGTGGAACGTGGCGCGCCTCGCCCCCTACGCCCAGCGCGGCGCGGCCATCGTCGGCCTGGAGCCGTCGTGCCTGCTCACGCTCGGCGACGAGTACGTCGACCTGCTGCGCAGCGACGAAGCGCGCGCGGTGGCGAAGCAGAGCGCGCTCTTCGAGCAGTTCCTGCTGCGCGAGAAGGCGCGCGGGCTCGAGCTGCCGTTCGCCCAGCACGGCCGGCAGGCGCTGCTGCATGGGCATTGCCACCAGAAGGCGATCGTCGGCACCAAGCCGACGGTGGCGGTGCTCGCGTGGGCCGGCTACGCGGTCACCGAGGTCGACTCCGGCTGCTGTGGCATGGCGGGCTCCTTCGGGTTCGAGCGCGAGCACTACGATCTCTCGGTGGCGATCGGCAATCGCCGGCTGGCCCCCGCGGTGAAGGCCGCGCCGGCCGCGACGACGATCGTCGCGCCCGGCATCTCCTGCCGCCAGCAAATCCAGCATCTGGCCGGCCGCCGCGCGCTCCATCCGGCCGAGGCGCTGCGCGAGGCGCTGGCGACGTGAGCGTGGCTGTGCGAGCCGCAGCCGGAGGTGAGGCGAGCCTGTGAACGACGAGATTCTCTTCAACCCGCTGCTGCCCGAGTTCCACGCCGACCCGTACCCGTTCTATCGGCGACTGCGCGAGAAGGAGCCCGTGCACCAGTCGCCGATGGGCTTCTGGGTGCTCACACGCTACGACGACTGCGTGGCGGTGCTGCGCGACCAGCGTTTCGGCCGCGAGGAATTCCAGCAGATGCTGACGAGCGTGTACGGTGACGACAGCGAGAAGCCGACGCTGCCGCGCTCGATGCTGTTCCGCGATCCGCCCGATCACACCCGGCTGCGTGCGCTGGTGAGCAAGGCCTTCACGCCGCGCATGATCGAGACGATGCGCGATCACATCCAGGAGATCGTCGATCGCCTGCTCGATCGGGTGCAGGACGCCGGCCGCATGGATGTGATGGAGGATCTCGCGTACCCGCTGCCGGTGACCGTCATCTGCGAGATGCTGGGCGTGCCGCTGGACGATCACGCCGCCATCCGCGGCTGGTCGGCCGCCATCGCGCGCAGCCTCGACGCCATCGGGCTGCCGTCCGACCAGGCGATCGTCGAGCGCGGCCGGGTTGCCCGCCGGGCGCTGGCGGACTACTTCCGGCGGCTGGTGCCCGAGCGTCGCGCGCGGCCGCAGCAGGACCTGCTCTCGGGATTGATCGCGGCCGAGGAACAGGGGGACAAGCTGAGCTCGGACGAGGTCATCGCGATGTGCCTGCTGCTCTTCATCGCCGGTCACGAGACGACCGTGAACCTGATCGGCAATGGAACGCTCGCCCTGCTGCGCCATCCCGACCAGCTCCGCCGGTTGCAGCGGGAGCCCGGGCTGATCGCCAACGGCGTCGAGGAGCTCTTGCGCTACGACAGCCCCGTCCAGCGCACCGCCCGCATCACCAGCACCGACGCCGAGGTGGCCGGCCAGCCGATGCCCAAGGGCACCATGGTGATCACGGCGCTCGGCGCGGCCAACCGCGATCCCGCGCAGTTCACGGACCCCGACGTGCTCGACGTCGGCCGCAAGGATCCGCGCCACATCTCGTTTGGCTTTGGGATCCACTTCTGCCTGGGAGCGCCGCTGGCCCGCGTGGAAGGCCAGGTGGCGCTCGGCACGCTGCTGCGCCGCCTGCCGAAGGTCGAGCTGGCCGAGGCCACGCCCGAGTGGCGCGAGTCGTCGGTGCTCCGTGGTCTGAGACGGCTGAACGTCAGCTTCTGACCCGTCGGACGGGCCCTCGACGTGGCCGCCCAACCACGGACGGGCAGGTGTACAACAAAGGCGTGGACTCTTCGCGCGCACGCCTGAAGGATCTCAGCCAGCGTCTGCTCCGTCTGCACGGGCTGCTGCTCGACCGCGAGCGGCAGGCCTACGAGCGGCGGCATGGGGCGCTGCCGTCGCGCGCGCTACTCCAGCTCCTCCTTCACGACGAGGAGTTTGCCTGGCTTCGCTCACTATCGGGTCTCGTCGCGCACATCGACGAGCTGGTCAGCGCGCCCGAGCCGCCGCCGGGGGAGCTCGTCGAGCGCGTGTTCGCCGAGGCGACCCGGCTGCTGAAGTCGGGCGAGCAGAGCCCCTTCCACGACAAGTACCGCGACGCCCTGCAGGACTCGCCCGAGGTCGTGATGGCGCACGCGGAGGTCAGCAAGCTGCTGCGGAACCGCGAGAATCGTTGACGCCGCGCCGCCTCCTGTGCGAAGAAATTCGTCGACCGATTTCTTCGCACGAGGAGGCGACATGCGTCGTTGGCTCGGCCCACTTCTGGTCGTTGGGCTCCTGACCGGCTGCTCCAGCTATGCGGTGCCCCGCTACGGTGTCTCCGTCACCAACGTCACCGCGCTGAAACAGACGGGGGCGGCGCCCACCAGCGTCGGGAAATTCACGACGACGGGCGAGAGCAAGAAGGACATCACGTGTCGCGCCGTCGGCCCCATCAAGACGCCGGACGAGCGCCCGTTCGAGGAGTACGTCCGCAAGGCCCTCATCGACGAGCTGCAAGTCGCCGGGCTCTACGCCGAGTCGGCGCCGGTCACCCTCACCGGCAACCTGGACCGCCTCGACTTCAGTTCGACCGAGGGGAAGTGGTCGATGGCCATGACCGTGAAGTCCACGAATGGCCGCGCGCTGACCGTGGCCAACGACTACAGCTACGACACCAGCTTCATCGCCGAGAAGGCGTGTGCGCTCACCGCGCAGGCGTTCGGGCCGGCCGTGCAGACCCTGATCGGCAAGCTCGTGCACCATCCGGAGTTCGCCGGGCTCGTGAAGTGAGCCGACGGCCCCATGCCGTCGCCGCCCTGGTCCTCGTCGCCGCGGTGGGCGGCGTGGCGGGGTGCGGCAAGTTCTACTGGACGAAGCCCGGCGGCACGCTCGAGCAGTTCGAGCGCGACAACGTGGCCTGCGCGCGAGAGGCCAGCCCCAACCCGACGGCGGCATCCCATGGGGACGTGAAATTTCCCGAGTACCGGGCGTGTCTCGCGGCCCGAGGCTGGACGCGCGTGCAGCACGAGTCCCCGCCGCCCGACGCGTATCGCGGCTACGAGCCGACCATCATGAAGTGGAATTGAGACCGAAGGCCTCTTCGAACCTCCGGTAGCATTCGAGCGCGTCGCCGTACTTGCGGTGTCCGGCCGTGTGCTTCGCGCTCGCCAGGAGCAGGCGGTCGCGGTCGCAGGCCTTGGTGTGGAGATAGTCCTCCAGCAGGCACAGGCCCAACTCCTGGTTGTGCGGATCGTTGCCGAGCTTGGTGGCCGCGTTGGCGAGGGTCTCGATGAGCGCGCCGCGATCGAAGCCGGCCTTGAGGTAGAACGCCGTGAGATCGACCGACTCGTCGGCGCGAAGCGCCAGCAGCGCACCCTCCAGCCGTTCGAGGAGCTGGCCGGCCGAGAGCGAGGCGGCGCCGGGTGGGGTGGTGACGGCGCGTCGGCCGTTGTCGGGCGTGTTGGCCTGGTGCTCGGCGGCGCGGTTGATGAACGAGGCCGCCACGAAGAGCAGCTTGAGCCGGTGCGGGTGCCGGAACGTGTCGTAGAACCAGCCCACCGTGTTGCAGTACTCGTAGCCGTGCTGCGACATCGAGAAGTTGTTGACGCCCCCGGTGTCGAGGATCACCTGGGCGGAGGCGATCTGGATGGCGTCGATGATGCGCCGGGGGCCGCGCCCCGCCTTGAGCAGAGACACGAGCGCCTCGATCACCGACCACTCGTGTCCGCGATTGATGACGTCGACCAGCATCGCTTCCTCGCCCGGGCTGAGCGGCGCGTCCTGGGCCAGGAGCGTCTCGTCCTTGCCGTCGAGCAGGTTCTGGACGACGTTGCAGCCCATCTCGTAGGTCGAGTACCAGCGCGGACCCACCGCCACGTCCGGCACGCCGGCGTACAACACGCTGCGCGCGCGGTGCCAGCCGAGCGCCTCGCCGATCTCGATGGTGGCGCGCGTGCGATAGGCCTTGTGGCCCGTGGTGTAGGAGCGGTTGTGCAGCATGCGGTCCTGCACGTCGATCAGCCCCGCGAAGGCCAGCTGCGCGAGCGCGGCGCGACGGTGGGCCGGCTCTTCTATCAGGCCGAGGAAGACACGATAGGACTGGAGCACCTCGCCCCGCTGCACGAGCGTCAGCCAGTGGTTCAGCCGTTCGCGCAGCGGACCGTCGGTCCGGAGCGGCTCCTGATCGGGCCAGTGGATCTCCGGCGGCGGCGGCGCCTGGCTCACCGAGATCTCGTACAGGCGCGTGTAGTGGCCGGGCGCGCGGCCGAGCAGCTGGTTCCACGGATCGAGGCCCGTCGGCATGTACCACACGGTCTGCGCCATCGGCAGCCAGCGCAGCGCCGGGTTCACCATCTCCATGAGCGGCAGGCCGACGCGCTCGCTGAGCAGGCAGTGATCGTTGTTCACGAACTTCACGATGCCGTCGTCGAGCCGCTGGTGATATGGCACGTGCGTGTAGGGGGCGTGGATACGCACGGTCTCGCGCAGGATCTCGGTGACGGGCCGGCCCTGCTTGATGAGGGTGTAGAGCGCGGCGCTGGCGCCGAGCTGGTCCCGCGCGATGATTCGCTCTTCCAGGCGGGTGTAGTCGGCGGACGGAGCGTGCGCGCGCGGGGTCTCGGACATCGTCGCCATGGACCCACCTCCACGGAGTGCGCAGAGTATAGACCTGAGCCGGGCCGGCCGGTAGAGCGGCGTGCGATGATGACGCGGCATGGCCTTCGTCGCGGGCGCCCTCGCGATCCTGGCGGCCGCCTTCGTCAAGGGCGCGGTCGCCTTCGGCTTCCCGCTCGTCGCCACCCCGCTGCTCGCGCTCGCGGTCGGCGTCAAGACCGCGGTGGCCGTGTCGATCCTTCCCAACATCGCCATGGACAGCGTGCAGCTGGTGCGGCGCGGGAACGCGCTGGCCACCGTGCGACGCCTGCTCCCGCTCATCGCCTTCAGCATGGTCGGCATGTGGCTGGGCACGCGGCTGCTCGTCGTGCTGCCGGCCGGCGTCGCGACGCTGGTGCTCGGCGTGTTCGTGCTGCTGTTCGTCGCGGTCAGCGCGTCGGGATTCGCGCTCCGCGTGTCCGCGGACTGGGAGCCGTGGCTGTCACCCCCGGTGGGGCTGGCGGCCGGCGTCCTCGGCGGTCTCACCAACGTGCCGGGCACGCCGATGGTGCTTTACTTCGTCGCCCTGGGGATGGAGAAGTACGAGTTCGTCCGCGCCGTCGCGGTGACGTTCATCGTGGTCAAGGTCGTCCAGCTCGTGGCGGTGGCGTGGTACGGGCTGCTCGACGCGCGGCTGCTGGCCATCTCGGTGGCGTTCAGCGTGGTGGCGCTCGGGGGCTTCGCCGTCGGCGTCCGCGTGCAAGACTGGCTGCCCGCCCGGGCCTTCAACCGCGCGGTGCTCGGCTTTCTCGTCGTCACGGGGCTGTGGCTGATCTATCGCGCCGTCGCTTGACCGCTCGCGCAGCCTCCGGTAGAGTCCTCGCCAACCCCGTTCCGCCAACTCCCGCGACGCCCGTCCACATCGTCTGAGGAGGAATAGTGAGACAACACTTCGTGGGCATCGCCCTGTTCGTCGGGCTGCTGGTGAGCGCGCTGAACGCCGCGGCGGCCGAGTTCGAGAAGCGCACCGCGCTGGTCATGGGCAACGGTGACTATGCCAGCGGCCGGCTGGCCAATGCCGTGCTCGACGCGCGCTCCATGGCCGCGACGCTGCGCGGCCTGGGCTTCGAAGTCCTCGCCCACGAGAACGTCGGCTATCGCGAGATGCGTCGCGCCCTGGCGGACTTCGGTGAGCGGCTGCGGGCGGATGGCGTCGGCCTCTTCTACTACGCCGGCCACGGTCTGCAGGTGAACGGCAAGAACTATTTGGTACCGATCGACGCCGAGATCAAGAGCGAGCGCCACGTCGCGGCCGAGGCATTGGACGCCGAGACCGTGCTGACCGAGATGCAGGCGGCGCGGACGCGCGTCAACATCGTGATCCTCGACGCCTGCCGGGACAATCCGTTCACCACCCGCTTTCGCGGGCTGACGCGCGGGCTCGCGTTCATGCCGGCGCCGACCGGGACCTACGTGGCGTACGCGACCGGCCCCGGCAGCGTGGCCGAAGACGGCGATCCCGGGCAGAACGGCATCTACACGGGGGAGCTGCTCAAGGCGCTGCGCGAGCCGGGGCTGCGCATCGAGGACGTGTTCAAGCGCGTGCGCATCGCGGTGCAGGCCCGCACCGAGAAGCGGCAGAACCCGTGGGACGCCTCCTCCATGACGGGCGACTTTTACTTCACGCCCCCCGGCGGAGCCCGGCCGGCGCTCAGCGTGCGGGAGGAGATCCGTCACGAGCGCGGCGTGCTGGCCGTCAGCTCGCCGGTGGACGGCGTGGAGGTCTTCGTCAACGGCCAGCGCGTGGGCGAAGTGCGCCGCGGGCGTGTGCTGGTCATCGACCGCCTGGCCCCCGGCGCCTACGTGCTGAGCGCGCGTCGCGCGGGCTACCCTCCGTGGGAGCGCGAGGTCGCCGTGGCCCTGAACGAGCGCGTCGAAGTGGTGATCGACCTGGCGCGGTGAGCGCGCCGGCTAGGCGGTCAGCAGCTCGAAGATGCGGCGGACGAGCTCTTCGTGGTCCTCGATGTTGTGCGGGAAGAGGCCGAGCTCTTTGACCTCGATGAGGTCGAGCGTGCGGAACGGCTCGCCGTGTCTCAGCGTCTCGAAGGCCAGCACCTGGAAGCACGAGCGCCCGGGCTCGGGCCGCTCGCTGACCAGCACGAAGTAGAGCGCGGGCCACTGCCGCCGCGCGATGAAGAAGATCGACTTGTCGCCGCGCTGGTTCTCCACCGAGATGAACTGCTCGATGGAGGGCCGGTACTTGACCTCGATGAGGAACTCGCGCGCCTCGCCCGGCGACGAAGTCTGCGTCACGCCGAAGTCGGGGGAGAAGTCCTCGCGACCGAAGCGCAACGGCAACGAGCGCGTCGACCGGAACGGTCGCACGTCGTAGCGAGCGCGGCGGAAGATCGACTCCACCAAAGCTTCGGCGACCCGGCTCTTTGCCTCGAGAAGGTCCAATCCCGCCTCCTGCACCCCGCGGAAGTGCCCGTCAGAATTGGCGTGACGTCATAGTATTATTCAGCCCGCCCGAAACTCGGGCATGAAAAGCTCAACGGCAGGGCTCGATCGTGCCCATGAGGGTCGACACCGTGCTGGCACAGGCCATCGAGACCGACACCGACAGGTTGGTGGCGGGCAACCAGACCATCCCCGCGGGCGGTGTGAACGTGCCGAGGATGCCACGGAGACCAAGAGCTGGAACGCCCGCCTCGATCGCGTGGAGGCCGACGGCCGCATGCACGTGTCGGCCGCGCAGCCGCCGACCGACGTCAACCGGATCATCGACTGCATGAAGGAGCGTCAGCAGCGCGAGCGAGAGCAGGGCCGCAGCCGCTGACGTCGTGACCGCGCCGGGCGCGCCCGGCTCCGCTCAGCCTCCGAGCCGATCCACCAGGCCGCGGGCCCACGCCATGCGCGTCGGGTCCATCACGAGCTTCTCGGCGAACGGCTCGCCGAACGGGCGGGTGGCGTCGATGCCGAGCTTGGCGGTGACGCCACGATCGTCGGCGCTCGGATCCAGCAGGGCGCCCAGGCTGCCGGCGATCGTCACCAGGTCGCGATCGGCCTGCATGCGCGTGGCCACCGCCCACATCACGTCGGACTCGTCGGAGACGTCGACGTCGTCGTCGACCACGATCACCAGCTTCAGGTAATGGTCGACACCCAGCACGATGGGGATCACGTGCTTGGCCTCGCCCGGCCGCCCCTGCTTGATGGCCACGTAGGCGGTGAACGACGAGGTGCCCGAGAGCGGCACGTGCACCGCGGTGACGTTGGGGATCACCCGGCTGAGCGCGTTGTAGATCTCCGCCTCCCGCACGAGGCCCAGCGTCGTGATGTGATCGCCCGCGCGGCCTGACCCGATCGACTGGAACCAGGGGCGCTCGCGCATCGCGATGGCCTTGGCCACGAAGACGTGCTCGGTCGAGCGGCGGGAGAAGTACCCGGTGAACTCGCCGAAGGGCCCCTCCGGCTCGCGCACGCCGGGCAGGATCTCGCCCTCGATCACGATCTCGGCCGCCGCCGGCACCTGCAGGTCGATGGTGGCGCAGTCGGCCACCTCCAGAGGTGCGCCGAAGAGTCCACCGACCACCTCGAACTTGCCCACGTCGGCCGGCGGGTAGGCCAGCGAGCCCATCGACACCAGCGGATGCAGCCCCAGCGCGATCGCGCAGGGCAGCGCCTGCTTGCGCGCCTCGGCGCGGCGCTGGTACTCGAACATGCGCCGGCGCGAGTGCAGGCTCACGCCCATGCGATCACGGCCCTTGAGCTGGAAGCGGTGGTAGCCCTCGGTCTCGACGCCGGTCTCGGGATCGCGCGCCACGAGCATGCCGGCGGTGAGATAGCGGCCGGCGTCCCCCGGGAAGTAGGTCGGGATCGGCAGGCGCGCCAGGTCGAGCTCGCGCCCCGTCAGGACGCGGCGGCGGAAGGGCGGATCGCTGACCACCGCCGGCTTCATCGGCTCCTTGATGCGGCGGGCGTACTCCAGCGCCAGCTGCGACTCCGGCACGCCGAGCGCAAAGGCCAGCGCGCGGCGGCTCGCCACCACGTTGCAGACGATCGGGATGTCGAAGCCCCGCACCTGCTCGAGGACCAGAATGGGGAAGCGCCGGCGCCGCTCGTACTCGAGCACGAGCGCCATGACGTCGAAGTCCGCTGAGATGGGCTCCTGGACGTGAACGACCTCGCCGGGCGAGGCGGCCGCGTAGGCGCTGACGAACGAGCGGAGATCCTGGGCCATGGGAGTCCTTTCTTTCCCTCCGTTAAAAGTGAAAGTGCATCCCGACGCCGAAGTATTCGATCTTCTGCCGGAAGAATTGACCGTTGGGGGAGCGGCCCAGGAAGTACTCGAACAGCAGCTGCATCTTGCGCGAGGCCAGGACCCCGTCGATCTCCACGCCGGTCCGAAGCGAGAGATCGCTGCTCCAGGCGTTCTCCTCCCGGTGCTGCACGTCCACGGCGGCAATCGGCCGCCAGCCGGCCGAGGGATGCGGCCACGGGCTGGTGATTTCGGCACCGTACTGCAGCGACCAGCGGTCGAGGTCGACCGGATCGGTGTCGAAGAGATAGCCGGCGCCGCCGTAGACGCGCAGCCAGCGGGCGAGCTCCCATGATCCCTTGGCGTCGATGCCCTCGTAGCTGAGGTTGAGACGCTGCGCCTTCGTGCGTAGCAGGAACTCGTCGCCGAGGTGGCTC
>Ga0066388_100002712_pt1 | contig 11025 bp, 8 predicted proteins | sample PanSoiMetaGPlot6_FD_64539 | JGI IMG/M metagenome (GOLD analysis project Ga0066388, IMG submission 64539) | Tropical forest soil microbial communities from Panama analyzed to predict greenhouse gas emissions - Panama Soil - Plot 6 (Hybrid Assembly) | ecosystem: Environmental > Terrestrial > Soil... | reverse complement strand
CCCGCGGCTACAACGCCGGCCAGGTCATCAGGGTGCCGGTCGCCCACGGCGAAGGCAATTACACGGCGGATGCGCAGACGATCGCGCGTCTCGAAGCCGAGGGGCGCGTGCTCTATCGCTATGTGGCGCCGAACGGCAGCCTCGACCCGGCCTGGAATGTCAATGGGGCGACCAACGCAATCGCTGGCGTCGTCAATGAGCGCGGCAACGTCCTCGGCATGATGCCGCATCCGGAAAACCACATTGAGGCGTCAATGGGCTGCACCGACGGCCGCGGGTTGTTTGCCGGCCTGGTCGAGGCGCTTGAGCGGGCGGCCTAATTCAAGATGATTGGATTTGGCCTCGATCTGGCCGGATACACCCAGAAGAAGTCCTCGCTCGCCGCCATCACCACCCAAGGTACGACCGCGCACGTAACGCTGCTGCGAGGCTCGGCGTTTTCCCAAAAGCGCGCGACTGCCTCCAACTTCAATACAACTGTGGACGAGGAGGCAAAAGACGTTCAGCGGTGCATGAGCTTGGGACCGCTGTCTGTTGATATTCCCATCGATTTTCAAGGCCTCCCATTCCCCCTCAACGCTACGGAACTCTGGCAGCTGACGCTTAGACCGATCGACAAAATGTTGCGCGCCATGCCTCCGTTTGCCGATCGGATCGGCGCGCCTGCTGCCCGGTTTGCAGCGATTGTGCGACACGCCAAGCTCGAGTCCGTCCTGGGCGATCGGTTGTTCGAAACCTATCCGACCGCAATCTGGCAGAAGCTCGACATCGTTCCAGGCCTCTATAAAGCGAGAGGGAAAGAACGGATAAAGGAACAAAGAGCCGCATGTTCTGCACTCTGCCAGCGCCTTTCCGTCGTGCCGCCCCTTTACAACGACGATGACATCGATGCTTTGATTTGCGCCGTTACTTCCGTTGCGCCGGCAATAGATCTGTGGGGACCCGATGACTATAAAATCAAAAGCGCCGACCTACCTCGCGGGTTTCGGCTCCTAAAGCGCAATCCCTTCAAAGAGATTCGTCAAACCGCAGCCGAATTTTCCGAGTGGATCACCAACCGTGAAAAGTCCTAGATGACCCGCCGTAACGAACCCTCCATCACGCCGCAGCTTGTCGCCGAACACGGGCTCAAGCCCGACGAGTACGAGCGCATCATCAAGCTGATCGGGCGGGTGCCGAGCTTCACGGAGCTCGGCATCTTTTCGGCGATGTGGAACGAGCACTGCTCGTACAAATCGTCCAAGGTCCACTTGCGCACGCTGCCTACGCAGGCGCCCTGGGTGATCCAGGGGCCTGGCGAAAACGCCGGCGTCATCAACATCGGTGACGGGCTCGCCGTGGTCTTCAAGATGGAGAGCCACAATCACCCGAGCTATATCGAGCCCTATCAAGGTGCCGCGACCGGCGTCGGCGGCATTCTGCGCGACGTGTTCACCATGGGGGCGAGGCCGATCGCCTGCCTCGATGCATTGTCGTTCGGGGCGCCCGACCATCCGCGCACGCGCCATCTCGTATCCGGGGTCGTCGCCGGAATTGGCGGCTACGGCAACTCGTTCGGTGTGCCGACCGTCGGCGGCCAGTTGCGCTTTCATTCCCGTTACGACGGCAACTGTCTGGTCAACGCGATGGCGGTCGGGCTCGCCGAAGCAGACCGGATCTTCTACGCCAAGGCGACCGGCGTCGGCATGCCGATCGTCTACCTCGGCTCCAAGACCGGCCGCGACGGAATCCACGGCGCCAGCATGGCGTCGGCCGAATTCGACGACGATTCCGATGCCAAGCGGCCGACCGTCCAGGTCGGAGATCCGTTCTCCGAAAAACTCCTGCTGGAGGCGTGCCTCGAAATAATGCGCAAGGATTGCGTCATCGCGATCCAGGACATGGGCGCCGCCGGGCTCACGTGCTCGGCGGTCGAGATGGGCGCGAAAGGCGACCTCGGCGTCGAGCTCGATCTCGACGCCGTGCCGTGCCGTGAAGCCGGGATGAGCGCGTATGAGATGATGCTGTCGGAGAGCCAGGAGCGCATGCTCATGGTGCTGCGGCCCGAGAAGGAAGCGGAAGCGGAGGCAATCTTCCGCAAATGGGGGCTCGACTTCGCGGTGATCGGACGCACCACGCCGACGCGGCGCTTCGTGGTGCGTCACGGCGGCGACGTCATGGTCGACCTGCCGATCAAGGAACTCGGCGATGAGGCGCCGGTCTATCAGCGCCCGTTCGTTGAAACGCCCAAGCGGCCGGTGATCGCCGCGGCCAGCGTGCACGCGCCGATGCCGGTTCCGGACGCGCTCGAGACAATGGTCGGATCTCCCGACCTGTGCGCCAAACGCTGGGTGTGGGAGCAATACGATCACGTCATTCTCGGCAACACCGTGCAACGCCCCGGCGGCGATGCCGCGGTCGTGCGCGTGCTGGATGGGCCGAAGGCGCTCGCGCTCACCGCGGACGTGACTCCACGCTACTGCGAAGCCGATCCGTTCGAGGGCGGCAAGCAAGCGGTGGCGGAGGCCTGGCGAAACATCACGGCCGTTGGCGGCAAGCCGCTCGCCATCACGGACAATCTCAACTTCGGCAATCCGGAGCGACCCGAGATCATGGGACAGCTGGTCGGCTGCATTCGCGGCATCGGCCAAGCGTGCCGGGCGCTCGAATTCCCGGTCGTGTCCGGTAACGTGTCGCTCTACAACGAGACCAACGGGCGGGCGATCCTGCCAACGCCGACGATCGGTGCGGTCGGCCTGCTCGATGACTTCACCCGCGCGACGACGCTTGCATTTAAGGCAGCGGACGAGGCGATCCTGTTGATCGGCGCGACCGCCGGGTGGCTTGGCCAATCACTGTATCTGCGCGTTGTCTGCGCGCGCGAAGACGGTGCGCCACCGCCCGTTGATCTCGCGGCCGAAAAGCACAACGGAGATTTCGTGCGCATTCTCATCCACGAGAACATTGCGACGGCCGCCCACGACATTTCGGACGGCGGGCTGCTGGTGGCGCTGGCCGAGATGGCGATCGCATCCGGCATCGGCGCGAGGCTCGCACACGCGCCATCCAACATGCCCGCGCACGCGTTTTGGTTCGGCGAGGATCAGGCGCGCTATCTCGCGAGCGTTCATGCGGGCGCGGTCGACGCAATCATCGCGCGCGCCGACATCGCGGGCGTTCCGGTGCGCCGCATCGGCACGACCGGTGGCGAGGCGCTGGCGATTGCGGGTGAGCGGCCCGTCGAGGTTGAGACGCTGAGCGAGCGCTTCGAGGCCTGGCTGCCGGGCTACATGGCGGGGACGCTGCCGGGCGCTTGATCTGCCCGCTCTATCGCGCCATCGCGCGCGCCTCCGCAGCGCGCGAGACATTGGACGATGCGGCTGCCGCCCGGCGGCAGCAAGCAGCCAGGGCGAGGCAGGTGGTGATGCGCGGCTCGCGGCGGGCAGGTCCGGTCACGGGCGCCTCCGGCAGAGCGGGCGCCGGACCATCCCGCTCGCTGCCGGCAGCGTCAATATGGCCGGGAAACGCGTCACCGATTTCGTACACAGTTGCCGCGAACGATCGATTTGCGTGTGCGGCCGAGTCTGATATTTGCCATTAGTGCCCGGTTTCCGAAGTTCGTGATACATGGCGGCGCGCTCTGACACGAACTTCGGAAACAAACGGGCACTAGAAGGCATATGATCCTAGGGCCGCTTTTCGATTTGAAGTTCCTGAACGAGATTGCGGCAGCTGGTGCAGGAACTTCAAATCGGCGGCGCTAGTGGAATATTCGATAGGCCCCGCGGAGGTGCGCCATGGCGATGGATGCCGGCGAAATCAAGCGGTTGATTGAGGCGCGAATTCCCGACGCACAGGTGACGATCCAGGACCTGGCAGGCGACGGCGATCACTACGCGGCGACCGTCATTGCCGAGTCGTTTCGCGGTAAGTCACGCGTGCAGCAGCACCAGATTGTCTATGAGGCGCTCAAGGGCGAAATGGGCGGCAAGTTGCACGCCTTGGCGCTGCAGACCGGGACGCCCTCCGGTTAGCGCCGGGCCGGATCGCGGCTGGCCGGATGGCGGGACATTGAGGCCCGGTTGGGACCGGCCTATGCGGCGGGGAGGAGCTTGGATCGATCGTAGCCGAGCAGGTCGCCGATTTTATCGATCTCCAGATCGGCCTGCGGATATTCGGCGAGGATACTGGGGTCGACAGCATAGTGACCCTGCTTGGGAAAAACCGTGGTCACGCGATTGCCCCAGGCCTTTTTCACGGCCGCGAGAATACGCAGCTTGTCGTCGATCAGCACATAGTGCCGTGCCGGGTACAGGCGCTCGACATACGCGAGCTCCTGTTCCTTGTGAATGTAGATCAGCACCCGGTCTTCGAACGCCTTCCACAGTCCCGAGCGTTCGACCTTGCGCGGCTGAAACACGGCGTCGCCATCGGACAGAATGACGGTTAGCCCCCACTGGCTTACATGCCTGACCACGTCGAGCGCGTGCGGAAACAGCCGGTTGGCGAACGGATAGTCCACGAGCCAGCTCGACATCCGGAGCACTTCCGGGCGGTGCATCATTTCGACGCGAAGCCGCTCGAGCGCGCCCAGATAGTCGGTGTACCCCAGCTCATTGACGAGCTGTGCCAAGATCGCAACGTAGCGATCGCGCGCGGCCGTACCATAAGCTTCGGCCAAATGGCTCTTGAGTTCGGCCTGCACCGTATCGTTGTCGAGCAGCGTGTTGTCGACGTCGAACAGGAAGACCACATCGTGATGTTCGGTCACCGTGCAGTCCGTTTGTCTATGCGGGTGAACACACCAATCCCCTTGCTTCGTGCCGAGCCGGCGGGTTTACCGCCTGCGACCGGCCGCGATTTGCTCCTTGACGACGTCGACGATTCGATCGGGCTCGAAGCCAAACTTCCGATCGAGCTCCTTGAGCGGCGCTGAGGACCCGAAGGTATGCATGCCGATGACGCGACCCTTCTCCCCGACGTAGCGCTCCCACCCGAAGGTCGAAGCCTGTTCCACGGCGACACGCGCGGTCACGTCCGGCGGGAGCACGCTATCGCGATACTGCTGCGGCTGCTGGTCGAAAATGTCCCACGACGGCATCGACACCACCCGCACGCCGATCCCTTCCTTGGCGAGATCCTCATGCGCCTTGACCGCGAGGCTGACCTCGCTGCCTGACGCAATGATGATCGCCGCCGGTTTGCCGCCCGTCGCATCGGCGAGTACATAAGCACCGCGCGCGACGCCCGACGCGGGCGCGTATTTGTTCCGGTCCAAGGTCGGCAGCGGCTGCCGCGATAGCGCCAGCAGCGCGGGCTTGTGACGCAGCTGCATGATGTAGCGATAGGCTTCGACCACTTCGTTGGCGTCGGCCGGCCGCAGCAGAGTTACGCCCGGCATGGCGCGAAACGACGCCAGCTGCTCCACGGGCTGATGGGTCGGCCCGTCCTCGCCGTCGCCCATTGCGTCGTGTGTGAACACGAAGATCGTGGGCAGCTCCATCAGGGCGGACAGTCGTATAGCCGGCCGCGCATAGTCGCTGAAGATGAAGAAGGTCGCGCCGAAGGCGCGCAATTTGGACAGCGAAAGGCCGTTGACGCTCGCCGCCATGGCGTGCTCGCGGATGCCGAAGTGGAGATTGCGGCCGCCGTAGTTGTCCGGTTCGAAATCGCCGGCGCCCTCGAACGTGAGCGTGGTCTTGTTGGACGTGCCGAGGTCGGCGGATCCGCCCAGGAACCAGGGAATATGCTGCGCGAGCGCGTTGAGAACCTTGCCCGATGCGTCGCGCCCGGCGAGCCCCTTGGCGTCCGCCGGAAACGTCGGCAGGGCGCTGTCCCATCCGGCCGGCAACTCGCGCCGCTGCATCAGGTCGATCTCGTTGGCGAGGTTCGTATGCTGGGTGTGGTAGCTCGCAAACAGCGTGGTCCACTCGCGCCGCAGCTCCGCGCCGCGCGCGCCAATGCCGGCCGCGAAGTGCTGCGGTACCTCATCCGGAACCAGGAACTTCGCGTCCTCGGGCCAGCCGTAAGCGCGCTTTGCAAAACGCACCTCGTCGTCTCCGAGAGGCTCGCCGTGGGCCGCCGAGGTATCGTGCTTATGCGGCGCGCCGTAGCCGATGTGGCTGTCAAGGATAATAAAGGTCGGCCGCCCTTTGGTGGTTCGGAAAGTGTCGAGCGCGTGCTCGATCAGGTCGAGGTCGTTCGCATCGCCGACGCGCAGCACATTCCATCCGTACCCCAGGAAACGCGCCGCGATGTCTTCGGTAAACGCGAGCTTTGTCTTGCCTTCGATCGTGATGTGGTTGTTGTCGTAAATCCAGCACAGATTGTCCAAGCCAAGATGGCCCGCCAGTGAGGCGGCTTCCGACGACACGCCCTCCATCATGTCGCCGTCGCCGCAGATCGTGTAGATGTCGTAGTCGAAGACCGTGAAGCCGGGCTGGTTGTAGCGGGTGGCGAGCCACTTTTCGGCGATCGCCATGCCGACGCTGGTGGCTACGCCCTGGCCGAGCGGACCCGTCGTGGTCTCGACGCCCGACACCAGATGATATTCAGGATGGCCGGGCGCCTTGCTGCCAAGCTGTCGAAAGTTGCGGATGTCGTCGAGCGTGACCGCCGGCTGCCCAAGCCGCTCGTACTCGGCGTTCACCGCGCGGGTCCCGGTCAGGTGCAGCACGGACCACAGCAGCATCGAGGCGTGGCCGTTCGAGAGCACAAAGCGGTCGCGGTTCGGCCAGATCGGGTCCAACGGATCAAACCGCAGGATGCGATTCCAGATCACGTAGACCAGCGGCGCGAGCGCCATCGGGGTGCCAGGATGGCCGGATTTGGCTTTTTGGACCGCATCGACCGAAAGCGTGCGGATGGTATTGATCGACAGTTCGTCCAGCTCACCGCTCGTTCGTTGGCGTTGCGCGTTTTTCTCGATTGCGGCGGTCGTGCTCATGATCGCACCTCACTTGTCTTGCGCGCGGCGAGCCGGGCTGCAGCGGGCTGATCGGCAATGATAAGAGCGCCGCTTCGACGGATGCGGCCGGCTGGAATCGATTGGTCACCGTCGCGCAAGCGCGGCAATACCTCCGCCTTGTCGCTTCCGGTCGCGAGCCAAAGGATCGCGCGCGCCCGATTGAGGGTCGGGTAGGTCAGCGTCATCCGCCGCCGCCCCTGGTAGATGCCGGTTAACGCGACATCTCGGTCAGTCACGGCGAGCACCGGATCGTTCGGCACCAGCGATGCCGTGTGACCATCCGGGCCCAGCCCGAGGTGAATGAGGTCGAGGGTCGCGGGCGCGCCCGCGAGTTCCTGCAACGTGGCGGCGTAGCGCCGCGCCGCGCCGTCAAGATCGAAATCTTCGACCGGCATCGCGTGGATGTGGTCCGAGCCCAGTGGCGTTCCCTCAAAGCACGCGCGCAAATGGGTGGCGTTGCGATCAGGGTCGCCGGCCGGAGCGACGCGCTCGTCGACCTGAAAGACGTGGATGCGGTCCCATGGCAGCGGCTCGCGGGCGAGGGTGCGCAGCATTTGCCAAGGGGTCCGGCCACCGCTGACCGCCAGGAGAAAGCGGCCGCGCGCCGCAACCGCCGGACCGACTTGCGCGGCGATGACCCCGGCGGCCTTCTCGGCCGCTATGTCGGCGTCGGCGAAGACGTCCAGGCGCATGCCATTGGCGCCGCTGCCGGCCGTCGCCGGCCGCGCGCGATCCTGTGGTCGATCCGTCTCGCGCGTCATCTCGCTCTCACGACCCTCGACCGGTCTTCTCCAGATGGCCGCCGAACTCGAAGCGCATGGCGGACAGCAGCTTGTCCGCGAAGTCCGCTTCGCCGCGCGAGCTGAAGCGCTCGAACAGCGCGGTCGCGAGAACCGGCACCGGCACGGCCTCATCGATCGCGGCCTTGATTGTCCAGCGCCCTTCGCCGGAGTCCGACACCCGGCCGGCAAACTCCGCGAGCGCGGGGTCCTTCGCCAGCGCGGCCGACGACAGATCGAGCAACCATGACGCGACGACGCTGCCGCGCCGCCAAAGTTCGGCAATATCAGGAATGTTCAGGTCGTATCGATAAAGCTCGGGGTCGCGCAGCGGCGTGGTTTCCGCGTCGACGGCGTGCGCTCGTTCGCCCAAATTCGCGTGGCGCAGAATGCTGAAGCCTTCCGCATAGGCCGCCATCAGCCCGTACTCGATGCCGTTGTGGACCATTTTGACAAAATGGCCGGCGCCGTTGGGCCCGCAATGCAGATAGCCCATCTCGGCGGTGCCGCCCATCTTGTCGCGCCCAGGCGTGCGCGCGATCTCGCCCAGGCCGGGCGCCAGCGTCTTGAATATCGGATCGAGATGCGAAACCGCATCCTTCGGGCCGCCGATCATCATGCAATAACCGCGCTCGAGGCCCCAGATGCCGCCGCTGGTCCCGACATCGAGATAGTTGATGCGTTTTGGGGCAAGCTCTTTGGCGCGCCGAATGTCGTCGACGTAATAGGAGTTTCCGCCGTCGATGAGGATGTCGCCCGGTTCGAGGTGCGGCACGATCTCGGCGATGGTCTGGTCGACGACCGCCGCCGGCACCATCAGCCACACGACCCGGGGTTTCTCGAGCTTGCGCGCCATCTCGGCGGCTGAAGCCGACGCGACGGCGTGTTCCTTGGCGAGGTCGCTGACGGCCTTCGGCGATTTGTCGAACACGACGCACTGATGACCGCCTTGCAGGAGGCGGCGAACCATGTTGGCGCCCATCCGGCCCAACCCGACCATCGCCAGTTGCATATCCCGTCCTCCGTTCAGGTGTGAGCGGCCGTCCGCAACCGCTGCATTGCTTGCGTGACGCTTTCCGTCTCGTTGAAGATCGCCGAGCCGGCTACCAGCACATTGGCTCCGGCATCGATTGCGCCCGGCGCGGTTGCTGGGTCGATGCCTCCGTCGACCGAGAGCTGGCAATCCGGCTTGAGCCGTTCGATCAGCTGGCGCGCGCGGCGGATCTTGGGAAGCGTCTCCGGCAGGAAGTGTTGATGCCCGAATCCGGGGCTGACCGTCATGACCAACACTTGATCGAGGTCCTGCAGGATCTCTTCCAGGACCGCGGCCGGGGTCGCGGGATTGATCGCGACACCTGCGCGTTTGCCCAGTGACTTGATGTGCCGCACGGTGCGCATCAGGTCGTTGTTGCCTTCCCAGTGGACGATGAAGGAGCCGATACCGGCCTGCGCAAACTGGTCGAGGAACAGGTCCGGGTTCGAAATCATCAGATGCGCTTCCAACGGCAGGCGCGTGACCCGCCGCAGCGACTCAACGATGGGCGTGCCCATCGAGATGTTCGGCACGAAATGACCATCCATCACGTCGACGTGGATGCGGTCGGCGCCCGCCGCCTCGGCTTCGGCAACCTGCTCGCCCAAGCGAGCAAAATCGGCCGCCAGGATCGACGGCGCGAGCATCACGGCACGGCTGGCGGGCGTCGCCGCCGCGATCGGCATGCGCGCGCTTGTGGCGCGGTCGCGGTCCCGTGGCCGGCTCATCGGTTTGCCTGCCGCAGACGGCGGTAGCGGCGGATCAGATTATTGGTCGAACTGTCATGACCAAGTTCGGGCTCGGCTTTGCTTTCGATCTCCGGAATGATGCGCTGAGCCAGCACTTTGCCAAGCTCGACGCCCCATTGGTCGAACGAGTCGATGTTCCAGATGACGCCCTGGGTGAAGACGCTGTGCTCGTACAGCGCAACAAGTTTGCCCAGCGCCTCCGGCGTCAGCCGCTCCATCAGGATCGTGTTGGACGGCCGATTGCCTTCGCAAACCCGGTGCGGCACAAGCCAATCAGGCGTGCCCTCGGCCTTGACCTGCTCGGGCGTCCGTCCGAAGGCGAGCGCTTCAGTTTGAGCGAACGCGCTCGCCAGCAGGATGTCGTGATGGCGGCCGAGCTTGTGAATCGGTTGCCCGAACGCAATGAAATCGCAGGGAATGAGCCGCGTTCCCTGATGCATGAGCTGGTAGAAGGAATGCTGGCCGTTGGTTCCCGGCTCGCCCCAGTAGATCTGGCCGGTCTGATAGTCGACGCGCGTGCCGCTTAGCGTCACGTGCTTGCCGTTGCTTTCCATGGTCAGCTGTTGAAGGTAGGCCGGAAAGCGCTTGAGATACTGCTCGTACGGCAGCACGGCGGTGGTCTGCGCGCCGAAGAAGTCAGTGTACCAGACGGCCAGCAGACCCATCAGGACCGGCAGATTCTGTCGTGGCGGCGCGCTGCGAAAATGTTCGTCCACCTGGTGGAAGCCGGCCAGCATGGCGCGGAAGCCATCCGGCCCGATCGCCAGCATCGTCGAAAGACCGATCGCCGCGTCCATCGAGTAGCGGCCCCCGACCCAGTCCCAGAACTCGAACATGTTGGCCGTGTCGATGCCGAATTCGGCGACCTTCGCGCGGTTCGTCGATACAGCGACGAAATGTTTGGCAACCGCTTTGGGATCGTTCCCCCAACCCGCGATCAGCCAGTCGCGCGCGGTCTGCGCGTTGGTCATCGTTTCAAGCGTGGTGAATGTCTTTGAGGACACGATAAAGAGCGTCTCCGCCGGATCGAGGTCGCGGGTCGCTTCCACGAAGTCGGTGCCGTCGATGTTGGAGATGAAACGAAACGTCATGGCGCGATCGCTATAGTGCTTGAGCGCTTCATAGGCCATGACCGGGCCAAGGTCGGAGCCGCCGATCCCGATATTGAGGATGTTGCGGATGCGCTTACCGGAATGTCCGGTCCACCGCCCGTCGCGGATGCGGTCGCTGAACGCGGCCATCCGGTCGAGGACGGCGTGCACCTCGGGAACCACGTTCACGCCGTTGACGACGATCGTTGCGCCTTTCGGCGCACGCAAGGCGACATGCAGGACCGGCCGCCGTTCGGTCGTGTTGATCGTGTCGCCGCGGAACATGGCCTCGATGCGGGCCTCAAGACCCGCCTCGCGGGCGAGATCGACCAGCAAGTCCAGCGTCTGGTCGGTGACGCGGTTCTTGGAATAATCGAGAAATACGCCCGCCGCTTCAGCGGTCATGCGCTTGCCGCGGTCCGGGTCG
>Ga0066388_100002711_pt1 | contig 11025 bp, 11 predicted proteins | sample PanSoiMetaGPlot6_FD_64539 | JGI IMG/M metagenome (GOLD analysis project Ga0066388, IMG submission 64539) | Tropical forest soil microbial communities from Panama analyzed to predict greenhouse gas emissions - Panama Soil - Plot 6 (Hybrid Assembly) | ecosystem: Environmental > Terrestrial >... | reverse complement strand
CCTGCACGCCACGCGGATGACCACCGGCGGTCGCTCCGTCGACGGCTCGGCTGGATGGTCATTCAACCAGGGCCGCGTGACCGAGGAGCCGTTCACCGTCGCCGCGATGATCGAGGCGTCGCGCTGACGACGCGAGCCGCCGGTCAGCTGAGCGACGCCATGGCGCTGCGCGCCAGCTCGTGTGCCCAGGACGGAAACAGGCCGAGCGCGACCGTGCCGACCACAGTGACCAGCAGGGTGACCAGCAGATACGGCCGATGGCTGACGCCCTGCACCTCGCGCGTGCCTTCGCCCATGTACATCTGCACCAGCACGCCGGCGTAGTAGTAGATCGACACGGTGCTGTTGAGCGCCGCGATGATCACCAGCCAGACATAGCCTTTCTCGACCGCGGCGCTGAACAGGAAGAACTTGCCGGTGAAACCGGCGAGCGACGGAATGCCAGCGAGCGAGAGCATGAACACGGTCATGCACAGGCCGAGAAACGGGTAGCGAAAGCCGAGCCCCGCGTAATCGGCGATGTCCTCGTTCGGCTCACCGCGCCGGCCGATGGCGATCACCACGGCGAAGGCGCCGAGGGTCATCATCGCGTACACGATCAGCATGAACAGCACCGCGGCGCCGCCGTCCTCGCCGCCGCCGACCATGCCGACCAGCAGATAGCCGGCGTGCGAGATGCTCGAGTAGGCGAGTATCCGTTTGATGTTGCGCTGCACCAGCGCGGCGACGTTGCCGACGGTCATGCTGAGGACGGCGATGACCCACAGGATCGACGACCAGTCCACCGAGAGCGTGCCGAGCGTGTGCAGGAAGACGCGCGCGAACGCGGCGAACGCCGCGGCTTTGACGCCGACCGCCATCAGCGCCGTCACCGAGGTCGGGGAGCCTTCGTAGACGTCGGGCGCCCAGGCGTGAAACGGCACCGCCGCGACCTTGAAGCCGAAGCCCACCAGCAGCAGGCCCACCGCGGCCAGCGCCAGCGGGCGCTGTTCCGCCGTCAGGCTGGCCAGCTGGTTGGCGATCGGACCCAGCGTGGTGGTGCCGAAGTCGCCGTAGGCCATGGCGATGCCGTAGAGGAGGAAGCCCGACGCGAACGCGCCGAGCAGAAAATACTTGAGCGCGGCTTCGCTGGAACGCAGCTCCGGCCGCCAGATACCGGCGAGCACATAGACCGCGACCGACATCAGCTCGAGACCCAGGAAGAGCACGATCAGGTCGGTGGCGGCGGCCATCAACATCATCCCGATCACCGCCAGCAGGACCTGCACGTAGTATTCGCCCACCACCAGGTTGATCGTGTGCAGGTAGTCCATCGACATGAGCAGGGTCAGCATGCCGATGACGCAGAACAGCACCTCGAAGAAGACCGCGTACTGGTCGAGCGCGATGCTGCCGAAGAACCCGCTCTCCTTGGTGGTCCACGAGAGCGCTGCGCTGATCGCCGCGGCGGCCAGGCCGACCAGACCGATCCAGCCCAGGCCCTCGCGGTCCGGTCCCTCGACGAAGAGATCCGCCACCAGCACGATGATCGTCGTACCGGTCACGATCAGAATCGGCAGCAGCGGCAGCCAGGCGATGTCGGCGTCCATGGGCAAGCTTTCAGCGCTCAGCCGTCAGCACTCAGCTTCGCTCGTTCTCTTGCGACAGCGAGGGACCTGATGGCTGAAAGCTGACCACTGAGAATGCTCATGTGTGTCGATCTGTGGGTCAGGCTTCACCAGCGCAGCAGGCGCAGCTCGTCGGCGTTGATGGTCTGTCGATGGCGAAAGACGGCGATGATGATGGCCAGGCCGACGGCGGCCTCCGCGGCCGCGACGGTCATCACGAAGAAGACGATCACCTGGCCGTCGACGGACTGCTGCTGGCGGGCGAAAGCCACGAACGCCAGGTTGGCGGCGTTCAGCATCAGCTCGATGGACAGGAACATGACGATCGCATTGCGACGCACCAGCACACCGATGACGCCGATGGCGAAGAGGATGGCGCTGAGGCCGACGTAGTAGGTGGTCGGGACCATGGCGGAGCTATCCGACGCGCCGCTTCGCCAGCACGACGGCACCAATCACGCCGGCGAGCATGAGCAGGCCGGTGATCTCGAACTGGAGGAGATACTGCGTGTACAGCCGCAACCCGACCGCCTCGATCGAGCCGAAGCCGGCCGGCGCGGCGCTCTGCATGCCGGGCCCGGGCAGCAGCGTCCCGGCCGCCCTGAGCAGATAGAGGACGGCGAGCACGAACACCGAGGCACCGCCCAGCGTGAAGAACCGCCAGCTCGGCGGGGTGCGCTCGTGCGGGTCGACCTGCAGGTTGAGCAGCATGATGACGAATAGAAAGACGACCATGATCGCGCCGGCGTACACCACCACCTGCAGCGCGGCGACGAAATCGGCGTCGAGGAAGATGAAGAACACCGCCAGCAGGAACAGCGTCACCACCAGGCACAGGGTGCTGCGCACCGGATGGCTGGTCAGCACCACCCCGAGCGCGGACGCGACCATCAGCCCACCGAGCAGAAAGAAGAGCACGAAGCCCATCAGTGCTGTCCCCAGGCGAGGATGACGACGGCGGTCACGATCGCATTGAGAAAGCCGAGCGGCAGGAGGCCGATCCAGCCGAGCCGCATGAGTTGGTCGTAGCGAAAGCGCGGCAGCGTCCAGCGAATCATGATCTGCAGCCAGCAGAAGAACAGCACCTTGACGCTGAACGATACGATCTGCAGCACGGCGACCACCACATTCGGCAGCAGCAGCTCGGCGCCGCCGGGGAAGTGGAAGCCGTCGCGCGCCAGGAACGGCACCTGCCAGCCGCCGAAGAAGAGGGTGGTCACCAGGCCGGCGACCAGGATCACCTCGACGAAATCGGTCATGAAGAACATCAGATGCTTGGTGCCCGAGTACTCGGTGAAGAAGCCACTCACCAGCTCCGATTCGCTCTCCGGCAGATCGAACGGCACGCGCTTGCTCTCCGCGATGCCCGCGCACAGGAAGATGATGAAGGCGAGCGGCTGATACCAGATGCCCCAGGCGGGAATGAACCCGAGAAAGTGGCCGCCCTGCCCGCGCACCATCGCCTGCAGGTCGAGCGTGCCATAGGTCATGATCATGGCCACCAGCGCCAAGCCCATCGCCAACTCGTAGGAGATCATCTGCGCCGAGCCGCGAATCCCGCCGAGCAACGACCAGCGATTGTTCGACGCCCAGCCGCCGAGTACGACGCCGTAAACGCCGAGCGAGACCATGGCGAGGATGAAGAGGATGCCGACGTTGAGCGGTGCCACCTGCAGGTTGATGGTGTGATCGCCGATCACCAGCACGTCGCCGAACGGAATCACCGCGAAGGTGACCAGGGCAGGGAAGAGGTGAACGGCGGGGGCGAGCGTGTGCAGCAGGTGGTCCACGCCTTCGGGAATGAGGTCTTCCTTGGTCAGGAACTTGAGCGGGTCAGCCATCATCGTGTTGATCAGACCGGCGCCGGCGAAGCCGAAGATGGAGGCGCGATTGGCGCCGATGCGGTCCTGGATCAGCGCGCTGCCCTTGCGCTCCACCCAGCCGAGCATGCCGGCGAGCTGCAGGACCATCAGCAGGACCACGAGCGCCTTGATCGTCGAGACGGCCAGCTCAAACCACAACGAGTCCATGGCGGTGATCCCGCTCTGCTAGCAAAGTCCGGGGAGGCGGGTCTATGCCCGTGCCAACCGGTCGATGATCTCGAGCGTCCGCTCGGGCGTGAGATTCTCCCAGTAGTCGTCGTTGATCTGCATCATCGGGGCGGTGCCGCACGAGGCCAGACACTCGACCACGCTGAGGGAGAACTTCTTGTCGGCCGTGGTCTCGCCGACCTCGATGCCGAGCCGCTGGCGCAGGCAGTCGACGATGCGATCGGAGCCGACCAGCGCGCACGACAGGTTGGTGCACACCTGAACGTGGTGCGTCCCGACTGGCTGCTTGTAGTACATCGTATAAAACGAGGCGACCGAGGCGGTGAACGCCGGCGTGAGCTCGAGCAACCCGGCGACGTATTCCAGCACTTCGGAGCTCAGCCAGCCGAACTCCTCCTGCGCCAGCCACAACGTCGACATGATCGCCGCGCGCTTGGTTGGGTAGCGCGTGAGGATCTGGTCGAACTTCGCCTTCGCGGCAGCTGAGAATTCAACAGCCATCGGTTCTGGTCGTAGCTCTTTCACCGCAGAGGGCGCCGGGGACGCGCCGAGAAATTCACCAACAAGCTCCTCTGCGATCCCTCTGCGTTCTCTGCGTCCTCTGCGGTGAGTCGTCCGAAATTCAGCGATCGCACTCGCCGCCGATCATGTTGATCATGCCGAAGGTCGGCACGATGTCCGCCACCATGATGCCGCGCATCATCTCGCCGAGCGCCGCCATGCCGAAGAAGCAGGGCGCGCGCACGCGGCAGCGATAGGGGCGGCCGCTGCCGTCGCTGACGACGTAGAACCCAAGCTCGCCGTTGCCGCCCTCGACCGCCTGGTACACTTCGCCGGGCGGCACCTTGGCGCCTTCCATGATCAGCTTGAAGTGGTGCATCAGCCCTTCGATGCTGTTGTACACCTCATGCTTCTCGGGCAGGACGAAGCGCGGGTCGGCGATCGACACTGGCCCGTCGGGCAGCTCGCGCAGCGCCTGCTCGATGATGCGCATGCTCTGTTCCATCTCGTTCATGCGCACGAGGAAGCGATCGTAGTTGTCGCCCTGCGCGCCCACCGGCACCTCGAAATCGAAGCGCTCGTAGCCGGAATACGGTTGTGCCTTGCGCACGTCGTAGGGCACGCCGCTGGCGCGCAGCAGCGGACCCGTGAGCCCGTGGTCGATGGCGTCGGCGGCGGACATGGCGCCGATCCCCACCATGCGGTCGTAGAAGATGCGGTTGCGGGTCAGCAGCTTGTCACAGTCGTCGAGCAGGGCCCGCAGATGGGTGAGGGCCGAGCGGATGCGGTTGGGCGTGTCGGGGGTGAGGTCGTGCGTGACGCCGCCGATACGCGTGTACGAGATGGTGACGCGCGCGCCGGTGACGGCCTCGATGATGTCCCACAGCAGCTCGCGCCCTTCGATCATGAAGAAGGCGACCGTTTGCGCGCCGAGCTCCTGCGACGCCATGCCGAGGCAGGTGAGGTGATCGCAGATGCGCGAGACCTCGCTCATGATGACGCGGATCACCTGGCAGCGCGGTGGGACTTCGACGCCGCACAGCCGTTCGACGGCGAGGATGAAGCCGACGTTGTTGATCAGCGGCGACACGTAGTTGAGGCGATCGGTGTACGGGATGGCCTGCGTCCAGGTGCCGTTCTCGCACATCTTCTCGAAGCCGCGGTGCAGATAGCCGACTTCGACGTCGCAGTTGATCACCGTCTCGCCGTCGAGCTTGAGGTTGAACTTGATGGTGCCGTGCGTCGCCGGATGCGACGGCCCCATCTGGAGCTCCATGATTTCCTCGATCGGGTCGACCTCGGCCCGCAGTGCGAGATCGTCGGCCGCCATCAGACTTTCCACCCGACCTCGATGGGGTCGCGTTCCTCGGTGAGCGGTTGGCGCTTCTCCACCGGATAGTCCTTGCGCAGCGGATGGCCCACGAACTCCTCGTACATCAGGATGCGGCGCAGATCCGGATGGCCGACGAAACGGATGCCGAACATGTCCCAGCACTCGCGCTCCACCCAGTTGGCGCCCTTCCAGATCGGCACCAGCGAGTGCACCCAGGGCTCGTCTTCTGGGACGCGGATCTTCACCCGCAGGCGATGGTTATTGGACAGCGAATGCAGATGGGTGACGACCTCGAAGCGCGGCTTCTGTCCAAGATAGTCGACGGCGGTGACGTCGACCAGCATGTTGAAGCCGAACTCCGGCCGGTCGCGCAGGGCCTGAAAGATCTCGAGCGCGGCGTCACGCGGGATGACCACCGTGGCGTCTTCGCAGTGCTGGTGCGCGTCGAGGATGCGCTCGCCGAACGCCTCGCGGCACTTGGCCAGGAGCTCGTCGGCGCTCAATCCCATTGCAGCGCCCCTTTGCGCCACTCGTAGAGCAGGCCGATCACCGCCACGGCGAGAAAGATCGCCATGGCCGTGAAGCCGGTCCAGCCGAGCTGGCGGAACACCACCGCCCAGGGGTACATGAACACCACCTCGACGTCGAAGACGATGAAGAGGATCGCGGTCAGATAGAACTTGACCGAGAAGCGTCCCCAGGCGGAACCGGTCGGTTCGTTGCCGCACTCGAAGGTCTCCAGCTTGACCTTGGTGCGGTTGCGCGGCCCCAGCAGTCGCCCGGCGTTCAGGAACACCAAGACGACGAGCGCCGCCAAGGCGAACATGATGAGCACGGGAGCGTACTGCTCGAGCATGGCGGAAGGACTCAGGGGCGGGTGCAATGCTGCGGCGCACCTATCGCGTCGCTTATGCGACAACACCGGGGCTGTCAAGGTGAGCTACTTTTTGACCCCGCGCCTGTCGATTGCTAACCGCGGAACGACAGATGAGCACCGGTGACCACAGATGCACAGCGAGCTGGGCTCTTTGGCTCTATTGAGGCGGAGGGGACCGGAGGCGCTGTGTTGATCGGTGGTCATCTGTGTTCATCTGTGGTTCCGTCTCGTGGCGGGGTGGCGGTGCGGCATGACGGATGATCTCTCAGAGCGGATTCGAGCGCTCCTGCAGCAGCGCTTCGGCAGCGCCACCCAGCTCGCGCGCACGGCGCCGCTCGCCGGTGACGCCTCGACGCGCCGCTATCTGCGCGCCTGGCTGCGCGGGCCGTCCGCGCCCGCCACCGCGGTGGTGATGCTGTTGGCCGACCGTGGTATCGCGATGTCCTCCGATGAGCTGGCGGTGTTCGCGGAGGCGCCCACCGAGCTGCCGTATGTCAACGTGCATCGGTTCCTGGCCCGCATCGGCGTCGCCATCCCCGAGCTCTACGTCGACGCTTCGGAGACCGGCCTGCTCATCCTCGAGGACGTTGGGGACCTGGCGCTGTGGGACGCGCTGCAGGGTCAGCCTGAGGCGAGGGTTGTCGAGCTCTTCGAGCGCGCCATCGATCAGCTGCTGCTCATCGAGCTCGACGGCACGGCGCAGCGCGACGGGCAGTGCATCGCCTTCCAGCAGGCGTTCGACCGCCGGCTGTTCGACTGGGAGTTCGAGCACTTCCTCGAGCATGGGCTGATCAATCGCGCCGCCCGGCCGATCCCCGGCAGCGAGCTCGCGGAGCTGCGCACACACTTCGCGCGCCTCTCGGCCGTTCTCGACACGCAGCCGCGGGTGCTGAACCACCGTGACTTCCACGCCTGGAACCTGCATGTGCAGAACGGCGCCATCCGGGTGATCGACTTCCAGGACGCGCTGCTGGCGCCGGCGCCGTACGACCTCGCCACCCTGCTCGGCGACCGCGTCACGCCAACCGTCGTGCATCCGCAGCTCGAGCAGCGCCTGCTCGATTACTATGCGGCCGGGTGGGCCGCGCGCGGCGGGCCGCCGTGGTTGCGCGAGCAGTTGTGGGACGTCTACGCGACCTGTGCCTTGCAGAAGGCCTTCAAGGTCGTCGGCCGCTTCCATTATCTCGACGTGGTGAAGGGCAAGCCCGGCTATCTGCGTTATTTGCCGCCGACCTGGCGGCAGATCGCGCGCCTGCTGGCGGCGCGGCCCGACCTCGCGCCGGTGCGCCGAATTCTGGCGCAGTACGCTCCGGAGCTGAACGCGTGAGGGCGATGGTTCTCGCCGCCGGCTTCGGCAGCCGGCTGCGCCCGCTCACCGATCACACGCCGAAGCCGCTCCTCAAGGTCGGCGACCATCCGCTCATCGCCTACCCACTCGCACTCCTGCGCGCCGCCGGCATTGACGAGGTGATCATCAACCTGCACCACCGCGGCGATCAGCTGCGCGCCGCGGTGGGCGACGGCGCCGCATACGGCCTGTCGATCCGCTATTCCGAGGAGGCGCCGATTCTCGACACCGGTGGCGCGATCAAGAAGGCGCAGCCGTTTCTCCAGCGCGACCGTTTCGTGGTGCTCAACTCCGACGCCGTCTGCGACGTCGATCTACGCGCCGTGATCGACTGGCACAGCGCGCGCGGCGCGCTCGCCACCATGGTGCTGCGTGCCGACCCGGATGCGGCGCGCTATGGCTTGATCGAGATCGATGCCACGGCCCGCATCCGCCGCTTTCTCGGCGTGCCGGCGACCGTCGAGCAGCCGCTCACGCCGCTGATGTTCACCGGCGTGCACGTGTTCGAGCCGGAGGTCTTCGCCTACATGGACGAGGGTCGCTTCGGCATCAACCGGACCACGTATCCGCGCTTGCTCACCGCCGGCTGCCCGCTCTACGGCTACATGTTCGACGGGTACTGGCGCGTGCTCGACACGCACGCCGGTCTCGCCGAGGGGCGCTTCGAGCTCGCCGACGGCCGCTGCCTCGGCGCGCGAAACCGTCCTTGACATACTGCGTCATGGATCGTTATCGTTTCTTCGACCGCGACTGAGTGTGTGCGATGGGTATCACCATCGTTCAGAAGAGCGACCTTAAGGCGCGCAAGCGCGATGCAAAGATCGCGCTGGTGCTTGCGGGCGGTGCCGTCTCGGGCGGCGCCTTCAAGCTCGGCGGCGTCAAGGCGCTCGACGACTTCCTAGTCAACCGCAAGACGACCGAGTTCGACACCTACGTCGGACTGTCCGCCGGCGCGGTCCTCGCGACGCCGCTCGCCGTCGGCATCAGCCCGGCGGAGATGATCAAGAGCCTCGAGGGCAAGTCGCAGGATCTCACCCGCTTTCGCGCCCGCGACTTCTACAGCCCCAACACGCTCGAGTTCGTCGAGCGCCCGCTGCAGTACGCGCTGGCGCTTGCGTTGTACGTGCCGGGCACGATCGCCGACATGGTGCGCGGCGCGCCCAAGCTCGGCGCCGACCTGGAGCGCGCGGTGCGCGACTACCTGCGCAACCCGTCGGCGAGCCGGATCACGACCATCCTGACGCCGATCGCCGAGGCCTTGTGGAGCCGCCGCGGAATCCCGTCGGCCCTGGACTATCTGCCGAGCGGGCTGTTCGACAACCGGAGCATCGAGCGCTACGTGCGCCGCAATCTCAGGCAGGCCGGGCTGTCGAACGACTTCCGCACGCTGTACAAGCGCACCAAGCGCGAGCTGTACATCAGCGCCATGAACCTCGACACCGCGGAGCGGGTCGTCTTCGGGCACGATGAGGATGCCTCGGTGACGATCTCCGAGGCGGTGCAGGCCTCGACCGCGCTCCCCGGCTTCTACAAGCCGGCCCGCATCAAGGGCATCGATTACGTCGACGGCGGCGTGCGCCGCACCGCAAACATCGACGTCGCCATCGAGCATGGCGCCGACCTGGTGATCTGCTACAACCCCTTCCGCCCCTTCTCCAACCGCGTCCGGCGCACCTTCGATCGCGTCCGCGACACCTACACGTACGACGGTCCACTGCTGGTCGAGGGCGGCGTGCTGAGCGTGCTCAATCAGGTCTTCCGCACACTGCTGCACTCGCGGCTGCAGTACGGACTGCGCGAGTATCAGGACGATCCGAACTTCCAGGGCGACATCATCGTCATCGAGCCCAAGGAGTCGGACGTACACTTCTTCCAGCTGAACGTCCTGTCGTACTGGGAACGGCTGAAGGCGGCGCAAATCGGCTACGCCTCGGTCACCGAATCGATCGAGCGCAACTACGATCTCGTCAAAGCGATCCTCGAGCGGTACGGCTTGACGATGACCCGCCGCGAAGTGCGCCAGAGCATGGGCAAGATCCGCGACGAAGGCCTGCTCGAGGGGACCGAGGCGTTGACGCGGGAAGTGCCACGGCGGCGCTTGCGCGTCGCGTGACGGCGCGCTCCTGAGTCGGCGCGCGTTCCGCGCGCCGACGTTCGGCGTTCAGCGTTTAGCGTCCTCAACGCCAAACGCCGAACGTCGAGCGGCTCGTCAGAGCCGCTCGACTATGGTGGCAATCCCCATCCCGATGCCGATGCACATCGTCGACAGGCCGTAGCGCTTGCCGGTGCGCTCGAGCTCGTCGACCAGGGTGCCGATGAGCATGGCGCCGGTTGCGCCGAGCGGATGGCCGAGCGCGATGGCGCCGCCGTTGACGTTCACCTTCGCCGGATCCATGCCCGTCTCCTGCATGGTGATGAGCGGCACCGGCGCGAACGCCTCGTTGATCTCGATGAGGTCGATGTCATCGATCTTCATGCCGGCCTTCTTCAGGCACTTCTGCGTGGCGGGAATCGGGCCGGTGAGCATGATCACCGGTTCGGAGCCGACGATCACCTGTTCGACCACACGCGCGCGCGGCGTGAGCTTGAGCTCCTTCACCTTGCGCTCCGAGGCCAGCAGCACGCTGGCGGCACCGTCGACGATGCCGCTCGAGTTGCCGGCGGTGATGGCGCCGTCCGGTTTGAATGACGGGTTGAGCGCCAGCAACCCTTCCAGGGTCGACTGCGGCCGCACGTGCTCGTCCGTGTCGAACACCTTGCGCTCGCCGTTGTGTGAGACGGTGATCGGCACGATGCTCTTCTTGAAGCGGCCTTCCTGAATGGCGCGCCACGCCTTCTGCTGGCTGCCGAGCGAGAACTCGTCGAGCTGCTGACGCGAGAATCCCCACTTCTCGACGATCATCTCGGCCGACAGGCCCTGCGGCACGAGGTTGTACTTCTCCATCAGGCTGGCCGGCAGCGGGCCCATGTCCGAGCCCATCGGACAACGGGTCATGTTCTCGACCCCGCCGGCGAGCACGAGATCCTGTGCGCCCGACTTCACCGCCATGGCGGCGAAGTTCACCGCCTGCTGGCCGGATGAGCAGAAGCGGTTGAGCGTCACGCCCGGGATGTCGACCGGCCAGCCGGCGGCCAGCACCGCCGAGCGCGCCAGGTTGGCACCCTGCTCGCCGGTCTCGGTGACGCAGCCGACGATGACGTCCTCCACCTCGACCGGGTCGATGCCGTTGCGTTCGACGATGGCGCGCAGCGGCGTGACCAGCAGGTCGATGGGGTGGGTCTCGCTCAGACTGCCCTTGCGCCGCCCA
>Ga0066388_100002710_pt1 | contig 11025 bp, 4 predicted proteins | sample PanSoiMetaGPlot6_FD_64539 | JGI IMG/M metagenome (GOLD analysis project Ga0066388, IMG submission 64539) | Tropical forest soil microbial communities from Panama analyzed to predict greenhouse gas emissions - Panama Soil - Plot 6 (Hybrid Assembly) | ecosystem: Environmental > Terrestrial > Soil... | reverse complement strand
TCGCCGACGAACTTGTCCGGCCGGGTGGACAGCTCCGCGGAGAACTCGCTCAGACCGTAGTCGCGCAGCAGGTCGATGACGAACTGCAGCAGGCTGGCCAGCTCGTCGGTGAGCTGGTCCGGGGCGCAGAAGATGTGCGCGTCGTCCTGGGTGAAGCCACGGGCGCGGGTGAGCCCGTGCAGCACACCGGACTTCTCGAACCGGTAGACGGTCCCCAGCTCGAACAGCCGCAGCGGCAGCTCCCGGTACGACCGGCCCCGCGCCTTGTAGATCATGATGTGCATCGGGCAGTTCATCGGCTTCGGGTAGTAGTCCGCGCCCTCCATGTGCATGGGCGGGTACATGCCGTCCGCGTACCACTGCAGGTGCCCGGAGATCTCGAACAGCGTCGACTTGGTGATGTGCGGGGTCGCCACGAACTCGTACCCGGCCTGCTCGTGCCGCTGCCGGGAATACTCCTCCAGCACCCGCCGGACGATGCCGCCCTTCGGGTGCCAGACCGCAAGCCCGCCGCCGATCTCCGGCGGGAACGAGAACAGGTCCAGCTCGGTGCCGATCCGGCGGTGGTCGCGGCGCTCGGCCTCGGCCAGCAGCCGCAGGTGCTCGGCGAGCGCGTCCTTGGACTCCCACGCGGTGCCGTAGATGCGCTGCAGCTGCGGGTTGCGCTCCGAGCCGCGCCAGTATGCCGCCGCCGAGCGCATGAGCTTGAACGCCGGGATGCGCCGGGTGGTCGGCAGGTGCGGGCCCCGGCACAGGTCGGTCCACACGCGAGCGCCGGTGCCGGCGTCGAGGTTGTCGTACATGGTCAGCTGCCCGCCGCCGACCTCCACGGCGGCGCCCTCGGCGGCCTGCTCCGCCGAGCCCTTCAGCCCGACCAGCTCCAGCTTGAACGGCTCGTGCGCCAGCTCGGCCACCGCCTCGCCGTCGGAGACCGGCCGGCGGGCGAACCGCTGGCCGGCCTTGACGATCTCCCGCATCCGCCGCTCGATCCGCTCCAGGTCCTCGGGGTGGAACGAGCGCTCGGGCAGGAAGTCGTAGTAGAAGCCGTTCTCGATCGGCGGGCCGATGCCGAGCCGGGTGCCCGGGAAGAGATCCTGCACGGCCTGTGCCATGACGTGCGCGGTGGAGTGCCGCAGCACCGCCCGCCCGACCGCGGAGTCGATCGGCACCGGCTCCACCTCGGCGTCGGCCTGCGGCGCCCAGGCCAGGTCGCGCAGCTCGCCCGAGCCGAGCTCGCGCACCACCACCGCCCCGGACGGCCCGTCCAGCGCCACCCCGGCGGCGCGCAGCGCCTGCTCGGCCGTCGTGCCGACCGGCACCGGAACGGCGGCGCGGTCAGCGGGCGGCCGGAGCTGCGACACGGGACTCCTCCAGTCATCGGACGGTTACGCCGTTCGATCGTATCGGCCGTGCCGCGGGCTCAGCGTCCGGATATCAGCCGCCGGGCCGGCCGGGCCGGGTCACTCCTCAGCGGGGCCGTCGGCGTCGGCACGCGTCGACGTCGAGGAGCCGTGACGGCCGCCTGCCCGGCAGCCAGCGCCCCGCGGATGACGGGTTCGGCCGGCGGGCGGGTTCGGCAGGTGATGAGTTCGGTTCGCCGGTGACGCCTTCGGGCCGCGGGTGACGAGATATTGCTCATCACCGGTGAACCGAACTCATCACCGGCGGACGAAAGTCGTCACCGGAGTGCGTTGCTCGGCGCGTCGGCGCGGAGCATTGCGTGCCGGGAGCAGCCCGGCCCGTGGAGTGACGGGTTCGGCCCGCCGGTGACGAGTTGTGTCCACGGGTGACGAGAAACAGGTCGTCACCCGTGACCCGAAGTCGTCACCCGCCGGCCGAACCGTCACCCGCGGGGCCGGCGACTCCTGGCACGCGATGCGCTCTGCGCCTGACGCGCCGAGTCGATGCACCGCGGTGACGATTTCGGTCGGCCGGTGACGAGTTGCGTCGGCCGGTGACGAGTAGTAAGTCGTCACCGGGGACCCGAAGTCGTCACCCGCTGGCTGAACTCGTCACCCGCGGGCCAGCACCTCCCGGCAAGCGACGCACGGCGCCAGCGCGCTGATCAACACGCCACGGTGACGACTTCGGCCCACCGGTGACGAGTTGCGTCGGCCGGTGACGGGAAACAAGTCGTCACCCGCCGACCGAAGTCGTCACCGGCTGGCCGAAGTCGTCACCCGCGGGGCCGGGCACCTCCCGGCAAGCGACGCACGGCGCCAGCGCGCTGATCAACACGCCACGGTGACGACTTCGGCCCACCGGTGACGAGTTGCGTCGGCCGGTGACGAGAAGTAAGTCGTCACCGGCGAACCGAAGTCATCACCGGCCGGCCGAACCCGTCACCCACGGGGCCGGCGGCTGCTGACACGCGAGGCTCCGCGCCTGCGCGCCGAGTCGACGCGCCGTGGTAAGGAGTTCGGCCCGCCGGTGACGAGTTGTGCCCACGGGTGACGGGATATTGCTCGTCGCTGGGGGACGCAACTCGTCACCGGCGGACAGAAGTCGTCACCGGAGTGGGTTGGCTCGCGCCTCGCGCGGAACATCGCGTGCCAGCAGCCGCCGACCCGCGGGGTGACGAGTTCGGCCGGCGGGTGACGACTTCGGGTCACCGGTGACGACCTACTTCCGTCACCGGTGAACCGAACTCGTCACCGGCGGACGGAAGTCGTCACCGGTAGCTGGTGCGACCGCGCCGCGGGCACAGTCTCCGGATATCGGTCTGTCGGAGGCCCGGCCCAGTCCCGGGTCACTCCGCCGGGACCTCGCCGCGGACGTCGGCGTGCGCGGCCGGGATGCTGCCGAGCCGGCCGGCCTGGTAGTCCTCGAACGCCTGGACCAGCTCGGCCCGGGTGTTCATGACGAACGGGCCGTACGCGGCCACCGGCTCCCGGATCGGGCGCCCGCCGAGGACGAGCACGTCCAGGGTCGGCGTGCGGCTGTCCTGCCGCTGGTCGGCCCCGATCGTGAGCGCGTCGCCGGAGCCGAGGACGGCCAACTGGCCGGTGTGGATCGGCCGGCCGTTGCCGCCCACCGTGCCGGTGCCGCCCAGCACGTAGACCAGCGCGTTGAAGTCGGCCCGCCACGGCAGGGTCACCGTCGCGCCGGGGCTCAGCGTGGCGTGCACCAGCGTGATCGGCGTGTGCGTTGAGCCCGGGCCGGCGTGCCCGGCCAGGTCGCCGGCGATCACCCGCAGCAGGGCGCCACCGTCCGCCGAGCTCAGCAGGGCCACCTTGTCACCACGGATGTCCTGGTACCGCGGCGGCGCGAACTTCAGCGTCTTCGGCAGGTTCACCCACAGCTGGATGCCGTGGAACAGCCCGCCGCTGGCCACCAGGTGCTCCGGCGGGATCTCGATGTGCAGGATCCCGGCGCCGGCCGTCATCCACTGCGTGTCCCCGTTGGTGATCAGGCCGCCGCCGCCGTTGGAGTCCTGGTGCTCCATCTGGCCGTCGATCATGTACGTGACCGTCTCGAAGCCGCGGTGCGGGTGCCACGCGGTGCCCTTGGGCTCGCCCGGCGCGTACTCCACCTCACCCATCTGATCCATGTGGACGAACGGATCCAGCGTGCGCAGGTCGACCCCGGCGAACGCGCGCCGCACCGGGAACCCCTCCCCCTCCAGCCCCGCGGGCGCGGTCGTCACCGCCAGCACCGGCCGCGACCGCGCCACCACCGGGTCCGGCTCCAGGACGCGCGGCAGGGCAAGCACGTTCTCAACGGTCACAGCGGGCATGTCGGCCTCCTCGGTCAGCCGGGTCACTCCATCGTGTCCCCGACAGCCGATTCCAACGATAGTTGCATCGACAACATTCCGCCCATGGCGTCGATCCGAGGGTCACTCGGAGCCTGTTGGCGAACCCGGGTGGGCGGGTCAGGCACGGCCGGCTGCGGCCTTGCCGCCCTGGTGACCAACGTTCGGCCGCTCCCAGGCAGCCAGCGTGGTAACTCGGGCAGCAAAGGCGGGCCCGCAGGGACCAGAGTCAGGCCAGGGCGAGGGCCGGTGCCGTGGGTGCCGCCTTCTGCCACCGTGGCGACCACGCGGGGTGGCTCGCGGCAGAGCTCACCAGACCATTCGCCAACAGGCACTCAGGGATGGCCGACTGGAGCCGGAGTCCCGCTTCTCCAGCGCCGCCTCGATCCGCACCTTCTCGACCTCGTGGTCGATGCCCGCGGGCAGCTCGCCGAGCGAGTGAGCCACCCCGAGGGCCTGGCAGTCCGCCGCCAGCTTCGCGTCGTACACCAGCAGAGCGGTTGGTTATCTTCCGCCACCGCGATGGACGACGCGCCTTGACGCAAGCACCGCTCGTCGGTACATTAGAAGGGCTGGGTAGTGCAGTTCTGCACGTCAGTTCTCAAGCGAGTCGATTAGGCTCGGACACGGAACGCCCGGCGTGGAGTACCCAGAGGCGCGAGTTGCTCACGGCAGCCGCGCCTTTGGTATCTTTTGAATTCTCTTCGCGCCCTGTTAGTGCTTCGTAAGGATGTCTGCATGTATCTGCTCTATCTTGACGAGTCCGGAACTCATGCCGGCGCGCCAGTCTTCATCCTATCAGGGATCGCTGTACACGAGAACGACGTATGGTATCTGCAGCGGGCACTTCATCGCCAGGTTGCCGCCGCACTCCGGCCGCATTCGCTAGATCCCACCCGATACGAGATACATGCAAAGGAGCTGAGGGCCAGCGATGCCGAGTTGCAGGCCAAGCCGGCAAAAGGCAAGAACCGGGCCAAGCCCGCAAGCCCCTGGTTGGACGTTCCGGCGCGAGATCGACGCGACCTCCTCAGCAATGCTTTCAGAAGTCTCTGTAACTTCAGAGGACGCGATGCTCGCTTTCCTTTCCGAGCGTTCGGGGCGGTGGTGCAATCAACGTATGCAAACAAAGAGGAGCGGGCCTACGAGCTGGTGCTGAACAAGTTCGATGAAATGCTAGGTCGGATCTACCATCAACATGGCGGCGAACGGCAGCGCGGCTTGGTCCTGCACGACGTTCGACAGAAGGAAGAGCAAGGAATACAAGCCTGGACGGCGTTGTGGCGGGAACGCGCTGGAAATGTCGGGCAGATCAACAACATCGTCGACGTTCCGGTCTTCCTCGATAGCCGAGCATCGCGCGTGATTCAGGCAGCCGACTTAGTGTCATACGCACTCTGGCGGTACTACGGGCCTACGATCGAAGAACGCTTCCTTCGCCCGATGTGGCGCCTCTTCGATGAAGACAAGGGTCAGATGCACGGGCTGATCCACGTTACTCCAAAGTTTGCAAGAAAGGAATGCCCGTGTCCCCCATGTCAAAATCGGTTCGGCCACACAAGCTGACTCGTCAAGCTGCTGTGAGCCGAGCGGACGACTAGGGCGGCGAAGTCGACGACCCGTGCCGAGTGGCAGCGGGCGCACAGGAACGGCCTGTCGTTGCGGGCGTGCCGGCCCATTCCCGTCCTCTCTCGGGAGAAAGCTCCGTGGCACGACCCGGCCACACCCCGTCCGACGGTCCACCGGAGACCAGCAGGGCGCAGCCTGCCGGGCACGCTCCCGCGTCGGGAGGCCCGCAGCGTGCCATGTGGACGCCAGAGGCTGGCCAGCCCTGGGATGCCATGTATGATCCGTTTGCCTGGTGGGTACGCGGCGTGCTAGCCGAGAGGCATGTGCATCCACTCGGCCAGTTCGAGCAGCGTGCGCGACCGCCGTTTGTCCCGCTCCCACAGCTCCGCCATGACACGGCGCGGGTAGGGCTGGTACCGCATCCAGTTCGGCGCGGTCCGCCAGAGGGTATGGAGCGCGCTCTCGGCCTCGCGGAGCTTTCCCAGCTCCGTCAAGGCGAGTGCGATATCAGCCAGGTGGTGCGCGCGGTTGTCCAACGGCAGGTCCGGCTCGGGAGGCATCTTGCGGGCGACGGTCAACGCCCGGCCCGGCCGTCCGGTGACGGTCGCAATATCCGTCATTTGGACGATGACACGGGGAAGCCCGAATGGCGCTTGGCCGTAGAGAGTGCGGGTCCACCCCATTCCGTCGAGGCGGGTGGCCGCTACCTCGGCGAGGTTGATGAGGTCGTCTGCTTCGCTGGCGTTGTCGTCCCGTGCGGCGGCGATCGCCGCGAAGCCGAGCAGCGTCCCCCACACCGAGACCTGCTCCGGTGCGGCGCCTTTCATCTTCGGCTCTACGTCGTCGGCTTCGCGTACCGCCATCCGCACCGCTTCCGCAGTACTGCCGGCATGCTGCGTGAACTGCCACGACATCCAGCCGCAAACGGCGGCTCGGCGCAGCACGTCGCCGGTCTGCTCCGCGGCGCCGACCGCCCGCTCCATCGCGAGATATGCGAGGTCGACCTTGCCCAGGGGTTGCGCCAGCATGGTCGCCGCGATGCGGTAGGCGTCGGACAGCGCCTCGTACGCGGCCGGGGTGCCGGTCTGCCGGACGGTGGCACGGGCGGCGCCGATGAACTCCGGCAGCATCCCGGCGAGGACGTCGAACTGGCTGCTCCAGTAGTACCCCCAGGCCAGCGACGCCGACTTGCGCAGCTCGTCCTCGTTCGCGGGCTCGGCGTCGTCGGACAGCGTGATGATCGCGCGGCGGACCGCGAGCACGCCGCCATCCTCCCCGCCGGTGGTGTCGACGCGGACCGGCCGGCTGACGAGGTCGGCGACGTCTACGTCCAGCGCCCGCGCGATCTTTGTGAGACTCGCCAGCCGTGCCGACTGCCGCACCCCCTGCTCCAGCTTCGACACCAGCTCGACACTGACACCAGCCTTCTCGGCCAGCTCCCGCTGGGTCAGCTTCGGCGACCGGCCGGTACGCAGCCTCTGGACCCGGTCACCGATCCCGCCACCCTCACCCACGTCGGAGCCTGCCTCTCCGGCCGGGCCCCGGCGCTGACGCTGCGGGGCCGTTTCACGCGACCGTACCCCGGACGGGTGACCGTCGACCGGCGACCGGCTCGACCTTCCCGTTCCGGCACCTCGACCGGAGGCGCGCGCGGGCGGTGCCGCCGCCGGCGACGTCTTCGGCCCGGTTCCGGCGAGGCGGCGGCCGTGCTCGCGGCCGTAGTCGGGACGGCCGCCTCCGGCCGCCTGCTGGCCCGGCCGGTCAGCACTTCACAGCGAATGGCTTCGGCTGCCTAGTGGCCTGGGCCGCCGGGCGCTGACTTCGTGTCGCCGACCCGCCCCGGCTCGGCCTGAGGCATGCTGCCCACGTAGCACTGTGCGAAGGACGGCGAAGAGTGGCGGCCGTCGCCGGACGCAGGGGGGTCGCGTGGCCGAGGCAGTGACCGTGCTGCACGTGTCGGATATGCAGTTCGGAGCGAACCACCTTTTCGGTGGCAATGGGCTGACCGGCGCGGACCAGGCGTACGACACGCTGTTCAGCGGGCTGCACGACGACCTGGCCCGGCTCGCGCGCTCGCCCGGGCTGCGTCCCGACCTGGTCGTGGTGACCGGCGACCTCGCCGAGTGGGCGCGTCCGGCCGAGTACGAGCAGGTGCTGCAGTTCCTGACCGAGCTCGCCGGAACCCTCGGACTGGACCGCCGGCGTGTCGCCGTCGTGCCCGGCAACCATGACATCAGCCGGAAGGCGTGCAGCGCGTACTTCGACAACTGCGAGGCCGACGGCACGCAGCCGAAGCCGCCGTACTGGCCGAAGTGGCGGCAGTTCCTGGCGATGTTCGAGGAGTTCTACCGGGGCGTGCCGGGGGTGACGTTCCAGGTCGACCAGGAGTGGACGCTGTTCGAGATGCCCGACGTGCCGGTCGTGGTGGCGGGGCTGAACTCGACGATGGCCGAGAGCCACCGCGAGGACGACCACCACGGGTGGGTCGGCGAGGCACAGTGCCGCTGGTTCGCCGACCGGCTGCGGGCCGCGCAGGACGAGGGGTGGCTGCGGATCGGAGCCCTACACCACAACCTCGTGCGCGGCGCGGTCCGCGACGACGAGAACTTGCGTGACGTCGACACGCTGGACCGAGTCCTGGGCGCCCGGCTCAACCTCGTCCTGCACGGCCACACCCACGACGCGCGGCTGCACTACCTCGGCTCCGGCCTGCCGGTGCTGTCGACCGGGAGCGCGGCGGTCACCGAGCAGGCGCGCCCGACCGAGGTCCCGAACCAATACGAGATCGTCGTGGTCCGGCGGGACGGGTTCGTCCGGTACGCCCGGCAGTATGCCCGCGCCGAGCGCCGCTGGATCGGTGACACCCGGGTGGACCCCGAGGGCTCGCGGTGGCGGCAGGAGACCGCCTGGCAGCCCGTCGCCGTCGGTGCGACATTTCCGTCCGGGTCGGCGCCGAGGCCGCAACGGCGGGACCGATGGGACGGTCCCGAGCCGGCTCCGCGGCGCGGCGAGGACTTCGTCGAGCGGGTCGCGGAGGTGTGCCGGCTGCGGCACCCGGACACCACCGTGACCCGGGTCCACCCGCCAGACGGCCCGCCCTACCTGCGGGTGACCACGGTAGAGGACCGGTTCGTCGTGCAGCGCCCGGTCGGCGTCGCCGAGCACCGGCTGGATGCGGCCGCGCTCGACGAGTTCGTCGAGCAGGTGCACCGCGGGTACGCGGCGGCCGATCCGCAGCTGATGTCCGAGCTGGTGTACGGCGGCCCTGGCGTCGGCGAGGATCTGGTCCGGGACGCGCACCGGCGCGGGGTGCGGCTACTGAGCCTCGTGGAGTACCAGGGGCTGCTGGATCTCGGCGGCTACGTCCGCTCCCAGACCGCCCGGCTGGAACAGGACCAGGTCTACCCGCCGGCGTTGTACGTCCCGCAGCGCTACCGGATGCTGGACGGAACGGACCAGTCGGCTCACGACAACGCGCTGGCGAAAGTGATCGAGTGGCTGACCTCCGACCAGCCACGGTTCGTGCTCCTGCTGGGCGACTTCGGCCGCGGCAAGACGTTCCTCCTGCACGAGCTCGCCCGCCGGCTCCCGGCCGAACTGCCGCACGTGGTGCCGATGCTCGTCGAGCTACGCGCGCTGGAGAAGGCGCGCACGGTCGAGGAGCTGGTCGCCCAGCACCTGGCCGCCTCCGGCATGGACAGGATCGACCTTCCGGCGTTCCGCTACATGCTGCGCACCGGGCGGATAGCGCTGCTGTTCGACGGGTTCGACGAGCTGGCCCTGCGGGTGAGCTACGAGCGGGCCGCCGACCACCTGCGGATGCTGCTGGCCGCCATCGACGGCCAGGCGAAGATGGTGGTGACCAGCCGTACCCAGCACTTCGTGTCCGAGCACCAGGTCCGCACCGCGCTGGGCGACCGGGTGGAACTGGTGTCCGGCCGCCGGCTGGCCCACCTGGAGGACTTCACCGACGAGCAGATCCGCACCTTCCTGGTCCGGCTGTTCGGCGGTGACGAGCCCCGGGCGGACAGCCGCCTCGCGCTCATCCGGGACATCCACGACCTGCTGGGCCTGTCCCGCAACCCGCGGATGCTCACGTTCATCGCCGAACTCGACGAGGACCGGCTGCGCGCCGCGCAGGCGGCCGGCGGCGGCATCGGCTCCGCCGAACTCTACCGGGAGCTGCTCGGCCGCTGGCTGGGCTACGAGGATGTCCGGGCGCACCCGCCTGGCGCCGCCCCGGCCCTGACGATGAACGAACGGTGGAACGCCGTGACCGCGCTGGCCCTGCGGCTGTGGGAGACCACCGACCGGTTCATCTCGCTGACCGAGCTGAGCGCGACCGCTGCCGGCGTTCTCGACGGGCTCGCCGAACGACAGCTCGATACGGACCAGGCCACGCACATGGTCGGCTCCGGCACCCTGCTGGCCCGCGTCGACGACGGCCTGTTCACGTTCGTGCACCAGTCAGTCATGGAATGGCTCGTCGCCGCCGAAGGGGCTCGGCTGTTGCGTACCGGCGAACGCTTTCCCGAGGTGCTCGCGACGCGGACGATGTCCCCATTGATGGTCGACTTCCTCTGCGGGCTGGCCGGTAGCGAGCAGGCGATCGGGTGGGCGATGTCGGTGCTCATCGCGGCCGACACGGCCGAAACAGCCAAGGCCAACGCGTTGCTCGTGACCGGGCGGCTCGGCGTCGCCCGCCCGGCCCGCGCTGCCCTCACCCAGCAGAACCTGCACGGCGCGGACCTGTCCGGCCAAGACCTGCGGGGCGCGGACCTCACCGGCGCAGACCTGACCGATGCCCGACTGGTGGACACCAGGCTGGACCGCGCCACGATGCGCGGCGCCCGCTTGACACGAGCGCACCTCGACCGAGCCGTCCTCGCCGATGCGGATCTCACCGATGCCGACCTCACCGGAGCGCGGCTGAACGGAGTCGACCTGCGTGGCGCGATCACCGCGGGCAGCAGCTGGCGGTACGCGTCGTTGCTGGGTGGGCAGGTCGATGCACAGACTCTCGCCGGGAGCGAGCTACACGCGGCTGCAATACCTGGCCGCGACCCCGCTCAGCCGACGCTGGCCCCCACCATAGCGCCGAGCTACTCCGTCGCAGTGTCCCCAGATGGGCTGGTGCTGGCCGCCGGATATGCCGACGGCCGGATCATCCTCGTCGACGTCCAGTCCGCGCAGGTCCGCCGCATCCTGACCGGCCACACCGACGGGGTCTGGGCCGTGGCCTTCAGTCCTGACGGGCAACTGCTCGCCAGCGCCAGCGACGACGCGACAGTGCGGCTGTGGAACCCATCAACAGGCAGCGAGGCCGCCACCCTCACCGGCCACACCGACCGGGTCCGGGCGGTGGCCTTCAACCCCGACGGACACCTACTCGCCAGCGCCAGCGACGACCGGACAGTACGGCTGTGGAACCCATCAACAGGCAGCGAGGCCGCCACCCTCACCGGCCACACCAACATAGTCCGCGCGGTAGCCTTCAACCCCGGCGGACACCTACTCGCCAGCGCCAGCGACGACGCGACAGTGCGGCTGTGGAACCCAGCCACCAGACAGCACATCACCATGCTGACCGGCCACACCAACACGGTCTGGGCAGTGGCCTTCAGCCCCGGCGGACACCTCCTCGCCACCGCCAGCGACGACGGGGTACGGCTGTGGGACCCAGCCACCGGACACCAAACCAC
>Ga0066388_100002709_pt1 | contig 11026 bp, 10 predicted proteins | sample PanSoiMetaGPlot6_FD_64539 | JGI IMG/M metagenome (GOLD analysis project Ga0066388, IMG submission 64539) | Tropical forest soil microbial communities from Panama analyzed to predict greenhouse gas emissions - Panama Soil - Plot 6 (Hybrid Assembly) | ecosystem: Environmental > Terrestrial >... | reverse complement strand
CGCTTTTGGTTGCCATTGCCTGCGACCGACCGCCACTTGCGGAACCGGTTGATGCGCGTTTTAATTTTATATGCGCGATCTGGGTTCGGAAAAGCCGCGAAGTCTCGCCGGATCGCTGCTCGTCGCGCATCCGAACATGCTCGACCCTAATTTTCGGCGGACGGTCTTATTCATTACCGCGCACGATCCTGACGACGGAGCCATCGGCGTCATTATTAATCGGCCGCTCGATAAGAACGTCGCCGATCTGGTGACAGAAACACCGCCGCAAAATCTCGCGGACGTGCCAGTGTTTTTTGGCGGACCGGTGGGAAATAATCAATTAATGCTGGCGGCGTTCGAGTGGCGCAAAGGCGAAGGGCTGAAATTGAATCATCATGTGCTCAACACGCTCGAGGCCGTGCCGGATGGAGTCGGAACTGCGCCCGCTGTCTGCGCATTTCTGGGATATGCCGGGTGGAGCGCGGGCCAACTCGAAGCCGAGATGAAACAAAAAGCGTGGATCGTGCAAAAGCCGAGCCGTGCGGCGTTGAAATCCGAGCGCTTGTCCCGGTTGTGGTTTGACATCATGAACAAGCTCGGCCCGTGGTATCGAATGCTCGCAGCCGCGCCGGACGATCCGTCGCTGAACTGAGTGGCCAGTGATCAGTTTGAAAGCGTTGCGTTTCTTGCTTGTCACTGGTCACTGATCACTTTTCACTTCTTCCAATGATCATTGGCGTTCCCAAGGAAATTAAGGAACAGGAGCAGCGCGTCGCGTTGCTGCCGTCGGCCGCGGAGCAACTGAAACGGCGCGGTCACTCGGTGGTAGTTCAAAAAAACGCCGGTCTTGGTTCCGGATATCCGGACGAAGATTACACCAAAGCCGGCGCGGAAATTGTCGGTTCGGCAGAGGAAGTTTTTAAGCGCGCCGACATGATCGTTAAGGTTAAAGAGCCGTTATCGGCTGAGTTTCCGCTTTTGCGCAAAGGCCAGATTCTTTTCACCTATTTGCATCTGGCCGCGAGCAAGCCGTTGACCGAAGCGCTTTTGAAATCCGGAGTCACCGGGATCGCCTACGAAACGATTCAGGTAAACAATCGCCTGCCGTTGCTCGAGCCGATGAGTGAGGTCGCAGGCCGCATGTCGGTGGTGATGGGCGCGTATTTTTTGGCGAAACACAACAACGGCAGCGGCGTCTTGCTCGGCGGCGTGCCAGGCGTGTTACCGGGGCGCGTGGTCGTGGTTGGCGCGGGAACCTCGGGCGTTAACGCGTTACGCATGGCGCAAGGTCTCGGCGCGGATGTGACCATTCTCGATATCGACGTCGAGCGGTTGCGCTTTCTCGACGTGGCCATCGACGATTTGCACACGCTTTATTCCAGCGAAGCGAATTTGAATCACTTGATGCCGGAGTGTGATTTGTTAATCGGCGCGGTCTTGTTGCCCGGCGCGAAAGCGCCAAAACTGATCACGCGCGCGATGTTGCGAAAAATGAAGCCCGGTAGCGTGCTGGTGGACATTTCAATCGACCAGGGCGGGTGCGCGGAATCCTCGCGGCCAACCACGCATCTTCAGCCAACTTACGTTGAGGAAAACGTGATTCACTATTGCGTGGCGAATATGCCGGCGGCGTACGCGCGCACATCAACTCAAGCGTTGACCAACGTGACCTATCGCTACGTGCAAATGCTGGCCGACTGCGGATTGAAAGAAGCCTGTCTCAAACAGCCGGCGCTGACTGGCGGCATCAACACGCTCGATGGCAAGCTCACCTGTCAGGCCGTTGCCGAAGCGCACGGCTTGAAATACGAAGCGCCGTTCTAATCGGATAATTCTCCAAACCGGCCAGCGCGTTTGCTCCGAATCATCAGTAAGCGAACTTCCTGCTTATGAAGAAGTACATTTGCATTCTAGCCGGTGCGGCATTGCTCGCGGCTTGCGAGCAAAAGACTGAAACTGTCGCTCCGGCGAGCAGTCCGGCCGCTTCGCCCGAAGAAACGACGACCACAACCACAGAAACGCCTACGCCAACACCGGAGGCTTCGGCCCCGATCGGCAGCTCTCTCAATCCTGGGTCGAGTCCGTCTCCTTAAATATTAACAACCACGTCCGTCAAAACCTTACATGAACAAATACGTCTGTCTTTTAATCGGTGCCGCGCTTCTGGCGGCTTGTGAACAAAAGGAAACTACCGTTACCAATCCGCCGGCGGAGAAAAAAGAGAGCAACACGACGATCGTAAATCCGTCACCGGCGACTTCGACGAAGAACGAAACCAAGACGGACATTAATATCAAAACATCGCCGTCTCCCTAAATGGAGAGAGTGCGGATATTTCCGAGTCTTTCGTTCGCTTCCACGAACGAAAGACTTTTGTTGTACGCCAAATTGTCATTCCGAGCGAAAAAGGATTTGCCGCCAGGGTTGTAGCTGCCGATGTCCTCATCGGCAGTTCTTTTTGATTAAATTCTGCCGCCGGAGACGGCCGCAGCTACAATTCCAGAGATGTATGTCGATAAAACGTTTCGTCTTTCCGAAAAGCCGGCGGTTGATCCGTCGCGCGGAATTCGAGCAGGTCAAAAAATCCGGCGACGTTCAACGTGGTCGTTTGCTCGTGGTCAGCGTGCTCAAAGTCAATAATGAGGCGGATCGATTCCGCGCCGGTTTTATCACATCGCGCGCGCTTGGAGGCGCAGTCGTGCGCAACCGCGTTCGCCGCCGATTGCGCGAGATTGTGCGCAAACATCAACACGAAATCGTCCGCGGAAACTGGATCGTAACGATCGCGCGAGCGAGTGCCGCCGGTGCAAGTTACCAGCAATTGGAGGCTGAGTGGTTGCGTCTGACCAGACGCGCTTCTATCCTAGCCGCCTGATGCGCGGACTCATTCGCATTCTGATTCGACTTTATCAGCTCACGCTTTCGCCTTTGCTGGTGGCACTCGGCGGCCCGGGCTCAGGTTGTCGATTTCAACCATCCTGCTCGGAATATTTTTTGCAAGCCGTGGAAACACACGGAGCGCTATGCGGAAGCTGGCTCGGCTTGAAAAGGATTGGGCGTTGCCATCCATGGGGCGGATCTGGTCACGATCCGGTTCCTGCGGACTGCCACGCCTTAGGCTTCCGAAGGCGGGCCGATCGTTGCGCGTGATTCCACGAAATAAATTTTATGGATCGAACCGCGTGGATCGTCGTTGCACTTTGCGTCATCGGATTGGTGGCATGGGAGTGGTGGACCATCAAAAATCAGCCGGCGCGTCCGGCTGCGGGCGTTTCACCAACGCCCGCTCCGCTCGCGGCAGGTAGTCCATCGGCAACGGCGTCTCTTTCTCCTGCGCCGGTTGCCAGCGCGACGCCGACAGCGACAGCGACTCCGGCGTTCGCCGAAAAAAGCGAAGTGCTGCGCAACGATGATGTTGAACTGCGCCTAACGAACCGGGGCGGCGGCATCCGCGAGGTGATGTTGCTCAATCACATCGGGCAAGGCGACCAGCGCGTGGTATTGAACTCGAAAGACCAGCCGCCGATCGGCGCGATGATCGAGCAGCTCAACTCGCCGAGCTTCGATGAATTTGCCTTAAGCCGAGAGCCGGACGGCGCAATCAAATGCGAGCGCGTCGCCGACAACGTCACTATTCGGAAAAGATTCTTTTTCCCACCGAGCAAAGAGAAAAAAGACACGTTCGTTGCCGAGATGGATGTCGATCTTGCGAACGGCGGCGCGCAAGCCTACGCGAATCCCGGCTATTTCGTGGCGCTTGGCTCGGCGGTGCCGATTCACCCGCGAGATTACTCTTATTATACGCGGCTGGTTTGGTGCGTTGACGGCAAGGCGAAAGGCGTGGACGTGAATTGGTTCGGAGGAGGCGGTGGCCTTTTCGGGATTGGCGGGCACGGAGCGCAGCCATTCTATCAACAAGACCTCGTGAACGCCGATTGGGCCGCGGTCAGTGATCAGTTTTTTACGACGTTGATCGCGCCATTGACGGGGAAGGGGAACGGCGTTTGGGGACGGCGGTTTGACATTTCACCGGAACAAAAAACTTACGGACTGAGCGGCGCGCTTCGGATGCCCGGTTTCCAATTGGCGCCCGGCCAAACTTACTCCGCGAAGTTCGAGATTTGGGCCGGTCCGAAAATTTATCATCGTCTCGCACGTCTCGATCACAACGAGGCCGAGATCATGGATTTCGGAATGTTCAAGATCGTCGCGCAGTTTTTGCTCAACTTTCTCAACTGGCTGCACGGATTTCTTGGTTCCTACGGTTGGTCGATCCTCGCGCTCACCGCGATCGTAAAGATCGTGCTCTGGCCGCTGCAAAACAAAGCCAACCTTTCGATGCGCCGGATGGCCCTCCTTAATCCGAAGATTCAGGAACTGCGCGAAAAATACAAAGACGACCCGACGCGGATGAACCAGGAAGTGATGAAGCTTTACAAGGATTACGGGATCAATCCGGTCGGCGGTTGTTTGCCGATGATGATTCAAATCCCGATCTTCTTTGGCTTGTTCAAAATGCTCGGCCAGGCGGTTGAGCTTCGGAACGCGTCGTTTTTGTGGGTGAAAGATTTATCGCAACCCGACACCGTCGCGCATTTGTTTGGCCTGCCAATCAACGTCATTCCGCTTTGTATGGCCGCGACTCAGATCTGGTTGATGGCCATGACGCCCAAGACGGGCGACCCGACCCAGCGCCGGGTGATGATGTTTACGCCGCTCATCTTTTTGTTTATCTGCTACAATTTTGCCGCGGCTCTGGCATTGTATTACACCACCCAAAATATTTTCAGTATCGTGCAATTCTATTACAACAAACGACAACCGATGCCGACGCTTGAGAAAGTGACGCCGGCGGCCAAGCGGAAATGATGACGCCGAAAGATTTACTCGATACCATTCTCGGCTACCTCGGCTTCGTCGTGGAGATTGAAGAATCGCAAAATGAAGCCGGTAACCTCGTGCTCCAAATTTACAGCGAGGAAAGCCGGCGCTTGATCGGGCGCGACGGCGAAACGCTGGAAGCGATTCAATTTCTGTTGAACCGATTGCTTCAGGCCAAAGACAAGGACGCGCCGAAGGTGGTGGTTGATTGCGAAATGTACCGTTCGATGCGTGAAGACCGGATCGTGCAACGCGTGCGTGGTCTGGCCGAGCGCGTGCGTGCAACCGGCCGATCCCTTCAACTCGAGCCGATGAATTCCTACGAGCGCCGCATCGTCCACAATGCGTTTAAAGACGATCCCGACATCGCGACCTGGAGCCCATCCGATTCCGCGCGAATCAAGCAGATCACGCTACTCAAGCGCCAGCCCAAAAAGGAGCCGGTTGCAGGTAGGGGCGATTGACCCCAATCGCCCGCCATTTATTCATCCCTCGAATCGCGCGGCTTCTTTCGTCTCGCCGGCTTTCACTTCCGGACGCCAGCGAAACTTTTTCAAAAGCGGATTCGGTTTATGTTCGACCGCGTCCGCCACGAGTTCGCCAAAAACCGGAGCGAATTTGAATCCATGACCGCAATCTCCGGTCGCAATCACTAAGTTTTTTCGCTCCGGATCGGGAGCGATCCAAAAATCTCCGTCGTTGGTGTCGGAATACATGCAGATGCGGGTGGAAACGATCGGATCGTCGGTGAGCGAGGGAATTGTCGATCTTAAGAACGTGCGCAATTCGTTTTCTTCTTCTTTGGTCACATTGCGTTCCGGTGAATCCGGCGACATTTCGCGCCCACCGCCGTGATTCGCGATTTTTACGACGCCCTGGTTCAGCGGGAACCCGTAATAGCCGGTCGTTGAAATGTCCGCGCCAAAAAATGGAAAACGTTCGGGCAAGAAAAGTTCGGGCTCGCTCGGCTTCAGATGAAAAACCGGATGACCCGTCGCGCGAAGAAATTTGTTTGTGAACGGCAACGCGTAAGGCGTCCACGCCCCGGTCGCGATCACCACAGCGTCACCGCTGATTCGTTGTCGATCTTCCAAAATGATTCCGCGAACAAGATCATCGGTTTCATCCAACGAGATAAACTTGGCACGCTCTCGCAATTCAACGCCGATCGACTTCGCGTACTCAATCAACGTTGCAACCACCCGAGCGCTTTCAGCAAAACCCGCAACTGGATCAAAGAAACCATCATGAAATCGATCCGGCGCGAACGCCGGAAAGCGTTGATGGAAGGTATTTGATTCGAACCGTTCGATTCGATGATTTTGTTTTTCCAACACGCGCGCGCTCTCGTATTCGAAATCGCCGGGCTGCGTTTTCGCTGCGCAAACGAAGAGCACGCCGGTTTCGTGATAGAGATCGACGCCGAACTTTTCGTTCCATTCCCGCCAAAGCGGAATGCAGCGCTCGGCCAGCGCGGTGTAATCTTCGTCTGGTCCGTACGCAGCGCGGACCGCTTTGCTAATGTCGGTTGACGCGGCGAGCGGATGCGGCAGCGGACCAGGATCGACCAGGACAACTTTGTGCCCGTGTTTTTTTAACTCGATCGCGGAAGTAACGCCGTTAATCCCTGCGCCGACAACGATTACGGTAGCCATTTGCGCTCGAAATTAATGAGCGCTCGCGACTTTGTTCGAGTATTGCCGGATGCGCTTCAATTCTTCGCGCGAAGCATCCGCCTCAGCCGTTTGTGCGGCCAGTTTCGCGTAAAAGCGCTGAGCGCTCGCCTTGTCTCCGACTTGTTCAGCCGCCTGCGCCGCGCCGTACAAACCATGAAATCGTCCCGGATAAATTTTCAAGGCCGCTTCAAACGCCCGTTGTGCCTCTTTAGGCCGATTCAATTCCAGCAACAGAGTTCCTAACTGCTCGCGAATGGGAACGAATGCGCCCGGCGACACGGGGTGTTTGCCGAGAATGTCCTCTGCCTCGGCGGCGCGGCGTAAGATTTCGACAGCTTCATCCTTTTTGCCTTCGGCGTGTCCGATCCAGGCTGATGCCGCTTGCATTTGCAGTTCGAGGTGTTGCTTGAAGTAATCGAACCTTGGTTCCTTGGTCGCTTCACGCAGTTGCCCCATTCGCGCGATTGCTTTGCGCGCACCATCGAGATCTCCGATATGCGCGCACCCGAGCGCGTGGCCATACTCGATCAGCGCTTCCATGAACGGAAATGAAGACCAGTGCGGAACGTTAGGGACGCTCAAGTGCGCAGCCGCGGCCCAATCGTTTCGCTCAAAGCTATAGCGCGTGGGAATCGCGGCCAGTCCGTATGCCGCACTAAATTCCAACTCTGGGTTTGTCTTCCGAACGGTGGCAACAAAATCGACAATCTCCTTTGCTTTTTTGTCCTGCGCCTGTTGCAGGTAGGAGTAAACCATGTAATCGAGGGCGTGTAATTCTTCCGCTTCGGTGGCGTCGCGCTGCCGCATCGATGCGTAGGCGCGTGCGGCATCAGCGGCGGCGCGATTCGAGGCGACCGATTCGTCCCACATTCCCAAACGGGTGTAAATGTGCGACGGCATGTGCAACGCGTGCGGGACCCAGGGCGCAATCGCTCCATAACTTCGCGCGGCAACTAGTCCGCGTTTAGCAAGCTCAGGATAATCGTAACAATGAATCAGATAGTGAACGACGCCCGGATGATTTGGATTTTTCTTCGACAACTTTTCCAGCATCGCCGCGGCTTCGAGTTGTTTGGATAATGTCGTGTCGTTAGGCGTGGCATACCCAACTGCCAGCACCGCAAACGCGTAAAACGTTTCCACTTCGAAATCGCTTGGGTACTTGTCGTAAAGCTGCCGCATCGCTTTTTCGTAGGCGATAACGCGATCACGCGGTCCGACTGGGCCGTGACAGGATTGTCCGACTTGGGAGGGCGTCGAACTCTCCGGCGTGTTGTAATAAACATTCAGCGCGGTGATGAATCCACGTTCCCGATCTGTTTTCGCGTCCATTTTCATCGCTTCCGCGATGGCGGTTTGGCCGGCCTTCATTTCGTCGGCCGTCGGTGGCGTCCAGATTGGATGCCACCAAGTCATCGCGATTCCCCACTTCGCTATCGCGCACTGCGGATCTTCTTCGGCAACGGAAGTGAAAGCACGCCGAGCTTCTTCGTAAAAGAATGAGTGCAACAACGCGACGCCACGCGCGAATTCCGGTTGCGCGGTCTTTACGCACGAAACAGGGAAGTTAACTTTTCCTGTTCCGCGCAAATCACCCGGGACTGGAGTCTCTGCTCCGCGAAGTTGGATTGCGACAAGCAAGACCGGAAGAACGATCGAGGCCAATCGACGCACCCTTGAGGGTCTCATGCCTGCGATTAGGCGGCAAATTCGAAAATTATTTTGCCGCTGCGCTTGTCGTGCATCGCATGCGCGATTGCTGTTCGGGCGTCATCAATCGCGTAGCTTTTCTCGATTGGAGTACGCAGCAAACCGCGCTTAGCCATTTCGAAGATCGGATTAAACGCCGCCATCCGCTCTTTCATCGTCGCGTCGTCGTACCAATGATTGATCCAGATTCCACGAAAACGCAGGTCTTTGAAAATGAACAGTCCGGTGGGGACTTTCAGCGGCTGCAAACTCATCGCGCCGAAACTGACCAGCGTTCCACCGAACGCGAGGCAATTTGCAACTCGCAGCGCGCTATCTCCGCCAACCGAATTCAAACCCAATCGAATCGGCGCGCCGTTCGTCGCGTCTTTGACTTCGTCGCGCAATGTGCCCGTCCGGCTCGGACTTTCGCCGTCAACCAGGACGACGTCGCCTCCTTCCGCACGCAATTCGTCGATTAATTCCTCGCGCCGGACTACGTTCACGGTTTTGAAGCCAAGCTCATGCGCGATTTGAATGACCGCGCGTCCTGCCCCGGAGTTCGCCGCGTTCTGAATCACCCAATCGCCGCGCTTAAGATCGACATATCCGTGCAGCAATCGCCACGCGGTCAGCGGATTGATCTTCAACGTCGCTGCATGCGCCGGTTCGATCTCCGGTGGAACCACAACGAGCTCGCTCGCTTTCACCGCAACCGCTTCGCGCCAGGTCCCAATGTTGTGCGGCAAAATTACGAGCGCGCCTTTTGCGACCGTTGAGACATTGTCCCCGACTTCTACAACAATTCCGGCGCCTTCGAATCCCGGAACGGCCGGCACCTCACGCCTGGCTGGATATTTTCCTTCGATTGAGTTGATGTCGGCGGGATTGACTGGCGCCGCGCGCATTTGCACGACCGCTTCGCCCGCCGCAGCTTTCGGCCACGGCTCGGTCTTGATCTGCAAAACTTCCGCCGGATTTCCGTGCCTTTCGTAAACGACAACCTTAATAGTTTTGCTCATCGATGAATTCGCATCCTCAACTGGCTACGGTTAGTCTGCAAACCGGCGCGCGGCTGGCCTTGCTCGGTTTGGTCGTGAACATCGCGTTCGCCATCATCAAGATTCTCGGCGGAGTCTTTGGAAACGCCTATGCCCTGATCGCCGACGGAATGGAGTCGGCGCTGGATGTTGCCGGATCGATCGTTATTTGGGGTGGGCTACGATTTGCCGCACGACCGCCGGACGCGACGCATCCTTATGGTCACGGCAAAGCGGAACCGCTCACCGCGATTTTCGTGGCGTGCATTGTCGTCCTCGCGGCAGTCGCGCTCGCGGCTGAAAGCGCGCACACCATGTTTTCGCCGCATGCACAGCCGGCCACGTTCACCCTCTTGATTCTGCTGAGTGTCGTCGTGGTAAAGGAATCACTTTTTCGCTACGTGCTTCGCTTTGGGCGATCGATAGAAAGCATCGCCGTCGAAGCGGACGCTTGGCGTCATCGCGCGGACGTCCTGAGTTCAATCGCCGCGTTCATTGGAATTTCGATTGCCCTCATCGGTGGCGAGAAGTGGCGGAGCGCGGATAATTGGGCCGCCATTCTGGTTTGTCTCGTCATCGCGAGCATCGGCGTGCGCCTGTTGCGGCCCGCGATCTACGATATTCTGGATGCGGCGCCACGCGGCGCCATTGTCCATCTCGTGCGTGATGCGGCCGCGTCGGTCAAAGGCGTCGTTCGAATAGACAAGAGTCTCGTGCGCAAAATGGGTCTGAGCTTTTACGTCGATCTTCACGTAGAGGTCGACGGCGATATCTCTGTGCGAGAAGGCCATCACATCGCGCACGCGGTCAAACGGGCAATTCAAGAAAGTGATCCGCGCATCGCCGACGTGCTCGTGCACATCGAGCCGGCGAAGAAATAATCTGGAGGGGCGCTGTTAGCGTCTCGAGTAGGAGGCAGATTGCTTCCCTACAGTTCTCTGACCAGCGCGACCAGCGCCTCAGTCACCGCCGCCCGAACTCCGGCGATCATTTGGCCAAATCTCAACAATCGCAACGCTGAAGCAGGGTCTCTTAATATATATAGAAGCAAACGGCCGTAGTTTGTTCGCTCCCGTTCGAGGTCGAACAACACATCCGGCGGCGCCGGCAACGGATCGCGCGGAGTGTCGCTGATCGCGCGCAACGAAAGCACGGGAACCCCGTGGGCGCTGCAAACTCCAACGATCGCGCCCGTTTCCATATCGACTGCCGCCGCTCCAGACCTTCTCGCGATTTCATTTCGCTCGGCGATTGAATCGACAATGAATGTCGAGGTAAAAAGTTTGGCGACGCTCGGTTTGCGCTCCCGCAAAATTCTTCCCGCGCTGGCTAACAGTTGCCCATCCGAGAAATTTTCGGCAAGAATCAAGTCACCAACTTCCAGGTTTTCGGCGACGGCGCCGGCGAAACCGGAGCTGATGACTAATCGGGGGCGTGTTTTGTGAAGCAGAGTTTCAATGCGTTCGTTGCAATTCCTTGTCCCGACACCGCTGTGCAAGACCGTGAGCTCGTGATTATCGATCTTACCAAGAATCAAATCGTCTTCTTTTCGAACGTCGCGAAGTTGCGCGCGAAGATCGGAACTCTCCGTCGGCAGCGCGAACGTGATCGCCATCATTGCCCGCTGATGATGCGAACTTGAAGAATCGTTTTCTCGCCAGGATTCGGGGTCACTACCGGCGCCGGCACCGTTGCGCCGAGCTTCCTCATCAGATCGCGAAATTCGTTCAATCGCGCTGTCGGCAGTTCCGCGAAAAT
>Ga0066388_100002708_pt1 | contig 11027 bp, 8 predicted proteins | sample PanSoiMetaGPlot6_FD_64539 | JGI IMG/M metagenome (GOLD analysis project Ga0066388, IMG submission 64539) | Tropical forest soil microbial communities from Panama analyzed to predict greenhouse gas emissions - Panama Soil - Plot 6 (Hybrid Assembly) | ecosystem: Environmental > Terrestrial > Soil... | reverse complement strand
CGTTCGCGATCAGGATCGGTGAGTACCACGTGCAACCGACTGCCGAAGATGGAAACACGCCAGGGTTCGACTACCATCTTCAACAACTGGTATCCCTTCTGCACGTCGCTGACATTGAGCTCGATTAGCTCTCCCGGCTCGGCTCGCTTGATTTCGCTCGGCGTGCCCTGGGCCACCATTTCGCCGGCGGCCATGAAACCCAGCCGATTACAGTGCTCGGCTTCTTCCAGGAAGTGTGTAGTGACTAGAATCGCAGCTCCATTTACGGCGAAATCGCGTATGTATTTCCAGAGCTGGCGCCTGGCCAGGGGATCGACCCCCGAGGTTGGCTCGTCCAGGAAGATAATTGAAGGTTGGTGCAGGACGGATGCCGCAAAGGAGAGCTTTTGCTTCCAGCCGCCGGGCAGCGTACCTGTGATCATGTTCTCATAACCGGTCAGTTCAAACGTCGAGATTGCCCAGTCCAGGCGCTCTCTTCTTGATCGGTTGGGAATGCGGTAAGCGCCGCAGTAGAAGCCCAGGTTCTCCATGACCGTCAAGTCGTCGTACAGCACGAACTTCTGGCTCATGTAGCCAATTTGCCGGCGGAGGGCGATATTGCGCAAGTCGTGTCCGCGTCCGGCGAGCTTCATTTCACCTTCGGTTGCGTCGAGCAGTCCGCACAACATTTTTATGGTGGTTGTCTTGCCGGCGCCGTTAGCCCCAAGCAGCCCATACACTTCGCCGTAGTCCACCGACAAGGTGACATTATGGACGGCCGTAAAGGTGCCGAATCGCTTGGATAGAGATTTCGCGGAAATCGCGTCGCCTGTCTGTCTAGCGCTAACGGCTTCAAAGGGGAAGGGATAATTCTGCGTCTGCCCGGAGCCTTTGAGACTGTTGACAAAGACGTTCTCCAGGGTCGGCTCCTGCTGATCGATCGTCAGTGAGCTTAATTTGAGGTGAGCGGTCGCTCTGCGAATCTCCTCGGCACCAGCCCGGGGCTCGGATACGAGTACGTCCAGGCGATCGCCGAATTGCTGCACATCGCGAATCACTGTCTCAGTCTTTGCCGGCCGTGCAGATTCGAGCGCCGCCATGGTCGTGTCGATTTCTTCACTCCTTACCTCCAGTCTCGTCAAATTGAGACCTTGCCTCAGCTCAGCCGGGCTGCCCATCTGATAAATGACGCCTTTGTGCATGAGCGCGACCCGGCTGCAGCGCTCGGCCTCATCCAGATATGGGGTGGCTACCGCTACGCTGACGCCCTCTGCCGTAATTGTGGACAGGACGTCCCAGAAGTCTCTTCTCGAAACCGGATCAACGCCGGTTGTCGGCTCGTCGAGCAAAAGCACCTGAGGGCGAGCAACGAGAGCGCAGCAGAGCGCCAGCTTTTGTTTCATCCCCCCGGACAGGGCGCCGGCCAGACGATCTGCAAAGCGATCGAGGTCCATCACTTGTAGATACCGGCTCCGCCGTCTTCGAAAATCGCTGTCCGGCACCTCTCGGATGCGTGCCGCATACTCGATGTTTTCATTTACGCTCAGATCGAGATACAGTGAGAAGACCTGGGTGAGGTAGCCAATTTGCAGCCGCACCTCTCGTGGTTCTCTGCCGAGCGCGATGACCTTGCCGGCGGTGGCGTCCATGATTCCTGCCAGGACGTGGAAGGTCGAGGTTTTTCCGGCTCCGTCAGGCCCGATCAAACCGAAGATTTCGCCCCTGTGGATGTCGAAGCTAATATCTTTGACTGCGTCCAGCCCCTGGTATTGCTTGCTCAAATTGCGAACCGAGACAACAACGTCGTCCGCGGGTATGACTGGCACAGTTTGAGTAAGAATCATCGCTAAGCGCTACTTGAGAAGTATCTCTGCGTCCGCGGGCATGCCTGGCTTCGCAAACCACCCCGGCTGGTGAATCGCTATCTTGATGCCGAAAACCTGCTTGACACGATCGTTTTTAAAGTAGATGTTCTCTGGGGTGAACGATCCTTGCGGGTCGATCTGAATTACCTCGCCGTCGAACGGTTTGTCGGGCCTGGCGTCGAGCGTTATCTTTGCCTTCTGTCCAATTCTTACGTTGCCGATGTCGCCTTCTGGAACATAGGCGCGCAGATATACCGTGTCCAGGTTTATGAGCGAAAGCAGGGTCTGTCCAGGCACGACGACGGCTCCGGGCTCAACAGCCCTGGCTGTGACCACGCCAGCGATGGGGCTCAAGATCTTCAGGTAGGCGATATTGGCGAGGATCTGATCTCTGTCCGCCCTGGCGTTGGACACCTCATGCTCGGCACTCTTGAGATCGTGGTCGGCTTGCAGCAATTGCTTTTGCAAGCTGAGCAGTTCCTGCGACTGGATTGGCGGGTTCATGCTGGTAGATTTCGCTTGCTCAAGCTGCCCTTCGTCAGCCTTCAAGACTCGCCGTGCCGCCTCCAGACTTGCGTACCTTGAATTGACGACGGCTCTGTCCGTTTCATAGTTGGTTACCGCCTGGTCGTATTCGTCCTTCGTGACAGCCAGTTTGGACACCAAGAACTCGTATCTGCTCCTGCGGATTCTTGTCAACTCGGCGTCCGCTCTTGCCTGGGCCAGTGACGCCTCAGCTTCGCTGACCTTAGCCTCATCACTGGCCACCGTCGACTGCCATTGCCTGATACGTCCTTCTGAGTCCTGCTTTGACTGATCAACGCGCAATTTGCTGGCGTCCATTTCTGCATGAACCTGGTCGATTTTGTATTTGGCTTCCTCGGCTTGCTCTTTTGCCTTTTCTATGCGCGCTTCCGCTCCGCGCAGCTGTGCCTGAACATCGTCGTCGCTTATTTGCACCAGGAGCTCACCGCGCTTCACCAGCTCGCCTTCTCTATGGTTGATGCGGTCGACGCGCCCACCAATCTTTGGACCGATGTTGGTCTCGTAGCCCTCAATCCGCCCACTGACAGTAAGGTGCGGCAGGCGAATGTGCGCAGTCGTCCACGAGTAGAAAAACCATGTCAGTGCCGCAATGCTGCTCAGGATAAGGATCGCAATCACAACCAGCGCACGGTTGGGCTGGGGATGGCCAGGGCGGGTAGCGGATTGCTGCGCTGACTTGGACTCGGGAGCAGCCACCATAATTAAGCACACCTGGGGATTGCAGGGCCGATGCTCTTAGGATACCATACATACATGTATGGCTGGCTATTGCTAGCCAGGCACGTCCCAAATGTCAATTGGTCTGGTCTATCTCCTTGCGGCCACCAAATCGACCACCGCGTCAGACCAGGAGGTTACCGTTGCACTCGAAGTCTCACCATAAAAGCATACCTCCTGCTAGTCACCTGCGGCCGGGCTCTGAAGGGTCCAGCAGAAGCAAACGCAAGCAAATAGTGGAAGCGGCGATCAAAGTTTTCCTCACCGAGGGGTATGCAGGCACGACCCTGCAGAAGGTCGCTGACGAAGCCGATGTCATAAGAGCCACTATTTACAGTCACTTTGAGAACAAAAATCAGCTGTTTGTGGCTATCGTCGAGGAATTGACCGTCAACCGCTTTGGCGAGGGCTTCGAGCAACGCCTTCTATCGGCAAATCCGGCAGACTTCGTCTTTTTGCTCAAGGACTTCTTTCAACAAAAGAGGCAGGACAAGGAATTCCTAGCCTTGTTGCGCATCGTCATCGCTGAATCCGAGCGGTTTCCTGAATTGGCCACCTTGTATTTCAAGACAATTTTTCATAGAGGCATAAGTATTGGCTGCCGTTACTTCGAGCAGCACAAGGAGCTCGGCGTGAAGGATCCATATGCCATGGCCGCCATTGTTGGTGGCTCGATGGCTTCGTGCCTTATCAACCAGGAACTCCTGCACGGCAAAGAGGTTGCACCGCTAGAACTCCACGACATCGCCGAGACCCTGGCCGAGTTAATCTCACGCCACCCGCAGCAAGTCCGCAAGTAGGAGCTTGATCCATGCTGTCCAATCCAGGGGGAGAAACAGAATGGCATCTGCGCAAGCTTGCCACTGAAGTGCTGCCACCCGGAGAGGAGATAATCGCGATGGGGAACTGCGGGGAAACTGCGAGAGATGCCTGACGCACTGAGCCGCTTTCTACTTGAGTTGCTTGCGAAATCTTGAAGTGCTCACGAGCAGCAAGACGGCCGCAAAGGCAGCAAGCGCCAGTACGTCCGGCCAGATTGATTCCAACCCAGCGCCCTTGAGCAGAATTGCCCTCACGCAGGCGACGTAATAGCGGAGGGGGTCGAGCAGCGATACACGCTGCCAGAATTCCGGCATGCTCTCCAATGGTGCCAGACCGCCTGACAGCAGGATGACGGGCAGATTGATAAAAAACGACGTAAGCAGGGACTGACGTTGATTCTCTGAGAAAGCTGCCAGGGCGATGCCCAGCGAGATGCCGACGATGATGGAGAGGAAGGACACCAGGAAGAACAGGGCGATGCTGCCTCGGAATGGGACACCGAAAACGAACACCGACAGGCAGATGCTCACCAGTACATTGATCGTCAATACCAGCGACAGAGGAATTATTTTCGCGGCCAGGATCTGCGCTGAGCTGACCGGTGTCATTAATAGCTGCTCCAGTGTGCCGGTGTCCTTCTCGCGGATGACAGCAGCGCTCGACACCAGGGTGCTCACCAGGTTCAGTACTATGGCAAGAACGCCGGGAATGAAGAACCATTTGCTATCCAGCCCCGGGTTGTAGGCAAAGACGATGTGTGGCTGGATCATTTGCTTGACGGACTGGGTCCCCTCCGCCAGGCGATTATTTAGCGCTCCGAGGATTTGCGCGGTGTAGCCCGTCGCGATGCCGGCAGTGTTTGCGTCCACGCCATCGAGCAGCACCTGCACGGACGGCTTACGGCTGCTGGTGATCGCCCTTTCCAGGTCCGGGGGAATGACGAGCCCCATGTCGAGTTGGCCTGCGCGCACCTTTGCGGAGAGGCTGGCTACCGTTCCTCCGCTCGGCTCGAGATCGTAGACCTGGTTCTGCACCAGGGCAGCCACCAGCTCTCTACTTGCCGGTGACGAAGCCTGGTCGATGACACCCAGGCGTAGATGCTCGACTTCGGGACTGAGAGCATAGGCGTAGAGTGTGAGCTGGAGCACAGGCATCATCAAGAGCATGAACAATAACTGCTTGTCTCGGAGGATCTGCCTCAGCTCTTTCTTGCTTAGCGCTCTCAGTTGTCTGAAGAATTTGCGGTCGTATGTGGTGGCGCTCATGGTCACTCCGATAACTGCATTCTTCTGAGAATTCGCGATGTGGACATGTACAACACCAGCGCGCACAGCAACAGGGCGACGAACATGTGAAGCTGGCTGAAAGCATCGCTGCCGCGTACGAAAAAGTCACGGGTCGCTTCAATGTAATAGCGTGCCGGAATGATGTTCGACAGCAGGGACAACGGATAGGTGATATTCCTGAGCGGATACAGGAAGCCGGAGAGAAGGAGTGCCGTGGTAAATCCGGCCGTGGAGCAGATCTGCACAGCGGCGCTTTGCGAGTTTGCTCGCGAACCGGCCATCAGCCCGAAGCACACGCCACAGCAGAGGTACAGGATCGTGATGACTGCGAAGGCGAAGAAATCTCCCTCTAAGCGCAATTGAAACAGCAACATTGAGCTGGCAACCAGAAAGATCGCCTGGGTGATGCCGATCAGCAGATAGGCGAGCGCCTTGCCGGCAACCAGCTCAAACGATGTCAGGCTCGATGCGTACAACTGCAGCATCGTGCCCTGCTCCTTTTCCCGCGACATGGCCAGGGCCGCAAGCAAGCAGGGAAATATCCAGAGAAACACCGCGATTGCCCCTGGCGCAATATAGAGCGATTCTTTGCGCCCGGGATTGAACCAGAGGCGTATTTGTTCCGTTATCAACGGCCTTGTGGGATTCACTTTTTTCGATGAGAGAAAAAAGTTGGTAGTGGCGATGATACTGTTTTTCACCACGCGGGCATTATTGACGTCTGTGGCATCGACGATCACTTGTATGGGAGCGCCCCTGCCTTGTTTGACCTCTCGCGAGAACTCGGGCGGAATTGTCACGGTTGCCTTGGCGACTCCGAGGTCGAGCGGGGCATAGGCATCTTTGCCTATCCAGCGTTTGTCTACGAGTTGCCCGTTGGCAAACAGCGTCGATACGTACTCTCGACTGAGCTGTCCGACGTCATAATTGCGCACGCACACAGGAATGTCTTTCGATTCCAATCTGGTTGCGAATCCATAGATGACGACCGCCACGAACGGCAAGACGTAAGCAAGCGCCACCGTCAAACGATCACGACGGAACTGTGCCAACTCTTTTACGCATTGTGCCCATATTCGCTTCATGAGCGTGCTCCTGCCGATGTGCGCTCGACGATGGAAATAAACGCGTCCTCCAGGCTGAACGGCAGAGCGCGCTGCGACTGGAGCGAAAGCCCATGCTCGACGTTAGCCCACTCGATCAATAGCAGCTCTCGATCCGGCGCAGTGAGGACGACGTGAATGGTGTCGGCGAATACGCTGACGTTTCTGGGACCGAACTTCTCGGAAAGAACATCCAGGGCTCGTTGCGAATCGCTGTATCTGAGCTCAAAGAGCTGTCCCGGCAACTGCGCTTTAATCGCTCCCGGCGAGCCTTCCGCCACCACTTCGCCGGCCACCATGAAGCCTAATTTTTTGCAGTGCTCCGCTTCTTCCAGGAAGTGTGTGGTGACGAGAATGGCCGTACCCTGGCGGGAGAACTCCCGTATCAACTTCCACATCTCACGACGGGCGAGCGGGTCTACCCCGGATGTCGGCTCATCGAGAAAGAGAACCTCGGGTTGGTGCATGACGGCCGCGCCAAATGCCAGCCGTTGCTTCCAGCCGCCTGGCAGCCTGCCGGTGAGCAACCTCTGCTGGCCAAGCAAACCGGAGTTCTTCAAAACCCAGCGGACGCGCTCCTGCCGCAAGCCCTCGGGCACGCAGTAGACGCCGCAATAAAACTCGAGATTCTCGCCGATGGTCAGATCATCGTAAAGCGTGAACTTCTGGCTCATGTAACCCAGCCGATTGCGCAGGGCTTCGCTTCGCAGGTTGCCACGCTCGCCGCATAGGGCCATATCACCACTGGATGGCGAGAGCAAACCACACAGCATTTTGATCGTCGTTGTCTTTCCTGCGCCGTTGGCGCCCAGCAGTCCGTAGACTTCTCCATATTCCACCGACAGGCTGACGCTTTTTACCGCCGGGAAGCTGCCGAAGGATTTGGCGATCCGGTCGGCATAGATAGCGGCCGCACCGTTGCGACGAGCGTTCTCTTCGAATGGAAAGGACTCTTCCGACGAGGTGTTTACTTTGGAGCGCAATCGACTGACGAATACGTTTTCCAGCGTCGGCTCCTGATTGTCGATTGAGAGTTGGCTGCTGCCGAGCTCAGCGGAGACCTGGCTGACGATCTGCTCTGCTTCCTCGACTCGCGCCGTCAGCACATCTAATCGATCGCCAAAGGTCTGCACGTCGGCAATCAACTTCGCCTTTGCATCATCAAGGGCAGAGAGCCGCCCTTCCAGGGCAGTAAGCTTGTCGCCACGCACCTCAAGTCTGTGAAGCTTGAGCGCCGCTTTCAATTCGGCGGGTGAGCCCATCTCTTGCACCTCGCCCTCGTGCATGAGAATCAGCCTGTTGCAGCGCTCGGCTTCGTCGAGATACGGAGTAGCGACAGCGACAGTAACTCCTTCCCGCACTACTTGAGAAAGCAACTGCCAGAATTCTCGTCGGGAAACCGGGTCCACACCTGTTGTCGGCTCATCGAGAAGCAAAAGCTTCGGACGGGCAATCAATGCGCAGCAGAGGGCCAGTTTCTGCTTCATACCACCAGACAGCTGTCCGGCTAGCCGATCCGGAAAGCGATCGAGATCCATGAGTTTTAAATAGCGATTGCGGCGCTCTCGATACTCGAGTTCGGGAACTTCGCGGAGACCGGCAACGTAGCGTATATTCTCATCGATACTCAGGTCCAGATACAGCGAAAACTGTTGGGTGAGATACCCGATCTCCAGCCGAGCGTCGCGTGGTCGTTTCTTCAAAACCGATATCTCGCCGGCTGTTTGCTCGAGGACGCCGCCGAGAATGTGAAAGGTGGTCGTCTTGCCTGCGCCGTCCGGGCCGATCAGGCCGAAGATCTCACCGGGATAGATGTCGAAGCTGAGTTGCTTTACTGCCTGGGTGGCACCGTACGCCTTACTCAGTCCGCGGACTTGTACCACGGGCTCGGCCGTGATTGTCACCTGGGGAGCTGCCGCGGTTATCATCGTGGTCACCTGGTTGTGCTGACCAGGATGTCTGCGTCGGCAGGCATGCCCGGTTTGGCAAATCCGTCCGGCTGGTTGATTGCGATTTTGATGCCAAAGACCTGCTTGACCCGGTCATCTTTGAAATAGATGTTTTCCGGGGTAAATGAGCCTTCCGGGTCGATCTGGATTACTTTGCTCGCCAGGGCTTGGTCCGGTGCCGAGTCCAGATACACCCGGGATGACTGGCCGACGCGTACCTTGCCGATCTGCCCTTCGGGGACGTAGCCGCGCAGATAGACGGTATTAAGGTTGATCACCGATAACAGCGTCTGACCGGGCACCACTACGGCACCGGGCTCGACCGCGCGGGCAGTGACTACGCCGTCGATCGGGCTCTTGATCGTCAGATACGCCATGTTGGCCTGGATTTGATCTCGGTCGGCTGTGGCACTGGCAATCTCATGCTGGGCGCTCTTCAATTGATACTGTGCTTGAATGAGCTGCTTCTTAAGAGCTACAACTTGAGCGTTTCTGATGTCGGGATTGAGGCGAGTGCTTCTCGCCTGCTTGAGTTGAGCATTGGCCATTGCCAGCTGCTCTTGCGCAGCCTGCACTGATTGCCCTCGTGCCGTGACCACTGCTTCAGCGGTGTCGCAAGTGGTGCGCACCCTGTCATTTTCATCGGCGCTTATGGCACCTTGCTGGGCAAGCAGTTGATAACGCTGCTTGCGAAGTTTGGCCAGCTCCAATTCAGCTTTCGCCTGCACCAGACTGGCCCGGCTTTCGCTGAGCTTGGCTCGGGCTTGTGCGACGTTGGCGGCGGCTTGCTGGACTTGTGCCGAGGTATCTTCCCTGGTCTGTGTCAGGCGCAGGTTAGCCTCGTCAATCTGACTCTTTATGACGTCAACCTGGTAGGCGCTTTGCTCCGCCTGCTCGTGCGCTTTGAGAATCCGTGCCTGTGCTCCTCTTAGCTGGGCGGCCACGTCGTCGTCGGATATTTTTACGATCAACTGCCCCCTGCTGACCAGGTCGCCTTCCCTGACCGCTATGAAGTCGACTCGTCCCCCGATTTTCGGTCCGACATTTGTTTCGTAACCCTCGATTCTGCCGCTGACATGAACGGTGTTGGCTACGGCGGCGGGTCTGGTCATGTACCAGGCGCCGCCTGCGCCTCCGGCAACCACTGCCAGAGCAACCGCCAGAGCCAGGTGGCTGGATTTTTTGTGTGCACTTACCGGCCGGCGAGATGTTGCTCCGCCTGGTAGGCCCCTCTTCATTTCAATTGCCATCGTGTCCATTTTTGCCACTTCGTGTAGAATGGTCTATGTACATACCATACCAACCGGTATGGATAAAGTCAAGGGGTTGAAAAGCGCTTTCGTTACGCAACAGCCAACTGGTGGCGCTTCAGGAAGCTCGATGTGAAGATTAAACTTGTAAAGAACGAGCAGGTAGAGGAACGTACAAAAATGAGCGGCGAGCCACCCACCCTTTTAGAGGAAGGCGCTGAACCCAAACGGGGGCGTCCGCGCAGCAAGCGCGACCAGATTGTGCGGGCTGCCATAAAGGTCTTTCTGGAGAATGGCTATGCCGCCACCAGCATGAACCGGGTGGCCGAAGAGGCCGATGTCATCAAGGCAACTATATATAGCCACTTCGCCGACAAAGAGCAGTTGTTCACGGCAATCATCGAAGAGATTGTCCTTGCAAAGATTGGTATCGACTTCGAGCACCTCGAAGACATGCTCAGACCGATGGATATTGACGCGTTTATGGAGTTTCTGCTGTCGCGCTTCCTGAGGCTGGCCGACGACGCCGAGTATCTTGCTTTGATCCGCCTCATAATTGGGGAGTCCGGTCGCTTTCCCGAGCTTGCAGACCTCTATTTGAAAGCAGTTGTCTTGCGTGGGATGAAGGCCGCCAAGGTGTTTTTTGAGTTGCACCGCGAATATGCAGTGCCCGACCCGCTCGCGGCAGCTCACGTGGTCACCTGCTCCTTTTGGTCGCTACTTGTCTGGCAGAAGCTCTTAGGTGGCAGTCGTTACATGCCGCTGGATCCCGTAATCGTCAGGGATACCGTGGTCAAGCTCATTAGAAGCCAGGTGGAAAGCCTCGATTGTCGACCGGCGCAGGATAGCTGAACAAAGTGCATAAGCTCAAGGGGCTAGGTCTGGCAATCGGTTGTGGACGGCTGTCGACCATCCCGGCTTTTAGAGCATATACACTTTATTCAGGTCCACGGGGGTGAGGATTCTACGAAGGGGCGCCGCGTAATTTCAGAGACTTCGGCGTAGAAGTCTTGCCATACGTGCGCTTCCGGGCGCCCGTAGCTGGATTAACGCCCAAACCCGAGCGGCATTGCTGCATGACCATTGAAGACACGAGTCCAGGCAGTCGTTGGACAGACACGGTCGACCGGCGGCGCCCGCCAGAATCCACGAGTCTCTCCGATGCGGTCTGGGAGGAAATGAAGGCGGCCGGTCGCACGATCAGCGACATAGTCAGCTCTTCACCCTCTGCTTTGCGAGTCTGGGAGGTAAGCGCGGAAACGGCCGGCAAAATCAAGGACCGTCTGGCCGAAAGTGTCGAACCGTCAGTATTCATGCCGTTCGACCTCGGTTCGCGAGACGGGCGCGCCGGGCCGACGAAGGAGAAAGCCCATGACGGCCGGGCCCGAGCGCCAGCAGACAGCGCTCGTGAAGAACCTGTAGTACGAGAGCGAGTCGACCTCAACCCCGAGGTGCAGGCTGAGCGAAGGCACCTGGCACGACTGGCGGCTGCGCAAATGAGAGACGGGGC
>Ga0066388_100002707_pt1 | contig 11028 bp, 9 predicted proteins | sample PanSoiMetaGPlot6_FD_64539 | JGI IMG/M metagenome (GOLD analysis project Ga0066388, IMG submission 64539) | Tropical forest soil microbial communities from Panama analyzed to predict greenhouse gas emissions - Panama Soil - Plot 6 (Hybrid Assembly) | ecosystem: Environmental > Terrestrial > Soil... | reverse complement strand
ATGACCCTGAGTTCAGTCGAACGGGTCATCGTTGCCCCCAAGGCATCAGTATTGACTGAAACCAGGTTTTGGTGGTGTCGACTTTCGAGCGCTGTATGGCGGCAGCTGGATCAACGTCTTTAGGGCATACGACGCTGCATTCGCCGACGAAGGTGCAGTCCCAGATGCCGTCGTGATTGCCGATCACGGCGCGTTGCTCATTGCCCTGATCGCGCGAATCCATATTGTAGCGGTAGCCAAGCGCAATCGCCGCTGGACCTAAAAATTTCGGCTCCAACCCGTAGACCGGGCAAGCGGCGTAACAGAGCATACAGTTGATACATTGAGTGAACTGGTGAAAAGCCTCGAGTTGGGCCGGTGTCTGCAGATATTCGCCTTGAGCGACAGGTTTTTCCTCCTTGCGAATGATCCAGGGTTTCACGCTCTTTAGCTTATCCAAGAAATCGCTCATATCGATGACGAGGTCGCGGATAATCGGAAAGTTCACCAGGGGCTCTACGCGGATCTCCCCGGGGTAATAGTCTCGCAGGAATGCGGCACAGGTGAGCTTGGGAGTGCCATTCACCATCATGCCGCAGCTGCCGCATACCCCCATCCGGCAAGACCAACGATAGCTCAGCGTCCCGTCAATGTAATCCTTAATGTGATTTAAAGCATCGAGAACAACCCAATCCTGCTTGTAAGGAACGGCATAGGCTTGCGTTGTCGGCGCATGATCTTGTCCGGGCCGATAGCGGGTAACGTTCAGTGTGATGGTTGGTTCAGCCATTGTCTCCTCGTGATAGCGGCTTCGAGATAAAACTTAAAGCCCAAAACCACAGATCTTATTCTTCGCGAATCAATATTTTCGTTCCTCCGGTGCCCAGCGGGTAATGGTGACCGGTAGGTATTCGATTTTTGGTCCATCCGGGGTGCGGTAGGCTAAAGTATGTTTTAGGAAATTTTCATCGTCGCGTTTAGGGAAATCGGTCCGGGTATGGGACCCACGCGACTCTTTGCGGATTAGCGCGGAGTTCGCCACCGTCTCGGCGACGTCGAGCATGAAATCAAGCTCAAGCGCGTTCATAACTTCCGTATTGAAGGTGCTGCCGCGATCCTCAATGATGATGTCCTTGAATCGCTCTCTAAGAGTTCTCAAGGTCTTGCAAGTCTTCTCCATCTTTTCTTCGTCACGATAGATTCCCGCGCCTTCCTCCATCGTTTTCTGCATTTCCTGGCGAACCGTTGCGATTCTTTCCTTTCCGCCATCCTTACGCAAGAAGTTACGATCCAGTCGCCGTTGCTCATCCGCAGCCAGTGCGTCGATCGCCGCCGACGCCGGAGGCGAAACGGTGCCGGCATAGGCGGCTGCGGCGCGACCTGCGCGGGTTCCGAATACCAGCAGCTCGGTTAGGGAGTTGGAACCCAACCGGTTGGCGCCATTGATTGAAACGCACGCGGTCTCGCCCGCTGCATAAAGTCCCGGCAAGGCTGTTTGGGCGTTGATATCGGTAGAAATGCCTCCCATCATGTAGTGAACCACCGGCCGTACCGGAATCGGCTCATACACCGGATCTATGCCGACGTACTTACTCGCCAGCTCCCTGACAAAGGGTAATTTCTTGTTGATGACTTCCTCGCCCAGATGCCGCAGATCGAGATGCACGTAATGGCCGTAGGGGCCCTCAAACGTCCGGCCTTTGGCGAGCTCTTGCATATGGCAACGCGAAAGAATGTCGCGGGGACCGAGCTCCATCTTGCGATGCGTTGGCTTGTCCGTCGGCGGTCCTAGCCCGTAATCTTGGAGGTAGCGGTAGCCGTCTTTGTTCTTTAGCCATCCGCCTTCGCCGCGCGAGGCTTCGGTAATCAATATGCCCGTTCCCGGCAAGCCCGTTGGATGGTATTGAACAAACTCCATGTCTTTGAGTGCGACGCCCGCGCGGTAAGCCACCGCCATGCCATCGCCTGTGTTGATCGCGGCGTTGGTGGTGAAAGGGAAGATGCGACCGCCTCCGCCGGTGCACAGGATCACGGCTTTGCCGACGATTGTTTCGACTCGGCCCGTGTAAAGATTGATGGATGTGATGCCGCACACCTTACCCTCGTCGACCAGCAACGAGGTGAGAAAGCACTCGTCGTAGCGGACGATGTTGTCATATTTTAGGGAAGTCTGAAAAAGGGTATGCAGCAGATGAAATCCCGTCTTGTCGGCAGCAAAAAGGGTACGATCGACGCTCATGCCGCCGAAAGATCTGGCGCTCACACGGCCATCGGGGTCGCGACTCCAGGGACATCCCCAGTGTTCAAGCTGGATGAGTTCTCCAGGAGCTTCCTTCACAAAGGCTTCAACCGCGTCTTGATCGGCTACAAAGTCGGCTCCAAAAATGGTGTCCTTCGCGTGGAGGTCGAGGCTATCATACTCGCGAAGAACCGCCGCGGTTCCTCCCTCAGCGGAAACCGTGTGGCTTCTCATGGGATAAACTTTGGAAACCAAAGCGATCGACAATTTGCGCGACACTTCCGCCGCCGCAATCGCTGCGCGCAGACCAGCGCCACCGCCGCCAACAATAACAATGTCATGAGTAAACATTTTGGGTTGTATTATCCGCTCGCTTGTTCGATGTCAAGGTAATGGCGAAACTAGACCTTCCTACCCGAAGGGAAGACAGGATCACCACTGGTCCCTACTAGGTAGACTAGCAAACCTTGGTTGGAACTCGAAGGTGATAGAACGAAAAATAGCCGGGCTTACTTTGCCGCCGCCGAGATCCTTTTGCTTTTATCCGCCTCCCCGAGTTCAGATAGTGAGGCCTTTGAATCATGCATCCTTTTAGCAGTAGATTTACCAGTCGAAGATTTTATAGCAAGAAAAAAGCCGTTTTGCACGTCACATGACTATTCCAATTCCGGGATTCCCGGTTGTGTCATGCGCCAGGGGTCGAGAATCACCTTGACTTCACCCATCGAATCCCGTTCGATTCGGTATTCTTGCCCAGTCATCATTCGCTCCTTCTAATTTTTCTTTAGCGAGTTGTGAGGCGAAAAATCAAAGACGAAGAGCAGTAGTGCCGGAGTCTATATGTTAGGGTGTAGAAACCAAATAACGGAATGGATGAGCGATGCGAGCTGTCTAGAGTCTTATCTGCGCGCTATGAGTTCCAGCTCGCGAGCGATCCGGAAGCACAATGAGCGACTCATTTAGGTGATGCGTTCGGAACTGTAGCTTGGGACTAAAAATATTTGATTATGATCTTCTTGTATGAACATCCGTCCAGTCTTTAAACACAGGGTCTTGTGCCCCTCGATAGCTTGAAGCTGTGGAGGCCGCATCCTTCCTCGGAAAGTTTCGCCGATACTCTGTTTCTCCATTGGACCGTTGTCCAAGTGAATGCGAATGCGCATGGGATGCACCGCATCGCATTCAACGCAGCGCACGTAAATGTCATATTGAGGCACTGGCAGTCCCCCTTCTAATCCTACTGTGGCGCATAGATGAGGGCCGGTCAACATCAAGCCCATTTACTATCGCGCTTTAGCGGTAAAGCGCGAGCGCGTAATCTCAGCGCGTGTTCGGATCTTCAATGCGCCAGAGATAGATGGTTCGCAAGAAGCCACCCGAATCTGTCATCCGCTCTACCCGATCGGGTTTCCAATCCCCCATGCTGAAGTCGTGAGAGACCACCCTTGAACCCGGCTTTAGCTGGCGCAGGATCGCAGCTCGCAGCCGCAGGTTGGCTCCGGGATAAAGATACATCGTCACCACGCTGGCAGGTGCTAGGTCCACGGTCCGGATATCCTGTTCGCGAATTTCGGCAAGGGCTTCGAGACCGGCGTCCTTGATGCTGCGCTGTGAAGATCTCACCAGAGCGGGATCGATCTCAAAACCGACGGCTTTTGCCTTGTATCGCTTAGCGGCCGTGATGACGATTCTTCCGTCTCCCGATCCGAGATCATAGAGGACATCCTCCTGGCTGACTTGAGCCAGTTCCAGCATTCGATCGACCACTTCTTGCGGTGTGGGCACGAACGGAGCGATATAGGTCGAGTCTCGATCCTGTTCCTCGGCATGAGCAATGCCATCCAAATTATTTCCTGCGTTAAATTCTATGCAGGCGATTAGTAAGCATAGACTTATCCAGACGAAACACAAAATCCTAAGCAATGGTTTCATCTGATTCTCTTTGCCTAATTCAGTTGGCGGGTGCTGCCTTTGGCCGAAAAGTTCCGAAGCTTGCCATACACAGATTCCGACTTAGTCCACACCTTTTATTACCGGCGTAGAAGAGCCCCAAGATGAAATCGATACGATAACAACGCGAGTGATCATGATCACTTAAGCTCTACATCCTTGCTAAAGAACTCGATGGCGGTTTGGCCGACCTGTTCAGTGTCATAATACGCGTAGCCGGCGACGGCGAGGGCGCCGACGGCGGGTAGAAGCCGCCAGAGTCCACCGCGGGCAACCCGGTGGACGATCCTAATCCCGATGCCTTCCAGCACGTTTTCAGCCATCCGCAGCGAAGTGTGCCGGACAACGACTCTTTCGCCCATGCGGGTTACCAGATCGCGCACGACCTGAGCGGCGGCATGGCGGAATAGGCAGTAGATCATCGATTCTTCTGTAAGCTTTCCTTGCTTGCCGAATACGGCGCCGATGTCGGCCACCATTTGCGCTTGGAGCCGCCAGATGGCCGCGAGATCAGGGAGAATCGTCAGCCATCCCAAGGGGCCGGACGGTAGCGCAAGTGCTCCTGAGATCGCCGCGGCCTTGAAGGAGGCCTCTGAGATGAGTTTGCGAGAACGAGCGCGTGCTTCGATGGTTTCTTTCTCCGTGCTCGTCGGAATTTCATGAATCACCCTAAAGAGAATACGGAAAAGCTTATCCAATAGTTCTCGTTCTTGTAGTGCGCCTCTCAGGACAAGCGGATTGTGACTAAACATACGGTCCTCCACACATGGGTCTTGGAACTCAAACACTTTGTATGCGAGATGTTGTCAACGGTAGGTCAGATTGGAAAAACTCTGATCAAAGGATGGTTGGATTCACTCGCACATCAATCTCTGGCCGCTTAGCTTTGCGCTTCCCGGGTTGCGGCCAACGAACGATCAAATATTAACGAAGAAGGACGCTGATGGCAAGGAAAAAGTGTCAAGAGTGAGCACGAATGGAATTCCTGCGTTGATAAAAGCGGACACCGAGAGCCGCAGCTGTGCCCGCCGGCGATAATAACGACAACTCAACAAGGATTGGTCTCATACCGTGGGATGAACCGCCCGTTCGTGATTGGCGACCCTTCGCAAGGCGGAAAACTGGCTAAAAACGGCTCTCAGCGTGAGCGAGGAGGACGTTCATGTATTTGCAACCGTGACCGCAACGGTGCGTTCGGCGATAGAGCCGTCGGTATAGGTTGCGCGGACTATTAGTTGATGGGAGCCGTTTGTGAGAGTCTTGGTATTTAGAACTCCCGACGGATCACCATTGAATTGATACGGGGATACGAATTCCGTTCCGCCAAGCTTGCCGTCGATAAAAAACTCGACCCGAACTGGAACACCGGAAGGAGTGGCCGTCCAGATAACCGAAGAGCCACTCAGTACCGCGCCATTGGCAATATTTGTGGAGACGGTATTGCCGGTTGGCGTATTTGAGACCGTAACAGTAACAATCCGTTCGGCAATGGACTTGTCAGCGTAAGTTGCCCGGACCTTCAGCTGATGCGATCCGTTTGTGAGGGTCTTGGTATCGAGAACGCCTGACGGATCACCATTGAACTGAAACGGGGATTGAAATTCCGTTGAGCCCAGAGTGTCGTCGATGAAAAATTCTACCCGAACTGGAACGCCGGAAGGAACAGCTGTCCAGACAACCGAAGAACCGCTCAGTACCGCGCCATCAGCGATATTGGTGGAGATAGTATTAGCGGTTGGCGGTGGAGAAGGCGCTGGAGGTGGAGGTGGAGCTGGCGGTGGAGCTGGTGGCGAGGTAGGTGGCGACGTATTTGAAACCGTAACAGTAACAGTCCGTTCGGCGATAGAGCCGTCGGTATAAGTCGCACGGACTTTTAGCTGATGGGAGCCATTGGTGAGAGTATTAGTATTTAGAACTCCATCTGGATCGCCGTTGAATTGATAGGGGGAGTCCAACTCCGTGGTACCAAGAGTGCCGTCGATAAAAAATTCAACGCGAGCGGGAACACCAGAAGGAACAGCCGTCCAGATAACCAAAGACCCACTCAGTGTCGCGCCATCAGCGATATTGGTGGAGATGGTGTTAGCGGTTGGCGGTGGAGGTTGTGATGGTGGCGTTGTGGTTGAAGCAGGAGTGGCCGCGCAGGCCTCGTTGGAGTAGGGTGAACCGCCGGCCTTGTTAAAGGCGCGTACACGATAGCAGTAGGTAGTGTCGTCTGACAGATTGGCGTCGGTATATGATTTTTGATTAGCATCGACGGTGGTGAGCGCTAGAAACGCGCCAGTCGTACCGGTCTTACGTTCAATGTCAAAACCATCTTCGTTCTGAGAATTGTCATTCCAAGTTAATTGTAGCGACGCGGCATCAGTTGTTTCCTGCCAGACCAAGGCTGCAAGAACAAATAAGTAAGTGACAAGCAAAGCTTGAAAGCGAGTAAGGCGGCAGATCATTTTTCCTCCTCTCCCCACGAAACTGCCCAGTTGGACGCTCATGAAGGTTTTCCGAACGCGCTTCGCAATTTGGAGCGATGGCTTGTCCGAATTCAGAGGGCGGCACGCTCACCCAAGCAATCCCTATTCCAGTCTGAGATTTTCGAGAGTCAGTGGCTCTTAAGTTTTCCCTTTGTGAGGTGGATGTCCATCGTCTGCCCCTCCGATGCTATTCAAAAAAGTCTTGGCAAAGAAAAAAGAAAAAAATTTTTTGGCTGCAAATATTAGGGCCCAGCGCAAAGAAAAAGGTATGAATTGCCCTACATGAGAGTCGGAGATTACCTACACTGACGACGTGGACCATAGCCTCGTCTTTGTGCTAACAGAACATTTGATGATTGATCTGGAAAAACACCTTCAGCAAACGATAGTCGCTTGCCGCAAATGCCCGCGGCTAGTGCGCTGGCGCGAACAAGTAGCGCGCAATCCACCACGGCGCTATCGAGATGAAAAGTATTGGGCTAGGCCCTTACCGGGTTTCGGTGATCCTGATGCGCGTCTTTTGATTATCGGACTGGCACCGGCGGCGCACGGCGGCAATCGAACCGGCAGAATATTCACAGGCGATCGGAGCGGCGACTGGCTTTACGGAGCGCTGTACCTTGCTGGATTCGCGAATCAGCCGGACTCCATTCATCGAAACGATGGTCTGAGACTTACGGATTGTTATATTACTGCGGCTGTCCGGTGCGCACCGCCAGACAACAAACCGAGCACGGTTGAATTTGCACGCTGCCGGCCGTACCTCGTTCAGGAGCTGAAACTGTTTACGACCCTCCGTGTGGTTATCGCTCTGGGAAAGATCGCATTCGACTCGTTTCTTGCGGCGTATCAGGAAAACGATGGCACGGTTCCCAAACCGCGACCGCGTTTTGGCCACGGTGCATCGGTTGTTCTGCCTAATCACGTGACGTTGATTTGCTCGTACCATCCCAGCCAACAAAACACGTTCACCGGGAAACTGACGCGACCGATGTTTCAAAGCATTTTCGAACAGGCCAGGGCTATCTTGCGAGAGGCGCCCTGATTGGACCGATGGAAACCGGAATCTTGTATGCGATCACGGCTGGGCTTTTTTGGGGAACAAGTCCGGTTTTAGTGAAACGGGGGCTGGTAGACTCAGATGTCAGCGCGGCGACTTTTATTCAACAGGCCGCCATTCTTTTCACTCTGATTGTATTTACGCTATTGGAAGGTTCCGTTTCCTCGGAGCGGGTATCCACTCTGGCCATTTGTGTTTTCATCGCCATAGGCACCGTCGGTGCTTATCTGGGGCGCACTTTGTTTGTGAAGAGCGTTGATCAGATGGGAGCAACCCGGGCACAGTTAGTCAATAATACGTCACCCTTGGTAACCGTCTTGTTGGCAGCGTTGCTGCTGGGCGAACGTCTTACGGTGACGGTGCTTCTCGGCGTCGTCCTTATCGTCTCCGGGATATTTTTTATTCCCAGAGCCGAGCCGCAGCTTGGTCGCGTTCCAACGAAAAGAATCCTCACGGTAACCTCAATTTTGGCGACAATCTGTTACGGGCTCGTGCCGGTCATGAAGAAGTTCGCCACCGATAACGGTGGTTCGCCCATGCTCGGCGCCTTAATCATACATGCGACGGGCTTGCTGTTGTTGCTTACCCTCGGCAGTTTGCTCAAAATAAAATTGAAATGGCAAAGGGTTCCATTGCCGAGCTTTCTTTGTTTTGCCTGCGCCGGGGTGTTACAGGCCATCGGTTCGATTTTTACTTTGAACGCGCTGCTTTTTGCGCCGGCTTCGGTGGTGGCGCCGATCTGGAATACGCAACCGATCATCAGCTTTTTTCTTGCGCGTGTGACCCTGAAAGGGATAGAAGTTGTGACATTCAGAGATGGGATCGCCGCCGCGTTGGTTGTCATGGGCGTCTTGGTGATGCGTTGGGCGTAAGGAGTCCGAGTCAGGCGTGGTTCTTGTCAATTTGGAGAGGTCCACATGAAGACCAATATAGACAATAAGTATGCTGAGATTGCAGCCCAATTAAAGAAGGACGTCGAGGGGGACGTTCACTTCGACCGATATTCACGGTTGCTCTATTCGACGGATGCTTCCATGTATCAGATAGAACCCATCGGCGTCGTCGTGCCACGCCATAAGGGCGATGTTCAGGCAGTGATCGAGACCGCCAACAAGTTCAACGCACCCGTGTTGCCCCGCGGTGGAGGTACCTCGCTGGCAGGACAGACGGTCGGGCACGCAATCGTTTTAGATTTTTCTAAGTACATGAAAAACGTCCTGGACGTGAACCAGGAAGAACTCTGGTGCCGTGTTCAACCGGGGCTCGTGCAGGACGAGCTCAACGCCTATGTCCGCCCGATGGGCCTTCAATTCGGCCCCGACACGTCGACATCTAACCGGGCCACCATCGGGGGTATGATCGGCAACAACTCCGCAGGAGCTCATTCGCTCACCTACGGTAAGACACTAGATCATGTCTTGGAGCTTACTGTCTTGTTATCCGATGGCAGCGAAGTGGTACTTAAAGATTTGTCGCCCGAAGCATTAGCGGACAAGTGCGAAGGCAACAGTCTGGAAAGTCGGGTCTATCGGGAGATTGCGCGACTTGCGCAGCAGAATAAGGATGAAATCCTGGCACGATATCCGAAAATCATGCGGCGGGTTTCTGGCTACAACTTGGATGAGTTCATCAAACCGCAGACCTTCAATCTCTCGCGTATTCTGGTTGGCTCTGAAGGAACCTTAGGCACCGTGGTCGAGGCCAAGATGCGTCTGGTGCCCAAGCCCAAATGGACGGCCATGGATGTCATTCACTTCTACAGCGATCAAGAAGCGTTGGAATGCTCCCAGGTGGTTTTGCAAACAGCGCCTTATGCGATGGAATCTACCGACAGGATGATCCTTAGTTTGGCCCGCGGTAACATCGAACAGTCAAGAAAACTGGGCTTTGTCCAAGGGAATCCTGACTCTCTGCTGATGGTGGAGTATGCGGGTGAAACTGAAGACATGGTCAAGGAGCAGGTATACAAGCTCGAGGAGCTACGAAAAAAAGAACGGATCGGCTATGCCGCCTCCTTGGCATTCAAACCGGAAGAAGTGAAAGCGATTTGGGGAGTAAGAAAAGCCGGACTGGGATTGTTGCTCGGGACCAAGGGCGACAAGAAGCCGATCGCGTTTGTTGAGGACACCGCCGTCGCGCCGGCGAAGCTTCCGGAATTTATCAAGCGTTTCAGAGAGATCATCGCGGACCACGATGCTATTGCGGGCTACTATGGCCACTGTTCCGTGGGTTGCATGCATATTCGCCCGCTGATCAACCTCAAAGAACCCAGCGAAATGACCAAGATGGTTTCCATCGCGAATCAGATTTTAGATCTGGTCCTTGAATTTGATGGCGCCATGTCGGGTGAACATGGCGATGGCTTGGCGCGAAGCCATTTCAACGAAAAACTTTTTGGGTCGCTTCTCTATGAAGCCTTTCGTCAAATCAAACGGGCATTTGATCCAAAGAATCTAATGAATCCAGGAAAGATAGTAGACTCACCTGCCATAACAGAATCGTTGAAGATTAGCCCCCAGTACAGGACATGGCAGCCGGATACGACCTTGGATTTCAGCGGGCAAGGTGGCTTTGTCAGGGCCGTAGAGATGTGCAGCGGTATGGGGGAGTGCCGGAAGAAACTGGACGGCACCATGTGCCCGTCCTACATGGGAACGCTGGACGAAGAGCACTCCACACGAGGTCGGGCGAACGCTTTGCGTTCTGTGCTTTCGGGGAAAGTTCCTAAGGAGGAATTCACAGGCAAGCGACTCTACGAGGTGATGGATCTATGCCTGGAGTGTAAAGCATGCAAGGCGGAGTGTCCGTCCAACGTAGACATGGCGAAACTGAAGTATGAGTTTCTGGATCACTATCACCGAGCCAATGGTCTGCCGCTACGCAACCGCCTCTTCGGTGGCATCGAGCGACTAAATCGCATCGGTTCACAGTTTGCACCGCTCTCTAACTGGATCGTCGGTTCAAGATTGAATCGCTGGTTTATGGAGAAGGTCGCCGGCATCGATCGCAGGAGGCCATTGCCGCAATTCGCTAAGGTCACGTTCGAAGATTGGTTTGAAAACCACAAAGCAGAAAGCGACGGAGCGAAAGGGGAGGTGGTTCTGTTTCATGACACCTTCAATAACTTCAACACCCCTAACGTCGCCATCGCAGCGACGCGCCTGCTGGAGGGTTTGGGCTACCATGTGCGTTTGGTCAATAAGCGCTGTTGCGGCCGGCCGATGATTTCAAAGGGGATGTTGGGAGAAGCGAAGAACAACGCAGCTTGGAACGTCGATCAACTCGCTGGCTACGTTGAGAAAGGTATTCCTATTGTTGGCCTCGAGCCA
>Ga0066388_100002705_pt1 | contig 11031 bp, 2 predicted proteins | sample PanSoiMetaGPlot6_FD_64539 | JGI IMG/M metagenome (GOLD analysis project Ga0066388, IMG submission 64539) | Tropical forest soil microbial communities from Panama analyzed to predict greenhouse gas emissions - Panama Soil - Plot 6 (Hybrid Assembly) | ecosystem: Environmental > Terrestrial > Soil... | reverse complement strand
GGGGTTGGTCTGCTCACACCTATGTATTACTGCTTGTGTCTAACCGCCAAATATTAAACCGGACCGGGACCTTGCTTGATCACTTCCATCCTGTCCGTCCCCCGGGCATCGGAAGGTTTGAGCCGGGAGTGATCCAAGCAGCTCAATCGTCCGACCAGGATTCGCCCTCGGGCAGAACTACAGCAAATCGCGATGGCTTCACCACTCACGAGTACAAAGGCCACCTGGCCTACGCTGGCAGGCATCACAATGTCGATTTCACCGGCTCAGAAAAAACAAGGGGACTCTACTTGACGCTCACGTCAGATACGATAAACCTATCGACCAAAGCTTTCTCGGTCCCGGCGCCGACTCCATTCAATACATCTCGAACGTCAAGCAGATAGATACAACAATCGACAGAGATGGAAATTACGTGACAGTGATTACAACTGCTGATCGCCAGACGGTCACTTTCACGACTAATCCCAATGGCAAGGTTTTGAAGGTCAAGTAACCGGCATTAGAGAACTGTGACTCCATGACTTCGCATCCCACAATCATTCTGCCTCAAGGAAACTCACTTAGTCACGGGCGTCAGGATGGTTCGATTGAGCTAGTTTGCGCTGTAACTGTACGGTCCTTGGCGGAGAGTGAGCGAACTGAGAATGCAGGCATTTTTAGCGATGCATGCAAAGTGTTTGCGATCCAGTCGTGCGTTGGACTTAGCCAGTGCGCGAAGAGTCTGGTCGTTTATCAGGGCTGAGACGACCGAGAATTCGCTGATGTATGCTCTGCTTCCGCCAGAGAGGGATATGGACCTGGTGTTTCTAATGGCAATGCCCGAAGCTCTGCCAAATTCCATTGCCGATTTGTCGGCATTATTGGTGATGATAAGCTGTCTTCCAAGAGACAGATCTATACGGTTGCTGCCGTGCTGGACACGTACTGCTCCGTGCTTGCTGTCGTGCAGGTTGCGAATTTGCGTAGATTCCTCATCAGTTTCGACAATTGCCTTGCTGCCCGCGGCAATTTCTACCTGGCAGTGCGGTGTTTTTAAGAGCAGGTCCTGGTGAGGAGCGAAGAGAACAGCACCCTGTTCAAGAACGAAGTTCTCATGGCCGCGGCCGGCGTTTAAGCTTATTCCGGCTTCGATGAGCTTTTTCCCAAGACTTGTGGAAATGCTTGCTTCAGTGATCAAGGTGACCACATTGGATTTACTTCCAATGTCCGGCACCGGATGTGGTGCGGGCATGATTTGCACAAATGCGATTTCTTTCCATCCGTCTTCGCCATCCTGGTCTTGCGTGACACCAATGTAGTCAGCATATTTGCCAGACTGGCTGTCCAGAGCTATGTAAGCCGGCATAGCCTTGCGTTTCTTGAAGAATACGCCTTCTTCATCGTCGGACTGGGGGTTGAGCGTAATGACCGGTGTCGTCGCTTGCCCGTTAATCCCTTGCGGTCCCACCGTGCCGTTTGGTCCATCGGTAGCCCCGGAGCCACCCATGCTTGGAGTTGAAGTCAGCGGTCCCAGGGCTCCTCCATTTGCGCTTGCACTGACAACAGATGGAGCACTGCCGGAGAAAACTGTAATCTGTCCGCCCATTCCGCCCGATCCTGATGCAGTAGGACCATCTGTTCCCACATTTCCTCCGGCGCCGCCGTGTCCATCGACTGGATCTGTTGCATCGCCACCATTGCCGCCTACGCCGGCTTGTGCGCCACCATTGCCGGCATTCGACTGAACTGTGCCACTTACAGTAACCTTGCCGTTTTTCGAATTGAGTGTGATAGTGCCACCGTTTGCACCGTCAAAAGCGATGCCTACCTTTCCGCCTACACCGCCCTCTATCAGTCCCCTGCCGCCATTGCCGGCATGACCGTTGTTGGCACCACTATCGGCTCCGTTAGACCAGACGTTTTGCGTTATGTTGATATTGCTCCTCGCCTTAATTGAAATCGTCGAGTCTTGTCCCATGGGAAGCACGCCGGCCGCCTTACCTCCTGTCCCGACGATTCCGCCATTGCCACCGGTTCCTTCCTTTCCAGTAGTCGCAGTGCAATTGGCTCCGTCTTTGGCTGTGCCGGCCTGAACTCCACCTGCGCCTTTGTTGGCGGTAACCGATCCGCCAATGGTTACAGCGGCGCCGGTCGATTCGACCTCAATTGACCCGCCGGATCCGCCTGCTCCCGCATCTCCGATCGAACCGCCTGCGCCACCTTTCGTGAATCCTACGGCAGAATCGCCTGCCACACCGCGGTTGTCACCCCCGGCAGAGCCATTGGCAAGCAAATCGGTTTGAACAGTTACATTGCCGCCGGTTACCAGGGAAATAGACCCACCCGGAGCTCCGGCTGCGCCGGCGCCCACGCTTCCGCCTGTGCCACCAGACAAACTGGTGCCGCCGGCAGCATTTCCGCCCTTACCCGTTTGATCACCGACAGTGCCACCATTTGCCGAAACAGATATCACGTTTATGTCGCCGAGCTCTCCAGAAATCGAAACAGACCCACCGGCTCCTCCCGCCCCCGGCGTTCCGACATCGCCTCCGTCGCCACCGGCGGATCCACCTGTGCCACCGGCTCCACCCTTAGCAGTATAAGAACCTGTAACGCTACCGCCGTCTGCCAGAATTGGGAAATTGAAACCAACATCAAGACTCTTAACATCAATTTTTATGCTGCCGCCCCCACCTGCCTGACCGTTGCTTCCTACTTTGCCGCCGGTACCGCCGCTAAATTTGCTAAAAGTACCTTCTGTCAAAGGCTGTCCGTTACCTCCGTCCCCCCCGGTGCCCGTGTAAGATCCCACCGAGCCACCGATGACTGTCCAGGCTCCGCCTGGAGCTGGATTCATTACGCCACCGAATGCAGTGATTTCGATTGTTGCACCTTTGCCGGCCTTGCCATTGTCCGCTACCGGCCCACCGTCACCGCCCGCGCCGCCAGGGCCCTCTCCACCCTTGCCGCCGATGCCAATCATATTGCCGACATTGCCGCCCTTTCCTTCCAGAGCCAGTACCGACACATCTCCGGTTGTGCTGTTCAAAACGATGCCTCCGCCATCCCCGGCGTTGCCATTGCTGGCGACCGTCCCGCCCAGTCCGGCTGCCGAAGCAGGGAAGTTGGCGCCACCATTGCCGCCTTTGCCGGAAGTTCCCTTGTAGGTTCCGTTTACAGATCCACCATTGACCAGAAGCAAGCCCGTTATGACATCGGCAGTGGCTGAAATGCTGATACCGCCGCCAGGTCCACCGAATGATCCTCCTCCAACATCTCCACCTTTACCGCCGGCAACTCCAGTTGGTCCCGAATCACCACCATCTCCAGCTACGAGAGTTGCTCCATTGGAACTGCCGCCATTTGCAGCTATAACTGTACTGGTGGCTCCGGGCGTCTTCGTGGTCACCGTGCCTTGAGTCGGATCGAACGCCGCATTGATCACTATGGTGCCACCACGACCGCCGTTTCCGGGAGCAAAAACATCTCCACCAGCTCCTCCAGCGCCGTTTTGTAATGACTTGCCACCACTACCGGCCGTCTGTTGAACAAAGCCGCGGTCGCCCCCACTGGCATAGAGTTGTCCATCCAAGCCGATACTTGCTACGCCGGCGAGTGTAATCAGCCCACCCGTGCCGCCGGCTCCGGCAGAGCCGCAGGATCCGCCCGCGCCGCCGGTGGCACCGGTACCACCATTTCCTGCGTGTGGATCTTGCCCGATTGGCGTCGCAGTACCATTGCCACCATTAGCCGTGAGAGTCGCCAACGCTGGGAGAGTGATCGAATCCCCGCTTACTTGTATAGAACCACCAGCGCCACCATTACCTTGTGACGCATTGGTGCCGCCGTCTCCGCCAGGGCTCGCACCAGTACCGATACCACCATTGCCGGCCCGTGAACTATAAGCTCCGGAGCTCCCGCCTGAGACTTCGATCACCGGAAGATCAACCGAACCGCTAGGTACCTTCATTTCCACCTTTCCACCAGCCCCTCCGTCCCCGGAGAAGAAGGTTGTACCGCCCGAACCACCGGCACTGCTCACAGTGCCTGCCTGGCTGTTGCCGCCGTTGCCTCCCTGGGCAGCATGAGTTCCACCCAAGCCACCAAAAAATAGAAATCCCATATTTCCCGTAACGTTCACGTTTACTGGAATCTTGGCAAGATTGATGAATTCGATTGTGGCAGAACCACCCTTTCCGCCGTCGCCTGCGCTATCAACGGCTCCCCCCCTGCCGGCAGAGCCGTTTCCCTTCAAGCTGTCGCCACCGTTGCCGCCATGTCCGCCGTTGAGCGCACCATTGCCGCCGTATGCCGTCATTTCCTTGATGACTATGTTTGGACCCTTATTTGCCTGAAGGGTGATTTTGCCCCCGGCACCGCCGGCACCGGATGCACCAACGCTTCCGCCATCACCCCCGATTTTGCCGCCGTTACCACCATTGCCGCCGACGCTAAGCTGGGGCGCGCCGAAGCCACCGTTGGCTCGGTAGAATACCGACGTATTAATGCTCTGGTCTGCTTTAACTTCAATCTCGCCGCCTTCGCCACCAGATGATGCGGCGCCCACCAGCCCTGCTTTGCCACCGATGCCGCCGGCCACCGGCGCTGAGCCACCGTTGCCGGAGTGTGCCTGCATGGGCACGGCAGTGAACTGAACTGTGTCTTTTGTCTGGGGGTCGAAATAAAATATGCCGGGAATACCGCCGTCAACATAAATGCGATCGGGGTCCATACTGCCGGCAGTGCAACTGATCTTCACGGTACCGCCCTTGCCGGAGGCTCCGGTATCACCGATGCTGCCGGAATTGCCGCCTTTAGTCGTGCCATTGCCGCCATCGCCGGTATATGGAGTATTCAGAATGCGAGCGCCGCTGCCACCGATTGCAACAATGGCTTCAGAACCCAAATAGCCGGTGGCGCAAGTTATTTTGACGGTACCACCGTCTCCTCCTCCTCCCAGCCCGATTACCGAACCGCTGTTGCCACCATTGCCAGTAACGGCATTACCGCCCCTGCCGGTGAAGGCATTGATTCCATTTGCAGCACCACCAACGGCGATGATGACACCATTTACCAGGACCGACCCGAAAACCGAGGTCAGTTGTACCAGTCCTCCGGTACCACCGCTGCCACATACCGCGGCAGCAGTCCCGTAATTGCCGCTGTTGCCTCCAACACCGTTTGCGCTGTCACCACCATTGCCGGTAAAGCCTGCTGCAAAGCCGCCATCTCCGCCAGTGGCTCCGATGCCGCCTTTGGGCACTATTATGTTGCCTGTTTCGGTATATACAGTAACTGCGCCGGTAGTTGTATTGCCATTTCCACCGTTGCCTGCATTGCCGATGCTGCCACTATCTCCACCTCGTCCGGCATTTCTGCCGGTACAGGTCGTGCAAATCGCATTGCCGCCGTCGCCGGTGTTGGGCGCACCCAAGCCTACTGCCCCTGAAAATGTACCCCAGACTGCGGCGACATTTCCACCAATGCCTATGTTGCCCGATTTGCTGGTAAGTGTTATTGAGCCGCCGTCTCCTCCGTTACCGTTGCTGCCAATTGAGCCGCTGTTGCCGCCGTCGCCTTCAACAGAGCCACCTTTGCCGCCGTCCAATGTGGTTGGTGACCAACCTTGCGAGACATCCCCGCCGGTTGCAATCAGTGGAGTATTCGTTATGTTACCGGACGTTGTGCTGATCTTGATGTTACCGCCCTTGCCACCATTGCCGTTGCTGCCGATTGAGCCGCTGTTGCCGCCGTCGCCTTTGCCGCCGGCATCGCCGCCTGCACCAGATCTTGCAAATACGCTGTCTACGAATCCTCCGGCTGCGACAATGACACCCATTCCGCTGATCAGCCCTGTGCCGCCGGTAACGACAATATCTCCACCGCCTCCTGCGCTGCCATTGGCTAGAATATCGCCGCCATTTCCGCCTTTTCCACCGCCATTACCACCGTTGCCGCTGAGGGCATGGTTGGGAGCTACAATTCCTCCCCGGGCAGCAAGTGAATCGAGACTGAAATTCGGGGGCGGTGGATTGGGATTGGGTGGACCAGGAATTTCATTGATGGTCATCGTATTGCTGACCGTTATGTTGATCTGTCCGCCTTTACCGGCAGAACCAGCATGTCCAACCTGTCCACCGTTGCCACCGGCAGCTGCACCTGTGCTGTCACCACCGGCGCCGCTTGTTCCTGAATAGCCGGCCGTGTTTCCTCCATTGGCAAGGACAGCACCCGAACTTGTTGTAGTGAAATCGGTGCATGAAATGAAGAATTTGCCGCCCTCGCCACTATCACCCTGTGTGCCTGTTTTTCCACCGGCACCGCCGGCACCGCCCTTGCCGCCAGGGATCCCCTGGGAGTTCCCGCCTGCGCCTGCTGTGGCCGTGTAGGCACCATCTCTTCCACCCACAGCCGTCAGATTGCAATTGTTGACTGTAACTTGTCCCGTACTGCCCGGTAAAACGAACAGAGAAATAATGCCACCGCCACCACCGGCTCCACTTGCGCCCGTGTTACCGCCGGCACCTCCGATCAATCCAGTTGCGCCGGCCCCGCCGTTACCCGTTTGCGATCCGCCAACACCTCCGGATGCATCCATCGTAAACATGTTTATGTCGCCTTTGGAATCTATGGAGATGCTGCCGCCACCGCCGCCGGCGCCCGCATCAAGAATCGCTCCGCCGCCGCCGCCTTTATCGCCGGGTCCAACGCCGCCCGAACCTCCCGAGCCGGCAGAGGAGCTTATGCTACCGCCATCTCCACCGACAGCTAACAGTGCACTTGTAATTGAAACCGCGGAGTCGGAAATGATCGAAATGCTGCCACCGTCACCCCCGTCACCGGCACCATTAACGGTACCGCCAACACCACCATCTCTTGTACTGCCCTTCCCGCCGGAGCCGCTGCTTCCCGTGACGTTACCGCCGACACCCCCTGACGTATCAATAGTGCCAGTAATGTCCATCGTAGATCCTGAAATGCTTACAAGTCCTCCGGCACCACCCTTACCGGAAGAACCGTTAGCTCCGCCATCACCGCCGGCAAGGCCGTCTCCGCCAGAGCCTGCCTTAGAACTGACAAACCCGCCTGCAGCACCTGTTGCATCTATTATTGATGAAACACTTACTGCACCAGTTGTGTCTACGAGGACCTTGCCACCGGCGCCACCTTTACCCGCGCTAAAAATGTCGCCGCCCTTACCACCTGTACCGTTAAGGGAATCGCCACCATCGCCCGAATTACTTACTTGATTTGCGCCCGTCCCCCCATTCACATAGAGGTTGGCGGCGGAAAGAGTTACTGCACCCCCGGATATAGAACTTATATCTATAGAGCCGCCAGCACCACCATCGCCGCAGCCACCAACCGAGCCGCCGGCACCGCCGTTTTTACCACTGCTACCATTTCCGCTAGCCAGGGAAGAGGCACCGTTGCCTCCTGAAAGCATGGTGTCTGCAGCCAATAGGACATTGCCTGCAGTCGTCGAAATGGACAAAGATCCGCCGCCTCCTCCTGATGATGAGCCACCGCTGGCTCCACCTGGGCCGCCGCCACCGCTGCCATTTGCTCCGGAACCGCCATTGGCTCCGTTGCCGCCAAGAGCCGAAATCAATCCATTGAAGGCTACATCGCCGTTGCCGGACATGCTGGAGATCATTCCGCCACCGCTGGCCATACCTCCAACTCCGCCAGATCCACCGGGTCCCTTCTGTCCAGGCAGGACTAGTGCTGCTACGCCGTTGCCGCCAATCCCTCCGGATCCGCCATTGGCCGACATGAGGAATGGAGCATTCTGTGTGATGGCTGCATTTTTTGTGGTAAGTGATATCGACCCGGCAAGTCCGCCTTTACCGCCATTTCCGCCTGATGGACCGGCTATACCTTTCAATGCAGTTCCGCCGTTGCCGCCCCTGCCTCCATCACCGGCGTCAGCAATGATATCGGCGTTGATGGTGATGCCTTTATCTCCGGAGATGGAGACTCTTCCACCCGCCCCCCCGTCACCCCCATCGATGCCACGCTTTCCGGCTGCACCCACGGCCCCTGGGGTTCCGTTGCTGCCGTTTGCTCTGATTTGTGCCTGAATATCAACCTGCCCACCCGTAAGGCTGACGGATCCCGCACTGCGTCCACCTGCCACCGTGCCGCTGCTGTTGATCAGCGCCGTGTTTCTAATCAAACCACCAGTGGTGACGGTGATGTCGCCGCCGTCGGTTTGAATTGGTGCATCGATCAGAATGTCAAAACTATTGGGCGACAGCGAGGGGGCAAATCCTTCTCCGTCGAAGTGTCCATGACTGTCAAATCTGGCGTTGGAAAGCGGCGTTGACGAAATTATGTCGACCGGCGCACCAAAATCTTTGCTGTTGCCGCCAATTGCATTGATCGTGAGTCGATCTACGGCTGTATTTCCGGAATAAGCCCCTCCAGCAATGACCAGCACGGAACCGTTCCTGCCGGTTGAGGAGCCGCCGGTCAATATTGTGGCATTGCTGATGCCTCCTTTGGCACCACTTTGAAGTCCGGCAAAGGCTACCAGGATCACATTGCCAGCGTCAAGGGACGGGAAGCCAGACCGTGTATCGAGCACAGAGTTTGAAAGTCGAATGTTACCCCCACCTGGAGATGCACCAGCGACGGAGACAAATTGCCCGTCCAACAACGGATTGGTGAGGTTGTCTGCGCCTGTAGGAAGGGGCGATCCGCCTGGTATCAGATTTGCTCCCGCCACCAATACGATGTTGTGTCCCTGAGCGTGTGCATCCTGGGTGGAAAGCGTGATTGGAGCATTAGCAATGATATCGCCGCTAGCAAGGACGGCTAAGTCCTCATTCGTGGGGAAACTGGTACCGATGGTGATATTCCCCTGATCGTTGAAAAAGGTGGGGTCTCCAGCTACCTTCACATTGCCAATGACCAGATTGTCGGTTCCAGTGCCGATTTGAGCCATGCCACCACTTACGTTGACAACGCCCGTGGAGCTGTCCAAAATTGCCCTGATTGTCCCTTCTCCAGCTTTGAAATTGATTTGTTGTGCATCGGCTTTGCCGCCCAGAAGCGAAATGATCGTCCTGGGTCCAAAGTCGTTGCTGCCGACGTTTATGACACCGTTCATCGCTTGCATGCAACCGGCGCTATTGTTGATGTTGATGATGTCGGGTAGCTGGTTTGCCCGTAAGCCGACTGCGCTGGCAATCGATGAGTACAATGTTTGACTCGCTACATTAATGTTGCCGAGCTGTGAAACCATTGTGCCCTGATTGGAAATCATCGGGGCCAATACGCTGAGATTGTTGGTGGCTTGAAGAAGAGCAGTGGATGTTGCAGTGCTGGAATTTATGATGCTGCGGCCGGCTACAAGAGAAAGATCTCCGGTGCTGGAGATAGCACCGTGATTGACTATGTTGCAGATAGCTACCAGTCGGAGATTGGTAATGGCGTTGCTGATTCCGCTCAGTCCTTCTTGCGGTAGTACGCTTGTGATACTTGCTCCAGACAGGTTGAGGATGTTGCGGGCGCGGAGTGTGGCGGTGTCTATTTTGGGGTCACTGGAGACAACGTATACAGTGCCTTGATTCCTAAGGTTTCCCGTGATCTTCACTAAGCGAGAACTTCCCACATCAAGGACTTTGACACTACCGGCACCCACGTTAAGCTGGGAAAGTGTCGTGGTCGTGGATGGATCGGGAGTGGCAGCTGCAGCGCTTACTACACCGCCCACCAGGTTGAATACCACCAGGGCCGTTGCCAAAACAGCTCCCAGTCTGGAAGCTCTGAACGAATTTTTCATATCTATTGCCCCGCCAAAAAAATGTCGCGCCTGCGCGACATCGAGACTCACTCCCCCTTAGTCAAGGATATCAAGGTATTTGAGGTGTACTGAGAATGGCTTCATTAACTCTCGCTCACCTTGAATTAGTTTTCTACTTAACACCAGGCCCAGTGCGGCGGATGCAAGATTTACCGGGGTGGATTTACACCGAAGGTCTCCGAGGATCCAGAACTTGCTCACCGTCTGTTTGGGACAAAGATGCCGGCAGAAGTGCAGGAGCTTCTCAGGAAGTACCCACACGGAGCAGGGGCGGATCACGATCTGCGTACCTATCCTATCCTTCGAAAGTGCATTGCGGAAAAAATGCAAAGCGACCAGTCGGTCGTTCGCGACCTCATGCAGCAGTATCTGGAAGGGCCTCACGAGAAGGAAGCTTTTGCCAACGGAAGGCGAGCCCGAGAAAGTAGCACAGCGGCTGCACATCCGGCTCAGCCGGGGGATCACGTAACCCCGTCTTCGCCCCGACCGGGCGATACCATTCCTCCAGCGGGTCACCGGCCCGGTAATGATTTGCCTTTCCGGGGGCAGCGCGAGAACATGGCTCCACCCATGGTCAAGCCGGTTGATGACACAGGGCCGAAAACCCTGAAGTCCCCAGAATTAGATCCCAACGTCAAGCCGTCGGAAAGTGCCGAGCCGGTAACACCTGATGCTCCAACGCGCAGACGTCCGCAGCTGCTGCCTGACGGTGTAGATCCTGTGCCTCCGACGCTCAGGAGACCGCCGTCGCAGGTGGACGTTGGCGAATTGCCGAAGCAAGATGTGCCAGCCCCGCAACCGGTCCCGGCGGGCGAAGCAACCGGCTCGGGAACCAGGGAGCATTCGTCAGATCACGAACTCGATCTTTGCATTTTTCAAGGATCGACTTGTCTGGTGACTGAGTGGTCCGACGGTTGCGCAGCAGGCGGCAATATCGCAGATGGCGGCGCGTCCTTTGATTACAGCGGAAGCTGGCATAACTTTGTGGAGCTGACAAGGAGCCTCCGCCAATCGACAGCCTTGACGAAGTCATACAGGAACTGTCGGCTGAAGAACTGGAACAGGTAGTGGGTGGCGGGATACTGGAGTGGGTGCTTACACTAGGCATGATTACCGTCATTGGAATAGCGGCAAGCGAACCCGCTGAGAAGTCAACCACGACCAAATAATTGATTTTCAGGCGTGGTTATAGGTTTCTGGCAAGGCGTCTTCCAAATGGAGTTGTCGGCATCACCACA
>Ga0066388_100002704_pt1 | contig 11031 bp, 7 predicted proteins | sample PanSoiMetaGPlot6_FD_64539 | JGI IMG/M metagenome (GOLD analysis project Ga0066388, IMG submission 64539) | Tropical forest soil microbial communities from Panama analyzed to predict greenhouse gas emissions - Panama Soil - Plot 6 (Hybrid Assembly) | ecosystem: Environmental > Terrestrial > Soil... | reverse complement strand
GCCGCGCCGGGGCAAAGTTGCGACATCGGCAGCTGGTTGAGCGGCTGCTCGGTCGAGGCCAGCACGTCGTGCATATCCTTTTGGCTCTCGTCGATAAACAGTAAGCCGGTGGCGATCCGGCCCTGCTTGTCGTTGCCACGAATCACCATGATGGCGGCGTCGGCGTCGCGAGGATCGTGGCCGGCATCGAGCTTGTGCAGCACCAGCCGCGAGCCGTCGTGCAGTTGAATGGCGGCGGAACTGCCCTCGGCATACTCGACCGTGATTTCTTCTTTCGGCTCCACATAATCGAGCTGGTTTTCCGAGGCCATGTTGTGGGCACGCACATAGTCGAAACTCTTGGTCGAAGTTGGATGATTGTTGAAGGTGACGCACGGACTGACGACATCGAGGAAGGCAAAACCCTTGTAGCTGACGGCGGCTTTGATCAGCGGGATCAGCTGGTTCTTGTCACCCGAGAACGAGCGGGCGACGAAGCCGGCGCCCAGTTGGATGGCCAACTGACACAGGTCGATCGCCTCGAATGGATTGGCCTCGCCCTTCTTGGAGGGTGAGGTCTTGTCGTTGGTTGCCGAAAACTGACCCTTGGTCAGACCATAGCAGCCGTTGTTCATGACGATGTAGGTCATGTTCAGGCGACGACGAATGGCGTGGCAGAACTGGCCAAGGCCGATCGAAGCGGTGTCGCCGTCGCCGGAAACCCCGATGTAGACCAGGTCCCGGTTGGCCATCGCCGCACCCGTGGTGATCGAGGGCATGCGCCCGTGCACGGAGTTGAAACCATGGCTGCGTGACAAGAAATATGTCGGCGCCTTGGAGGAGCAGCCGATGCCAGAGACCTTGGCGATGCGGTGGGCCGGCAGATCCATCTCGAAGCAGGCTTCGATGAGGGCGGCCGTGATCGAATCGTGTCCACAGCCGGCGCACAGCGTGGACATGGTGCCCTCGTAATCGCGCCGCGTCAGGCCCAGGGCGTTTTTCGGCAAGGCCGGATGGTGCGCGGAGGGTTTAACGATGTAGCTCATGTTGTCCTCACTCGGCCGCCGCCTTGGCAGGCCGCAATTCCTTCAACACGGCACCGCGCACGAAGGCCGCGGTCATCGGCATACCGTCGTAGTTCAGGGCGCGAATCAGCTTGTTGCCCGGCACATCGATCTCCGTCATCAGCAGCGAGCGCATCTGGGCGTCACGGTTCTGCTCGACGACAAACAGTACCTCATGATCTTCACAGAAGGCGGCAATTTCCTTGCTGAATGGAAAGGCCTTGATGCGCAGCGCGTTGATTTTGATGCCGTCACGCTCGAGCAGGTCCAGGGCCTCGTGCACGGCCGGTGTGTTGGCACCAAAGTAAACGATGCCCGATTTGGCATTCTTGTCGCGAATGCTGATTTCCGGCGTCGGCACCAGCGTCGCGGCGGTATCGAACTTGCGGCGAATTCGATCGAGGATGCGCGCGTGGATGCGTCCATCCTCCGTATAGCGGGCGTTCTCATCGTGTGAGGTGCCACGCGTGAAAAAGGCGCCTTTGCTGGGATGCGTGCCAGGCAAGGTGCGGTAGGGGATGGCATCGCCGTCCACGTCCTGGTAGCGACCCCAGTCTCGTCCTTTCAGATCCCTGAAGCCGTCGAGCGCGGCCGCGTCCAGCACCTTGCCGCGGTCGTGCACGTGTGCATCATCCCAGGCCAACGCCTCCGTCACCCAGTCGTTCATGCCGATATCGAGGTCGGACATGACGATCACCGGGGTCTGGAGTCGCTCGGCCAGGTCGAAGGCCTTGGCACCCATCGAAAAGCATTCGCTCGGATTGGCCGGGAACAGCAGCACCTGCTTGGTGTCGCCATGCGAGGCGTAGGCACACGAGATGATGTCGGACTGCTGCGTGCGCGTCGGCATGCCGGTGGACGGCCCGCCACGCTGGATGTTGAACAGCACCACCGGCACCTCGGCAAAATAGGCAAGGCCCAAAAACTCGCTCATCAGCGAGATGCCAGGCCCGGAGGTGGCCGTGAAGGCACGCGCACCGTTCCAGCCGCCGCCGATGGCGATGCCGATGGCGGCCAGCTCATCCTCGGCCTGCACGATGCCGTAAAGGCGCCTGCCCTCTTTACTGACGCGCAGCCGCCGGGCGTGCTTTTCGTAGGCTTCGGCGAGCGAGGTCGAGGGCGTGATCGGGTACCAGGCGCACACCGTGGCCCCCGCATAAATGGCGCCCAAGGCCGCAGCCTCGTTGCCCGAGACCAAGATCTTGCCTTTGGAACACTCGGCCGCGCGCACGCGAATCGGCAGCGGACACGGGAAATTCCGGCGGGCAAAGTCGTGACCGAGAGCCACCGCCTCCATGTTGGCGGTCACAAGTTTCTCCTTGCCCTTGAGCTGATCGACGACGGCGGTCTTGAGGATGTCGCTGTCGATATCGAGCAGCGCTGTCAGGCCGCCGACGTAGACCATGTTCTTGAACAGCTGCCGCTGACGCGGGTCGCGCCATTTCTGCGCGCAGAGCTCGGCAATGGGCATGCCGAGCACCTTGATATCATCACGCGGCCACACACGCGGCAGGGTCGAATCGTAAAACAGCCAGCCCCCCGGCACGACATCGGCCAGATCTTCCTTGAAGGTCTGCGGGTTCATGGCGACCATCAGGTCGATGCCTTCCCGACGGGCGATGTAGCCCGCCTCGGAAACGCGCACCTCGTACCAGGTCGGCAGCCCCTGAATGTTGGAGGGAAAAATATTCTTCGGGCTCACCGCCAGTCCCATGCGGAACAAGGTCTTGGCGAAGATCGTATTGGCGCTGGCCGATCCCGAACCGTTGACCGTGGCAAACTTCACCACAAAATCGTTGATGCCGCTCATAAAAGCTCGATCGCTCCTTCAGCGCAGGTAGGCATTGTGGTGCGTCAGACAAGCCTGGGAGGCCTGCGCTTCGACGTACATGAACTTCTGCATGTCCCAGGCGCCAGTCGGACAGCGCTCCGCGCACAGGCCGCAGTGCAGGCACACGTCTTCGTCCTTGGCCATGATGCGACCGGTGTTGAGCGGGCTTGAGACGTAAAGATCCTGGGTCTTGTTGCGCGCCGGCACCCGCAGCCGACCGCGCAGCCTCGCCTCATCGGCGTTGCCGGTAAAATTGATGCAATCGACCGGACAGATGTCCATGCAGGCATCGCACTCGATGCACAATGGGGCGGAGAACACCGTCTGCACGTCGCAGTTGAGGCAGCGCTCGGACTCCTTGAAGGCCAGCTGGTCGTCAAATCCGAGTTCGACCTCGACCTTGAGATTGCGCAAGGCTTTGACCTGATCGGCATGCGGCATGCGCACGCGCCGCTGCGCGGCATAGTCGTTCTTATAGGACCACTCGTGAATGCCCATCTTTTGACTGAACAGGCTGGTGCCCGGGGCCGGACGCTCGCTGAGCGCCTTGCCGTGACAGAACAGGTCGATGGAGATGGCCGCCTGATGGCCGTGCGCCACGGCCCAAATGATGTTTTCCGGACCCCAAGCGGCATCGCCGCCAAAGAAGACGCCCGCGCGGGTCGACATCATCGTCAGCTTGTCGACCTTCGGCATGTCCCAGTCGTCGAAGGCAAGACCGATGTTGCGCTCGATCCAGGGGAAGCTGTTCTCCTGGCCGATCGCCATCAGCACGTCGTCGCAGGCAAACACCACCTCATCACCTGAGGGTTCAAGACGCGGCCGCCCGCGGGTATCGATACCGATTTCGCGCATCCGCTGGAAACGAACACCGATGAGCTTGCCGTGCTCGATCACAAACTCCTTGGGCGCGTGATTGTCGAAAATTGGGATGCCTTCGTGTTCGGCATCCTCGATCTCCCACGGCGAAGCCTTCATCACCCGGCGCGGCGAGCGCACCGTCACTTTCACGTCCTCGCCGCCGAGACGCAGCCCGGTGCGGCAGCAGTCCATTGCCGTGTTGCCGCCGCCGATCACCACCACGCGCTTGCCGATGCGAGAGATGTGCTCGAAGGCGACCGAGGTGAGCCAGTCGATGCCGATGTGGATGTTGGCGGCAGCCGCACGCCGGCCGGGGATGTCGAGGTCCTTGCCTTTGGGGGCGCCGGTGCCAACGAAGACGGCGTCGAAGCCTTCGCCCAACAGAGCTTGGAGACTGGTGATCTCCTGATCGAAGCGTGCTTCCACGCCAAAGGCGAGGATGCGGTCGATCTCCTCGTCGAGCACCGTCTCGGGCAGGCGGAAGGAAGGGATGTTGCTGCGCATCAGGCCGCCGCCGCGCCTGTCCTTCTCAAACAGCACGCAACTGTAGCCGAGCGGCATCAGGTCCCGCGCCACTGTCAAGGACGCGGGTCCGGCGCCGACCAGTGCCACGCGCTTGCCGTTCTTCTGAGCGGGGATCTCGGGCAGGAAGGCATCGATCTCACCCTTGTAGTCGGCGGCGACGCGCTTCAGGCGGCAAATGGCGACGGGTTTTTCCTCGACGCGACCGCGCCGGCAGGCTGGCTCGCACGGCCGGTCGCAGACCCGGCCGAGGATACCGGGAAAGACGTTGCTCTCCCAGTTCAGCATATAGGCCGCCGCATAGCGCTTTTGCGCGATCAGCCGAATGTACTCGGGAACCGGCGTATGTGTTGGGCACGCCCACTGACAGTCGACGACCTTGTGAAAGTAGTTTGGATTGGAGATATTGGTCGGGGCCATTTGGCCCATGCCTGTTGCAGCGTGTTCGCGCGGCTGCATTTGTGTTTCCTGCCCCTGTCCTTTGCCTCGCCCCAACCGCCTCTTCTACAAGATGACGCCGTGCTGTCCCAACAGCAATGATAAGGCCAGATCGAATTTTTCAACCGGCATGCTGGGGGCGATGGCGCGCATCTAGCATGCCGACCGGAGCTGGTCATTGTGCAGTGCGAAAGAAGGCCGATCGGCCGCACCGGGTACGCGACCGCCACGGCGGCGGGGAACGCCCCGCTCACGGCTGCGTTCTCGCTCCAACCGCCACCGTTTTCCTTGTCGCCCGCGATGGTGCCTCGATGTCTCTGCGCGAAGCTGTTGGTAAGTCGGCCGTGGCGGCTTGCCCCGGCGCGGTCACCCCGGCATAGGCGCTCTGATCGAGGCCACGCATGATGACGCCGATGCAGCAGCGCCGACTTGCTTTCCCCTTGCGTCTGTTGCAGCCCCACTATGACGCCGTGGTGGTCGGTTCCGGCTACGGCGGCGGGGTAGCCGCGGCTCGCCTGGCGCATGCTGGCAAGCGGGTGGCCGTACTCGAGCGCGGTCGCGAAATCCTCACCGGTGAGTTCCCACGCCGCTTCTCGGATCTGCGGCGGGACCTGCAATTGACCGGCAAACAGCTGCGGCTCGGCTCTGCTAGTGGCCTTTATGATGTCCGCCTCGGCGATGACATGCACGTTTTGGTCGGTTGCGGCCTCGGCGGCGGCTCGCTGATCAATGCCGGCGTGGCGCTGCGTCCCGAGCCGCGCGTCTTCCAGGATCCGGTCTGGCCGAGCGAGCTTGCCCGCGACCCGCTGCTCGAGCAGGCCTTCATCGAGGCGCGACGCTGGCTGCGGCCTGCACGCGATCCGGCGGCCGCACATCGGGCCAAATACAAGGCGCTTGCCGCCGCCGGCGCGGCGCTCGGCGCCGAGCCCGTTGCGGCCCCGGTCACGGTCAGCTTTAGCGACATCGTCAACCCAGCGGGCATCGCTCAGCCGGCGTGCACGCTGTGCGGGGATTGTTGCGGCGGGTGCAACGTCGGCGCCAAGAACAGCGTGGCGCTCACCTATCTGCCCGATGCGGCCCGGCATGGGGCGCAGATTTTCTGCCACGCCAAAGTGCGCTACTTGGCGCAGGCGCATGACGGCCGTTGGCAGCTCCACCTCGAGGCCCAGGATGGCGCCGAGGCCGGCGCCGAGCGCACGCGCACCGTTTCGGCCGACGTCGTTGTGCTGGCGGCCGGTAGCTTGGGATCGACCGAAATTCTGCTGCGCTCACGCGACCGCGGCCTTGCCGTTTCCGACGCGCTGGGTCGGCGCTTTTCAGCCAATGGCGACATCATCGCCTTCGGCTGGGGCGGCAACCTGCCGGTCGGCGCGATCGGCGTCGGGCATCCCGCGAGGATCAACGATGCCGTGGTGGGAGCTACCGTTTCCGGGCAGATCGAGCTCGTCGATCCCGACACGCTTGCCCACAGCCTCACCATCCAGGAAGGGGCGCTACCCTCCGCCATGGCGCCGATCCTGCCGGTGCTATTCTTACCCAACGGCCGCTTGCTCGGCGCCCTGCAAAGCCTCATCAGCGGTGTCTACAAGGGCCCGTTTGCCAGCCTGCAGACCTTCTTTGCCGTCTCGCACGACAGCGCCGGCGGAGAGCTTCGTCTCAAGGCCGACCGCCTCGAACTCAGTTGGCCCGGGGTGCGCGAGGAACCGGTCTACCGCCGCCTGGATGCGGCCCTGGACGCCTTGGTGCAGCGGGCCGGCGGCACCTACGTGAAAAATCCGCTCGCCGCGACCATGCTCGGCGATCAGCCCGCCACCGCACACCCCCTGGGGGGATGCAGCATTGGATGCGATCACCGCGACGGGGTCGTCAATCACAAGGGACAGGTGTTTGCCGGACGCTCGCATCAGGTGCATGCCGGGTTGTTCGTGCTGGACGGGGCGATCATGCCGCGATCGCTCGGCGCCAACCCGCTGCTGACGATCACCGCCCTTGCCGAACGCGCCATGCAGCACATGGCGCTCGATTGCGGCTTCCCCAACAGCGCCGCTACCACGAGCAACCTGCAGCCAGATCCATTGCCGCTCAGCGCGCTCTAGACGGACCAGCTCCAGCGTCGAAAGGCGAAAGCGACGAGCTGCCTCAGCCGGCCATCATATAAAGATAAAGCACTGCCCCAATGGCACCAGAAAGGACGAAGCCGGCAAAGAAGCCGCGCACGTCAGGGCGACGCTGCTCGGAGGCGAGCGACGGCGGCGCGGCCTCGCCCGCTGCCGTCATGGCGGCCGACGGTTGTGCCACGGCCGCTGCTGCAGGGCTGGTTGCGAGCTGCGCCTGCAACAGGCGTTTCAGGGTCTCGACCGCCTGGGCCGCGGCGGTGGCATCGGCGGCCAGCTTGGCGGCGGCATCAATGCGCTCGACGAGGCGCGGTGGGCCGGGCTGGGGGTCCGTCGCAGTCACGCCCGCCAGCGCCGCCTTGAGTGAGCTGATGCTGGCCGAATCGAGACGGTCGGAGGCAATCTTTTCAGCATCGCTCAACCGCAACGTGCGCGGCTGTTCGGCGAACTCGGGAGCACCATTGTCAAGGGCCAACGCAGGTACACTCGACATCTCTTCCCTCTACGCAGCAAACGGCAGTTCCCCACACCGCGCATTGCCGGTTGGTTGTTCGCTTGCGTTCGGCGCCCAAGCCCCGTGGCAGGGCGCCGTCATCACCACCGTCGGCTACTCTTTGGCGAGGTTGGTGATGCGATCGAGCAATCGCAACCGGCGACGCTCTATAGGTATGTCGCCGGCTTGGGGCATTTCTGCGGCAGACGCGGACGGCGCCGGGCTCGCCTCGGTGGGCGCCCCGCCATTGACGGGGTGGGTGGCCTCGGGTTCGCTCACTGGCGTGGGCTCCACATCCTTCTTGTCGCGCGCCAGCGCCGTCGTCGGGCGCACCTGCGCCACGCGCTCGGCCAACGGACGCCGCTCCGAGCGCCCGCCGCCCGCTCGCGGTTGCGTGGCCACCGGTGCACTGCCGGCCCCGAGACGGCGCATTTCCTCCATGAAATGCGCTGCCTGCCGCGCCAGCCGCTCGTTGGCGGCCGCAAGCTCCGCCCGCAGTCGACCGATGGTGGCCGACTGGTGATCGGCCTGCGCCTGCGCCGAGCCCAAGCGGGCTTTCAGCGCCAGCCTGGTATCCTTCAAGCCGCCGTCGCTGCCGCTCTCCGTCTCGAAGGCCGCCAATGCGGCCTTGAGCCGGGCAATCTCGCCGGCCTGATCCTCGGCTTTGGCCTTGAGCCCCCGCAATTGCGCGCTGTCGGCGTCCGCCGCGCCGGCGCGTGCGGAATTGAGGGCGGATTCTGCCTGCGCCAGCACCTCGCGCGTGCGCGCCGCCGTATCCTCGCTGTTGCCCGGGCCCACCGCCTTGCCCGCCAGCAACTGAGGTGTGCCGGTGCCGCGCTGCAGGCGATCGATCAAATTGGCCTGGTCACGGGCTTTGGCGCGCAGCGCCTCGAGTTCACTCCGCAGCGCCACCTCGATCTCGCTCGCCGCCTCGCCCGGCTTGCCGCCACGGGAGGCCAAGGTGTGCGTTAGGCGTTCGATTTGTGCGGTCTGCTGGGCATTGATCGCTGCCGCCTCCTCCAGCGCCAGCTTGTGCCGCTTGCCACCCTCGTGCAGTTCGGAAATTTCGCGTTCGCGATTGAGCAGCAGACGTTTGGCTTCGGCCAGTCGCGCCTCCACCTTCGGCAGGCGGTCGGCGACGGTTTGCTCCAGCACATGCCGCGCGTTTTGGTGCTCCTCCAGCTCCGCCTTGAGCTCGCCGATGCCGGTCTCAAGCGTTGAGATGTTGGCATCGCGCCGATTGAGTTCGATGAGCTGGCGCGCCCGGGCGAGCTTGGCCTGCTCCAGGTAGCTCTCGAGCTTGTGCACCTTGACGGCGTATTCGGCCCGCAGCCGATCGCGATCGGCTTGGATCTCCAGTTCGCTGACCGGCAGGGACTGCTTGATGCGCGCCGTCGTCAGACGCACCGCCCGGCCCCAGAAGGCGGACGCCAGCAGCAGCCCGAGCAGGCTGGCCACCAGGAAGCCCAAAGCCACGAGCATGGCGGATTGGATGGAAATCAAGCACTCTTCCTTCGGAAGGCCGATGGGCGGCGATAACGACTAGACTACGCGCAACCCCCGCGCCTGGATCCAAGGGGATGCCGCGGCGAGGGGTCCCGGGCCCGATACTAGGGGCCGAATGGCCCGCCGTCACGCCCGGCATGCGGCGGCTCGAGGCCCCTTTTAGAACGGATTCCAGGTCGGTCTTGGCGTGTATTTCAGGTAACCAACATTGGCGCCCAGCCGTAGGCCGACCCCGGAACGAATGGGGGCCACGACGATATCGCCGCTCTTTTGGAAGGTAATGCCGACACCCCCCACAAAATAGGCCGAGCCATCCACTCCGCCGAAGCGCTGATACATGTCCCCGGGGTCGCGAAGGTTGTAGACCAACATCATGACCTTTGAGCCTTCGGCGCCGGCGTCGTAGCCAATCGACGGGCCCTGCCAGTAGACGCGATGGGTCCCCGCGTCGCGCGTATAAAGCACGCCCTCGCCGTAGCGCAGACCCGCCACGAAGGCACCGCTGGCCTCCTGGCCCAGAATGTAGCCATTGGGCCGACCTTGATTTTTGAAGGCGTATTCGACCACGCTGGCGAGGCCCTTGCTGACGGAGCCGAAGAAGCTGTGGCCCGTCTGCATGATCTCGCGTGAGGAATAGGTATCGGGCGGACCCTCATCAGGGCCGCCGTAGCGCCGGTCGTAGGCTGTGCCGGCGCCGTAGTTGCGTTCCGCGGGATCATCATAGCCGCCGGGCGCCGGCGGGTAGGGCTGCCCGTAGCCGGGCGAGGGAGGCCCCGAATAGGCCTGGCCGTAGCCCTGGCCGGGTGGCGGCCCCCCGTAGTTGGGATTGGCTTGGCCATAGGCCGGCGGCGGCGGCCCCCCGTAGTTGGGATTGGGCTGGCCATAGGCCGGCGGCGGCCCCTGCCCATAGGTCGGCTGGCCGTAGCTCGGCTGTCCGTAAGCGCCACCTTGGTAGGGATCCTGCACCCGTGCCGGGGGCCGATAGGCATCCCCGTCCGCGCCCCTCGCAGCCCCCGAGCGCGGTGAATAGGCATCGTTGGCGCGGCCGCCCGGGTTCGTGCCGGGCTCTTCGTAGCGGGGCTGCGCGCCTGGGTCGGGATTGCGGCCCCAGGGTGGAGGGTCCTGGGCCAGCGCCAGCGTCGCCAACACCAGCACGGGCAGTCCGGTCAGCGCGCCGGCAGCGCGCACGCCAGGTCGATTCGGCATGGGTGATCTCATGGGTTTCACTACGGCCAAGAATTTGCCCTCGGTTCCTGGGCCGAAGCAAAGTCCGCGCTAGGTTAAGAATTGTCGCAAAGTGTTACCAAAGTGTGGCCAACAATCGGGTTTGCCAAGCTGATTTGCCACTCCTCCGCTGCCTCGGCGGCGCCCGCCGCCGCTAGGGCGCCGGTGGCAAGGGATCGCGTCCCCAGGCCACGAAGTTTGCATTGATGTAGTGGCTGCTGGCCTTGCCATAGAGCAGAGGGCCGCCGGCAAGCGTGGTCACCGAACCCCCCGCCGCGACCAGCAGGGCGTGCCCGGCGGCCGTATCCCATTCGCTGGTCTCCCCGGTTCTGGGATAAAGGTCGGCTACCCCCTTCGCCAGCCAACCAAATTTCAAGGACGAGGCCAGCGCCCTTTGCTCGACCACCTGGTAGCGCCTAAGGAAGGCCTCAGTGGCGCGACTGGGATGGGACTGGCTGGTCAGCGCCACCAAGGCCTTGGGATCCGCAAGGCGGCTGCGAATCGGCTGCAGCTCCACTTCGCTCAGGAAGCGCGCGCTCGTCTGCGGCGCAAACTTGGCATTGACGGCGTGGCTCGGCCCCAAGGTCAGGTAAAAATCTGCCAGGGCCGGAGCATAGATGATGCCAAACGTCGGCTGCGCCTGCTCGATCAGCGCGATGTTGATGGTGAACTCGGGTTTGCCCTTGATGAAACCCTTGGTGCCGTCCAGGGGATCGACGAGGAAGAAGCGATCCGAGGCTGCCGGCAAGCGGCCGCTGCTCACCGCTTCCTCCGCAACAACGGGTATGCCCGGCGCCAGCCGCTGCAGACCGCGCAGAATAATGTCCTCTGCGGCACGATCGGCAATGGTCACTGGACTGAGATCGGCTTTGCTCTCGACCGCAACTCCGGGACCGAAGTGGGACATCTCCAAGCGGGCAGCCGTGAGCACGACGTCGAACAGGCCCTCGGCAAGAGATTTCGCCTCCTTGACATCCATGCTTTGTCTCGATGGCGGGG
>Ga0066388_100002703_pt1 | contig 11032 bp, 9 predicted proteins | sample PanSoiMetaGPlot6_FD_64539 | JGI IMG/M metagenome (GOLD analysis project Ga0066388, IMG submission 64539) | Tropical forest soil microbial communities from Panama analyzed to predict greenhouse gas emissions - Panama Soil - Plot 6 (Hybrid Assembly) | ecosystem: Environmental > Terrestrial > Soil... | reverse complement strand
CGGATGCCGTAGGGACGCCAGTCGAGCCGTTCGAACAGGACCGGCCCCGCGGCGATCGGACCGGCCGTCGCGAGCCGCAGCGCCGTGACCGCATCCGCGAGCTCGCCCGGCGCGTCGGGCACCTCCGCCTCGGCGCGGCCGAGCGTTCGCTCCAGCTCGAGCACAGCGAGCCGGTCGGGCTCGCGGCCGAAGCTCTGCGGCAGCAGCCCCTTCGCCTCGGGCCAGTGCGCGGCCAGTTCGCCCGTAACGGCGTTCCGCACGCGAAGCCCGCCGCCAAGCTCGATCTGCTTGCCGAGCGAGATCCCGACGAGCGGAGCCACGGCCGCGTACGCGTGACCCTCGCCGAACAGCGAGCGCTCGAGCTCCGCGTACGCGTGATCGAATGCCTCGTCGCGCCAGTCGAACCCGCCGCAGGCCTCGGCGACGTCCGCGAGCAGCGGCAGCACGATCGTCCGCAGCAGCGGCTGGTCGCCGTCCTTCCCCGCGTGCGCGGCGGCGTAGATCGCTGCGGCCGGCTCGCGCCGGAGCTCGTCGAGGGCGAGCCGCGTGTCCGCCAGCGCGCCGAGCCGCTCCGCGCGCGCGTCCACGTAGGAGCGCACGAGCGGCCGGTACTCGTACAGCGACGCCTGCCCGCGCGAGGCGTGCTCCTCGAACGAGAACGGGAGCGCGGCGCCTTCCGCCACGTCACGCGAGAGCAGCGAGAAGCCCGCCAGGCAGAAGCAGCGAAGCGAGCGGTAGAGATGCGGAGCGCGCACGGCCACGTGTGCAGCTACGCGGCCGGCGGCTCCTTTCCTGTCTGGCACGTGGGACACCAGTACGCGGTGCGGTTGTCGTCGCCCTGGCCGCGGGAACGAATCGCGGTGCCGCAGCGAGGGCACGGACGGCCGGCCTTGCGGTAGACCGACCTGACCGGGCGGCCGTCTTCCAGCGACGCGCGCATCAACCGCGCAGCCTCGGCCAGGACGCGCTCGAGCTCCTCGTCGCCCACCTCGCGGAGCCGTAGCCACGGCGAGAGCTCGGCCCGCCACAGCGCCTCCGCCTTCCACACGTTCCCGATCCCGGCGACGAGGCGCTGGTCGAGCAGCGCGTCGCCGAGTTCGCGGCTGCCGGGCTCGCGGCGCAGGTTCGCCACCATCGCCGAGATGTCGGGCGGCGAGGCCAGGATGTCCGGCCCGAGCCGGCGGGCCGCTCGCGCGCCCAGCTCGAGCACCGGCCCGTTCCAGAGCACCGCTTCGCGCTCGGCGCCGCTCAGCACGAGCCAGGGCTTGCCGCGCCTCGCACTGCCGCGCTCGACCACCTGCCAGCGCCCGCTCATGCGCAGGTGGCTACGCAGCACGAGGCCGCCCTCGAAGCTCAGGAACAGGTTCTTCCCGACTGCCTCGACCGCTTCCAGGCGGCGTCCGTCGAGCCGCTCCGCCACGTGCTTCGCTGCGGCCCGCGGGTGCGGTGTCTCGACGCCGACCCGCTCGCCGACCAGCACCTGCAGCCGGCGCGCGGCGCGGTGAAGCGAGTCACCTTCGGGCATGCCGCGCTACCCTACCGCCGAGGTGAGCGTCCGCTTCGTCCTCGGGCTGACGGTGGTCGCGATCGCGGCGGCCTGCGGCGCGCAGAGCCCGGCCAGCGCCGGGGGCGGCCTGTACGGCACCGTGAGGATCAAGCCCGGGATGCCTGTCTGCCGAGTGGGGACCACGTGCACCCGCCCGGCGCGCGGTTTCCGCCTCGCCTTCTTCCGCAACGGCCGCCAGGTCGCCACGGCGACGACGGACGCCCGAGGCCGCTACCGCGTCGCGCTCGGCAGCGGCCGGTACGCGGTGCACGCCGGCCATCGCGCCATCTCCCGCAAGGCAGGTCTCAACCCGACGAGAATCGCCGTGCCGAACGGCCGCTTCGCAAAACGCGACTTCACCTACGACGTCGGCATCCGCTGATACGAAGAGCGCCCCGGAGGGCGCTCTTCGCAAGGAAGCCGGCGCTCAGGCCGGGCAGGGATTCGAGCCGAGCACGTTCCGGAAGTTGTTCGTCCGGAGCCGCACTGCGGGATTCGGGTTCGGGTAGAAGCTGAACAGGAGCGGCCCGTACTCCGCCGCGCTGTTCCCGCCGAACGTGTTCGTGGTGCCCTTGATGTGGGTCCCGCCGAACTGCCAGACGCACTGGCCGCTCGGGGTCCCGTTCGTCGTTCCGGTCGTGTAAATCGGATAGAAGTTCGATCCCGGCGGCGGGTTCACGCAGTTCGTGCCCGTGAACCGGTCGCAGTTCCCGCCGAAGTCCGCCGCCTCGATCCGGGGCAGGTCGGCCTCGAAGGCGACGCGGTCGTAGTTCTGGGTCCCGTTGAACAGCGGGCTCTTGAACGTCATCGCGCTCGGGTGGTACTTCACGTCCTGCCCGCGGTTCGGGTCCGTCCCCGCCCACACGGGCTGGTACGAGACCCCGTCGAAGTCATTGTCGGTGCCGATGCAACCTCCGATCGGGACGAAGGTCGAGAAGGCCGCGCTGAAGCAGCCCACATCGTCGCCGTCGATCCCGCCCTCGTTGTTCGCGAGGCAGTTGCCGCCCTCTCCCGTAACGGCCGAGCAGTACTCGAAGTGCCCGATCTCATCGGAGGCGGCGACGTTGTAGCTGTGGGCCGCCCACGGCACCCGGGTGTGCTCGCTCGAGGTCGAGTACATCGGACGGAACGTGTACGGAGCCTGGTGGCAGGTCGCGGACGCCGGCTCGTACAGGACCTGGGCGAAGCCGTTGGCGGCGCTCGCCGTCATCGACCCGGTCTCGCCGGTGGTGAGGTCGTGGACGATCACCGTCAGGCCGCCCGAGCCGTCGTGCGTGTCGACCGTGATCCGGTCACCCGAGTTCATGAACAGGTCGGTGGCCGAGTTCGGCGTGAACGAGTCGTTCGTCAGGTTGAGCGGCCCCGGTGGTGCGTGCGGCGTTCCGCTCTTCGTGATGAAGGCGAAGTTCGCGGGCTCGAGGCCGACGGTGTTCAGGCAGTCCGCGTTGTTCACGGCGCCCGAGTTCAGGTCCTGGTTGAGGCTGAAGATCGCCATCGCGGCGCACCACTTGGTTGCGTCGCAGCTCACGCCTGCAGGCCAGGGCGCCCACCCGGGCGGGTAGAACTGCACCTCGAGGAACGCGGTGCCAGGGTGCTTCCCGATGTAGTCGGGCCCGGCAGGATCGGTTCCGTCGAAGATGTTGGTGTCGCTGTCCGGCACGCATGGAGCGTGCGTGAACTCCGGCGCCGACTGGTTGTCGCAGAGCGCCATCCCGAACCAGTACGCGACGTGAACCTGGAAGTTCCAGGTTCCCGCCGTGCCGGCCTGGTTCGGCAGCACGTTCGGGTCGCTCGGCAACCGCACGTGGTAGTTCGGCGAGTTTCCCGCCCCCGGCTGGTTCGAGTAGAAGAGCAGCGAGGGCTCGTCATGGCCCGTGTACTCGCCGCCGTAGCCGATCGAGTCGGCGGTCTCGGCGCAGAGAGCCGCCTCCGGCTCGCTGCAGTTGAGCGTCGCCGCCCGCGCCGACCCGCTGAAGAGGCCGAGCAAGAGCAGCGCTCCGGCCGCCCCTAACGACGCCGCGAGTAGTCGTCTCATGTGTCCTCCCCCTAGCGACCCCTACTTGGGTGCTGCTCGGGGCCCCCCGTGCCCCGTTAGGTCCGGGGCGGGGTCTACTGGCCCTTCACGAACGTGTCAAGGCCGAAACACGGCCCTCCTTGGGCCGATGACAAAACCTGCATCGATCAGCATCGAAATGCCTTCCCAGTCCGTGACGGGCTCGCCGTCGAAGCGCTCGACTGCGAGCCGTTTCGCGCCTCCGGCCTTCACGTGCGCCACGAGCGCGGCCAGCGCCTCGCGGAGCCAGTCCTCGTCGGGCTCGCGCAGCGGGACGAGCGAGCGGCCGCCGCGCTCGACGAACAACGCGGCCTCGCCGCCGAGCAGGATGACCTGCGCGCCGGCCACGCGGGCGGCCCGCGCACCGGCCCGCTTGGGCCACGGCAGGGCGGCGCCGTAAGGCTGGGCAGGGTCGGCAGCCGCGAGCACGAGTACCTCCGGCTCCTCGCCGTCCTTCGGCCGCAGCTCACGGACGCGCTCGACCGCACCGCCGAGGGCGAACTGTGCGCCGCCGAGACCTTCGACGAAGTAACCGCGCCGGGCGAGGCCGAGCGTCTCGAGCGCCTTCAGCTCGCTGTAGACGGCCCCGTAGCCGCCGGGGATGCCCTCGCCGCGGACGCCGTCGCGGGTGACGATCCCCTGGCGCTCGAGCAGCAGCTCGGCGAGGGCGCGGCGGTCAGGCCGGCCCGGGAAGAGCCGCGCCGTCAGCGACCAGCGGCCCTGCGTGGCGGTGATCTCGCCCACACGCCGGCGCGAGAACCGGCGCGGTCGCGCACGCGGAGTCTGCGCCTGGTAGCGGCGGCCGGCGCGGAGCGGCGCCCACGCGTCGTTCGTCACCTCGCCGGCCCAGACGAGGTCCCAGAGCGCGGGCAGCGCCTCCTCGGCCTCGAGACCGGTGTCGGCGAGCACGTCGTGCCAGAAGAGCGCGCTGCGGCCGAGCGCGGCGCGCAGCCGCTCGTGCACCTCCCGCTCGGGCCGGTCGGCGGCCGGCGGCTTGCCCAGCGCGGCCGCGTCGTCGCGGAAGTAGAGCGCGACCCGGTCGAGCCCGGCGCCGACCCAGACGACCTCGCCCGAGGCGCAGAGCGCATCCAGCTGCTCGGGCCGGTAGCCGGGGACCCGCCGCGGCAGGACCTCCGACTCCCAGAGTGCGACGGGTAGCGCGAGGCCCTGCAACGGCACCAGCGCCTCCCGCAGCGACGCGCGGCGATCGATCCCGTGCCAGCTCGGCAGGAAGCGCCCGAAGGCGGCCTGCTCCGCGGGCTCGACCTCGCGGCGCAGCGCAGCGAGCGAGGCGCGGCGCAACCGCCGCAGCACCTCCGGGTCGCACCACTCGCGCTCGGTGCCGCCGGGACGGAGCTCACCCCGCACCAGCTCGTCCCGCCGCTCGAGCTCCCGCAGGGCGGGCTCGACGTCGCGGCCGAAGCGGTCGTTCGCCTCCGCGGTCGTGAACGGCCCGCGCGACCGGGCGAACCGGCGCACGAGCGACTGCAGCGGCTCCTCGTCGGCCTCGAGGAACACTTCCGGTAGGCCTCCGGGAGGCATCGCGCCGACGGCGTCGCGGTAGCGGCCCGCGTCCTCGGCAGCGATCAGCCGCCGCTCGCCCGCAACGCGCACGTGCACCGCGCGCCGCTCCTGGAGCAGCGAGTCAGCCAGGTCGTCGGGGTACTCGCCCTCGCGCAGGTCGCCGCGCCGGCGCAGCAGGTCGTGGAGCTCGTCCGGGGTGCGCGCCTCGCCCCGCAGCCGCTCCTCGACGTCGGCGAGCGCGCCGGGGTCGATCAGGTCGCGGAGCTCCTCCTGGCCGAGCAGCTCGCGCAGCAGGTCGCGGTCGAGCGAGAGCGCCTGCGCGCGCCGCTCGGCAGCCGGCGTGTCGTCCTCGTACATGTAGTTGGCGACGTAGTCGAAGAGCAGCGAGGCCGCGTACGGGGAGGCCGAGGATGTCTCGACGTTCACCAGGTCGATCTGCCGCGTGCGCAGCCCGTGCAGCAGCCGCTTCAGCGCCGGTAGGTCGAAGACGTCCTGCAGGCACTCGCGGTACGTCTCGAGCACGACCGGGAACGCCGGGTACCGGCGCGCGACCTGCAGCAGCGACTGCGCCTTCAGGCGCTGCTGCCAGAGCGGCGTGCGCTCGCCGGGCCGGCGGCGCGGGATCAGCAGCGCGCGGCCCGCGTTCTCGCGGAAGCGCGCGCCGAAGAGCGCTGTCTCCCCCACCTCCTGCGTCACCAGCTCCTCGACCTGCTCGACGTCGAGCAGCACGTCGTCGATCGGCGGCGTCGCATCCGCGTCCGGAAGGTGGAGGGCGATCCCGTCGTCCGACCAGATCGCCTGCGTCTCGAGGCCGAGCGACTCCCGCAGCCTCGCGGTGAGCGCGAGCGCCCAGGGCGCGTGCACGCGGCCGCCGAACGGCGTGAGGATGCAGAGCCGCCAGTCGCCGATCTCGTCGCGGAAGCGCTCGACCACGACCGTGCGATCCGAGGGGACGGCACCGGTCGCCGTCTCCTGCTCCCGCAGGAACGTGAGCAGGTTCACGGCCGCCCGCTCGTCGAGCGTGTAGTCGTCCCGCAGACGCGTCAGCGCCGGCTCGTCCGCGAGAGCCACCAGCTCACGTGAGGCGGCGCCGATCGCCTCGCCGAGCTCGTAGGGCCGACCGACGCCCTCGCCCTTCCAGAACGGCACTGCCCCCGGCACACCGGGAGCGGGCGAGACGAGCACGCGGTCGCGGGTGATCTCCTCGATCCGCCAGGTCGACGCGCCGAGGAGGAACGTCTGGCCGGCGCGCGCCTCGTAGACCATCTCCTCGTCGAGCTCGCCGACGCGGCCGCCGCCGTCCACGAGGTGGACGCCGAAGAGCCCGCGGTCGGGGATCGTGCCCGCGTTCGTCACGGCCAGCCGCCGCGCGCCCTGCCGCCCGCGGACGACGTTGGCGGTGCGGTCCCAGACGATCCGCGCCCGCAGCTCCGCAAACTCGTCCGAGGGGTAGCGGCCGTCGAGCATGTCGAGGACGTTCTCGAGCTGCACGCGCGAGAGGTCGGAGAACGGGTAGGCGCCGCGGACCAGGTGATGCAGCTCATCGACCGAGATCTCGTCGTCGGCGCAGATCCCGACGATCTGCTGCGCCAGCACGTCGAGCGGGTTGCGCGGGATCGTCGTCTCCTCGATCGCCCCGTCCAGCATGCGTCGCGCGACCACCGCGGCCTCGAGCAGGTCGGCCCGGTACTTCGGGAAGATGCGGCCGATCGAGACGGCGCCGAGCTCGTGGCCAGCACGGCCGACGCGCTGCAGCCCGCGCGCGACCGACTTCGGCGACTCGACCTGGACGACGAGGTCGACCGCGCCCATGTCGATGCCGAGCTCCAGCGACGAGGTGGCGACGAGGCATGGGATCGCGCCCTTCTTCAGCAGCTCCTCGACCTCGACCCGCTGCTCGCGCGCGAGGGAGCCGTGATGGGCGCGTGCGATCTCTTCCTCGGCGAGCTCGTTGAGGCGCAGCGCAAGCCGCTCCGCGAGGCGGCGGTTGTTGACGAAGACGATCGTCGACCGGTGCTCTTTCACCAGCCGCAGGATCTCCGGGTAGATCGAGGGCCAGATCGAGTTGGAGCCCGGGTCGACGCCTGCGGCGAGGCCGGTGATGTCGCTCCGCTCGGCCTGGTAGGGCGCCATCGTCTCGGTGGGCTGGCGCATGTCCTCGGTCGGGACGACGACGCGCAGGTCGAGCTGCTTCGCGCGGCCCGCGTCGACGAGCTCGATCTCGCGGGTACCCGAGACGAAGCGGCCGATCTCCTCCAGCGGTCGCTGGGTCGCCGACAGGCCGACCCGCTGCACCGGCTGGCCGATCAGGTGCTCGAGGCGCTCGAGCGACAGCGCGAGGTGGGCGCCGCGCTTCGTCCCGGCGACGGCATGCACCTCGTCGACGATCACGGTCTCGATCCCCCGCAGGGTCTCGCGCGCGCGTGAGGTGAGGAGCAGGAACAGCGACTCGGGGGTCGTGATCAGGATGTCCGGCGGGTCGCGCAGCATCGCGGCGCGCTCCTTCTGGCTCGTGTCACCCGTGCGGACTCCGACGCGCAGCTCGGAGCTCAGGCCGGAGAGCGGACCGCGGAGGTTGCGCTCGATGTCGTAGTTCAGGGCCTTCAGCGGCGAGACGTAGAGCAGCCGCAGCCCTTCGCCCGGCCGCGGGTTGAGCCGGTCGATGCCGTAGAGGAAGGCGGCGAGCGTCTTGCCCGAGCCCGTCGGGGCCTGGATCAGCGTGTGCCCGCCGCGCGCGATCGCGGGCCAGCCGAGCTCCTGCGCAGGGGTCGGCCCGTCGAAGGCCTCCTCGAACCACTCGCGGGTGGCGGGCGAGAAGACCTCGAGCGCGCTCATCCGCGCAGCACCTCAACGTCTGCGCGGAACTCGTCCTCGCCGAGCGGCGGCGCCTCCTCGGGGTACGGGAACGGCCATTCCGGCCGCGGGTCGAGCGCGTAGCGCGGCATGACGTGCGTGTGCAGGTGCGGCAGGGAGTTGCCGAGCGTCTCGTAGTTGAGCTTGACCGGCTGGAGGTGGCCCTCGAGCCGGCGGCCGACCTCGAGCACCTCGAACCAGTACTGCGCCGCCTCCCCCCGCGACAGCTCGGTCGGCTCCGCGACGTGGCGTCCGCGCCAGACGACGACCGTGTAGCCCCGCTGCACCTTTCTGCGCTGCAGGTACGCGTCCGTCACCTCGCCGGCGAAGATCCGGGCTCCGTACTCGGTCTCCTCGGGCCGGCCCTGTTCGCACATCGGGCATCCTTCGCCACGCTTGAGGGCGTAGAACGACTCCGGCCACTCCATGCTTCGACGTTAGCGTTTTCGCCTATGGCGGGGATCGAGCGAGTTCAGGCAGTCAGGGAACGGCTGGTCGCCGACGGCAGCCTGTCGCCGATCGCGATCGGGCCGGTCGAGGGCGCCGCCCTTCGCGAATGGGTTCGCAGGGAAGGAGCGCTGCGGACGATCGAGACCGGTCTCGGGTACGCGGTCTCGACGCTCTTCATCTGCGAGGGCCTGCTCGCGAACGGCCCGGGTGGACGGCACGTTGCGATCGACCCGCATCTGCCGAACAGCCACGTCGACGCAGGCCTTCAAGCCCTCGAGGAAGCAGGCGTGCGCGAGCTCGTCGAGTTCCACGCGGAAGGATCCGAGCTGGTCTTGCCGCACCTGCTCGCCGAGGGAAGGCGTTTCGACCTCGCGTTCGTCGATGGCAACCACCGCTTCGAAGGCGTCTTCCTCGACCTGGTCTACTGCGGCATGCTGATTGCGCCCGGCGCCGTGGTCTTCGCCGACGACGCACAGCTCCCGGCGGTACGGCGGGCGACGGACTTCTGCATCGCGAACCTCGGCTGGACGGTCGAGGACGAGGGCTCCGAGGGCGAGCACGAGTGGCTCGTCCTCCGGACCGGGTCGCCCGAGGCGTTCCACCGCGCGTTCGACAGCTTCGTCGACTTCTAGCGTTACCATCGCGGCCCGTGCCGGAGTCGCCGGAGGAGCTGTACGCCCGCGCCGTGGAAGCGCTGCGGATGCCACCCGTCGAGGAATGGGACACCTTCCCGTTCGACGGCGAGCTGACGCCGCGCGCGCTGCAACCGCCGGTCGAGCACGAGCAGCCCCGGTTCGGCGAGGGCGGCGTCGACTGCCAGCGCTGCGAGACCTCCGACGACGAGTACCTCTGGGTGAACGAGCGCTGGAGGCTCTGGGGGTTCGACAAGCCGTCGGGGCTGCCGCTTGTCGTGCTGCTCGAGTCCCGCGAGCACTACGCCGAGCCCGGCGACCTCCCGGACGAGCTCGCGGCGGAGCTGGGAGTGCTGCAGGCGAAGATCGAGCGGGCCATCCGCGGGCTCGGGAACATCGGCCGCGTCCACGTGTGCCGCTGGGGCGACGGCGGCGAGCACCTTCACTGGTGGTTCATGGCGCGCCCGGCGCGCATCCCGCAGCTGATCGGCAGCTTCGCCGCGATCTGGGACGACATCCTGCCGACGGTGCCCGAGGAGCAGTGGCGCGCGGATCTTGCCGCGTTGGCGGCAGCGCTCGGCTAGTCCAAGCCGGACACGTACTCGCGCCAGGTCTGGCGGCCCTCGGCGCGGTCGGTCGTGGCGAGGCCCGCGCGGAAGGCGCGAGCCACCTTTCCCGGGTACGGGAGCGGGAGCACGCGCAGCGGCCCGCGCAAGTCGCGCCACGTATCGACCGCCTCGCGGACCGTCAGCACCTCGGGGCCGCCGAGCTCGACCACGCCCTGCTGCGGCGGCCCGGCGAGAAGCTCCGCCGCCCGTTGGGCCACCTCCTGGGCGGCGACGAGCTGCACCTTGAAGTCGAACGGGTAGATCACCGAGAGCCAGCGCCGCTCCTTCTCGCGTAGCACGCCCTCGCCGAGCTCGTGGAACTGCGTCGCACGCAGGATCGTGAACGGGATCCCGCTCTCGACCACGAGCCCTTCGCAGGCGAGCTTGTTCCGGTAGTAGCGGTACGGGATCCGGTCGACGCCCACGATCGAGAGGTAGAGCACGTGCTCGACGTGGCCCGCCGCGGCCAGCAGGTTTCTCGTCGCCTCGACGTCGTCGGCGCCGTGGCGCGTGTCGGAGTCGCTGGCGGCGTGCAGAACCCAGGTCGCGCCCTCCAGCGCCTCCGCGAGGCCCGCCCCGGTAAGGAGGTCGCCGCCCCCGCCGCGCGAGAACGGACGCGGCTCGTGCCCCGTCTCGGAAAGCACGCGCATCGCCTTCTGCCCGAGCCTCCCGCTCGCGCCGGTTACGAGAACCGTCGCCATCGTACGATCGTCGCATGGGCCGCCGGATCAACGTCAAGGGGACCTCCGGCTCCGGCAAGACGACCTTCTCGCGCGAGCTGGCGCGGCGCCTCGATCTCCCGTTCGTCGAGCTCGACGCCCTCCACCACGGGCCGAACTGGTACCAGCCGAGCGCGGAGGAGTTCCACGCGCGCGTGAGCCGGCAGCTGGAGGCGCTGCCCGACGGCTGGGTGATCGACGGCAACTACGAGGCCAAGCTCGGCGACCTCGTCCTCTCGCAGGCGAACACGATCGTCTGGCTCGACCTGCCGTTCGCGATCAAGATCCGCCGGCTCTGGCGGCGCACGATCGGACGCATCCGCGACGACGTCGAGCTCTGGAGCGGCAACAAGGAGAGCTACCGCGGAGCCTTCTGGGGTCGCGACTCGCTCTTCTGGTGGATGGTGAAGACCCACTTCCGGCACAAGCGCCGGTGGCCGGCGCGCTTCGCCGGGGACCCGCGCGTGGTGCGGCTGCGCTCGGTGCGCGAGGCGAGAGAATGGCTCGATGCCAACACGTGAGCGCTACGACGTGCTCGTGCTCGGAGGCGGCGCGGCCGGGTGCGCGCTCGCCGCGCGGCTGAGCGAGAGCCCCGACCGCACGGTCTGCCTCGTCGAGGCGGGGCCAGACTACGGACACCTCTCCGA
>Ga0066388_100002702_pt1 | contig 11033 bp, 12 predicted proteins | sample PanSoiMetaGPlot6_FD_64539 | JGI IMG/M metagenome (GOLD analysis project Ga0066388, IMG submission 64539) | Tropical forest soil microbial communities from Panama analyzed to predict greenhouse gas emissions - Panama Soil - Plot 6 (Hybrid Assembly) | ecosystem: Environmental > Terrestrial >... | reverse complement strand
AGGAATTTGCTGGCCCAGGTCACGGGCAGGATTTCGCAAGCTGAGGAATGACTATGACGAACTTAATCATCGAAAAACTGCTCGCCAAGACAAAGCGCACCGATCTGCCGGATTTCGTTCCGGGGGACACGATCCGCGTGCAGGTAAGGATCAAAGAAGGCGACAAAGAGCGCTTGCAGGCTTTTGAAGGCGTGGTGATCGCTCGCACCCGCGGACCGCAGGCCAGCTTCACCGTGCGTAAGATCAGCTTCGGCCAGGGCGTAGAACGCATCTTCCCCATCAACTCGCGAGTAATCGACAAAGTGGATATCGTTCGTTCGTCCAAGGTACGTCGCGCCAAGTTGTACTACCTGCGTGCACTGCGCGGCAAAGCGGCACGCCTGAAGGATGTGGAACGCGAGCAGCCGACGGAGGCAGCTGCAACGTAGTCCTGATTGCTGCCACAAAACGCCTAGGGGCGGATCTCCGATCCGGGCCTAGGCCACCATTTCTCCTCAATTTCCACAGTTGAACCTTCGTCAGACCTCGGCGAAGATTGCTCTTGAGTGCCCGTTAAGACCAAACCGCTCAAAAAGCTCTCGGCTTCGGCTGTGAAGTTGCGTCTGCTTAAGCGGCTCCGTTGCACCCTGAAGTTCGAGAAGAAAGCATGGGCTTCCGGCGCGGTCCTGGTGGCCGGAGTCGACGAAGTTGGCCGTGGATCTCTTTTCGGCCCGGTCGTAGCTGCGGCCGTGATCCTCGATCCAGCGTACCGCATACGCGGACTGCGCGATTCCAAGCTGCTGCCTCCCGAACGGCGTGAGATTCTATCGGCCCGCATTCGCGAGCACGCGATTGCCTGGGCCATAGCGGCGGTGGACGCCGCTCACATCGATCAGATCAACATCTACCAGGCTTCGCGAGTGGCCATGCGCGAAGCCGTGGCTGCACTCGGCACAGCCCCAGATTATCTGTTGATTGACGCCCTAAAAATCGACTTTCCATTGCGTCAACAGCCGATCATTCACGGGGATGCGCTTTCGGCTTCCATCGCTGCTGCTTCCATCATTGCGAAGGTTGAGCGTGATCGACTGGTCTCGCTGTGGGATCCGGTCTTCCCCATGTACGGCCTAGCGTCGAACAAGGGATACAGCACACCTCGTCATCTGCGTGCACTGCGGGAACATGGGCCTTCGCCGCTGCATCGGCAGTCCTTTGCGCCGGTGTGGAACGCGCCAGTTCCGCAAGATGTGCTCGCATTCATGCTTGAGCAGGGTGAGGAAGAACTGACTGCTGCAAACTAAAGGCCACCATTTCTGGTGGCCCTGATCCGTTTCTAAATTTCGCTAGTTGTTTTCCCCGCCCGCGCGTTTCCAGGTAAGCAGGTCCCCGATGGTTGATCCGCCGGTGCTGGAAGCGGGATGCTTGTAGGCTTCCACTTCCTTTCGCGACGCCTCTTCGCCCACCGCTCGAATGCTCAGCCCGACTTTCTTTTCCTCGGGATTCATCTTGATGATCTTGAAGTCGTGCTCCTGGCCGGGTTCGAGATGAATCGGCTGGCCATTACCATCCACTGCCTCGGAGTTGTGGCACAGGCCTTCAATTCCTTCAGCGATTTCGACGAAGGCTCCAAATCCAGCCACGCGCAAGACTTTGCCGTGCAGGACGTCGCCGATGTGATGCTGCTGGAAGAAAGTCTCCCAGACGTCAGGCTGAAGTTGTTTGACCCCGAGCGACAGGCGGCGCTTGTCGGGCTCGATCGCAAGCACGACTGCCTTCACCCGGTCGCCCTTCTTCAAAACTTCCGAAGGATGTTTTACCCGTTTGGTCCAGCTCAGGTTGCTTACGTGGACCAGGCCATCGATACCGTCTTCGATCTCGATAAATGCGCCGAAATCGGTGAGATTGCGGACCCGGCCCTCGACATTGGCACCCACGGGATACTTGTCGTGCAGGCTGTCCCACGGATTGGTCGCAAGCTGACGCATACCCAGTGAAATCCGGCGCTCATTGGGATTTACATTCAGAACGACGCACTCAACTTGGTCGCCTACGTTTACCAGCTTCGATGGATGCTTCATGCGCTTTGACCAGGTCATTTCGCTGACGTGAACAAGACCTTCAATACCCTGTTCCAGCTCTACGAATGCGCCGTAGTCGGTTACGCTGATCACCCTGCCGGAAACGTGCGCGCCGACTGGATAGCGCTGCGCAGCGTCAAGCCACGGGTCAGGCGTCAGTTGCTTGAAGCCAAGCGAAACCCGCTGTTTTTCTTTATCAAATTTCAGGACCTTTACCTGAATCTGGTCTCCGACATTGACCAGGTCTTTAGGGTGGGTAAGCCGTCCCCATGACATATCTGTGATGTGCAACAGGCCATCGATTCCGCCCAGGTCAACAAAAGCACCATATTCAGTCAGATTCTTGACCACGCCGGTGAGCACCGAGCCTTCCTCCAGGTGCGCAAGAGTCTTGGATTTCTTCTCGTTTTGCTGCTCTTCGAGAATCTGCTTGCGCGAAACCACGATGTTGCCGCGCTTCTTGTTCAGCTTGATTACGGCAACTTCTAGAGTCTGGCCCTTGAGCGCGTCGAGGTTGCGAATAGGGCGCAGGTCAGTCTGCGATCCTGGCAGAAATGCCTGAGCTCCCAAAATGTCCACCGTGAGCCCGCCCTTGATGCGGTCGAGAACAACAGCCTTAATAGGCGTTTTCTCGTTGTAGGCCTTTTCGATCTCATCCCATGCGCGCAACCGTTGCGCCTTCTGGTGAGAAAGGTTGATGTAACCTTCCTCGGTCTCGCCCTTCTCGCGCATGACATCGATTTCCTCGCCGGGCTGAAACTTGGGTTTACCCTCGTGATCGAGAACTTCAGCAAGCGGAAGCATGCCTTCCGACTTTGCGCCGATATCGACTACGACGTGGGTGGGAGTGATCTTGAGGACTGTGCCCTTCAGTACGTGGTCCTCGGCCACGGCCTCTTCGCTCTCGGTCGTGAAACTTTCGAGCGCAGCCGCAAAATCGTCAGTGGAAGACTGCGGGTCTTCGGTGGGGGTAGCAGTTGGGGTCGGTAAGGTTGCGCCCTCACTGGACTCCGGTGCGCCTTCGGCGACTCCGGTGGATGCTGCAAAATCCAGGTTACGGGCGGGGTTGTCGTTGGACAAGTTCGTGGCCTCTCAGCGGAATTTCTCGCACGTCAGGTGCGGATAGGATGCGGGAACCTAATTCAGCGGACGGCTGGCTCTAAGCTACGGTTATGTTGAGCTCGCCCTGGCGGATCGAGCTGGAACAATCCCAGCGGTCGGACGTCTCGAAAAAAGAAACCCGCGTCCCAAGGGAACTCTTCGACTATAGCAACGGCTTTGAAAGAGTGTCAAACGGAAAGGTTTTTGCCTTGAAATATTTACGCAATGTTTAAAATTGCACCCCGAATTTTGTCGATTTTCGAGCAAAGAAGATGATGTCTTGCCGCTTCGTTGTCCGTTCAACGCCGCGCCTGAGTTTCTGCAGCGCGCACCATTCTGTTACGCTCCCTCTTCATGGACTATCTCTGGACGCCGTGGCGTTACGCTTACATCACTAATGCAGCCAAAGATGCAGGTAATCATGAGGGCTGCATTTTGTGCGATCTGCCCGAGCTTCCTGATGAAGAGGCCCGGATTGTGTATCGCGGCACTACCTGCTATGTGATTCTGAACACATTTCCGTACACTTCCGGGCATGTAATGGTGGTGCCGTTCGTCCACGTTGATGAGTTACGTCAACTGCCCGAGGCGGCGGCACACGAAATGATGGCTTTGTCGCAGAAAATGGAAGGTGTGCTGCGTGGCTTGTACTCTCCGGGTGGCATTAATCTAGGGATGAACATTGGCCGGGCGGCAGGTGCGGGAGTTGCTGGACACATTCACATGCACGTGCTGCCACGATGGATTGGCGATACCAGTTTCATGACAACAGCAGGCGAGACCCGGGTCCTGCCGGAGACACTTGAGATTACTTACAAGCGGATTCGCGATGCGATCAGGTAAGCGACGTTAGGAATCCATAGACCGAAGCCTGGGGCTGATCACTAGAGTTGGCCCGGTTGCACGCTGCACGTCCTCGGCCGTTAACCCTGGTGCAATTTCTTCCAGCAGCAGTCCTGACTGCATAACTCGGATGTAGGCCATTTCCGTCACGATCGTGTCGACAACTTTGCTGCCCGTAAGCGGCAACGTACATTTCTTTAGAATTTTGGGCTTACCTTCGCGGGTGGTGTGCTCCATGGTAACGATCACGCGCCGCGCGCCAGCAACCAGGTCCATTGCGCCGCCCATGCCCTTGACCATTTTCCCGGGAATCATCCAGTTGGCCAGATTGCCTTCTTCATCAACTTCCATCGCGCCAAGCACGCTGAGGTCGATGTGTCCGCCGCGAATCATGGCGAAGGAATCGGCGCTCGAAAAGTAGGCAGTGCCCTTCATCTCGCTCACCGTCTCTTTTCCGGCGTTGATCAGGTCGGCGTCCTCCTGGCCTTCAACGGGATAAGGTCCGATGCCGAGCATTCCGTTCTCACTCTGCAGAATCACTTCCATGCCGGGCGGCACGTGATTGGCAATCAACGTCGGCATTCCGATGCCGAGATTCACGTAGAAACCATCGCGCAGTTCACGCGCGACCCGTGTGACGATCCGTTCGCGTTTTTCTACGTCTTTACCGGGCTTTGTTGTAGTGGCCAAAGTTTAAGATGCTTTCCGAACCGTTCTCTTCTCGATCCGCCGTTCAAAGAGCTCGCCTTGAAAAATTCGTTTTACGAAAACGCTCGGGGTGTGAACCATATCAGGATCAAGTTCTCCGACCTCGACGATATGCTCGACCTCGGCAATCGTAACTTTGGCGGCGGTCGCCATCATGGGATTGAAGTTCCGCGCCGTCTTGCGGTACACGAGATTGCCTTGCTTGTCAGCCTTCCACGCTTTGACGAAAGCAAAGTCGGCTCTGAGAGCGTGCTCCATGAGATACAGACGGCCATCGAACTCCCGCGTTTCCTTATTTTCCGCAACAATTGTTCCGACGCCGGTCGGGGTGAAAAAAGCTGGAATGCCGGCGCCCGCCGCCCGAATTCGCTCAGAAAAGGTGCCTTGTGGAACAAGGTCGAGCTCAACCTTACCCTCAAGTACCATCTGCTCGAGCAATTTGTTTTCGCCCACATAGGTGCCGATATGTTTGCGAATCTGGCCGGCCGCCAGCAGCAGTCCCATCCCAAAACCGTCAACGCCGACATTGTTGCTGATGGTGGTCAGGTTCTTGGTGCCCTTGTGGACCAAAGCGCGTATGAGATTTTCCGGGATGCCACACAGGCCGAAGCCGCCGACCATAATGGTGGCGCCATCGAAGACGTCTTTAATAGCTTCGTTAGCATTGGCGACGACTTTATTCACAGTACGATTCTAGCGTGTTCCCTACAAATTGGCGGCGAGACAGGCGAGGGCGCCCCTCCTCCAAAGAACACTATGGGGTGGTGTTCCGGAGTTTGTGCGCCTGGTCGAATTCGGCTTCAAGCTCACGGGTGTTGAGGTTCTCCCGGATATGGGCCAGCCTCTGCTCGAGTTTCAATAGAGCCTGGCCCAGGTTTTCCTCGTTGGTCAAAGCAATATCGCGCCACATGGAATAGGGACTTCCGGCAATGCGCGTCATTTCAGTCAGCGCGCGGCCACCATTTTCCAAAAGCTCGGCATCGGGACCGAACTCCTCCACCAAAGATGCGGCAAGCGCAGTGGAGAGCATCTGCGGCAGGTGGCTCGTCCAGCCGCAAAGCCGATCGTGTTCCGCTGGATCAATCGTCGCAACGTGAGCTCCCACACAACCCACCAGACCCGCGAATTCCCGCGCCAGAGCGCTCGGCTGGCGATTGACATCGGGCGTGAAATACCACAGCGCGTCCTGAAAAAGATCAGGGTCAGCATGCTCAACTCCGGAATGCTCCTTGCCGGCCATCGGATGTCCCGGCAGGAATCGATCGTCGTAATTTGAACCGAATGTGCGCCGGGCTTGAGCCACGATTTCCAGTTTCGTGCTGCCTGCGTCAGTGAGCAACACATCTCCGGTGATCGCCGGGCCAAGATTTCGGATCATCTCAATGATCGATCCAACCGGCGTAGCAAGCAGCACGATCTGGCTGCCCAGAATTGCCTCAACCGGGTTGGCCCGCGCAACGTCGATCGCTCCGACCGACTGTGCATGCTCGAGGATTGCGCTGCGATCGCAGCCGACAATCTTCCCCGTGAAGCCGCGCTTCTTGAGTGCCAGGCCAAATGATCCGCCGATAAGGCCGGTTCCGATAATGGTGAGGGATTGAATCATAGATTCATGGAACCATTGAGAGATTGAATCACTGACTTGCGCCTTTCGTAATGGCTCAAAGCTTCCGATGGTTCAATGAATCAATGATTCAATCCCTACAGCTTTCTTCCGACCGCCGGCGCGATGATTCGCAGTTCATCCATTAATGTCGAGAACTGGTCTGGATAGAGTGACTGCGCGCCGTCCGATAGCGCGCGATCCGGATCATGATGAACTTCGATCAGCAACACGTCAGCGCCGGCAGCAACAGATGCGCGTGCCATGGGCGGCACCTTGTCGCGAATCCCGGTGCCGTGCGACGGATCGGAAGCCATCGGAAGATGAGAGAGCTTGTGCACGATGGGAATCGCGCAAATATCAAGCGTATTGCGCGTGTAAGTTTCAAATGTGCGAATGCCACGCTCGCAGAGAATGACCTGGTAATTTCCTCCGGCCATGATGTATTCGGCGGAGAGAAGTAATTCTTCCAAGGTTGCCGCGATGCCTCGCTTGAGTAAAACCGGCTTGTCGACCTTCCCCAATTCGCGCAGCAGATTGAAATTCTGCATGTTGCGCGCACCTACTTGAAAGATATCAACATAGGGAAGCATCATCTGAATCTGCGAAATCTCCATTACCTCGCTGATAACCAGCAACCCGAACCTGTCCCCCGCCTGGCGCAGAAGTTTCAGCGCTTCCAGACCAAGTCCCTGGAATGAGTATGGAGAGCTGCGGGGCTTGAATGCACCGCCGCGCAGGACGCGAGCTCCGGCCTTGGCAACTCTTTCAGCTACATTAAAAAGCTGCTCGCGCGATTCAACCGAGCACGGTCCGGCCATGACCACCACTTCTGAGCCGCCAACCTGGAGGCCGTTGGCAAACTTAATGATGGTCCCTTCAGGGCGGAAAGCGCGGCCCGAAAGCTTGTAAGGCGCGCTGATGCGATGAACGTGCTCAACACCCGATAAAACTTCCAGATTTCGGGTGTCGAAATCAACGCGAGCTCCGACCGCGGCAAGCACACTCTGCCTCACTCCGGTGGTGCGGTGCACGGAAAAGCCCATACGAACCAGGTGTTCGATTACATCCTGGATCTGCTCTTCCGTAGCGGTTTCCTGCATTGCAACGATCATTAAGAGCTAGTCCGTTACCTCCGAATCCAATTCGGTGTGGCCCAAATCTTCTGCCGCATCAGGCGCAATCTCTTCTTTCTGAATCTGCCGCATCACATCCATGATGCGCTCGTAAATTCGCTGCAGATCCACATCGGGCAACGGCCCGGGATTTACCTTCCGCACATTGGCGAAAACCGTACGCTCGCGGTCAGGCTCATAAATCGGCATGCCCGCCACCCGCTTCAGCTTGCCGATTTCGTGCGCTGCACGCGCGCGCTGGCTGAGCAACTCCACCAGCTTGCGGTCGAGTTCATCAATTTGCCTGCGCCAATCGGCGATGTCCATAGCTTCGACTTTCGATACGAATGCCCGAGACCGTACTCAGTCGCACGCGGAACTCTTAAATGGCGGAATGCTGACGGCGAACGGCGGACAGCTGTTCTATGAATTTTGCCACAGAAGCTGCCTCTTTGCCCGGATTCTGTTCAATCGTCTGAACGATAGCGCTGCCCACGACCGCTGCATCGGCGAAGCTGGATACAGCTGCTACTTGCTCAGGAGTCGAAATTCCAAAGCCGACCGCGACGGGAAGGTCGGAGATTTCGCGAATGCGAGCAACGAGATTCTTCGCGTCTTCCGGCATCTGCTGGCGAGCGCCCGTGACGCCGGTACGTGAGACCGCATAAACGAATCCGGTTGAAGCCTTCACAATTCCCTTAAGACGCTGGTCGGTGCTGCTGGGGGCCGCCAGGAAAATGGTGCTGAGCTGGCGCGAACGCATTTGTTTGAGGTATTCCTGCGCTTCCTCCCCCGGCAAGTCAGTAATCAGCGCGCCGTCTACTTCGGCTTCCTTGCAGATTTCCGCGAAAGTCTTAAACCCAAGCTTCAGGATTGGATTCAAATACGAAAAGATGATCAAACCGACCTGCGAACGCTTGCGTATGTCACTTGCGATCTCGAAAACCTCCTTCAGCGATGTGCCGTGGCGAAGCGCGCGCTCGGTGGCGCGCTGGATCACCGGGCCGTCTGCAACGGGGTCGCTAAAGGGAACACCCAACTCAATCACGCTTACGGCGGCATCGATGCAGGCCAACGCCACATCCCGCGAAGTCGCGAGATCAGGATCGCCGCAGGTGATATACGCGATAAGGGAAGGTTTATTAGCGAAGGAAAGCATTCTGCTTGCGGTCAATCTAACCGCAGATTTTCACGCAAAATTCCGATGTCTTTGTCTCCACGCCCGGAAACATTCACCACAACGACGTCAGACTTCTTCATCTTCGGCGCGCGCTTGATTACTTCTGCGACGGCGTGCGCTGATTCGAGCGCGGGGATTATGCCCTCAGTACGAGCGAGCATCGTTGTGGCTTCGAGGGCCTCTGCATCTGAAGCCGAGACATACTCGGCCCGCCTTTGATCCTTGAGCCACGCGTGCTCCGGGCCGATAGATGGATAATCGAGCCCAGCCGACACCGAATGGGTGATCGCAATCTGCCCGTTATCATCCTGTAACACGTAAGAAAATGTTCCCTGCAGCACGCCCGGGGAGCCGCCGTGGAAACGCGCCGCGTGATCACCCAGGCGCTGGCTGCGTCCTCCGGCTTCGACACCGATTAGCTGAACTTTCTTGTCTTTCAGGAATTCGTGGAAAATTCCGATGGCGTTCGAACCGCCGCCCACGCAAGCAATGACGGCAGTCGGTAATTTGCCTTCTGCTTTCAAGATCTGCGCGCGCGTTTCGCGCCCAATGACTTTATGAAAATCCCGAACCATGGTCGGGTACGGATGCGCGCCCAGAACGCTGCCTAGCATGTAATGTGTGGTGCGAACGTTCGTGACCCAGTCGCGCATAGCTTCGTTGATGGCGTCTTTCAAAGTTCGCGAGCCGGAGTCCACGGCGCGCACTTCTGCGCCCAGCAGGCGCATGCGAAACACGTTCAATTCCTGTCGGCGCATGTCCTCGGTGCCCATGTACACGACGCATTCGAAACCGAATAGGGCGCACACGGTTGCAGTGGCCACACCGTGCTGACCTGCACCGGTTTCGGCGATGACACGATGTTTGCCCATGCGCTCCACAAGCAATGCCTGACCGATACAGTTGTTGATCTTGTGCGCGCCAGTGTGGAGAAGGTCTTCGCGCTTCAGGTAGATGCTTGCTCTGCCGAACTGTTCACTTAAACGGCGAGCGAAAAATAAAGGTGTCGGCCGGCCTGCGTAGGTGCGCAGCAGATTGTCAAAACGAAGTTTAAATTTCTTATCGCGACGGGCTTTTTCGTATTCGCGCTCGAGTTCCTCGAGCGCCGCCATCAACGTTTCGGGAACGTAGCGTCCGCCGTAGGGACCGAAACGCCCAGCTTGCGAGAAGAACTTTTTTCCTGCAACCGTCGCAGAGGCCATATCAGCTCGGCCTGCTGCTCTGGCGTACGGCTTGAATAAATGCCCGCACCTTTACAGGATCCTTTCTGCCTGGCTCTGCTTCCACGCCTGACGCGACATCCACGCCCCACGGCCGAAGAATGCGCATCGCTTCGGAGATGTTGTCTGGCGTTAGGCCACCGGCAATTATCACCTTCACGCTCTTGTTCATGATCTGCACCAGGGGTGCGATCCGTTGCCAGTCAAAAGGCTTGCCGGTCCCTCCGGGCTGACGCGTCGACCCGGAATCCAGCAGGAACGTGTCAACCTGATGCGGCTTTTTGGATCGGCCCGGGCGATTGGTTTCATCCGCCACACGAGAGAAATCTGCAATGAGGCCGCGCAGGCGATTCTCATCCTGCAACAGCAAAGGCACTGAAAGCGGCACCAGCATTCTGATGGGTTGGTAGAAGCGTTCAGTCTCGGTCGGGCCATTACCAGATCGCGGTAACCGGCATTGGGTCGCAGTCAGCCGGACTTGATTGACGGTTTCCACTACCTCCGCGTGTTCGGGATTTACGAACACGCCAACTTTCTCTACATGCTCGGGCAGTTGCGCCACGATGTCACGTGCCGCCTCTTTGTCGATTTTGCGTGGACTGTTTGCATAAAACACGAAGCCTAGCGCATCGGCACCAGCGTCCACTGCCGCCAGAGCGTCCGAGAGATTCGTAGTACCGCAAATCTTGATCCAGGTCATTGCACAACCACTGCCTTGGGAAGGTCGGTTAGTAATTCTTGCAGTGCGTGTTTTGGTGAAGAAGCTTTCATCAGCGATTCGCCAATCAGGAATGCCTGATATCCGCCGCCGCGCAGCTTCGCCAAATCATCTTTCGAATGGATGCCGCTTTCCGCTATTCGAAGCGCAGTTTTCGGGAAGTCGTCAGCCAGGCGTAGTGCCGTGTTGAGGTCAACATGAAAAGTGCGCAGATCGCGATTGTTGACTCCGATCAGATCGAAGCCAATATCCGCAGCACGGCGCAACTCTTCCGCATCATGAACTTCACAAAGGATGTCCAGTTCCAGTTCCAGGGCGCGTTCACGTAATTTCGTGAGCTCGGAATCGCTCAGGGCGGCGACGATGAGCAGAATGGCGTCAGCTCGATTGGCTCGCGCCTCCAGAACCTGAAACTCGTCGATAATGAAATCCTTCCGCAAACAGGCCAAGCAAGTGCTTTTTGATGCGGTCTGTAGATCCGCAAGCGA
>Ga0066388_100002701_pt1 | contig 11033 bp, 10 predicted proteins | sample PanSoiMetaGPlot6_FD_64539 | JGI IMG/M metagenome (GOLD analysis project Ga0066388, IMG submission 64539) | Tropical forest soil microbial communities from Panama analyzed to predict greenhouse gas emissions - Panama Soil - Plot 6 (Hybrid Assembly) | ecosystem: Environmental > Terrestrial >... | reverse complement strand
GGAAGCCGGCGCTCCAGGCCCGACACGAACATGAGGCGCGCGAACGAGTAATTGTACACGACGGTGTCGGATATGAAGATGAGCACAAGAATGAACGCCACCCACGAGCCCAGTGTGTGGCTGAGCGCGATTTGCACGGTCTGGACGATGCCGTAGGTAGCATTGTTCTGAGATACCGGAACAACCACCATGTTGGACCAGGTGGCCCACAGGTAGGCGACGATTACGACCAGGCAGCCCCAGAACAGGTAACGTTTAATCGACTTCTCGCTCTTGATCTCGACGCCCATGTTCAAGGGCACCTCGATGCCGAGGAGGGCGAGAACGACGGTCGAGAAGAACGTCCACTGCCCCCATCCGCTCAGGGAAGAGGCGTGGAGGGCAAAGGAGTTGGCCACGTGATGCCCATCGGCCAGCCAGACGAAGCCGGAGACCCCGATCAGGATAAGGCAGATGGAGTACAGCACGAACTGGACATTTACGTAGTTCTGCGTCAGCCGGAAGCGCAGCGTCCCGAGCAGGCACGAGAACCACAGCACGGCCAGCACGATAAGCCCCTGCTGCCATGGCTTGGAGAACAGGCTGGAATTGATCGACTGTGACAGCGTCACGACAAGGGTCCCGGACAGGATCATGACCAGGACACCCGGCCACCACGCCGCGAACCCGGCGAAGAAGCCCCAGAACGAGCCCAGGGCCTTATGGGTCCACACGTACAGCGAGCCTTCCTCGGGGAACATCCGTCCCAGCTGGGCGGTGACAAAGGCGCCCGGGATAAGGAACGTCAGGAACCCAAGCCCCCAGAAAACGAATGCTGCGGAGCCAGCAAACTGCACCGTTGACGCGTTCGTTATGAACAGGACAAGGGCTACGAAGATGACCACGAGGTCGAAGGAGCTCAGCACCCTGCCGACCAGGGTGGGAGCCACTTTCTCGGAGATCATGGCCCGCTCGGAGATCATGGCCCGGTCATTGGTCACATCTGCCATGGAACACCTCTCATGAGCACCCGCTGGGGGTGTACTCAACCTGGCCTGGCTCCGCCTTCACGGCGCCGGATGAGAGGCTCAAAGGCGGGTCGCAGGTACGGACACGTGCCCCGTGTTTACGCTGATCTTGCCATCTAGCCGGGCGGCGCGCCATAGCTGCGTTGCAGGTCAGGTGAGGGGCGGGTCTTCTCCGGGGTCGCAGGACGGGAACCTGGCCACGTGATGGCGAGCCGGCGCTCTAGCGCGGTGCCAGCGGCGCTGGCACGGAGGCACCCGGCAGCACGACCGAGCAGGCTGCCAGATAGCCGGCCAACATGACCCGGGCCACGTCCTCGACCGCCTCCTCCCGCGGCAGGAACGCCGGATGGTGCAGCCCTGGCGCGTTCATGGTGCCCGGCTGGCCGACGCCGGCGAACATCATCAGTGAGGGGTATCTCGTGCCGTAGTACGCGAAGTCATCCGACCCGCAGGAACGCAGCGAATCGACCACCCCGAACCCGGCCCGAGCCAGATTGGCAGCCGCGGCCGCGGCAAGGGCCGGATCGTTGTCCAGCACCGGTTCCCCCCGCGTGAAGGTTGCCTGCGCGGTGCACTCGTACGCCTCGGCGGTGGCTCCCGCGGTGGCACTTACCGCGGACCACAATGACGCCCGGTCGGCGGGCTCGAAGGTCCGCAGGGATCCGGTGAGAACGACCTGGCTGGGAACGATATTCGCGGCTGCGCCGGCCTGCACCGTGCCGATGGTGAGCACGGCGGGGTGCATAGGGTCGGTGCGCCGGCTGATCAGGTGCTGCAGGGCGAGGATCACGTGCGCGGCCGCGATGACAGGGTCCCTGGTCACGTGCGGGTAGGCGGCATGCCCGCCACGGCCGCGAACAGTGATGGTGACTTCGTCCGAGGCCGCGTTCACCGGGCCGGGCCCCACACTGACCTGGCCGCAGGCAACGTGTGGGTGCACGTGGACGCCGATCACGGCGCGGACGTCCTGGGCTTCGAGTTGCGAGGAACCGACCAGGTCCAGGGCCCCGCTTGGGTAGCTCTCCTCCCGCGGTTGCAATATCGCGACCAGCGGCAGCGGCCCGCCGGCGCGGCGCACGGCCCGGCCTGCCGCAGTGAGGGCCGCCAGGTGCACGTCGTGACCGCAGGAGTGGCTGGCGCCGTTCTGCGATGCCCATGCGACCGGTGTCTGCTCGGTGAGCGGCAGCGCGTCCAGTTCGGCCCGGATGGCTACGGATGGGCCGCTAGCAGCGCCGATGCGGACAAGGCGGCCCGTGGTGACGGCGGGGGCGCCGGGTTCACCCAACGCGGCCGCGACACGGCTCGCGGTCCCGGTTTCGTGGCCGCCGATTTCCGGGCTGGCATGCAGCTCGCGGCGCAGGGCGACCGCGGCCGGCGCCTCCTGCCCCGCTGCCTCCAGCAGCGCGGTGAGCGCGGTACGAGCCGGTGCGGCGGCCGACCGCCGGGCGGCGGTCACCGCTGCCCGCCCCGGCCAGGAGCCGCACCCATTATTGATGATCCCCCAGGTCGTAAGCGCGGCGGGCGTTGCCATTCGCCATCATCGCGGCGAAACGCTCGGCGTCGGCGGCGGACAGCCAGTCCCGGGCGAGCCACTCCTCCATGACCTGCGCCAGCCCACGGCGCCAAAGCAATGCGCCGCACAGGTAGAGCTCGGCCAGGCCGAACGCGTCGGTGGAGAACAGCACCTTGTCGAACGGCGCGACCTCCAGCGACTCTCGGATCAACTGCAACGAGCCCAGGCCGCTATGCGAGACCGCCGAGCCAGTATCGAACCATACGTGTGGGTACACGTGCGCCAGGTAGCCCGCCTGCCGGTGATAGGGGTAGCAGTGCAACAGCATGACCTGCGTGCCCCGGGGCTGCACCGCCTGAATGAACCCGGTCATACGGGCTGGGTCGCAACGGTGCAACACGATGTCGGAGTCGCCGAACCCGACATGGAACTGCAGCGGCAGACCGAGATCAACTCCGGCCCAGACAACGTGCCGTAGCAGGACCGGGTCGTCAAGACGGGCCTGCCCGTCCCGCGCGCATCGGCGCAGCCACTCCCCTGCGGCGCGAGTGACATCACGGGGCGCGGGCCGTTCCGGATCGAAATCGAGACCGAAGCGGTACGCCATGATGGACTTGAGCCCGACTGCCCCCTGGGCCGCCTTCGCGAGCGCGCTGGTGTAGGCAAGAGCAAAACCATCCGCGCTGACGTCACTGTCGGCAAGTTGCTCGGCTACCGCCTCCAGCCGGACAACTTGCCTCGCCGACTGACCGGAGACCTCTGCCATCTGCTCCGGGGTCAGCAGCTCACCGCCACGGTAGCCGGTGTCGATGAAATAGCAGCTGATGCCAGTCGCGGTCAGCAGGCGCCGATTCACCTCGGCCGCGCCCAGCTCAAGCCGGCGGACTTGATACTCACCGGCACTGCAGTGCCGGGGCAAGCCGAGCAGGGGTGCGCACTCCGCCCGGACAACGGCGCCGAGCTGGCTGGCGGCGAGCATCCGGCCCGGGCGCCCCGGTGCCGATGACTCGCTGGCCAGCTCGTCGAACTGGGCGGCGCCGAGTTCCGCGAAGGTGACGCCATGGCAATGGTGATCGATCAGGGCGACGCTCTCCAGCAATGACGACCCGGCCACCCAACACCTCCGACGGCTGGCCAGACCGCGCTGCCACGCCACCTAGCCCCAGCACACTGCGTCCCAATGCCAACGGTACGCTCGCCTGGTGCGGCCGATCGGCCACATGGAACTTTGGCGAGACTCAGTCCTCGCGCGATCTGAGCGGGCGGCTAGCCGAAGACGCGCCGGTCGGCCGGTTTCGGGGCGCCACGGTCTGGCCCGGTCATGCGTCCCCGAACCCCGACCTCATCGGGGTAGGTGCAGTCCGGGCCGCACGGGACGCCGAACCGTAGCCGGACGGTGCCCTCGGCCTGGCGGCCGGTCCAGGCCCGGTCGTTGACGTGATGCTCACCCTCCCGCCCGTGATCGGCGCGGTGGCAGCGTGAATACCCATCCGAATCCGTGAGCACTTCGGCGCACCGTCCCGGGACGAGCGGAAGGATATGTACCGGCGCATACGCGTCGCGGATACGCTCCGGGTCCTGGTTCATGACAGCCCCCTGATGTGTGAGCTTACCTCGGCGCGCGCGTGTTCTGGCCCGCACCGCGCTGGGCGCCGGGCATGCTTGCCGCCGTGGTCAGGTTGTCCGGCGGCCTGGCCGAGTGATGGGCCCGCGGCATGGGCCGGGTGCTGATCGCACTCGGAAACAGCAGAGCGCCCGGGAGCGTTTCGGTCAGTCAAGGGGAGATGCGATGTCCATGGATGTGGTAACGGCGGGCGGAAGGGCCCGCCTGCTCGCCGACGGGAACGAGCTCCCGCTGGCCGGCCTCGGTGTCTGGCAGGATCGGGCGCTGGAACGCCAATGGTGGCGAAGCTGACCGGACGGGCCTCGCTGCGGGCGGCGATCGACGAGGTCGCATCGCGCGATCCCGTGCTCGCCGACCTCGTCGCCCGGGTTGGCCCGATCCGCCACCGGCCACGCGACCCGGACGGGCCGTTCGCCGCGCTCGTCCGCGCGATCATCTTCCAGCAACTCGCCGGCCGCGCGGCCCAGGCGATCTACGGGCGGGTGCGCGCCGCCGTCGGCGATGCGCTGACCCCGCAAGCGCTGACCGCGGCCGCCGACGAGACGCTGCGAGCGGCCGGCCTCTCCGGCAACAAGCTCGCGTCGCTGCGCGACCTCTCCGCCAAGGTGCTCAACGGCACGGTCGTGCTCAGCCGGACCTCGCGAAGAAGCGACGAAGAGCTGATCGAGCGGCTGACCACCGTGCGCGGAATCGGCCGCTGGACGGCCGAGATGTACCTGATGTTCCAGCTCCGCCGCCTCGACGTCTGGCCGGTCGACGACCTCGGCGTCCGGCAAGGCTATGCGCTCGCCTGGAAGCTCGACCGGCCGCCGGCCCCAAAGCAACTCGAGCCGCTCGGGGAGCGCTTCCGGCCGTACCGGTCCATCGTGGCCCGCTACTGCTGGGCCGCCGTGCCGCTGCTGCGCCCCGGAGGCACCGCAGTGAGCCTCCGCTAGGGCGACGCGCCTCTGCCCATCGGCGGTGCCGATGCCCGGCGCCCACCGGGGTTAGCGGGATCAGCTCAGCGCTGGGCTGATCCGAACTGGCCGGGGTTGCGGCTGATTCGTTCTAGGGCGCGGCTGATATCTGTCGGGGACATGATCCCGGCCAAGCGGCCGTCGGTGAAGACCAGCGCCCGGTTCTCCGAGCACTCGTTCAGGCGGGGCAGCACGTCGGCTACCGGCTCATCCGGCGTGGCCTGGGCGACTTCGGCCAGCGGGCAGGCCACATCGCCCAGGGTGGCCTGGCCGCGCTCGCCCGCGGGCACCTGGTTGATCCGGTGGATGGTCACCAGGCCCACCGTCCGGCCGTCGGCCACCACCGGAAAGGCGGAGTGCCGGTGCCAGGACAGGTAGTCGGCCTGGAACTGGGCAACCGTGGCCGAGGCCGGCACGGTCACCGGGTTGGGTGTCATGACCTGCCACACCGGCACGGTGCGCAGCCGGGATTGGATCATCGCCTGCTGGCTCTCGGTGGTGGCCGCGCTGATCAGGAACCAGCCCAGCAGGGCAAACCATAGCCAGCTGTAATCACGCCGCACCAGGACCAGATACGCCGCTGCCACGACCAGGGCCCACCCGAACACCTGCCCGGACCGCGCGGACCAGACCGCCGCCTTGAACCGGTCCCCGGTAATGCGCCACAGCACCGCCCGCAGCAACCGCCCGCCATCCAGCGGCGCGGCCGGGATCACGTTAAACACCGCCAGCAGTACGTTGATCCCCCCCAGCCAGGCGAGCGCCGCGACCACCACGCCCCGCACACCGGCCGCGTGCACCAGCCAGGCCACCAGCAAGAACGCCCCGCCCAGCAGCAAGCTCACCAGCGGCCCCACCCCGGCGACGCGGACCTCCGCTCCAGGGTCTTTCACCTCACCTTGGAGCCGGGACACCCCGCCCAGCAACCACAGCGTGATCCCCTCGACCTGCAGCCCGTTACGCCGCGCGACCAGCGAATGGGCGAGCTCATGGGCCAGCAGCGACCCCATATAGGCCACCGCGGTCACCACGGCAGCAACCACATACTCCGCGACCGGGTGTCGCGGCGCCGCGGCGGGAAACTCCCCGACCGCCAGCCCGTAGGCCAGCAGCGCCACGATGACCAGCACGCTCCAGTTCACGCCGACCCGGATGCCACCGATCCGGCCCAGGCTGAAGCTATCTCCCATCGCAACTCCCACGCGCGTGCGGCTGGGTAGGACAGGTCACCATTTTCGCCCGGGCAGGGCAGCGGGGTAGCGCTGGTCTGCGGCCGGTGTGCAGGTAATGGTGGGTATGCCCAGCGAGACCGGTGCTATCCGGAAGCCAGGTGCTCGAGGGCTCCGGCCATGCTGGGCTGGCCATCCGCGGCAGAGATCTTCCACGTGACGAACTTCGTCGGTCCCATGAACGGCTTGAGAGAGGTCATCACCTGGACATGCGGCGGCGTGCGCATGAACTCGCCAAGCGCCTGGTCGTCCTTCCAGACCGACAAGGTCCAGTAGTCGCGGGTCAACGGTTTGGCCCGCAGCGTGTAGCCAACCAGGCCGTCTGCGGTGGCCAGCTGCCTGCGCACGGCCGAGACGCCGCGAAAGAAGCGCACGGTGGAGGTGATCCGCTTCAGCGGCAGATGGGAGGCCATCACCAGGTATTCCGTTCCCGGCTCCATCTGCGCTTGAGTTGTCCAGGGCAGGTCGGGCATGGCTTCCGAATCTACCAGGAGGAGGATTCCGCCGGCCGCGTACCGACGGCGATGCCGCCAGCGGTGACGCCGACGCGAACAGCGACAGGGCGCCGATTGCCGTCCGCCTGGACGACGTGCTCGCCGGCCGGGGCATGACGCTGACCGAGCTGGCAGAACGAGTGGGGATCACCATCGTCAATCTGTCGATCCTGAAGAACGGCCGGGCGCGGGCCATCCGCTTCACCACCCTGGCCAGCCTCTGTGAGGTACTTGGCTGCCAGCCAGGCGACCTGCTCAGCTGCCGGCCGGACAGCTATCCGCGCGGCGAAACGTAGCCATCGGCGCTGCCCCGGGCTAGGAACCGAGCGGGTAGGAGATACCGGCGAGCGAGGGGCGCGACCTTGCCGCCTGAGCGGCGATTGCTCAGTTCTGCGCCGACCGGTTACTCAGGCTTCCGCGCGCGGGCCGTCAGTAATTTGAGTAACGATTGCTCAATCGCGCCGACCCGTGTCCGAGGCACTGTCGCGGTAGACACCTGAACAAGGAGACCTACCATGACGATTTGCTCGGATACCGCCGCTCCCGTCCAGGCGACGGCGGTTAACGTTTACCAGGCGATCGGCGGCCGGGCGGCGGTTGCCGCCGCCGTCGAGGGCCTCTACGGGCGGCTCCTCGCCGACCCGGTGCTCAGCAGGTTCTTCCCCCGCGGCGTCGCTGCCAAGCACCGCGCGTACGTCGTCACGATCCTGGGTGAGGCGCTGGGCGGTCCCGAGCGCTACCGGGGGCCCGACCTGGTCAAGGCCCACCGCGGCCTGGGCATCAGCGATGCCGACTTCGACCGGACTGCCGGCCATCTCGTCCAAACCCTCGACGGCCTCGGTGTTCCCGGTCACCTGGCCGACTACATCGTCGGGGTCGTGGCCGGGCTCCGTCCGGCTCTGGTGACGGCCTGACCGAGCTGGGCGCCGGATTCCGGTGACCGGCGATGGCCTGCCCCCGCCCGGCCTGGCATTCTGTCCGGTGTGGTCATGACGTTGCCGCGCTGGCCGATCGTGGGCCGGCGGCCGGAGCTTGAGGTTTTCGAGTGGGCTCTGGGCTCGGGTGACCGGGCGGGCTTGGTAATCTACGGGCGGGCCGGGGTCGGGAAGACCCGGCTGGCCGACGAGTGCGCCGGGCAGGCGGCGGCGAGCGGTCATCCGGCTGAACGCGTGGCGGGCAGCCGGACGACTGCGCTGCTGCCGCTCGGCGCGGTAGCTGGCCTGCTCCCCGACGGGCCCGTACGACTCGGCCCCGACGGGCAGGTCAACGCGGTGGCGCTGTTCGAGCAGACCCGCCAGGCCCTGCATGAGCGCCATCGCGGCCGGCGCCTGGTGACCGTCGCCGACGACATGGCCCAGCTCGACGCCGCTTCGCTGGCCCTGCTCGGGTACCTGGCCGCGCAGCGAGCGATCTTCTTGATCGCCACCGTGCGCACCGGTGAGCCGGTGCCGGACCTGCTGATCGACCTCTGGCGGGACGGCCGGCTCGAACGGATCGACCTGCACGACCTCAGCCGCGCACACGTCGACACGCTGCTGCACCTGGCCCTCGGCGGCCCGATTGAGGCGGGTGCGGGGCAGGAGCTCTGGGAGGCCAGCCGGGGCAACCCGCTGTACCTGCACGAACTGGTCCTGGGCGCACTGGAATCGGGGGCGCTGGTCGACCGGTCCGGGGTATGGCACCTTGAGGACCATCTGCCCGCCTCGAGCCGTCTGCTCGACCTGGTCGAACAGCGGATCGGCGGCCTGTCGGCCGAGGCCCGCTCGGCGGTGGAACTGCTCGCCCTGTGCCAGCCGGTGGAGCTTGGCTACCTGGAGACGGTCGCCCCGGCCGGGGTGCTGGAGTCGCTGGAGCGGGCCGGGCTCGTGACGATCACCGTCGACGACGGGCAGGTGCGCCTGGCGCACCCGCTGCATGCCAGGGTGGTCCGCGCCGGCATGCCGAAGCTGCGGGCGCGGGCGGTGCTGCTGGCACAGGCCGAGCGGCTCGCGGCCGGCGGCTCCACTCTCGGCCGGGTGGAGTTGCGGATCGCGGTGTGGCGGCTGGACGCCGGGGCGCAGCCGGACCCGGCCGCTCTGGTCGGCGGCGCCCAGCTGGCGCGCGCCGCACATGACTTCCGAACGGTCCGCCGGCTGATGGAGGCGGTACCCGGCGAGCAGCTGGACGCGGTTGGCGCACTGCTGCTGGGCGAGGCGCTGTATGAGCTAGGCGCCTTCGATGATTCCGAGCGGGTGCTCGCCCAGGGGCAGGCGCTGCCCGCTAGCGAGCGCATCGCCCTACAGCTGGCGGTCACCCGGGCCAAGAACGCCCAATGGGGCTTGTGTCAGCCCGAAAAGGCGCTGGCCATCAACGCCGCCGCCCGGGCAGTGGTCACCTCCGCGCCGCTCGCGGAAGAACTGGTGGCCGACGAGGCGTCCGTCTTGACGTTCTCTGGGCGCCCCGACCGGGCCTTGACGGTGCTCGGGCGCATCACTGGCGCCGACCAGCGGACGCGGGTCGTGCGGGCGATCGCCGGGGCGGTCGCCCTGGCGGCGGCGGGACGGACGGCCGACGCGGTGGCTCTGGCCCGGGCCGGCCACGCCGATCACGTCGCGCTCGGCGACGAGCCGGCCATCGCCCACCCGGCCATGCACGTCGTCAACCAGGTGTTCGCCCTGACCGAGGCGGGCCGGATCGCCGAGGCCGAGCAGGTGGCCCGGTCCGGCGCCGAGATCGTCGCAGCGCAGAGGGTGCCCATCGCCCAGATCTGGTTCGCCGTGAACCTCGGACGGGTCGCCATCCTGCAGGGCCGGGTGGCGACGGCACGCCGCTTCTACGCCGAGGCGGTTGGGCTGGCACAGTCCAGCCGCTTCGCCGGCTCGCGGCGCGTCGCCCTGTCGGGCCTGGCCCTGGCGCATGCGATGCTCGGTGAGGCGGACGCCGCCGCCCAGGCCCTGGCCGAGCGCGCGACCGTGCCGTGGTTCGGTTTCCTCGGGCCGGAGCAGCGCCTCGCCGATGCCTGGGCCGCCAGCGCAGCACGCCGGCCTGCCGAGGCGGCGGCCGTGTTCCGTTCGGCGGCGGCGGACGCGGCCGCGACCGGATACCGGCTCACCGAGTCGTGGCTCCTGCACGACCTGATGCGAACCAGCGGCGAGGACGTGTCCGCCCGCCTGCGCGAGCTGGCCGAAGAATGCGACTCGCCGCTGGTGTCCGCCCGGGCGCGGCACGCCGCCGCCGCCCGGGCGCGGGACGCCGTGGAGCTCGCCGGTGCGGCCGGCGACTTCGAGGCGCTGGGCGCCATGCTGCTGGCCGCCGAGGCGGCGGGCAGCGCGGCCGCGGCATCCAGCGGCGCCGGAGACCGGCGGGCGGCCACCGCGTCGCTGCGCCGCTCCAGCGCGCTCGCCGCGGCCTGCGAGGGCGCTGCCACCCCCGGGCTGTTCCACCTCGCCACGGTCAATACGGCGGCGGCGGCTCCGCTTTCCGGCCGGGAACGGGAAGTTGTGCTGCTCGCCTCTACCGGCATGGCCAGCAAGGACATCGCCGAGCGCCTGTACCTGTCGGTGCGGACGGTCAACAACCATCTACAGCACGCTTACGCCAAGCTCGGTGTCACCAGTCGCGCCGGACTGGCCCAAGCACTCGGGAGCGCGATATGACGCCGGAGCAGATCACGTTGGTGCAGTCGTCGTTCGAGCGGCTCGGCGCGGACCTGCCGGCCATGACGGCCCTGTTCTACCAAGAGCTGTTCCGGCGGGACCCGTCGCTGCGGCCCCTGTTCACCACCGACATGGCCGAACAGCGGGTCAAGTTCGCCCAGAAGCTCACCGAGATCGTGCGGACCATGCCCCGGCTCGGCGAACTGCTCTCGTACACCCGCGCCCTCGGCGCCCGCCACGTCGGGTACGGGGTGCGGGCCGCGGACTACCAGACCGTCGGCGATTCCCTCATCGCCGCGCTCGCCGGCGTCCTCGGCGAGGAGTTCAACGCGCCAACCCGCGAGGCCTGGGTTCTCGCCTTCAACATCGTGGCCGAGACGATGCTGGAAGGCGCGGCCGCGGCCCGGCCCATCGGCAGCTAGCCACACCCGGCCGGGCGAGGCTGATGCGCCGCCCTCGCTCAGCGGTGGCACGGCGGGCCGCCGGTCACGCCTCGCTGATCAAGAAGGCCACGTCGGTTTCCAGCTTCGCCGGGTCGGGCTCCTGGGATGGGTCGGTGAGGTAGCCCGGGGGGG
>Ga0066388_100002700_pt1 | contig 11033 bp, 9 predicted proteins | sample PanSoiMetaGPlot6_FD_64539 | JGI IMG/M metagenome (GOLD analysis project Ga0066388, IMG submission 64539) | Tropical forest soil microbial communities from Panama analyzed to predict greenhouse gas emissions - Panama Soil - Plot 6 (Hybrid Assembly) | ecosystem: Environmental > Terrestrial > Soil... | reverse complement strand
GGCCTGTCGCTGCCGACCATCCAGCGCATGGAATCGAGCGACGGGGTCGTCCGCGGCAACGTCGATTCCCTGATGAAGCTCGTCGATGCGCTGGCCGCCGGCGGCATCGAGCTGATCGGCGAGGGCGCCGTGAGCCAGAGCGGCGGGCGCGGCGTGCGGTTGCGGACATGAGCGCGCGGCGAACCATCATGGCGGGCTGCGCGCCCGCCACCAAGCCCGCCATCTGGAGGCGCTGATGGTGCTCGTCGCGCTGATATTGTGTGCGGCACTGCTTGCGATCGTGCCGATCGCAATCGCGACCGGGCGATCGCCCTCCGGCCGGATCATCGTCTATGGCGCGAGCCTCGTTGCCACAACCGCGCTGGTGCTGATCGCGCTCGGCTCGCTGTTCGCGCCGCCGTCGACCGTGACGCTGCCGCTCGGCCTGCCATGGCTCGGCGCGCATTTCCGGCTCGACGCGCTTTCGGCCTTCTTCCTGGCGGTGGTCAATCTCGGCGGTGCGGCCGCAAGCCTCTATGCGATCGGCTACGGCGCGCACGAGACCGCGCCGCTGCGGGTGCTGCCGTTCTATCCGGCGTTCCTCGCCGGCATGAGCCTGGTGGTGCTGGCCGACGACGCCTTCTCGTTTCTCGTCTCGTGGGAATTCATGTCGCTCACTTCGTGGGCGCTGGTCATGGCGCATCATCGCGTCGCCGACAACGCGCGCGCCGGCTACATCTATCTGATCATGGCAAGTGCCGGCACTGCGGCGCTGATCCTGACCTTCGGACTGCTCGCCGGCCCGGAAGGTGCCTATACTTTCGCGCAGATGCGCGCGGCGTATCCAGAATTTGGCGCCGCGGTCGTGCTCCTCGCGCTCGTCGGCGCCGGCTCGAAGGCGGGCCTGGTGCCGCTGCACGTCTGGCTGCCGCTCGCGCACCCGGCAGCGCCGAGCCACGTGTCCGCGCTCATGAGCAGCGTCATGACCAAGGTCGCGGTCTACGGCTTCGTACGCATCGCCTTCGATCTCGCGGGCGAGCCAGCCTGGTGGTGGAGCATCGTGGTGCTCACGCTTGCCGGCATCACCACGGTCATGGGCGTGCTCTATGCGCTGATGCAGCACGACCTCAAGCGGCTCCTCGCCTATCACACGGTCGAGAACATCGGCATCATCTTCATCGGCATCGGGCTTGCCCTCGCCTTCAAGGCGCATGGCATGGCGGCAGCCGCGGCGCTCGCGCTCACCGCCGGTCTCCTCCACGTGTTCAATCATTCGCTGTTCAAGAGCCTGCTGTTCTTCGGCGCCGGCGCCGTGCTCAATGCCACCGGCGAGCGCGACATGGAGCATCTCGGCGGCCTCATCCATCGCATGCCGCAGACGGCGTTCGTGTTCCTCGTGGGTTGCGCCGCGATCTCGGCACTGCCACCGCTCAATGGCTTCGTATCGGAATGGCTGACGTTCCAGGCCATTCTGCTCAGCCCGCAGCTGCCGTCCTGGGGCCTGAAGCTGATCGTGCCGGCAGTCGGCGCGCTGCTCGCGCTCTCGGCCGCGCTCGCGGCGGCCTGTTTCGTCAAAGCGTTCGGCGTCACGTTCCTCGGCCGCCCGCGCATGCCCGCTGCCGAGCGGGCGCACGAGACCGACCGCTTCTCGCTCGCCGCCATGGGCTTCCTCGCCGCGCTGTGTCTCGTTGCAGGGATCGTGCCTGGCATCTTCATGGACGCATTGGCGCCGGCGGTCACCAGCCTCGTCGGCCAGCGGCTGCCGATACAGACCGGCGTCGAATGGCTCTCGATCGTGCCGATCGCGGAGAGCCGCAGCTCCTACAACGGCCTCCTGGTCTTCCTGTTCATGATCATCTCGGGGACGCTTGCGGCGTCCGCGATTCACCGCCTCGCCTCCGACCGGCTGCGGCGCGCGCCGCCGTGGGACTGCGGCTATCCCGACCCGAGCCCGGCGACTCAATACACTGCCGACAGCTTCGCGCAGCCGATCCGCCGCGTGTTCGGCACCGTTGTGTTCCGCGCTTGCGAGCACGGCGAGATGCCGCCGCCCGGCGACACCAGCCCGGCGCGCCTGACGGTCACGATGCGCGACCTCGTCTGGGACACGCTCTATGCGCCGCTCGCGTCAGGCGTCGGCGCGGCCGCCGACCGCCTCAATCACCTGCAGTTCCTGACCATCCGCCAGTTCCTCAGCCTCGTCTTCGCCGCGCTCATCATCCTGCTCCTGGTGCTCGCGATATGGCCCTGATCCTCGATCTCGCCGTGCAGGGCGCGCAGATGCTGCTGGTGCTGCTGCTGGCGCCGCTGCTCACCGGACTCACGCGCAAGGTGAAGGCGCATCTGCTGCGCCGGCAGGGGCCGCCGCTGCTGCAGCCCTACCGCGACCTGGTGCGACTGATGCGCAAGGAGGTGGTGCTGGCCGAGAATGCCTCCTGGCTGTTCCGGGTCATCCCGTATCTCGTGTTCGCCGCCACCTGGGTCGCCGCCTCGCTGGTGCCGACCTTCGGCACCGGACTTCTGTTCAGCTGGTCGGCCGATCTCATCGCCATCATTGCGCTCCTGGCCAGCGCTCGCTTCTACCTGGCGCTTGCCGGTCTCGACGTCGGCACGAGCTTCGGCGGTATCGGCTCGAGTCGCGAGGTGATGATCGCCTCGCTCGCCGAGCCCGCGATGGTGATGATCGTATTCACGCTCGCCTTGATCGCCGGCTCGACCCAGCTCTCCACCATGGCGGCCTATCTCATCTCCGGCGAGGCGGGGCTGCGTGTCTCGCTCGGGCTCGCGCTGATCGCGCTGATCATCGTGGCGATCGCCGAGAACGCGCGCATTCCGGTCGACAACCCGGCGACCCACCTCGAGCTCACCATGGTGCACGAGGCCATGGTCTTGGAATATTCCGGACGCCATCTGGCGCTGATCGATCTCGCCGCTTCGCTGAAGCTCCTGCTCTATGTGTCGCTGATCGCCTGCCTGTTCACGCCCTGGGGCATGGCAGCGCCTGGAACCGGCGTTGCGGCGCTCGTGCTCGGTGTCGTCAGCTATCTCGGCAAGCTTGCGGCGGGCGGCATCCTGCTCGCGCTGTTCGAAACCTCGATCGCCAAGATGCGGGTGTTCCGCGTGCCTGAATTTCTGGGCGCCGCGCTGATGCTCGGCCTGCTCGCGACATTGCTTCGCTTCGTCTCCGGGAGCCTCTGAGATGCGCGGCCTGACTTTCGACATCGCCCACATGCTCGCCGGCTCGCTGGTGCTGATCAGCTTCCTGCAGCTCTACCAGGATCGGCTCTACGCGCTGCTCAACGTGTTCGCGCTCCACGCCTTCGTGCTGGCGCTGTCGGTCGCCTGGCAGGCCTATGTGCAGAGCGCCCCGCATCTCTACGTCACCGCCGCAATCGCGCTCGTGTTCAAGGCGATCATCATTCCGGTGGCGCTGCACCGGATCATCGTGCGGCTGGGCATTCATCGCGAGATCGAGAAAGTGGTCGGCGTCGGCACCGCCATGCTGATCGGCATGGGCCTGGTCGCGCTCTCGATGGTGGTGATGCTGCGCGTGACGACCGGCGCCGATCCGCTGGCGCGCGAGGACCTCGCGTTCGCGCTCTCGGTCGTGCTCCTCGGCCTCCTTATGATGGTGACCCGCCGCAACGCCGTCGGCCAGGTTGTCGGCTTCATGTCGCTCGAGAATGGGCTGGTGCTCGCCGCTACCGGCGCCAAGGGCATGCCGCTGGTGGTCGAGATCAGCGTCGCCTTCTCGATCCTGATCGCCTTCATCGTGATCGGAATCTTTCTGTTCCGCATCCGCGAGCGCTTCGACACCGTCGACCTGCAGGCGCTCGACCGCTTTCGCGGAGAGCGCCGATGAGCCTCGATGCCGTCACCGCGGTCCTGCTGATCCCGGCGCTCGCCGCTGCGCTGCTCGCGCTGCTGCCCGGCTATCGGGCGACCGCACGACTCAACATCCTCGCCACCCTCTTGACCTTCCTGGTCGCGCTGTCGCTGCTGTTCACGCGGCCGGCGCCGGGGCCCTATCTGCACGTCGACGATCTCAACAACGTCTTCATCGTGCTGACCACCTTCGTCGGCTTCACCACCAGCGTGTTCAGCGCCAGCTACATCGACCATGAGCTCGAGATCGGACGGCTGACGCCCACGTTCCTGCGTTTCTATCATGCGATGTACCAGGTGCTGATGTTCGCGATGAACCTCGCGCTCGTCGCCAACAATATCGGTGTGATGTGGGTGGCGATCGAGCTCGCCACGCTGACCACCGTGCTCATGGTCGGCATCTACCGCACCCACGAGGCGCTCGAAGCCGCCTGGAAATATTTCATCCTCGGCAGCGTCGGCATTGCGCTCGCTTTGTTCGGCACCATCCTGGTCTACATGGCGGCGCGGCCGAGCATCGGCGAAGGCCTCGACGCCATGATCTGGACCACGCTGATGGAGCGCGCGGCAAGCTTCGATCCGGCACTGCTCAATGTCGCCTTCGTGTTCCTGCTGCTCGGCTACGGCACCAAGGTCGGGCTGGCGCCGCTGCATGCCTGGCTGCCTGACGCGCATTCCGAGGGCCCGACGCCCATTTCCGCTGTGCTTTCGGGCCTCCTCCTCAACGTCGCGCTCTACGCGCTGCTGCGTTTCAAGATGCTGCTCGCCGCCAATCCGGAGGCGCTCGCGCCCGGCCCGCTGATGGTCACGATGGGGCTCATCTCGGCGCTGTTCGCAGCCTTCATGCTCTACCGCAGGCGCGACATCAAACGCATGTTCGCCTATTCCTCGATCGAGCACATGGGCATCATCACCTTCGCGTTCGGCATGGGCGGCCCGCTCGCCAACTTCGCCGGCCTCCTGCACATGACCATGCACTCGCTCACCAAGTCGGCGATCTTCTTCGCGGTCGGTCACGTGTCGCAGGTCAAGGGCACGCAGCGTATCGCCGACATGGGCGGCCTGACCGAGACGCATCCCGTGCTCGGCTGGGGACTGGTGCTCGGCGTCGTCGCCATCGCTGGATTGCCGCCGCTCGGCATCTTCATGAGCGAGTTTCTGGTGGTCACCTCGACCTTCGCGCGCGCGCCGTGGTTGGCGATCATCCTGGTGCTGGCCATTTTGATCGGGCTTGCCGGCCTGTTCCTGCGCCTCAATACAATTGCGTTCGGCGAGCCGCGCGGCCCGGTGGCCGAAGCGAAAGCCTCCTATGTGCCGATGTTCGCGCATCTCGCGCTCGTGCTCGTGGCCGGCATCTACATGCCGCCGCATCTCGTCGCCTGGTTCCAGAACGTCGCCAAGCTGCTCGGGTAGTCCATGATCATCGACCAGATCGCAGGCGAGCGCGTTAGCGGCCACCGTCCCTGGCCGCGCCTGATCGTGGGCGCGGATGAATGGCGGCACGCCAGCGAAGCGCTCAAGGCGGGCACGTGGACGCTGCTGAGCCTGTGGGGCGAGCCGCGCGCGGTCCACATGGCGGTGCTCGACGAAACGATCACCGACATCGCGGTGCTCACATTCGAATGCCGGGACGGGACGTTCCCCTCGGTCGGCGCTTTGCATCCGCCGGCGATCCGGCTCGAGCGCGCGATCCATGATCTCTTCGGGCTTACGCCGCTTGGCGCGCTCGATGAACGGCCATGGCTCGATCTCGGCTTCTGGAGGGTCGAAGCGCCGCTCGGGACGGCGCGCGCCGCCACGGCACCGCGGGCGCCTTATGTGTTCCTGCCGGTCCAGGGCGAGAATCTGCACCAGATTCCGGTTGGCCCCGTGCATGCCGGCATCATCGAGCCTGGCCACTTCCGCTTCACCGCCAATGGTGAAACCGTCGTGCGGCTCGAGCAGCGGCTCGGCTATGTGCACAAAGGCATCGACGCGCTGATGGCGGGCGCGACGATCGAGCAGGCGGCGCGGCTCGCCTCCCGCACCTCGGGCGACAGCACGGTTGCCTACGCACTCGCCTTTGCGCACGCGGTCGAAGCCGCACTCGACATCACGGTGCCGTCGCGTGCGTGCTACCTGCGTGCCTTGATGGCCGAGCTCGAACGGCTCGCCAATCATTTCGGTGACATCGGCGCGATCTGCAACGACGCCTCGTTCTCGCTCATGCACGCGCAGTGCGGCGTGCTGCGCGAGCGCACGCTGCGCGCCGCCGACGCCTGCTTCGGGCATCGCCTGATGATGGACCGTGTCGTTCCAGGCGGCGTCGCGTGCGACCTTGGCGCCGGCGGATTGGCCACCGGGAATGCCTTGCTGGCGGAGGTTCGGCGCATCTTTCCGCAGCTTGTCGAGCTCTATGACAACACCGCCTCGCTGCAGGATCGCACAGCACAAACCGGCATTCTCCGCGCCGACTACGCACGCCAGTTCGGCGCCGGCGGCTATGTCGGGCGCGCCAGCGGCCGCGCCTTCGATGCGCGCAAGGCGCTTGCCTATGCGCCGTACGGTGAGCTTACTTTCGGAGTGCCGACGCGAGAAGCCGGCGACGTCGATGCCCGTGTCTGGATCCGCATCAGGGAGGTCGAGCAGAGCCTGTCGCTGATCGAGCAAGTGTTGCGACGCCTGCCCGACGGCGCGATCCGGGCCGAGGTCAAGCCGGCCGGCGAGCCGCGCGAGGGAATAGGCTTCGCCGAAGCCTTTCGTGGCGATGTGCTCGCCTGGCTGCGCCTCGATGGCGAGCGCGTCGCGCGTTGCCACCTGCGCGATCCGTCGTGGTTCCAGTGGCCGCTGCTGGAAGTGGTGATCGAAGGCAACATCGTCGCCGACTTCCCGCTCTGCAACAAGTCGTTCAACTGCTCCTATTCGGGCCACGACCTCTAGGACAACGCCATGCGACGCATTCTGCTCGAGAGCATGCTGAGCCGGCCGCTGACCGAGGCGCCGCCCGCTGCCGATGACGTGATGTTGGCCGAGCTTGCCGGCAAGGTCGACGCGGCGGCGCGGCGCCGGCTCGGCCGCAGCCTCTCGATCCGCGAGGTCGATGCCGGCTCCTGCAACGGCTGCGAGCTTGAGATTCACGCGCTCAATAACGCCTTCTGCGATCTCGAACGCTTCGGGCTGCGCTTCGTCGCCTCGCCGCGCCATGCCGACGTGCTGATGGTCACCGGCCCGGTCACCAGGAACATGCGCGAGGCGCTCGAGCGCACCTACAACTCCACGCCCGATCCCAAATGGGTGGTTGCGGTCGGTGACTGCGCCGCGAACGGTGGCGTGTTCGCCGGAAGCTACGCCGTCGCAGGCGGCGTCAAGGACGTGATCCCGGTCGACCTGCACATCCGCGGCTGCCCACCACGCCCAGTACAGTTGTTGCAGGGGCTGCTGGCGCTGCTGGAAAAGCAGAGCGGCTGAAGCGCTGCGGCAGTACGGTCGCTTGCCAGCGGTTGGGATCGGGCCCAATCTAGCCAAGAAAACCGCGTCAGCTGCCTCGGCAGTATCCCGTCGCGGGGAGGAAACATCATGCGTCTTCCACGCCGCCGATTTCTGCAAATGGCAGCAGGCGCTGCTGCGCTTCCCCCCGCATCGCGCATGGCCATGGCGCAGACCTATCCATCGCGGCCGATCACCATGATCGTGCCATTCCCCGCCGGCGGCGCGACCGACACGTTCGGGCGGCTGCTCGGCGAGCGGATGCGGGACTTTCTCGGCCAAACCATCGTGGTCGAAAATGTCGGCGGCGCCGCCGGCAGCCTCGGCGTTGGACGCGCCGCACGCGCCGCGCCCGATGGCCATACGCTGATCATCGGCACCTCGACCACGAACGTCCTGATCGGCGCGCTCTATACGCTGTCCTTCGACCTGCTCAAGGATCTCGAGCCGATCGCGCTCCTGGCCAGCGAGCCGCTGCTCGTCGTCACCAAGAAGAGCCTGCCGGTCGCGAACCTCAAGGAGCTGATTGCGTGGCTGAAGGCGAACCCCGACAAGGCGTCGGCGGGCATCGCCGGCGTCGGCGCGACCGGCCATGTCACCGGCCTCGCCTTCCAGCAGGCCACCGGTACTCGCTTTCAGTTCGTGCCGTATCGCGGCAACGCTCCCGCCATGCAGGATCTCATCGCCGGCCAGATCGACCTGATGATCGAGCCGTCGTCCAATTTCCTCGCGCAAGTGCGCGACGGCAATCTCAAGGCCTGCGCCATCACCGCCAAGACACGCCTTGCGGCAGCGCCCAACATCCCGACCGTCGACGAGGCTGGCTTGCCAGGCTTCTATGCGTCGCTCTGGTACGGGCTCTGGGTGCCCAAGGATACGCCGAAAGCGATCATTGCGAAGCTCAACGCCGCGGTCGTGGACGCGCTCGCCTCGCCGCAGGTGCGCACGCGCCTCGCCGAGCTTGGTCCGGAGATCCCGCCGCGCGAGCAACAGACACCCGAGGCGCTCAGCACTTTCCAGAAAGCCGAGGCCGAGAAGTGGTGGCCGATCATCAAGGCAGCCAACATCAAGGCGGAGTAAGCGGACATGGTGATGGCAAAGCTCGCCGCGCTGACCGGCGTCCTCATCGTCGCCTGTGCGCCTGCCGCGGCCGATCCGGTCGCCGATTTCTACAAGGGCAAGCAGATTCGTTTCATCGTGCGCACCACGCCCGGCGGCGACTACGATCAGTACTCGCGCCTCCTCGCCCGCTTCATGGGCAAATACATTCCGGGCAATCCGCAGTTCGTGGTCGTCAACATGCCGGGCGGCGGCGGCATCACGGCGGCGAACTACATGGCGCAGGTCGCGCCGCGCGACGGCACTGTCATTGGAATTGTCAGTCAGGGCATTCCTGCCGACCAGGCGCTCGGCATGTCGCCGCAGCTCAAGGCCGACCTGCGCGAGTTCAACTGGATCGCCAACGTGGTCCACTCCAACTCGTTGCTGGTGGTGTGGCACACCTCGCCGACCAGGACGCTCGAGGACGCCAAGCACCGCGTCACCACCATCGGCACCACCGGCGCGGGCTCGGTGTCGGTGCAGTTTCCGGCATTCTACAACAATGTGCTCGGGACCAAGTTCAAGATCGTGTTCGGCTATCCGGGCGGCCAGCACATCGATCTCGCCATGGAGCGCGGCGAGGTCGAGGGCCGCGGCGCCAATCCCTATTCCGGCTGGATGGCGTCGAAGCCGACCTGGATTCCGCAGAAGCTGATCATCCCGCTGATCCAGGCCGGCGTCGAGAAGGAGCCGGCGCTGCCGGATGTGCCGCTGATCGTCGACCAGCCGGTCAAGCCTGAGGACAAGCCGCTCCTCCATTTCATGGCGCAGGCCGCGGCCGTCGGCCGGCCGCTTGCGACCACGCCGGGCGTGCCGGCCGAGCGCGTGACGGCGCTGCGCGCGGCCTTTGCGGCGACCGTCAAGGATCCCGAATTCATCGCCACCGCCGCGCAGGAGAGCATGGAGATCAGGCCGATGACCGGCGAGAAAATGCAGGAGATCATCGTGGGCCTGCTCAACGCACCGCAGGACGTGCGCGAGCGCATGAAGGTCGCGCTGCAGCCGAAGGACGAGCACACGGTCGAGAAGAAATAGCGTCAACTACTCCGCCCGAGCGCCCGAATCGTTCGCTGCACGACGTCGGGCGGCGTCTTGTAGGCGTTGCTGACGATCTCCGTCATCTCGCGCGCCGAGACCGGCACCACGTTGAGATTCTGCTTCTTCGCATCCTCCAGAAAAGCCGGATCCGCGATCGCCGCATCAAAGGCCGTGCGCAATGCCGCAAGGCGATCCGGCGGCACGCCGGGCGGCGCCACGAACGGGCGGCCCATGGCGGCGCGCGCGAAGAACAGCTCCAGCGCCTTGCGATCGTCTGCCGAGCGCGCCGCATCGATCACCATCGGCACATCCTTGATGCGCGGATCGCCCTTGAGCGCCGCCTGCAGGAGAATATTGAGTCCGCCGGTGCGAGCGAGATTGCCGCGCGAAAGCGAATCGTAGGAGAGGCAGATGCCCTGCACCTCATTGCGCTCCATCGCCAACTGAATCTCATGCGAGCCCTGATAGCCCTTGACCAGCTTGAACTTCATGCCGAGCAGCGCAGCGAGAAACTCCGGATAGACTGCGGTATCGGCCCCCGAGCCGGTGCCGCCGACGGCGAGCTCCTTGCCGTAGAGATCCTGCAGCGTCCGCACCGCGGCATCCTTGCGGGCGGCGCAGACAGTGGTGTCGCGGCCGGGGCTGCCAAGATAATTGATCTTGAGCGCGTCGAACTGCGTGCCCTGGCCGCCGAGCAGCGGCTCGAACGGAATCCCGCGATTGATCAAGCCGAGCACGGTGCCGTCCTTGGCGGCCGTGTTGTAGAGCCGGTTGGCGACGAGAAGCCCGCCGGAGCCCGGCATGTTCACCGTCACCACGTTGGGATTGCCGGGAATGTGGGTCATCATGTGCCGCGCCACTGCGCGCGCCCACAGATCGTCCTCACCGCCCACGCCGAAGCCGATGAGCAGCGACACCGTCTTGCCGCGAAAGAACTCGGCGGGTGATTGCGCGGAAGCGGAGGATGCCAACAGCCCCGCGCTGATCCATGCAAGGCACGCGAAAGCCCATGCGCTGGATAGACGGGCGGTGGGGTGAGACCTTTTGGTCGCGCGCTGTTCACACATGCCGTTCCTGCACTCTTGCCAATATTGATCATGCCGTACCGGGAAGATTGCCAAACCTACCCTGCCGCCGCCGACATTGAAATCTCATGCCCTTGGTTTCGATTTGCCAAAACGTCGCGCTACTACTCTGCCCGTCAGTAGCCCGGATAGAGCGAAGCGATATCCGGGAACGGCGGTGTAACTCGCTCAATCGTTCCCGGATTTCGCTGGCGCTCAATCCGGGCTACAAGCCTTGAGTCAAATAATATCGGCCCCTGTTTGCATGCTCTGGGCCAGGAGGTCGCCCTTCTTCTCTTCTTCCATCCCCTCAAGGCGAGGGGGTCGGCGCGCCACAAGGCGCATGGCCTGGATTACGCCAGACCGGTCCGGGAGTGCGTTGCTCCCGGGCGGGCCCGGATCGCCGGGCCCTGGGCGTGAAGCGTCACGCCCCGCGCCTTGCGGCGCGCCAACGCGGCATCTTTGCCTTTAGGCGTTTGACCGTGGTCGGACCGGGCCGGC
>Ga0066388_100002699_pt1 | contig 11034 bp, 10 predicted proteins | sample PanSoiMetaGPlot6_FD_64539 | JGI IMG/M metagenome (GOLD analysis project Ga0066388, IMG submission 64539) | Tropical forest soil microbial communities from Panama analyzed to predict greenhouse gas emissions - Panama Soil - Plot 6 (Hybrid Assembly) | ecosystem: Environmental > Terrestrial >... | reverse complement strand
ATCGATCCGAGGATCCGTTATGAGCGTTAGCCGCGCCGACACGTCTCGGGCCGCCGCCCTTACCGTCGCCTGGCGCCTCGCGGCGTTCCGTCGCGAGGGCGTGCCGCTGTTTCCCATCGCTATCCTCACCGTGCTGGCGTTGCTGGCGATCTTCGCCGAAGTGATCGTGCCGCACGATCCTCAGGTGGGTCTGCTCGGCGAGCGCTTCCGGCCGCCCGCGTGGCAGCAGGGCGGCAGTACCGCGCATCTGCTCGGCACCGACCATGTTGGCCGCGACGTGCTCTCGCGGCTGATCTTCGGCGCGCGCGTGTCGATGGTGGTCGGCTTTACCGCGGTGATCTTCGCGGGCGTGATCGGCACCACGCTCGGGATTCTGGCCGGCTACCTCGGCGGCTGGGTGGACCAGGTCATCATGCGTGTGACCGACGCCTGGCTGGCGTTCCCGGCCTTGACGTTCGCGATCTTTCTCGCGGCGATCGTCGGGCCGAGCGAGATGAACATCGTCATCATCCTCGCCCTCGTGTACTGGACACGGTACGCGCGTGTCGTGCGCGGCGAGGTGCTCTCGCTGAAGGAACGCGACTTCGTCCGGCTGGCAATCGTGGCCGGCTGCTCCAAGCGCACGATCATGAAGCGCCACATCCTGCCCAACGTGGTGAACTCCGCGATCGTGCTGGCGACCCTGATGCTCGGCATCGTCATCGTCACCGAGGCTGCGCTCTCGTTCCTGGGCGTCGGCGTGCCGCCGCCCAAGCCGGCATGGGGCCTGATGCTCGCCGACGGCAAGAAGGGGCTGATGGCCGGGTACTGGTGGCTGACCGTGCTGCCGGGCGTGTGCATCATGCTGATGGTTCTGTCCGCCAACCTGCTCGGCGACTGGCTGCGCGTGAAGCTCGACCCGCAGCTGAGGCAGCTGTAGTGGCGGAGCCGCTCCTCGATGTGCGCGGCCTCACCACGCACTACGTGAGCGCGCGCGGGACGCGCGTGACGCGCGCTGTGCAGGAGGTGTCGTTCTCGCTGCGCGACGGCGAGACCCTGGGCGTCGTCGGTGAGTCGGGCTCGGGCAAGTCCACCCTCGCGCTCTCGCTACTGCGGCTGCTGCCGCCGGCCGCGCGGATCGTCGCGGGCTCGGTGCGCTTCGAGGGAGAGGATCTGGTCGCCAAGCCAGAATCGGAGATGCGCCATATCCGCGGCAAGCGCATGGCGATGATCCTGCAGGACCCGATGGCTTCGCTCAACCCGCTCTTCACCATCGGCGACCAGGTCGCCGAGCCGCTGCGCGTTCACGAGGGCACGAGCCGGCGCGGCGCGTGGGAGCGCGCACGCGAGCTGCTGGGCGCGGTGCGCATCTCGGCGCCGAACATGCGCGTGCGCAATTACCCGCACGAGTTGTCGGGCGGCATGCGCCAGCGCATCGTCGGCGCGATTGCGATCTCGTGCGGCCCGCGTCTGCTCATCGCGGACGAACCGACGACGAGCCTCGACGTGACCATCCAGGCCCAATACCTGTCGCTGCTGCGTGAGCTGCAGCGCGCCCAGCGGCTCGCCTTGATCTTCATCACGCACAACCTCGGCATCGTCGCGCGCATGTGCGACGCGGTGGCTGTCATGTACGCGGGCCGCGTGGTGGAGGCGGGTCCGGTGCGGCAGATCTTCGACGCGCCTCGGCATCCCTACACGCGCGCGCTCATCGAATCGATTCCGCGACTCGGTGAGGCCAACGGTCGGCTGACCGCCATCGACGGTCAGCCGCCCGATCCTGCCGCGCTGCCCGAGGGCTGCGCGTTTCACCCGCGCTGCCCGGTGCGGCTCGAGAAGTGCGCCACCGAGCGCCCGCGCGACACCGCCGTCGGCGCCGGTCACCGCACGGCGTGCTGGCTGCACGGATGACGCCGCTCCTGGAGGCGCGTGGGCTCGTCAAGCACTTCCCGGTGCGTCGTGGCTTGTTCGGCGGGCCGGACAAAGCGGTGCGCGCCGTCGACGATGTCTCGTTCGTGATCGAGCCGGGCGCGACGCTCGGATTGGTCGGCGAGTCCGGCTGCGGCAAGACGACGACGGCCAAGCTGGTTCTGCTGCTCGAGCGGCCCACGGCCGGCGAAATTCGCTTCGACGGCGAATCGCTCGCCACGCTCGATGCCGAGAGGCTGCGCCGCTATCGCCACTCCGTCCAGGCGGTATTCCAGGATCCCTACGCGTCGCTGAATCCACGGATGCGCGTGGGCGCGATCATCGCCGAGCCGCTCGTCACCAACGAGAAGCAGCTGTCGTCGGCAGAGGTGGGGGAGAGGCTGCGCAAGGTGCTGGACCTCGTCGGCCTGCCGGCACGCGCCGCCGAGTTGTTTCCTCACGAGTTCTCCGGCGGCCAGCGTCAGCGCATCGCCATCGCGCGCGCGCTCACCCTGTCGCCACGACTCATCGTGCTCGACGAGCCCGTCTCGGCGCTGGACGTCTCGATCCGCGCCCAGATCCTGAACCTCCTGAAGGATCTTCAGCGCGAGCTCGGTCTGGCCTATCTGTTCATCGCACACGATCTCGCGGCCGTCGCGCACATGAGCCACGTGATCGCCGTGATGTATCTCGGACGCGTGGTGGAGACGGGCGCGGCGCGCACCGTCGCCACGCAGCCGCGGCATCCGTACACGAAAGCGCTCTTCGCCGCCGCGCTGCCGTCGCATCCCGACGAGTCGCGCGACGAGGTCGTGCTGCCGGGCGACGTGCCGAGCCCACTGGATCCGCCGTCGGGGTGCCGGTTCCACACGCGCTGCCCGCAAGTGATGCCGCACTGCTCGACCACCGAGCCGAAGCTCGCCTGCGTCGATGGCCGCGACGTCGCCTGCTACCTCTACGATCCGGCGGGAGTGTCGAAGGCCGGTTAGAGGTCGTTCCCCGAGTACGACAGGTTGAAGGACTTGTTGCAGAGCGGAAAGTCGGGAACGATGTTGTTCAGCACCGCGTACTCGAGCGCGGGCCAATTCCGAAACGATGGGTCGACGACTTTCACGCGAGCCAGCGCACCACTGTCGGCCGCGAGCACCCAGTGCCAGATCGGACCGCGCCACCCCTCGACCAGTCCCGAGGCGTCCGCACCGACGCGTAACGGTCCGAGCGCCGCGAACGCGGGGCCGGTGGGCGCGCGACGGGCCGCCTCGTCGATCAGTGCCGCCGACTGCCGCGCTTCTTCGATCCGTACCATCGTCCGCGCCCAGACGTCTCCGGCATCGTAGATCGGTACGCGGAGCCCCAACGCGCCATACGCGGCGAACGGCGCGTCTCGGCGCGCGTCGGCGTCGATGCCGCTGGCGCGGGCGACGACGCCGACAACTTGCATCTCGCGCGCCGTGCGATTTGTGAGCCGCCCCGTGCCCTGCAAGCGCTCGAGCACCATTGTGTTGTCGAGACACAGGCGCGCAACCTCGATGAACTCGCCGACGATGCGATCGACCTCACGCGCGATTCTAAAGAGGTCGAGGTCGGCGATGCGACCGCCGACACCACCGGGCACCACGGCGCCGCGGAGCAGTCGATGGCCGGTGATGTCGGCGTTGAGCCGAAGGAGATGCTCACGCAGCCGGAAGCAATGGGCGTGGCCGAAGGCATAGCCGGTGTCGTTCACGATCATGCCGACGTCGCCGACGTGGTTGTATAGGCGCTCGAGCTCGAGGAGCACGACGCGCAGCCACAGCGCACGCTCGGGCGGCCGAGTGTCTGCCAACGTCTCGAGCGCCTGACACAGCGCCAGAGCGTGACCGACGCTGGTGTCGCCCGAGATCCGCTCGGCGAGTTCGGGGGCGCGCGCGAGCGGCAGGGTTTCGAAGAGCTTCTCGATGCCCTTGTGTACGAACCCGAGACGCGTCTCGAGGTTGACGATCGTCTCGCCCTCGACCGAGAAGCGAAAGTGCCCCGGCTCGATGATGCCGGCGTGCACGGGTCCGACGGTGATTTCGAAGATGCCCCGGCCCTCGACGCGACGGAAGGGGAACGGCCGGCCATCGTCGGCGATGTCGGCGCGCGGCACGGCGTCACGGCGCAGCGGATGGTAGCCGTCCGGCCAGAACTGGTGGAGCGCCAGCCGACGCGGATCCGGATGGCCAGTCGGCACGAGGCCGAAGAGATCCTGAATCTCGCGTTCGAACCGACTGGCCGCGAACGAGCGCGTCGCCAGCGACGGAAACGCGGCGTCGACATCGACACGGGCGGTGACCGCCGGCCGGCAGACGGACGGCGCGAAGTGATACACCAACATGAACCCGCCGTTCGTCGCCCGGATGTCGGCCGCGGCCATCCATTGCGGCTCGAGCCCCAGCGCGGCGAGACGATCGGCACAAACCAGGAGCGCCGCCGCTGGCAGTGTGCAATCGATCGTGCCCCGAGCGGCATCAGCGCTCACCGCGTTCGCGCCGCTGTCGCGGACGGCGCACGCCACCGTTTCGAGTGCGGTGCTCGCGCTCATCGAATGACCGTCCGAGCTGCCAGGTCCAGCGCAGCGCCGAGGCCAGGCGGCCACGCCAGGCCGATCACCACGAGCGCGGCGAGGGCCACCGCCATCGGGAGGCTTGTCATCCAGCCCCCGCCTGTGTGTGCGGTGGCGGGCGCGGGACCGAACATCATGCTCTGCGTGGCGCGAAGTAAGCCGCCGAACGCGACGACGAGCAGCAGGAGCGCGGTGGCCGCGGCCCAGGTGTGACCCTCGCGGAATCCCGCGGCGAAGATCATGATCTCGCTCGTGAAGAGTCCGAACGGCGGCAAGCCCATGAGCGCCAGCACGGCGAGAACGAATCCGCGGCCAGTCATCGGCAGTGCGCGCAGGAGTCCGCGCACACCCGCGAGCTCCGCCGTGCCATACGCCGCGCGGATCCGCCCGGCGAGCAAGAACACCACCGACTTCGCGAGCCCGTGGTTGGCCACGTGCAGCAGCGCGCCCGACACACCGAGCGCGCCGCCAAAGCCGAGGCCCAAGCTCACGAGCCCGATGTGCTCGACGCTCGAGTACGCCAGCATTCGTTTGTAATTGCGCGGGTTCCACAGAAACGTCGCGGCGACGGCGAGGGACAGTAGTCCGAGCGCGACGAAGATCCGCTGCGCAAAGCTCGGGCCCGCCGCGGCATCCACGATCGGTTTGAAGCGCAGAATCGCGTAGGCGCCCACGCTCAGCAGCACGCCGGACATCATGGCGCTCACAGGAGCTGGCGCCTCGCTATGAGCATCGGGCAGCCACGTGTGCATCGGTGCCAGGCCAGCCTTCGTGCCGTAGCCGACCACGAGGAAGACGAACGCGAGCTGGAGCACGCGCGGCGGGAGCGATGGCGCGAGCGCGAGCAACGCCGTCCAGCGAAGCGCGTGCGGCGCATGCTCGATTACGCCCTGCTGGCGTACCGCCTCCGCGTAATAGATCAGCACAGTGCCGACGAACGCGATCGCGATTCCGACCGAGCAGATCAGCAGGTACTTGTAGGCCGCTTCGAGCGACGCGCGCGTGCGTTCGAAATTGACCAGGAACACTGACGCCAGCGTGGTGCCCTCAACGGCGACCCACATGAGGCCGACGTCGTCGGTGCAGACGGCGAGCAGCATCGTGAACACCATGAGGTGGAACAGCGGATAGAAGACCCGCGGCGCACGATCGCTCACGTATCGCGGCGCCTCCATTGCAGCGAGGCTCGCGACGACGACGATGACGGCGATCATCCACCCGGAGAGCGCATCGACCCGCAGCACGCCATCGAATGCCAGCGTCGTGACGCCGCTGACGGCGCGTGCGGTCAGCGTCAACCCGATCGCGAACGTGAGCAGCGTTGCGACGACGTGGACGACGATCACCGCACGCGGGGCCATCAGCGCGACCAGCGCGGCGGCTAAGAGTGGGACCGCGAGCAGCGGCACGATCATCCGCGCAACTCCTGGAGGCGCTCGACGTCGAGCGAATCGTGCTCGCGCCGTATCTGCACGATGACTCCCTCCATGAGCAGCACGATGACGAGAGCCTCGAGAAAGACACCCGCCTCGATGAGCCCCGGCATGCCGTAGGTCGCGACGACCGCGAGCCCGAAGATGGCGTTCTCGAAGACGAGGAAGCCGGTGACCTGCCCGAGCGCGTCGCGACCGGTGACGCAGACGAACAAGCCGATGAGCGCCATCGCAAAGGCAAGTGGGATGGCGCCGCGCGTTGGCAGCGCGCTGGAGGCCAGGCTGCTCACCGGCAGCATGATGACGTAGGCGACGACGACGAGCGCGCCCGCCACGAGCAGCGGAATGCCAGCCGTTCGGCCGGGCCGTGTGGGGCGCAACGGCGCGCCGGCCGCCATCCGCGTGAGCACGCGTGCGATGACGATCTTCACGACGACGAACACGGCGGCGACGAAGAGCAGCGACGGCCGCTTGGCCAGCGCTCCGATCACGGCGGCGAGCGCGCCGAGCAGGAGCGACTGTACGACGAACAGCCGCACGCGTCCGCGCCACGACTGCCGCCAGACGAGCACGAGCGTCGCGCCCAGAGCGAGGAAGGCGAGCAGATTGCTGAGCGTCGTCATCGGAACAGGAACACCGCGCTCACCGACAGCACACCCAGCGCAAAGGATCCGGCGAGCAGCTCGGGGACACGAAAGAGGCGAAGCTTGGCGATCGCCGTTTCGAGCAGCGCCAGCGCGCCGGCGAGCACCACGAGCTTGACGCCGAGCGCGAGCAGGCCCAGCAGCATCGCGAGCGGTGTGATGTCGGCGGGGACGCCCCACGGGAAGAAGAGGTTCGCGAGCAACGCGAGAAACACCAGAAGCTTCATGGCGGAAGCCCATTCCACGAGCGCCAGGTGACGTCCGGAGTACTCCAGGATCATCGCTTCGTGGATCATCGTCAGCTCCAGATGCGTCGCGGGGTTGTCGACCGGCAGGCGTCCCGTTTCAGCGAGCATGACGATGAAGAAGGCCACGAAGGCGAGCAGGTGCGCGGGGTTGATCGCCAGCTGCGGCTCTGCCGCGACACGCTCGACGATGCCGCCGAGATTGGTGGTGTTCGCGCGCAGCGCGAGGGCGAAGACAGCGAGGATTACCGTCGGCTCCGCGAGCGCGGCCACGGCCACTTCCCGGCTGCTGCCCATGCCGCCGAACGCGCTGCCGGCGTCGAGCCCGGCCAGCGCCAGAAAGAATGTGCCGAGCAGAAACAGCGACATCAGCAGAATGATTCCCGCGAACGCCAGCGGCGGCCGCGAGCTCAGCAGGGGGGTCGCGAGTGCCGCCACGACCACCGAACCGACCAGTACATACGGCGTCACCCGGAAAATCCACGACGTCGTGTCGGAGACCACGGGTGTCTTGGCGAACAGCTTGCGGAGATCGCGGAATGGCTGCCACGGCGCCGGTCCACGGCGCCCGACCAGCCGCGCCTTCAGCGTCCGCAGCGTGCCCACGACGAGCGGCGCACCCAACGCGACCGCGGCCGCCTGCAGCAGCGCGAGCAGCACCACGTCCATCACGCCACCATCAAGAGCACGAGCAGCGCCGCGAGCACATAGGCGAGATACAGATTCGGACTGCCCGATTGCACGATGGCGGTGCGGCGCGCGGCCGCGCGCAACACGCGGGCGAGGGGCGCATAGAGCCACTCGTCCACGATGAACCGCGTCGGATTCTCGTACCGGATGCGCTGCACGAAGAAGCGCGATTCCGGATGACGATCGATGTCGAGCCGCGTGACCGGGCGATAAAAGAAGTCGAAGACCCGCGTGAAAGGATCGGCGAACGCGGTCGCCGTGTACTCCATCCGTGAGGTCTGCAGCAGGCGCCCGCAGCTCCAGGTCTCGTACCGACGTGCGCGCGGCCGCACGCGGAGGACCATCAGCACAACGAGCGGGAGCAGGACGCCGGAGCCGAGCGCGAGCGCGACGGCCGGTACGGACAACGCGGCGAAATCCTTCGAGACGTCGAGCGTCAGCCACGCCCCTACCGTCACGGGTGTCGGGCCGGGGATCAGCGTGGCGCCAACGGTCGCCAACACGGGCACGATCCACGACGCACCGAGCGCCAGCGCCGCGCAGGCGCAGGCTGTGGCCACCATCGCGACGCGCATGATCGCGGGCGCATCGTGCGCCGCCGCGGCGCCGTCGCTGCGGGGGAGGGCGAGAAACGTGATGCCGAACGCCTTGACGAAGCACGCGACGGCGAGGCCCGCCGCGAGGGCCAGGCCCGCGATGGCGAGCGCAAACACGAGGTTGCTCGCCGGCTGCGGGATCACGACATTCTGGAGGAGCACCTGGAACGTGAGCCACTCGCTCACGAAGCCATTGAGCGGCGGCAGCCCCGCGATGGCGATCGCACCGACCAGAAAGCACGCCGCCGTCCACGGCTGGCGCTTGATCAGGCCGCCGAGCGCGTTCATGTCACGCGTGCCGGCGCCGTGCTGAACGCTGCCCGCCGCCATGAAGAGCAGACTCTTGAACGCGGCGTGATTGACGACGTGATAGAGCGCCGCGGCGAGCGCGAGCAAGGCAAGGCTGGGCAGCGCGGCCGCCGCGAACGTCAGCGCCGCGCCGGTGCCCACGAGCACGATGCCCACGTTGTCGATCGACGAGAACGCCAGGAGGCGTTTGAGATCGCGGTCCACGATGGCGTACAGCACGCCGACGACCGCAGAAACGGTGCCGACCAGCAATAGCATCGGACCCCACCACGGCACCACCGGCGCGAGCCAGTCGAGGCTCGCGCGCAACAGGCCGTACACACCAAGCTTGATCATGACCCCCGACATGAGCGCAGAGACGTGGCTCGGCGCCGTCGGATGCGCGAGCGGCAACCACACGTGCAGCGGCACACCGCCGGCTTTGGCCGCGAAGCCGAGCATGAGCAGCGCCCACACGAGCGACCGAACGCCAACGCTGAGCGTTGGACCGGCAACCGTCCAGTCGGCGAAGCGCGCACTGCCCGTCCACGCGGTCAGCAGCAGCATGCCCGCGAGCAGACACGCAAGTCCGGCGTGCGTCATGACCGCATACACCCAGCCCGCGTGAGCCGACGCGACCGGCTCGCGGCCGGCGCGCGCGCCGTCGAGCACGAGGACGTACGACGCGAGCGACATCAGCTCCCACGCCAGCACGAACGTCATCACGTTGCCGGCGAGCGGAACGATCAGCATCGCGCCGACGAACACCGCATACGCGAGCGCGCCACGACGCTCGCGGCCGGCATAGCCGATGGCGTACAGCGAAGCGGGAACCGCTGCGGCGCCGACGAGCCCAACGAACAACCCCGCAAGCGCGTCCATCTCGAGCGCGAGGCCGTCCAGCGGGACGATCCAGCCGATGTGCAGCGACCACCGGGCACCCAGCATGCCGGCGATGCCTGCCGTCGCCGCCCCCACGCCCAGCAGGGCGGTGAGCGAGTACACGAGCGCGGCCATCAGCGCGGACGTCCCAGCGCGTCGAGGAGACCGGCGAGGAGCGCCCCCGGGGACGGCGGGCAGCCGGGAATGAACGCGTCGACGGGCACCACCTCGTGGACGCCGCCGACGATCGCGTACGAGCCGCCAAAGATGCCGCCGTCGCCCGCGCAGTCTCCGGCGGCGATGACGAACTTCGGGTCGGGCGTGGCGTTCCAGGTGCGCCGCAGCGCTTCGGCCATGTTGCGCGTCACCGGCCCCGTCACCAGTAGGCAGTCGGCGTGGCGCGGAGAGGCCACGAAATGCACACCGAATCGCTCGAGGTCGTAGTGCGGCCCCGTCAGGCCGCCGATCTCGAGCTCACAGCCGTTGCACGACCCCGCGTCGACCTGGCGGATGGCAAGCGAGCGACCGAAGCGCGTGCGAATTTCGTCCGCCAGTCGCGCCCCGAGTCGTTCGATGTCCTCCGCGCGCGCCGCCGGCTCGGTGACAATGCCGTGCTGCAGGGCGAGCGCGAGTTGGCGCAGCATGCGGTCAGCGCCGCCGCGCCACGCGCTGCTCGCGCTGGAGCTCGCGCAGCATGTTCTGCGTGCCCTCGAGGTGGCGGCTGAAGATCTGGCGCGCGACATCGAGCAGCTCCCCCACCGCGGGGTCGCGCACCGTGTAGCGCATCGTCATGCCGTCTTTTCGAGCCTCGACGACGTTCTTGGCTCGCAAGCGGGCCAGATGCTGCGAGACGATCGCCTGGTCGAGCTGCAGAGCTTGCTGCAGCTCCTGCACACTGCGGCCGCCGTGGCGGAGGATTTCCAGAATTCGAACGCGAACGGGATGGCCGAGGGCCTTGAAGAACTCTGCTTTGAGCGTTTGGAGCTCGTAGCGGCGCGGAGCTTCAGACACGAATTATTTAATATAGCAATATTGCTATATAGTCAATCCTCATGTCCGCGGCCGTGCCTTCAGCGCAGCCTCATACACTTCCAGCGTGCGCGCCATCGTCGCGTCCATCGAATGCTCAGTGAGCACGATAGCCTGGCCGCGGCGCGCGAGCGCGCGGGCGCGCGCAGGGTCTTGCAGCAGATCCACGATGGCGTTGGCGAGCGCCGGCGCATCGGCGGGCGGTACGAGGCGGCCTGTCTCGCCGTCACGGATCAGCTCCGGGGTACCGCCCACCGTGGTACCGACGACCGGCGTGCCGACCGCCAGTGCCTGCGGAATCACCTGGGACATGGCTTCGGACTTGATCGACGGCAGCACGAGAACGTCGAGAGCCGCCATGATTTCGGGCACGTCGCGGCGGAAGCCCGTCATGATGACGTGCGACTCGAGGTCCATCTCCTTCACACGGCGCCGCACGTCGTCGAAGCCGATGCCGTCGCCGACGATCAGAAACGTCGTGTCGGGACGCGTGCGCAGGACGACGCGCGCAGCTTCGAGGAAGTAGGCGTGGCCCTTGCTGCCCCGGATGTTGGCAACGAGCCCAACGGCGGGGCCACGCAGACCCAGTTCCGCGCGGACGCCCGCCCCTGAGACGGTGGGATGAAAGCGTGCCGTGTCGAGGCCCGGACCGATCGCGACGACGCGATCGGCGGGCATCCCGGCGCCGCGTACGATTGTCGCGACGGCCTCGCCGCTGGTGATGATCCGATCGGCGAGCCGATAGACGAGCGCGCG
>Ga0066388_100002698_pt1 | contig 11036 bp, 10 predicted proteins | sample PanSoiMetaGPlot6_FD_64539 | JGI IMG/M metagenome (GOLD analysis project Ga0066388, IMG submission 64539) | Tropical forest soil microbial communities from Panama analyzed to predict greenhouse gas emissions - Panama Soil - Plot 6 (Hybrid Assembly) | ecosystem: Environmental > Terrestrial >... | reverse complement strand
GCTCGGCAACATTGAATAACGAGGGTGTTATAACTACGATCGGTCAGATCCGAATAACCAGCAATGGTGGTAGCGCTGTCATTACTGGTGGTGGCAGCCTGGATGCGGGGGATGGACTCAGCGTGATTAGTCACTCTGGTCCAGTCGATGTCAGCCAGGGGAGCATCTCCGGAGTAGTGACGGGCAGCGCCGACACCTACTTCAAGGTCGCCACCACGTCTTCAGGAATCAGCGCAGGCAACATTTCAACCAACGGAGGTTCCATTTCGCTGCTGGCCGGCACAGGCGTTCTCAGCCTGGCCGACGGTAAGACCCTGAATGCCACCGAAGGCAATGTCATTCTGCAAAACCTGGATAGCACCTACGGCTCCATCGCAATCGGCAGCAATGCGCAAATACTCACTTCTGTCAAGAACACGAATCTGCTAGGCGACATCTATCTAGTGGTAGGGGCGATACCAGATAGTCCTGTCACTGGGACCACTCCAAGTAACGTCAATGTACATCTCGAGAATGGCGGTATGGTCTACTTCGGCGCCAATCCAATTACCGTATTGGGCTCGAACAACAATTTCTGGGCCATTGGCAGCAAAATTGTTATTAGCAATGGCGGCTCGTCTTCTTCGTCAATTCTCTTTAAGGGCGGCAATTATCTGTATGCCGATCCTCTGCCCAGCTTGCAGCAAGCGCCAGCTGGAGCAACGGCTAACATCTTCACCGGTAAGATCTACTTACCCGATGGCTCGCTGTGGGTTCCACCGTCAGTCGAGCCTCCAGCCGCCGGCGCAACACAGAATCGTCTCACAGAGCAAAGCATGAGCAGGTTGCCAGTGCCGACCGGTGCGATCGGCATCTTGAACGGCACCACCATTTCCGGTAACACGCTTGCCCCTGCCGGCAACACATTCACGCAAGTGAAAATGCCGAACACTGCTGTTGGTCCGTTCAATCTGATCCCGGTACCAAGCAGCTCTTCATCCGACTCAGATTACAGCGATCCGAACGCTTCTGCTGATACGGACAATGATGATTCGGATCTCGTGCTAGTGAGCCTTGTGCAACCGACGGCGCTTACGAGCGTGTTCAAAAACGGTATTCACACCATCAGTTATGCCACTGCGACGATCAAGCACAATGGGCAGGCAGATCTGAAGGTCGACAAAACGGGAGCGCTACTATTGAACAGCGGTAGCGAAATCCTGATTATTGCCTCAAGAGACACCTTGGTCGAGGCCGGTCTGGCACAGGTGTCAATTAGAAATGGCACGATCGCGGCCCTAAGTAAGGATGGCGGTAGCGTCGTGGTCCGTAGCCTTTACGAAACCAGAGGCAACTCGGTGACTGTCTACGTCAACAGCAAGCATTCCCTCCGGCTTGCGGCCGGTCATGAGGTGGTGCTCGACAACAATCACAAAACAATGCAGGCGACACTCCAAGATCAGCTCGTCGGCCGGCGGAAACTCACACACCACGACCTGTCCTGCGGCGTAAAGGTTACCTCTTGCGAGTTCTCCCTGCCGGCGCTCTTGCAAACCTCCCGCATCTTGCGGAAGATGGCAGAGAGTAATGATCAGGGCGACCGAGCTATCACGGGCAAGTTAACCAAGATGGCAGCCTGCCTGCATATCTTGGGAGCCAGCCGCGGTGCCTATACTAGTGGCGGACGCCTGTTGGGACTTTAGGCGCCGCCGCCTTAGGTCGCTTACTAGGCTGAGGGGTTAATGGTAAAACACCCGCGCGGCGGTCTTTCTATTGTGGTTGTGCCTGCACCAGATATCCGCAAACCGGATCGTTTCTCAGCATGTATTGCTGGCGCTGAACTTTTACTCCCAGAAGCGCTTCTATGAGCCTCGGCTCCAACACGCAGACCTGTCGGTACTTGTTGGCGAGATCGTGCACGGCACAGTGATGCTGATAGATGATGTAATTCCCGTCAGGCAAGGTTTCCCAGTCAGTCATGAAGCCGTTTTCCGAGTAGTACTTCACGACTTCCTCGACCCGGGCTCTCAGATCCATGTTGTCGAATCGCGGCTTGAGCTTTGCGATCAAGCGCTCGTGCCTGAGATTAAGCAAGTCCATGACGCCCTTGTGCCCGCTCATCTCATACACAGTGTCCAGCAGCTCGGTGGCGAAGTTGTCGTAACCGGAAGGAAATAGCCCTTCGGCCTTTTCCGTCAGCTTGTAGCGGTAGGTGGGACGGCCCCGCGCCTGCTTAACAATTCGGGCATGGACCAGCCCTTCCTGCTGCAAGCTGCCCAGATGTCGCCTCACCGCCATTGCCGTGATCGAAAGCGCCTGGCATAGTTCTGCCACAGTCATCTCCCCCTGACGCTTCAAGTGCAGCAAAAGGGCGTCGTGTGTGCGCTCTGGCGATTCGCTCAGACTTCGGGTGACCATAATTGCTTCCTCTTAGTCCCAAACCCTCCACCCACGGGGCTTCCTGGGACGGGGAGCCGGATAAGCAAAAGGATCCTTAACGCAAATAGCTTACTTTAGATAATTTTGATACTATTATATCTGTAAAACCCACCAGGCTACAGATTTCGCATTTCTAACCTGGTGAAAAGAGGCAGATTTAGCCCCGGATGCGGGAACTCACAGAGTCCCGAGCAGGTCGGAGAGTCTGCACGAAACAACAACCAAGGGCAAATCGAACAAGATGACACAAAAGGAACCATTACTGTCGGTCAAGGACCTGTACGTCCGGGTTGAGGATAAAGAGATCCTCAAAGGGGTTAGCCTCAATATATACCCGGGCGAGGTCCACGCGCTCATGGGGCGCAATGGCTCCGGCAAGTCGACTTTGTCCTACACGCTCATGGGTCACCCCCGATACTCGGTGACGCGCGGCGAGATCCTCTACAAGGGGCAGGACGTCACGGCCATGTCTCCGGACGAGCGGGCCCGTCTGGGAATCTATCTCGCATTCCAATACCCGGTCGCCATTCCCGGCGTGTCGGTCTCCAACTTCTTGCGGGCATCCCTCAAGGCCATTCGCGGAAAAGATGTACCGGTCAAGGAGTTCCGCAAAGTGCTCAAGTTGGAGATGCAAAAACTGGGCATTGGCGACGACTTCCTTTCCCGTTACGTCAACGATGGATTCTCCGGCGGCGAGAAGAAGCGGCTGGAAATTCTGCAGATGGCGTTGTTCAAGCCGCAACTGGCGGTCCTCGACGAGACCGACTCCGGGCTCGATATCGACGCGCTGAAAACGGTCGCCGAGGGCATCAATTCTATGACCGGCCCGGACCTGGCAGTCCTGCTGATCACGCACTATCAGCGCATCCTGAACTACATCAAGCCACAATTCGTGCACGTCATGCACGAGGGGCAAATCGTCCTCTCCGGAGGAAGCGAGTTGGCCCACCAGCTCGAAGCGCACGGCTACGACTGGGTGACCAGAGAACTGGCCACTGCTCAGACATAACCGCGGCGAGGAGGCCACTATGGCAGCAGAACTCACAAGAAATGACATTCGCGACGTCGGAACCGACTACAAGTACGGCTTCCACGATGACGAAAGCGCTTATAACTTCAAGTCGGGTAAGGGGCTCACAAAAGAGATAGTCATTCAGCTATCGAAGATGAAGAACGAGCCTGAGTGGATGCTCAAGTTCCGCCTGCGCGCGCTCGACTTGTTCCTCAAGAAGCCGATGCCTACGTGGGGCAACACCGAATTGCTCAACGCCATCGACTTCGAAAACATTCACTATTACGTCAGAGCGGCGGAGAAGCAAGGCAGAAACTGGGAAGAGGTTCCGGAAGGCATCAAGAAAACCTTTGACCGGCTGGGCATTCCCGAAGCCGAGCGAAAGTTTCTCGCTGGCGTAACGGCGCAGTACGAATCGGAAGTGGTCTACCATTCGATTCGAGAAGACCTGGAAAAACAAGGCGTTGTCTTCCTCGACATGGACTCCGGTTTACGCGAGCATGAGGAAATCGTGCGCGAGCACTTCGGCACGATCATTCCTCCCGCCGACAACAAATTCGCGGCTCTCAACTCAGCGGTTTGGTCCGGGGGCAGTTTCGTGTGGGTTCCATCGGGCGTCAAGGTTGAAATTCCGCTTCAGGCCTATTTCCGAATCAACACCGAGAATATGGGGCAGTTCGAACGTACCCTGATCATTGCCGAGCCCGGCAGCTTCGTGCACTACATCGAAGGTTGCACGGCGCCCGTATATTCGTCCGACTCGTTGCACTCCGCCGTTGTGGAATTGATCGCCAAACCGGGCGCGCACATCCGCTACACGACGATTCAGAACTGGTCCAAGAACGTATATAACCTGGTGACCAAGCGCGCAGTCGCTCACGAAGATGCCAAGGTCGAGTGGGTGGACGGCAACCTCGGGTCCAAGCTGACAATGAAGTATCCGTCAATCTATCTGGTCGGACCGAGGGCGCACGGCGAAGTGCTTTCGGTTGCGTTGGCCGGTGAAGATCAGCACCAGGACGCCGGCGCCAAGATGATTCACGCAGCCCCTGACACTTCTTCGATCATCGTCTCCAAATCCATCTCCAAAGACGGCGGCCGCACATCCTATCGCGGGCTGGTCAAAGTTTATCCAAATGCGACCAACGTCAAGTCATCGGTTAGGTGCGATGCGTTGCTACTCGATGAAAAGTCACGTTCGGATACTTATCCGACCATGGAGATCGAAGAGAAGGACGTCACTATCGAGCATGAAGCCACCGTCTCGAAAGTAGGCGAGGAGCAGCTCTTCTACCTGATGAGCCGTGGTCTCACCGCATCTGAGGCGACGACCATGATCGTCAACGGATTCTTCGAGCCGTTCACCAAGGAGCTGCCGCTCGAGTATGCGGTAGAGCTGAACCGCCTGATCCAGCTCGAGATGGAAGGATCGGTGGGCTAGGGAGTTGGCAAATCGGGACGACGCACGACGTCCCCCACGGCGGCGGCAGGTCAAGGGCGCTTGTCCCACAATGCCAGGAAACACAAGGGAAATTGACAGTGGTCATGACAGAGACAAAGCCGGCAAACACGATTGCTAGAGAACGGGTGGATGAGCTGACCCTGCGCCGCGGCGAACCGGATTGGCTGAGAGAAGCCCGTCTTGCCGCCTGGGAGCTGTACTTGCAGACCCCGATGCCCACGACGCGCGATGAGGCATGGCGGCGCACCGAGATTGCCGCGCTCGATCTTTCGAACCTCAAAACCCTGGATTTTGGCGCATTCGGACCGGCCCCGCCAGAGTTGCCGCAGTGGTTCCACTCGCTGACCAGCCATATCGAAAAGCCTTCGGGAGTCTTGTTAGAGTTGGCCATGTCTGGCGGTTACCGACAAATTGTCGAGGCACTCGAGAAGAGGGGGGTAATCTTCACGGACATCGCAACGGCAATCGAGCGATATCCCGAAGCTGTAAAGCCATTCCTGACTCGCGAATCTGCCTCGGCCGGCGGCGGCAAGTTCACGCTGATGACCAAGGCGCTTTTCAATTGCGGCGTGTTCCTGTATGTGCCATCCGGAATGGAAATTGCCATGCCGTTCATCAGTGGCATCGGCCTCGGCGACACGGTCGGCACCGCTGGCGGTGCAATCTTCCCCCGCCTGGTCGTAGTGGCAGGCGCAGGCTCGAGGGTCAACCTTATCCACGTAGCGGGCTCGCCTCATTCGCAGGGCGAAGACAACCAGTCGATGCACGCGGACAGCGCGTTAGTGTCCGGCTTGGTCGAGATATTCGTGGGCGCCAACGCCAATGTTTCGTACCTGGAAGTTCAGCAATTCGGCTCCAATGTCTTTTCTGTAGGCCGCACGCACGCGCAGGTCGGCAGAGACGCTCAATTCACCTCTCTGGCTGTCGCCACCGGTGGGCGTCAGACCAAGTCTGACATTGCCACTCTTCTCAACGACCCGGGGGCCGCTAACGATGTCCTCGGAATCGTGCTCGGCACTGGTCGCGAGAACTACAGTTTCGACACCATCGAAGAGCACAACGATCACGATACACGCTCGAACATCAATTTCAAGGTTGCATTGAAGGACGCCGCGAGTTCCGTCTACCAGGGAACAATCAAGGTCGCCAAACCAGCACAAAGAACCAACGCTTATCAGCAGAATAAGAACCTCTTGCTTGGCGCCGACGCACGCGCCGATTCGATCCCCAGACTCGAGATTCTGGCTGACGATGTGAAGTGCTCGCACGGAGCGACGGTCGGTCCGGTGGACAAGGAACAGCTTTTCTATTTAATGAGCCGCGGTCTTACGCGCATGCAGGCCGAAGAGCTTGTCGTGCTGGGATTTTTCAGCCAGATCCTTGAGCAATTCGGACAACCTCTTGCCAGTGAGTGGCTGACCGAGATCATCTCGCGCAAAGTATACGGGAATTAGGAGGAGCGTCTAAATGACCGGTGAGTTTGTAAAAGTAGCCCAGGTATCCGAGATTCCCCCCGATGGCTCCAAACTCGTCGAAGCCGGCGGGCAGAAGATTGCCCTGTTCAACGTCGGCGGCCAGTTCTACGCTATCGGTGATACGTGCACCCATAAAGGCGGTCCGCTGAACGAAGGATTCGTTGAAGGAACCGAAGTTCAATGCCCGTGGCATGGAGCGAAGTTCGACCTGAAGACTGGAAAAAACCTAACGCCGCCCGCACCAGGGCCGGTGCCCTCGTACGCAGTCGAGGTGCGAGACGGCGAAGTCTTCGTTCAGCTATCTTCAGAGTAGCAGCGGATCGTGGAGGTCCAAATCAGTGACCGTCAGTGAGTTTGTAAAAGTAGCGAAAGTATCCGACGTACCCGTCGGGCAAGTGAAAGTGTATGAGGCCGCCGGCAAGCATGTGTGCATCTGCAACGTCGACGGCCAGTACTTCGCGATCGCCGACCTCTGCACACACGACAGCGGTCCGCTTGGAGAAGGCGAGCTGGTAGACAATCAAATTGAATGTCCAAGGCACGGTGCACGTTTTGATGTAGAAACCGGCAAACCGTTGTGCCTACCCGCTGTGGTGCCCGTGCCCACTTACCCGGTGCAGGTTCGCGGTGACGACCTGTGGGTCGGAATACCCACCTAACCTAAACGCAGTGCAGGCGCTTGCGCCGTGGTTCTAAAGGTTCTAGTTCAACAGAGTAAAAGGTAGCGAATTGAGTCCCCAATCATCGAGCGTAAGCTCTCCCAAAGCAATGTACGACACTAATCGTATCCGACAAGATTTTCCAATTCTACGCCGTGCGGTAAACGGCAAACCTCTGGTCTATCTGGACAATGCAGCAACTTCGCAAAAGCCGGAGAGCGTAATCTCGGCTCTCAAAGATTATTACGAGCAATACAACGCCAACATCCACCGCGGCATCCACACTCTAAGCGAAGAAGCCACGGATGCATATGAAACTGTGCGCGAGAAAGTAGCAAACTTTATCGGCGCACAGGACTCTGGCTCAATCGTCTTCACCCGCAATGCGACGGAAGCGATAAACCTCGTAGCGCAAAGCTGGGGCCGCACCAATATTTCCGCCGGGGACGAAATCGTCATATCGGCGATGGAACACCACTCGAACATCGTGCCGTGGCAACTGCTCGCCACCGAACGTGGTGCAACACTCAAGTACATTGAGCTTACGCCGGAAGGGCTGCTCGACATGGACTCCGCTCGTCAGGCGATGACACCGCGCACCAAGCTGGTGTCAATCACGCAGATGTCCAATGCTCTCGGCACAATTACGCCGATTGAAGAGATCGTGAAGATCGCACATGCCAACGGCGCTCTTGTGCTCGTGGACGGCGCCCAGGGCATCCCGCACCTTCCCACGAACGTGCAGAATCTTGGCTGTGATTTCCTCGCGTTCTCGTTCCACAAAATGCTCGGACCAACTGGCGTCGGCATTCTCTGGGCACGACCGGAGATCCTCGAGCAGATGCCGCCATTTCTAGCCGGCGGTGACATGATCAGTGCCGTATGGCGCGATCGTACACGCTGGAATGAAGTACCGTGGAAATTCGAGGCCGGCACTCCGAACATAGGTGATGTCATTGCTAGTGGCAAGGCAATCGATTATCTCGAAGGCATCGGCATGGCTAACGTGCGGGCTCACGAGATCGAGCTTACCGACTATGCTCTGAAAGGATTAAGCCACCTGGCGGATGACGTGATAATTTACGGCCCGCTCGATGCACGATTACGCGGCGGCGTCGTGTCGTTCAATTTCAAGGATGTGCATCCGCACGACGTTGGACAAATTCTGAACGAGGCAGGCATCGCTATCCGCGCCGGCCATCACTGCTGCCAGCCGCTGATGCGAGATCTGGATGTCGCTGGAACCGCACGGGCAAGCTTTTACGTCTATAACACCAAGGAAGAAATAGATCTCTTTCTGGATGCATTGAAGGAAGCAGATAAGGTGATGGGTCATGTCGCTTGCAGATGAGCTGTACCGAGAAACAATTCTCGATCACTACCACCACCCGCGAAATCAGGGTGTGATAGCCGACCCGGCGGTGAAAATCGAAGGCGTCAATCCATTGTGCGGTGACGAAGTCACCCTCTACGTTCTCTTTGATGATGGAAAGATTTCCGACGTCAAACTGCAAGCCAAAGGCTGTTCCATAAATATGGCATCGGGCTCGATGATGACCGAAGCCGTGAAGGGCCAAGAGATCGGCGAAGCCACTGAAGTTATTGATCTGATCAAGGGAATGCTGACCGGCAAGGGCAACGATGACGTCGAACTCCCCGAGGAGCTCGAAGACCTCGAAAGCCTGAAGGGGGTCAAGAAATATCCCGTCCGAATCAAGTGCGCCCTCCTACCTTGGAACGCGCTTCTGGAAGCAATAGATACGGTGAAGTGACCGATGGAAGTGTTGGCATGTATGGTTGTTTGTAGGGGCGGGGATCCGCAACGCATACTCGCCTACGCTGCAAAGCCCGTTGCCGGTAATATACGAAGGTCGTCGGGGCGGGGTTTAACCCCGCCCGCAATGGAGGACAGCAATGTCAGCGCTACAAGAAGACGTAGTCAGAGAACACCTGAAAACAATTCTGGATCCGGAACTCGGGATCAGTATCATTGATCTGGGCCTTGTCTACGGCGTCGACATAACCGACGAAGGCCAGGTCACCGTGCGCATGACGCTGACCAGTCCAGCCTGCCCCCTCGGCGGAGTCATCCAGGCCCAGGTTCACCAGGTTCTCGGCAAAGTCCCTTGGGTAAAAGATCCCAAAGTCCAACTCGTCTGGTCCCCCCGCTGGGACCCCCGCACCATGTGCAGCGAAGACGCCAAAATGGAACTGGGGATCATGTGATCGGTGATAGGGCCTCTCTGTTGCCTGGCAACCGAGAATGAGGGGTTTTGCCTCTACAAGTTGGGCGCCGCCTCGGCGGCGAAGTGAGAGGCCTGCTTACGTGCGGCTTCCGCACCCGAGATGTCACCAAGCGCAAAGAGTGCGTTGCTCAGACCAACCCATGCCTGGTCGTATTCTGGAGATAGTTGAGTGGCTTTTTCATACGCCGCTTTTGCGTCCTGAGCGTCAACATGGCTCATGAGGTAGTCCCCGAGTTTGCACCAGCTAGATGCGTTGCCGGGGTCAATTTCAATAGCACGATCAAAGGCATCGCGCGCTTCCTCCCACTCGCTACGCTCCGCCAACGCCTGACCCAGCCTGGTCCAAATATCAGCGTCTTCGGGAACCAGGCTTATAGCTTGGCGTAATGCGTGCACTGTTCCGTCGTCGATGAGATCGATTATTTTGATATTCATGAATACTCTGTCTAGACCATCATCATCACCACGACTGCTCAGAACCGTGCTTAGACCCTCCCAAGCGTGCCTGCATCTGGAATCGATCCGAATGGCCTCCTCGTAAGCCTCTGCTGCACCTTGCGGATTGTCCACATATGTACTCAGGTTGTCACCCAGTCTGCACCAGTACTTCGGATCACCAGGGTTGACGTTGACCTCATGACGAAAGGCTTCTTCGGCCTCGGCTGCTCTACCGCTTTCGCATAGAGCCAGTCCAAGCTCATTCCACTCGTACAGGTGCTCCGGAGCCAGCTCGGTAACCTTGCGGAATGCGTCTACTGCCTGCTGGGGCTCATCGAGGCGTCGATACAGATCCCCTAATTCAGACCAAGTACGAGGGTTTCTCGGGTTTATTTCTATGCTCTTTCGGTATGCAACCAAGGCTTCTTGATGGTCCTCAAAAACTTCCAGTACCGAACCTAAACTGCACCATGCGTGATCGAACCGGTCATCTATTTCGATTGCGCGCTCAAACGCACTTTTTGCTTCTTCCCATCGTTGCAGTGACATTAGCGTGTCGCCATACAGATACCAGGCGTAAGCATCGTTGGGCTCGATAGAAACCACCTGCCCCAAGATCTGACAAGCCTCCTCTAGCCGGTCGGGGTTGTCCATCAAATCGATCGCACTTTGCTTCAAATCTTCGCAATTCATATTCTGACCTCCGTCGGTCGTTGGCTATGAATGAGCATGGTCAATAGTCTATGGGCATGCCAGCGATTTCATCAGGTCGATGCTCGTCTGTTATGTACCCACCAGGGACGACCTCACCCACTGTCACACTCGCCGGTTGCCCACCCTATCAGTAAAGCCGCGGGGAGCAGCATCGGCACAGGCGCACCCCTCACTCCCGCAGTAGCAAGTAATAGATCTAATTGATCATTCTCGTTGTATTCTGATCTATTCTTGGTAAATACCGCATGGGCAGCCGCAACTCGCAGATTAAAAAATCTAGCGAACCCCGCCTAATTCTCGGAGCGCTGTGGTACTATCATCAGTGTCGCCCGTGTGGGCGGCGTTCGGAGATATGATCATGATGTTCATATGCACCCAAGCAACAATGCATTCCGTCTGGCTGAACCAGCCGAGCTATAAACTCGGCCGCGAGGACAGAAGGAAATATTGCCCAGGTGTAGATTGACATAACGTCTTATCAACGGATTCGTCGAGCCTGGGTCATAAAAAAAGCCCAGGCGTTTTGTTCTTTAAGGCATCCCATTCACTCAACAAAGAGATCTCTCACTAGTGACCAACTCTGATCAGCCCTCTCAACCGGAGCACCGCTCC
>Ga0066388_100002696_pt1 | contig 11037 bp, 10 predicted proteins | sample PanSoiMetaGPlot6_FD_64539 | JGI IMG/M metagenome (GOLD analysis project Ga0066388, IMG submission 64539) | Tropical forest soil microbial communities from Panama analyzed to predict greenhouse gas emissions - Panama Soil - Plot 6 (Hybrid Assembly) | ecosystem: Environmental > Terrestrial >... | reverse complement strand
GCGCTCGACCTTGTATCGAGTACGCACCCGATGACATCCGATAACCCGAGTCCCGAAATGTCGCCGGTAGTCGGCGGCCCCTCGCAAACCGTATCCGGCGCAGGTCAGAACGGGACGACTCCTTCCGAAGCTGCGCATCCGACGGTTGCGCGCTCCCTGTGGAGCGAACCTCTCCTGCATTTCGTCGTGCTCGGTGCGCTTGTCTTCGCTGCCGACCTCATTCTGCACCCGCCCGCGAACGACGAACGTGTGATCACGGTGACGAAGGCGCTACGGCAGTCCTTCATCGACAATTTCGATGAGGACAAGGAGCGCGCTCCCTCAGATGCCGACCTGCAGAAGATGATCGAGAGTTGGGTCGCGAGCGAGATCCTGTATCGCGAAGGCAAAGCGCTCAAAGTCGATTTAGGTGATGACACGATCCGCGACCGCATCGCCTATAAGCTGCAATTGCTGATTTTCGATCAAGCCCAGGTGCAGCCACCCAGCGAGGAGCAGCTTCGCGCTTGGTTCGAGAGCAACCACGAGCGGTTCGACGAGCCGGAGCGCGTCGGTTTCTATCTGACACCGCCGACCGACGAGGCAACCGCCCGGCGTCAGCTTGAAGACATCCAGTCTCAGCGCGAGACGGAGGAACTCCAGCAGCAAACCCGCGCGGTTCTCGGGCGCCCCGTCGCCAGCTTGGTGCCATCCTTCGGCGAAGGCTTTCGCGATGGCCTGCTGGCGCTGCCGTACGGCGAGTGGGCGGTCCTGCAGTCTAAGGATGGCTGGCATGTCGTTCGACTCGATTCGCGGCGTCCGGGCAAGCGTGCGAGATTGCAGGATAAGTATGACGAGGCGCTGCGAATCTGGCGCACCGACGAGACGCGCAAACGAGCCTGGGAGGCGGTGAACCGCCTGAAAGCCTCCTATAACGTGCGGTATGAGTAGTGATGATCCCGCGTCTCGCCTTGGCAGCGCTGCTGCTCCTTGTGTCCATGCTCGTTCCGCGCGCTCCCCAGGCGCACGAAGCCGCACTCGGTGTCCTTGAGTTTCGCGAGATACGCGCAGGTGTGTTCATCGGCCGCTGGACCATAGAGCCGACGATCTTGGGCAAGAACGTCGATGTGCGCGTGCCGCCCCACTGCTTTCTTCGGCTGCCGGAATTGAATTGCGGCGAGAAGGGCCTGGTCGGACCGATCACGATCGCCAATCTCGGCGCGAACATGTCGGCCGTGCTGGTCAAGATCGTTCCGATTGAGGGTGAGCCACGAAGCTATACGCTCACGACCGCGAACCCGGTCGCTTCGGTCCTCGGCGCCGGGGCGCCGACCCTGCAAACCTGGATCGAGCTTGCCAGGACCTATGTGAATTATGGAATCGACCATATCTTGCTCGGGGCGGATCATCTGCTGTTCGTGCTGGGGCTGATCTGGATTGTGCACGGCGGTTGGCGGCTCGCGAAGACGATCACAGCGTTTACGATCGGGCACAGTGCCTCGCTCGCCGCCGCGGCATTTGGATTGATCGGCATACCCGAACGGCCTCTCAACGCTTGCATCGCGCTCAGCATCGTCTTTGTCGGCGTCGAGATCGTCAAGCAACAACGCGGCGAGGTTGGCCTGACCGCTCGCTATCCCTGGGCCGTCGCCTCTTTGTTCGGCCTCGTCCATGGCATCGGCTTCGCAGGTGCGCTGGCCGGCCTTGGCATCGAGCGACGATTGTTGCCTGCTGCTCTTCTGTTCTTCAACATCGGCGTCGAAATCGGACAACTCGCCTTCATCGCGTTGGTCCTTTCGCTCGGCTGGGCGCACCGCCGCGCGCAAGCGACCCTGCCGCAATGGAGCGCATCGATGCCAGCCTATCTCATCGGGGGTGTCGCGACTTTCTGGTTCCTAACCCGCTTGCGGATCCTGATCATGGCGTGAGTAGCGTGAGTAAGATGCGTAAAGACATTGTGATTGCTGGCGTGCGGCGGAGCCCAACCCTTGCCGGCATGCTGCTTTTCTATCTGGCGTTCGGGCAATCGGCCTTTGCGCATTCTGGCAGCGCCACCGCGATCGGCCTCGAGTCCGGCTTCATGCACCCGATTACGGGGCTCGACCACCTGGTCGCCATGGTGGCGGTTGGCCTGTGGGGCGCCCAGCTTGGCAATCCCGCGATTTGGACACTGCCGATCACCTTCCCGCTGGTGATGGCACTCGGCGGTCTCCTCGGTGTGGCGGGCGTCGATGTGCCGCTGACCGAGCAGATCGTCGCGCTCTCGGGCATCTCGCTCGGCGTCCTGATCGCGCTGCGCGTGCGGCCGCCACTCTGGGTCGCTGCGCTCATCGTCGGCATCTTCGCAATCTTTCACGGCTATGCCCATGGCCGTGAACTGCCGCAGGCGGCAGACCCGCTGTCCTATGGGGTCGGGTTCGTGGTGGCGACCGGCCTCCTGCATCTTTGCGGGATCGTGCTCGGCCTCTTCATCCGCTGGCCGCTAGGCGAGCGTGCCATTCGCGCGTGCGGCGCCGGGATCGGTTGCATTGGCGCATATTTTTTCCTGGCCGCACTGGGAGCGATCCCATGAGAGCGCCCGGCAGCTACATGGTTTCGGCTCTTGTTTTGCTTGGCACGCCGTCCGTCGCACATGCACATCTCGTCAACACCAGGCTTGGTGGCTTTTACGACGGCATGCTCCACCCGCTTACGGGATTCGAGGACGCCTTGCCATGGCTCGCCCTTGCAATCCTGGCGGCATTCCAGGGCCCGCAGCGCGCGCGCTGGCTGCTGGTCACCTTTCCGCTCGGTCTTCTTACCGGCGGCGGGTTGTGGGAGTTGGTGCCAGGCCTCTCTTTCGTGCCCGCGCTCAGCGTGGCCCTGATCGCTATCGTGGGCCTGGCGGTGGCCACCGCCATTCTCCTTCCGCTACCGATCACGCTGGCGCTGGGCGCCATCGTGGGACTGGTGCACGGATATCTGAACGCGCAGGCGATGACGGAGACGACTGATCACCTGCTGTTCATCTTGGGTGTGACGGCGGTCGGGTATGTGACCATCACGTTGACGATCGCATGTGCGATCGTATTCCTGCAAGGCAAAGGGAACTGGCAGGCCATCGCGCTGCGCGCCAGCGGCAGCTGGATCGCAGCTATCGGCATTATGGCCCTCGGGCTGCAGTTACTCGCCCCGGCAATATAGTCATCGTTTCGGTTCAGCTGCGAGATTGCCGAAATGGTGGGAGGAGGAGCACATCGAGAGAATCATACGACACTACGTCGGTCGGTGATCCAGAAGCTGAAGGAGCAAAGAATGAACAGAATTTGCAGGACCGACTGCAAAACCGTTCAAATTTCAACTAAGTCTTGGAGCGGGCGAAGGGAATCGAACCCTCGTATGCAGCTTGGGAAGCTGCCGTTCTACCATTGAACTACGCCCGCAAACCGGGACGCTACATATAGCGAATCTTGCGTGCCGCAAAAAGTGGGATGTGATCGCCTTTTCGCAAGGGCCGTCAGGCCTGATCACTGTGGCATGCTGGGCTCGGCAGCGTGCTCCACGGCAAGCTCACGCCGCAGCAGGCGCGAGCGAACCACGAAGCCAAAGCCCGCTTCCGCGCCGGCGCGCGCAATCATGCGCTCATAGCCCGTCACACGGAACGGGGCGCCATACTCCGATGCAAAGACATGGGCCGAAGCATGGGTCAGTGGTGCGGATTCATCGCGCAGCCGGCGCAAGGCCAACGCCTCCTGGTCCGAGATCGGACGGGCGCTGGCGATGCCACCACCTTTGCTTCGGCGAATACGCAACCGCCCGATGGTCAGATCGACGTCGCTCCAGCGCAGCGCAACGAGCTCGGTGGCCCGCAGTCCATGCTGGTAGGCCACCAGGATCGCGGTGGCGTCCCGATGTCCCCAGCGATGCTGCCGAGCCGCTTCCATCAGCAACTCGACCTCCCGCTCGCTGAGGTAGCCGCGCTCGGCCAAGACGTTGCTGAGATTAGACGCCTGGCTGTGGCCGTGTGGGTCCTGCATGGATCATACCAGCCCAGTCAATGATGGTGCTATGCGGCCAACTTCCGCCGAGATGTTGCCGAATAATGCTGAGGACCGATCCACGATGGACACGATGGAACGGAAGATGACACCGGTGCTGGACATTGTGGTTGGGGCGAGAGGTGGTTGGGGCGCGAGTCTCGGCCTCTCCGAAGGATACCCCCGGCCGGACTCGCGCCCCCATACTCCCCCGTTACCAGGCAAGAGACGGCTTTGCGCCTTGCTTATGCTGGAGCTTTCCGTCTCCGCCACGTCTGCTGTCCCCACTCCGGTCAAGAGTCCCCGTCGTGGGGGATGGCGCGTTGGAGGGCGCCTGCCAATGAACGGCAGGTCAAGAGCCAATCCGGCACGCCCCGCCAAAAAAGATTTTTGTCGTGCAGGTACCGGAAGCGTATTTCTCAAGCCGTGAAGGGAACGAAGTGCAACCCTTTGGTGGAACCGACAGATTGGGGCAAGCGCGGGCCGAGCTGCGGCTGCGCGTCTTGCGTTCCATGCCCCCGCGCCACCAACGGTACCTTTTTGAGGAGATACGCAAAGTGTGCCGCGATTTTCTCCGTAACCGGGGGGTGCCGTCATCTGAGCTGACGGCAGAGGAGCTGCTCAGTGAAATCTGGCAAAAGCTCCTTGGTACGGTGTCAATTGGCACGGGCGAGACAATCGACCTGTGCACCGGCGATCTGACGCAGGTGAGCATCGATCCGGACGTGCCGGAGCGCGACGGGCGCGTGGTCTGGCTGGTCGAGGAGATCGGCGGCGCGATGGCGATTGCGCATCGGCGCGAGGACATCCTGCGCGCGCGGTTTGGCAGAGCCTCCGCGGGCAACGGCCGCCCGCTGGTGCAGCCGCAAGGCGACAACGTGTTTACCGACATTGCCGCTGATGCAGATGCCGCGGGCACGCTGGAGGCGGCGGACGGACGGCGCGTCTGGCGCGGGCTGCTGGCGATGGTCGCGCTCGAGTTTGCGCCGGACGACGACCTGTCCATGCTGCTGCGGCTTTTGTCGGAGGCGCCCGGATTGCTGCAGGATTCGCCGGGCGCTCAGTGGCCGATCACCGACATTGTCAATCAGCTGGACAAGCGCTTCGCGCCGCCGGCATGGACGAGCGACCGTGTCGACAACGCGAAGCGGCGACTATTGAACTGGATCAGACGGCTCAAGCGCAAGAACGGACTCGATGATGTGGACCTCGAGGCGCTGTTTGCGCGCGTGGCACGCGAACAGGAGCGCAGCAACCCAACGGCGCCAAAGCGGCGTCATCTCAATCCACAGAATTGGTGATGATTGGATCATTCGATGGCCAGAACAGGTATTTTAAAGGCTCTTGGCGTCGATGCGGACGAGCGCGCCGCAACCGATGCGCATGAGCCGATCGAGCAATTGCCACTTCCCACATTGGACGAGCGCGCCAGCATTTATCTCCGGGCGGTTCATGGTGACCGTGATTTCACGAGCGCAGAGCATGCCGATGCGCGCGAGCTGGTCCTGGAGGCGATGGCCGCCGACATTGTAGCAAGAGACGTCACGACCAGAGGTGCGCTGACAAGAGACATCGCGGCAAGATCAGACGGCCCCTCTCCGAATGCGGTTCTGCCAGACCTCGAGCCGATCACGGTGCCTGGCTTGGCTGAAGATTTGGCCGGAGACTCGGCTGGTGACTTGGCCGGAGATTTGGCCAGAGATCAGGACATCGATCAGAGCGATGACGAGCCGCAGGACGTGACCTCGGACGTGTCAACACAGGTGCCGGCTTTTTCGCAACATCAGCGGCGCTCTTTGTGGTCGGAGGGGCCGCTCCTCTACGGCGTCGCCGCGGTCTGCTCGGCTGCGATTTTCGCAGCGGCGCTGGGATACTGGGCCGGCACGCTCTCGCAAACGGCGCGCTTGGCCCCGGACAATTCCCGCCTGGCCGTCCAGGTCTCACCCGATCCGTCGGGGCTGACCCCGACCGGCTCCGATCCCCGCGTCGTGGCCGAAGCGCAGCGCGAACTCGCCTCCGCGCTCAACGTCGCACGGCTGGGTCCTGACGAAGTCGCAATCCTGCTCGAGCGCGGACAGGATCTGATGGCGCGAGGACGATTCCGCCTGGCTCGAATGGTGCTCGAGCAAGCCGCGGAGGCGAATAGCGCGTCCGCAGCGTTTGCGCTCGGCCAGACCTATGACCCACTCATCGAGCGATCGGCCGCGCGCCCGGACGCGCCTCCTGACTTCGTGATGGCGCGGACCTGGTACGAGAAAGCCAGGGATTTCGGCTCGCCGGAAGCTGCACAGCGGCTGACCCAGTTGCGTGCAGCCACCACGATGCCGGCGCCCCGGACGACTCCAAAATAGACCGCCACGAAAGGTCTACTGCGCAGCCGGCGCTTTGGGCTTCGCCGCCGCCTTTGCGGGTGCTTTTGCCGCCGCTTTCGCTGGCGTCTTGGCTGGTCTTGATATCTGCGCGAGCAGCTGCTGAATGCTGCGGCCCACTGGGCCCAGCGAGCTCGATGTGGTCGACGGCTTGTCGTTCACGGTGTCCGTTTCAGCAGAGATCTGCGGACCTGAATCTTTGAGGACGATGCTGTAGGCGAAGCTGGCGACACCGCGGGACGGCGTCGTTGCCGTGGCCTCATGGAGTTTCCAGTTCATCGTGCCTTTGACCCGGCACGTGCCGCCCGCGGCGCACGTCGCCGACAGCGAACCGGGCCGTACCGCATAGCTGCGCTGAGTCCAGCGGTTGGCAAAACGACGCTTGCTGAGCAAGACCGTCTGCCGCGGCACTGATTTGCCGTGATAGAGAACCTTTTCGGTGTAGAGCTTATCCAGGACAGGCAAGAGCGCGTCATTCTGCCCAGACCACCGCTCAAACAACGACTGCACGAAATCGATCGCACGCTGCTCCGGGCTTCCCTGCGGATGCTCGGGGGTCACTGCATTGCTCGCATCGGGGCTCACGCTGAGTGGCGGCAATTTTGTAACCGTGATGCCGTATTCAGCCGCCTCTTCCAGGCTCATCCACTGCACGGAGGTCGGGGCTGCATGGGTAATGTATAGAATGGCCTCTTCCGAAAGGCCGATCTGATTGAGATAAGCCCCCAAGATTGCATTGCCGGGACCGCTCTCCGAAGGTCCGGCTGACTTCAAGATGTAGGCCGTATGAAATCCGACACTTGAATATTCCCCGACGAACCGCCGGACGCCGCCGAGCCAAGCCAGCGCACACGCCGAAGCGCACTGCGCGCCATCCGGCACAACGGTGTTGAACCTCTTGGCGCGGATCTGTGCTCCAATCCGGATGCCTGCGAGCAGCTTGCCGCCTTTGCTCCGGAATTCGACGGTCGTGCGGCCAATCGGCAGCAGCTCGGCTTTTGCTCGAAAGCTGTCGATGTCGCTGAGCTCAAGCTCCCCGTCGATGGCGATCAGCGTTGATCCGCCTTCGAGCGGCTTGATGACAATGTCGGCGGCTTTCGCGACCGGCAACGCCAGAAGCCAAAAGACAATGACACATACACTACGCACGGGTCAGCGAGTCCCTGCTTCAACACGAATACAGTCCGGCTTCCTGGGAAGCCGCAGGCAGCCCCGTCTCTTCCCCCTGCAAGTTAGAACGGTACTTCTGGTCGACAGTTGGGCAATCCCCAACATCAATGCTGTGGATAAGTTTCCGGCTTATGTTGAAGCAAACGGTTCAATGGTACAGGAGCGGCGCCGAACGAATGATTTCATTCAGCTTTTGCCGCTGCGCGCGCGATCGCGTCCGCGATCAGGCGGCGCGCCTCGGCGGCCCCGCCCCAGCCGATCACCTTCACCCACTTGCCGGGCTCAAGATCCTTGTAGTGCTCGAAGAAGTGCTGGATCTGCCGGATCGTGATCTCCGGCATTTGTGAATATTCAGTGACATGGGCGTAGCGCTTGGTGAGCCTGGGCACCGGCACCGCGATGATCTTCTCGTCGCCGCCAGCATCGTCCTCCATCTTGAGCACACCCACCGGCCGCACGTTGATGATCGCGCCAGGCACGATCGGCCGCGTGTTGGCGATGAGCACATCGATCGGATCACCGTCGTCCGACAGCGTGTGCGGCACGAAGCCATAGTTGCCCGGATAGCGCATGGCGGTGTGCAGGAAACGGTCGACCACGAGCGTACCGGCGGCCTTGTCCATCTCGTATTTGATCGGCTCGCCGCCGATCGGGACCTCGACGATGACGTTGACGTCCTCGGGCGGGTTGTGGCCGATCGCGATGGCATCAAGGCGCATGTATTTACTCCAGGTAGGCGGCCGCGCGGAGGATCACCGCAACGAATGGCCATCGTAGCCCGGCTGGCGCCTGTTCGGAACAGTCCGCATCAACAGCTCCCTAGACCATGATCCAATCAAGTAGGAGTTGAATCGGGATCATGGTCTAGCTTTTTGTTTGAGCATGATCTTTTCCGAAAACCGGGTGCCACTTTTCGGGATCATGCTCTTGACCGCGACAGCGCCCGTGCGCTCGCCTAAAATCCGTCCTGCGAATCCTCATCCGACGATCGCCACCAAACTAAAGGGGAACACCGTGATCGCCTGGCTCCGCACCATTGTGGAAAATCCGAACACCGAGCGCACGATCATGGCGCTCATCATCATCAACGCGACTGTGCTCGGGCTCGAGACCTCGCAGGAGGTGATGGCCACATCTGGACACATCCTCGAATTCATCGACCATGTGCTGCTCGCGATCTTCGTCGCCGAACTGGCGGCCCGCATCATCGTGCATCGGCTCGACTTCTTCCGTGACCCTTGGAGCGTGTTCGACTTCCTGGTGATCGGCATCGCGCTCGTCCCCGCGACCGAGAACTTCACGGTGCTGCGCGCGCTGCGCATCCTGCGCGTGCTGCGCCTGATCACCGCGATCCCCACTCTTAAACGTGTGGTGTCGGGGTTGCTCGCCTCGCTCCCCGGCATGGGCTCGATCCTGTTCCTGATCGGGCTCATCTATTACATGTTCAGTGTGATGGGCACCAAGCTGTTCGGCGCCACCAACCCGGATCTGTTCGGCACGCTCGGCAAATCGCTCTACACGCTGTTCACGGTGATGACGCTCGAAGGCTGGACCAACGACGTCGCCAAGCCGGTGATGGAGCATCATCCCTACGGCTGGATCTATCTGTTCGCTTTCATCATCGTGGCGACGTTCATGGTGCTCAACCTGTTCATCGGCGTGGTCGTCAACGCCATGCAGGCAGAAACCGAGAAGGTGGAGGAGGCCGAGCGCGTGATCGTGCACGAGGAAGCCGCGCCGATCCTCGCTGAAGTGAAAGGCCTGCGCCAGGAACTCGCCGCACTGCGCGCCGAGATGGCGGGGTACAAGAAGTGAGTAGTGAGCAGTGAAATAGTGAGTAGTCACGAATAGCGAATAGGGGGTGGTTGAGGAGTCAGGGTGACCCTACTCACTACTCACCACATTCACGACTCACTACGACCTGAAATGCTTCGACAGCTTCAGGCTCTGCGCCTGATAGTTGGAGCCGATGCCGGCGCCATAGAGCGTCTTCGGCCGCGCCAGCATCTTCTCGTAGACCAGGCGGCCGACGATCTGGCCGTGCTCCAGAATGAACGGCACCTCGCGCGAGCGCACCTCCAGCACCGCGCGTGAGCCGCGCCCGCCGGCACCCGCATAGCCAAAGCCCGGATCGAAGAAGCCCGCATAGTGCACACGAAACTCACCGACGAGCGGATCGAACGGCACCATCTCGGCGGCGTAGTCCGGCGGCACCTGCACGGCCTCCTTGGAGGCGAGAATGTAGAACTCATCGGGATCGAGGATCAGGCTCTGATCGGCGCGCGCCTTGATCGGCTCCCAGAAGTCGGCGACGTCATAGCCGGCACGGCGCTCGACGTCGACCACGGCAGTGTGGCGCTTGGCGCGGTAGCCGATGAGCCGATCAGGCCCGAGCCCGGAGAGGTCGACGCCGACTGAGACACCGTCGCTCACGTCGGCGTCGTCGTCATCGACGAGCCGCTCGCACGCATGCAGCGCGCGCACCGCCTCAGCATCAAGCAGCGCATTGCCATGGCGGAAGCGGATCTGCGAGAGCCGCGAGCCCTTGCGCACCAGCACGGGAAAAGTCTTCGGGCTGATCTCGGCATAGAGCGGGCCATGGTAGCCAGGCTCGATGCGATCAAAGCCGCGGGTCTCGTCCGCGATCACGCGCGTGAACACATCGAGACGCCCGGTCGAGCTTTTCGGATTGGCGGAGGCCGCAATGTCGTCCGGCAGTGCCAGGCTCTCGATCAGCGGCACGATGTAGACGCAGCCGGTCTCGAGCACGGCGCCATTGGCGAGCGCAATTTCGTGCAGCTTGAGACCCGCGATGCGCTCTGTGACGGTGGTACGTCCTGGCAGAAAGCTCGCCCGCACGCGATAAGCGATTTCACCCAGCCGCAGGTCGAGGCTCGCGGGCTGGATCTGGTCAGCATCGAGCGCATAGGCCGGCTTGATGGCGCCGCGCTCGACCAGCGACGCGATCATGTGGTCCGGCAGAATGCCACGTTGGCCATCTGCAAAATTGAGCGGCACGGTCGCGCCCTCCCCGTCTGCGCTTCGTCTACCCGATCGCCCGCTTGACGGGAAGGTTGAAGCCGCGTAAGAGCCCCTTATCCCGTGGTCATTTGAGCCGGCCGGCTTGCAGCCACGTTAAACAAATTGCTAAAAGGCCGGGGACGCGTGGACCCGGCGGAATGATTTCCGGCCGGGTTTTCTGTTGGGCAAAGGAGGCCCTCATGTCCGCGTCCGAGTCAGTATCCAAGTCCGCATCCAAACGTTACCGCCCCGAGACCCGTCTGGTCCACTCCGGCACGCTGCGCTCGCAGTTTGGCGAGACCTCGGAGGCGCTGTTTCTCACCCAGGGCTATGTCTACGACAGCTCGCTCACCGCCGAGCGGCGGTTCAAGAACGAGGACCCGGGCTACCAGTATTCGCGCTTCTCCAATCCGACCGTCAGCATGTTCGAGCAGCGCATGGCCGCGCTCGAAGGCGCGGAGGCCGCGCGCGCGACCGCGACC
>Ga0066388_100002695_pt1 | contig 11038 bp, 12 predicted proteins | sample PanSoiMetaGPlot6_FD_64539 | JGI IMG/M metagenome (GOLD analysis project Ga0066388, IMG submission 64539) | Tropical forest soil microbial communities from Panama analyzed to predict greenhouse gas emissions - Panama Soil - Plot 6 (Hybrid Assembly) | ecosystem: Environmental > Terrestrial >... | reverse complement strand
TCTGAGGCTCGCGGGACCCGAAGGGGAGAGTGGGTTTTCAAATCGGCCTTCCAGAACGGCTTCCCAATTTTCCATGTATCCGTAGTTGAAACGCGCTGCCGGTGCGATGAGCGTCTTGCCCGATGCATCCTTGAGGAGACCAGCTGGCTGCAGCTCGATTTCAAAATGATCCTTGTCGGCAACGGCAGCATCGGTGCCGTCGAACGGCCGATAGGCCGATGCAGGCGCAAGGCCCATCAGCAGGCAGAGACAGACAAGGCAATGACAGGCGCCAATGCGAATGGATATGAGATGGATCATGGCGCTCTCCTGTCCGTCACGGCACTGGCTGGAACACCCAGATGGCGGCCGGTTCTCCGGCGGACGCGCGCACCGCCAGCATCAACCGATCCATGTCCGGGACAAACAGCGAGGTGCGTGCGCCGGCAACCGTGGCGATGCGTGCGACGCGGCGATAGGAGCGCTCTGCCGAGTCAAGGACGTCGATGGAGCCTTCGCCGCAACTGATATAGACGCGGCGTCGCTTCGCATCGACAAACAGATCGTCTGCATCACCACAGATGTCCGGGCTTGCGATCAAGCTGCCGTCATCCATCGCGAATGCGCCGAGCTTGGCGGGATTGCGGAAAGCGACGAGGACGTGTCGCGCGGCCTGGTCAATCGCCATCGGGAAATTGCCGCCGGCGACGCGCATCGGCCAAGTGGCGGTCTGCTTTCCAGACTGGCGATCGACCACCGCGATGGCCTGCGCTTTGGGAAGATTGACCAGGATCCGGTTGCTGCCGGGATCGAGCTGAAAGCCTTCCGGGTGGACGCTCAACGGAATGTCAGCGACCTTCCTGGCGCTCGTTGGGTCGATCACCGCCAAGCCGCCACTGCCGTATCCAACGACAATTCGATTGCCAGGAATATCAAGCCGGATGTTGTCTGCGTCGTCTCCGAGATCGATCTGTCCTGCGGCTGTATAGTCTGGCCCGCGAAACAGTCGGACCGATCCGTCCCCACCGTTCGCGACATAGAGAGTGTCCGTCGACGGCAAGTATGCAACGCCCTGCGGTTCCTTCAGCCCGTCAAGAGTACGAACGACGTTGCGGCCGTTGAGATCGACGATGCCGACCGTATTGTTGCCAAGCTCGGCTACGAACAGGCGCTGCCGCGCGAGATCGACGGCCATGTGATCGATCCGTCCGCTCACATTGCCGATCGGGATCTTGGCCTCAAGCTTGAGCGCCAGCGTCTCGCTTTGCGTGACAGCCTGATCTTGTGCGGCCAACAGCGCCAGTGTCCCGGTGAGCACCAGCAATGCCAAGTGCTTGCGCGCCAAGTGCTTGTGCGCCAAGTGCTTGTGCGCCAAGTGCTTGTGCATCAAGTGCTTGTTCATCTTGGGTCACCCGACAGTTGCAACACGTGAGGCGTGCTGTCGGGCCGCGAGTGGCGGTCCGACAGCACGAGCGAGCAACACGTCAGTTCTTCACGCTTGCGGTCTTGTCGAGCGCGGCGCGCAATCCCTTGGCAAGCTTCAGGGCATCGTCATTGGCCCAGAAGTGCAGGAAGATCAGGCGCGGGTTCTCGTCCACCATGTGGCTATGGATCGCCGTGACCTCGATGCCGTTTGCTCGCAACGTCTTGACGACGGGATCGACCTCGGTGGCGGCGAGCACGTAGTCGCCGGTGATGGCGGCCTTGCCGCCGCCGGTCGGCTGGAAGTTGATCGCAGTCGCAACTCCCATCGGGCCGGCTGGCATCAGCTGCATGCCGTTTTCAGTGATCGGGTCGCGCCGCGGCACGCCGAAAGCATAGACGCCACCGTTGTTCGTTCCCTTGGCACCGATGATCGTGTCGATCTGCGCGGTGTCGAGATCGATCGCGGGCGGCGTGCCGGGCGCCGGAGCGGCAAGCGGCGTCTTGCTTTCGGCAAGCGCCGTTTTAATGGCGGTTGCGAGCTTCACCGGATCGCCATGCCCGCCGATATGCATGTAGTACGTCGCCGGATTGCCCCGTAGCACGTGGTTATGGACGGCGGTGATCTCGATCCCACCCTCGAGCAGCTTGCTCATGACCGGGGCAATCTCGGTGTCGAGCAGCACGAGATCGCCCATCACCATCGCGCCGCCGTGCGCCGGCTTGAACGCTGCCCAGCCGCCAAGCGCGAGCGTGGGCCTTATCGTGACGCCATCGACCGTGACCTGCAGGTCGCTGCGCGGGAAGCCGTAGCGATGAACGTCGCCTGCGACGGCTCCGCCGCGGCCGATCGCAGCATCGACCTTCTGCCAATCGATCTCTTGAGCGTAAGCCGCCGTGGTGCTTGCCACCGCAGCGCAGATTGTCAGCACTCTGAAAGCACGCATGCTACTCCTCCTTAGGTTGACCCAAGCCCCACAAACCAATTCCGTTCCCCATGTTTCGGTTCAGTCTTCTGAACTCGATCGTCATCAGCGCCACTCCGTCCGAGGAAGGGCGCGAACCTCGATCCGGTCGAATCGCGTCACGTTGTCCTCCTGGGTCCAGAGCGCGACATGGCCGTCCTTCATGCGGGTGCGCTCAAATGCGGTGAACAGCACCTTCTGGTCGAGCGACACCGTGAAGTGATCGTCATTGAGAGTGACACCCAATGTATGCCAGCGATCGGGCATGACATCGGCCTCGGCGCTGTCCACGCGCGCAGGCTTGCCGTCCGAGAACAAGGTGAGATCGACGCGCTGCTCGAAGGCATTGGCGCTGATGGCGTAGTAGCTGTTCGGATTGCGCAGGCTCACAGCAAAGCCCGCGGTCAGCGTGGGCCCTGAAACGATCTTCAGGCGGACCTTGACCTCGATGTTCTCCGCCGCGATCGGCCGGTAGATCGCGAGCGCAAATCGATCCTCATGCTGGTCGGTGCTGACGTGCTCGATCGCAAGGCCATCGGTCGCGGTGGGATCGCGCACCAGCGTCCATTGTCCCAAGTCGCCTTCACCGGTCCGCTGAAAGTCGAAATCAGCCGGCGGCAGTCCAACGGCGCTCTTCGCAAGGTCTATTCTCGTGGCAGCGTCTTCCGCCGCAACGCTTGCATCGCTGCATGCGAGGGCCGCCAGCACCAGAGCAACAAGTCTGGCCAGCTCGCGGCTCATGACAGCACTCCCGCAAAGAAGAGCAGCAACCCAGCGCCGCTGCAGCCAACGAGCGTTGGAATCATTCCGATCTTGAAGCGGAAGATCGCGATGACAGCCGCGATCGACAGCGCGAGCGCCCACGGGTTGACGCTGCTCCATCGCGGCGCGTCGAATGCGAACGGGAAGATCCGTACCGGATCGACCGCGCCAAACACCGCGTGGATTGCGAACCAGACCGCGAGGTTCAGGACGACGCCCACGACCGCCGCGGTGATCGCGGACAAAGCGCCGTTGAGAGCCTTGTTGCCGCGCAACGTCTCGATGAACGGTGCCCCGAGGAAGATCCACAGGAAGGAGGGAATGAACGTCACCCAGGTGGCGAGCAAGCCGCCGAGCGTGCCGGCGAGCATGGGCGGCAGCGAGCCCGCATCGCGGAAGGCCGCCATGAAGCCGACGAACTGCAGCACCATGATCAGCGGGCCGGGGGTCGTCTCTGCCATGCCCAGACCGTCGAGCATTTCGCCTGGCTTGAGCCAGGCATATTTCTCGACGGCCTCCTGCGCCACATAGGCGAGGACCGCATAGGCGCCGCCAAAGGTGACCACGGCCATCTTGCTGAAGAAGGTCGCGATCTCGCTAAAGACGTTTGTGCTTCCGAGCGCGAGAAGGAGCGCAATCACGGGCGTGAGCCACAGCACCAGCCAGATGCCGGATGCGCGCAGCGCCCGCGCAACGGTCGGTTTGGCATGGGCGGGCAGCTCCTCGCCGAGAAGGCTATCGACAACGGCGCCGTCCTGCTTGCTGCTGCCGTGACCGCCGCCGAGCTGAAACGCCGTCAGTCCGTTGCGTGTGCCGACATAACCGATCGCGGCCGCACCGAAGATGATGATCGGGAATGGCACGTTCATGAAGAAGATGCCGATGAACGCCGCTGCGGCGATCGCCAGCATCACGTTGTTCTTGAGCGCGCGCTTGCCGATGCGGAACACCGCTTCGAGCACGATCGCCAGCACCGCCGCCTTCAGCCCGAAGAACAACGCGACCACCAGCGGCACGTTGCCATAGGCGGCGTAGATGTAGCTGAGGCCCATGATCGCGATGATGCCGGGAACGATGAACAGGCCGCCGGCCATGATCCCGCCGAGCGTGCGATGCATCAGCCAGCCGATATAAGTCGCGAGCTGCTGGGCCTCGGGGCCCGGCAGCAGCATGCAGTAGTTGAGCGCGTGCAGAAAGCGCGATTCGGAAATCCAGCGTTTCTCCTCGACCAGGATGCGATGCATCACCGCGATCTGGCCGGCGGGACCTCCGAAGCTGAGCAGCGCAACGCGAAGCCAGACATGGAACGCCTCGCGCAACGAGACGCCGTGCTTGGGCTCGCTTCGATCAGCCTGATCGATCAAAAGCTCAGCCACTCCATATCTCCTTACATGCCCCGCATTCGCCGGCGGTACTCATGCTTTTCGGTTGCGACACCAGGTGTAGAGCGCGTCATAGATGACCATCCCATGCCGCAGCATCTCGTGGTCGTCGGGGAAGTTGGCGGACAGCCCGTATGAGATCGCGAGCAGGCCCTCGCATTGCGGCGCAAGGTCCGGGCGCGACGTGTCCGCACCTCGGACGATGGTGGCGAGGCGATCGAGCGCGGGATCCTTGATGTCGAGAATGCGCATGATCGCGTCGAAGGAGCAGCGATCGCCGACGTGACCGAAGTCGACGCCCTTGATGTCGTAGGGAATGGCGCCCTTTTCCTTGGCCACGGTCAACACATCGTTTGGCGGCACATAGATGAATTCGCCCAGCGGATTGACAAAGCGGCTGATCAACCAGGGGCAGGCGATGCGGTCGATCTTGGGATGCTCGCGGGTCACCCACTTGTCCAACGACGTGTCGACATGGCGGCGTGTCGGCAGACCGCGATCCCGCCAGCCGGCAAAGCCGTCCGTCAGATAGCGCGCGTCGGCACCAACGCGTCGCAGCGCGTCGACGACCATCCAGCTCGTTTGGGTACCGGACAAGTCGCAGACGACGACGGGCCGCTTTGCAGGCAGCGTCTTGCACAGGTGCTCGATGTCGTCGTGTGGGCGATGGATCGAGCCAAGGATGAGACGGTCGACCGCGCCCGCGTCTGCAGAGCGGATATCGAGAACGATCGGCGCTGCAGCCGTGCCGATGAGGCCGGCAAGATCGTCCGGAGATATTGATGGCAGGGTTCCGCTCATGGGTCATCTCCTGCGCCTGTCCCGGAGCTTGAGCTCGCACTCGGTTTGACCAGCTCGACCAGCACAGCCTCGTCTATTGGCGTTTCTTCCCGAACGCCTCGTAGAGGCTGTTGAACACGTCCGTGCCGCGTGCGATCCGCTCCAGGTCGTCCGTCGTCGTCAACGCGATGCCGTCGATCAAGGTGCGGACGCCGACGGATTCATCGCGGCCGAACTTGTTGTCCTTGAGATCGATGTCATGAATGATCTCGGCGATGGCGCGCAGCGCCGGATCCTTGCTGGCGACGCGATCGAGCAACACCTCGAACGTGCACTTGTCGCCCTCGTGGGTGAACTCGGCCTGGAACATGTCGAAACGCAACTCGCCTTCGGTGGGGCGATAACCTTTGCCGGCAACGAACTTGAAGCGCGCTTCCGGGTCGATGAAGCGCCGGATCAACCATGCGCTGCCAATGCGGTCGACGTGGACACCTTGGCGGGTGACCCAGGTTCTGTTGCGCAGCGCTGCCGGCGCGCTCGCCTTCGGATCGGCTTTCGCATTCCTCATCGCGGACACATCCTCGGTCAGCCGAGCCTCCAATTCCGTGAGCGCACGCTCGGCGCCTTGGCGGCCAATCGCGCCAAAGAAGTCGACCTCGACCACCTCGGCGAGGCGCTTGCGCAGGCGCGCGGCCTGCGCCCGATGGTCATTGACCGCTTCCGATTTCATGTTGGGACGCAGCGACTTGCTCAGGGCGCGCGCATCCTCGGCGATCTCCTGGTAGTCGGCATCGCGGGCCTGATCGAAGAGCTTGCGGACTTCCTCATCCGAAAGACCGTCGATGAGGCGAGTCTCACAGAGGAACGCCTCACCTCCGCCTTCGACGATCTCGCGCAGCAGCCACTCGAAATCCTCCTGAGTCCCTTCGCTCATGGGCAGCGCATGCACGGCATTCTTGACCGCGATCGCGCCGATGCCCTGCAGCCGGCGCCAGATCTTGACCCTGAGATAGGCGGGCTTCGCCGGCAGCTGGTGAATGAGCAGCAGCCAGCTCTGGGCCAGCGTTCTTTGGGCTCCGACGTTCATAGGAGTATCATGTATCAGGCGTGACAATGACAAGAAACATATGTATCACCTGATTTTGAAGCGAGCAATGCGGGATCCCTGCCTCGCCAGTGGAACTTTGCGATGCGGCAGGGCTTCAAATCCGCGTGGCCGGAGAGCCGAAGCAGTAGGAGGTAACGATGGATGCGCGAACGAGCCCTTGGCAGACGATCCTGCTGTCTCGCGGCATGCACGTATGGGGCACGATTGTGGCCACCACCATCGGCATTTTTGCAAGCATGCCCGCAACCGTCGCGCAAGACAAAGTGAAAGCCGGGCTGGAAGTGTGGAAGAAGAGCGGTTGCTCCGACTGCCATGGTGCCTTCGCGAATGGAGAGAAGGAGCGCGATGAATCGCCCACCGGAGCCAATCTGCGGACCGCCAGGCTCGACGCGGCGGAGCTCAAAGTCGTGATCAGTTGCGGCAAGCCGGGCGGCGCCGGAATGCCCGCGTTCGATGAGGGAGCCTACAAGGTCCGCGCGTGCTACGGACGACCCCTGGGCGCCGCGCCGGACAATCTGTATCCATCCGGTGTCACGCTGACCCCGGCGGACATCGACGCCGTGATTGCCTATCTGCAGGCGCGCATCATTGGCCGCGGTCGCATCACCAAGCAGGAATGCCTTGCCTATTACGAGGATCGGCCGGACGAGTGCGACGACATCAAATGATCTGACGTCGATGACGTCCCGATTGACTTTGTTGCGGAGGCGCTCGGGAAGAGGAGCGACGTCGATGATGCAGGTGATTTGGCGACTTGGCCTCGTCGCATTCACGACACTGGCAAGTCTTACGGGCCTGGCACAAGCGCGGTGGCCGAAACCAGTTCAACTCCGGAGCGGTTCGAGGTCTCTGCCGTCAAGGCTGCGCGGCCGTTCCTCGTGGACACGCTCACCGCCATCCAACAGGGCAATCTCGCTCGCGCCAAAGCGGCGTTCGAGGCTTACGACTCGGCCTGGAATGGCATTGAGGTCTACATCAATGTCCGTAGCAGAGCCTTGTACCAGGTTCTGGAGCTCGAGCTGCAGGCCAAGATCAGCAAGGCCCTCGACGCGCCTCGTCCGGACCTGGCCACGCTGCTTTCAGATGTGCAGATGATGCTTGCGAAGTACGACGAAGCGATCGACATCGTCACCAAGGCACCGCCGCTCAACCCAATCTACGATGAGCTCGCCCGTCTCCGGATCGTTCGAGCTCATCTACGCGAGGTCAATCCCGCATTGAAGGCCGGGAACATTACCAAGGCTCGGAAATCCTTCGAGGCGTTCAACGATCAGTGGTTCGATATCGAGGACTTCGTCAGGGCGCAGTCCCTTGACGCCTACGTCACTATCGAGCGCACCATGCTGGCGGTCGAAGATGCGCTGCTGATGACCGAGAAGCCGGACGTCGAGCAGGTGATGGCATTGGTGACTGCCATCATGACCCCATACAACGCCATCGTGGGTGAGGTGCAACGGCAGGCCCGGGCCACGCGGCCGTAGCGCCTCCCGGGTTTTGAAACATATGTATCATCGACAAAAATTGTAGGAAACACACGTATCACACACTTGTGAAGTGCCAAATTCTCGAGATTGCTTGACGTTTCACCTCTGATGCCTCACATGGTGCCGCGTCGGGCTCGATTGCAGTCGCCCGGCTGTCCAAGGCATCCCGCCCAAGCACTGCACTCAAGCCCGCTTGCCGGGCCGAGGCTGTTGGTGGGATGTCCATATTCTTAACCATCATCGTCGGCCGGCGGCGCAAGCCAAGAATGTTCCGGGCATTCGACAGCCGCCCGGTCAGCTGCCAAGCAGTCAAGCGTTGTCTCACTCCCGATGGAGATGAGAAATGTCTTGCGCAAACACTGCCGACCACTCCCTGGTCATCGTCCCGGCCACGCGCATTCCGTTGCGTTGGCCGGCCGTCATCGAAGTCGTCGTGGCCATTCACGATGCCTTCCTGGAAGCGTTGGAGATGCGGCGCGCTGCCCACAGCAGGCGTCGTCTGAACGACGAATAATGGATTTGCGTTAGCTCTACGTGCGGGGAAAATGCAGGCTCCCCGTCAGACGGACCGACCGTCCAAGCTCTGCGCAACGCTCGCTTGCCGAGGAGATTGCGCATGGACGCGAGAATCCCTTCAGTGTCATCTGACGAACTGTACGCCCGTCTCGGTACGGCAGCAGCACCCGTGCTGCTGGACGTTCGCCGTGACGAGGCCTTCAGCAAAGACGCCGGCCTCATCATTGGCGCCTTCCATCGGTCGCCCGAGGAGGTCGAGCCTTGGTCGAGCTACTTGGCTCCTGATCATCCGGTCGTTGCCTATTGCGTGCATGGGCACGAGGTGAGCCAGGGCGTCGCGGCGAGGCTGCACTGGGCGGGCATCAAAGCCTCGTATCTCGATGGCGGCATCGCGGGGTGGCGGGCAGCCGGGCTGCCGACGCGCAAGAACCTTGGCGCGGTCGAGAACAAGTGGGTGACGCGCGAGCATCCCAAGATCGACCGCATTGCGTGCCCGTGGCTGATCAGCCGCTTCATCAATCCGCAGGCCGAGTTCCTCTATGTGCCCCCGACCGATGTGATCAAGGTTGCCAAGGCGCAGCGCGCGACGGCCTATGACATCAAGGACGCCGAATTTGGCCATGTGGGCGATCGTTGCTCCTTCGACGCGATCATCCGAATCTTTGAGATCAAGGATCCGGCGCTCGACCGTCTGGCGACGATCGTTCGGGGCGCCGACACATCACGGCCCGATCTCACGCCGCAATGCGAGGGCCTGCTGGCGATCTCGCAGGGTCTTTCGGCCAATCACCGCGACGACCACGAGATGCTCAAGCACGGCATGGTCATCTACGACGCGCTCTACACCTGGTGCCGCCTGCAAGGCGAAAGGAGCTGATGGCATGTCGCTCAAGGCAATTGACACAATCGCGATACCGAACTCCACCGGCAGCTCCTTCGATCATGGCGCCTTCGACCCGAAGAGCCGTCGCATCTTCGTGGCGCATACGGGGCGCGATGGCGTGGAGGTGATCGACCACGATTCGCGGCGGCACATCGCAACGTTGCCGGGTTTCAAGGAAGCTGCCGGCGTTGTTGCCGACGACGGGATCGTGCTCGTCACAAACCGCGGGGCGGCAAGCCTGGCTTTCGTCGATGCGATCAGCCTTGAAACGCGTGCCGTATTCAAGACCGGTCCCAAACCGAATGGCGTCGCGATTGCGTCACCGCCGCGCCTCGCGATTGCCGCCAGCATCGGCGATGGGAGCCAAGGGCCCAAGCTTCACGCGATGGCCCTCGACGGACGCCACGACTACGCGATCGACCTTCCCGGGGCTCCGAGATGGTGCGTCACGGATGCTGCGTTCACCCGCGTGTTTCTGGCGATCCGCGAGCCCTCGATGGTGCTGGTCGCCAGGCTGCCCGACCTCGAGGAGGTGAAGCACTGGACGCTTTCCCCCGGCGGTGCGCACGGGCTCGATATCGATCACCAGCGCGGTCGCCTTTATGTCGCCTGTGATGACGCGACGCTGGTGGAGGTGAGTGCTGATTCGGGTGAGACCAGCAACGCGTGGCCGCTTGCCGGAGCTCCCGACGTCACGTTCTTCAATCCGACGACTGGCATCATCCATGTTGCCATCGGCAAGCCAGGGCTGGTCCAGTCCATCGACCCTCGCACCGGCACAAGCGTTCAGACCATGACTGGCGCGGGCGCCCATACGACGGCGCTCGTCGGTCCAGATCGGCTCTACGTATTCTCGCCGTCGCATGGCGGCGCGCTCGCCTTTGTCGAGGCTTAGACCGATCGGCGGCGCGCGCGAAATACCCTATGACTCACGCACCGCCCTGGCTGGGCATTGGCCGCACCACGGGCCGCAGGTTCCCGCCGCTGCGGCCTGACTTGGTGACCAAGAAGCGCTTCCCGTTTCGGCACGTTGCTATTTGCGGGCGCAGGGTCTCCCAACCGGGCGGAGGCGCCGGAGCATCTGCAATGCTTTCGACCTGCGAGCAGTCGTAGCCGGCTTCGCGGATGATCTGTGCAAGCTCTCTTTCCCGATAGGGTGACGCTGACTCGTTCTGGGCACTCGCGATTGCCGGCAGGCATGAGAGAGCCGCGGCGAGGAGGGTCGCCCATGGCCTGACAAGATAAGCCCTTGGTGGCATACTATTTCCTGATGCTGACATGATGTGTTTTCGCTATGCTTACAGGTACGGACAGCACCTTCCTCATTGTTGACGAGGGTGTTGCGGAGCGCAAGTCATGACCCTTCCCACGCTTTGCATCGAGCGTCCTGTCATGACGACCTTGCTGACATGCGCGATCGTTCTCGTCGGCATCGTGGGCTATGCGTTCCTCCCGGTTGCGGCGCTGCCGAAGGTCGATTTCCCGACTATCAATGTCACCACAACGTTGCCTGGAGCCAGTCCGGCCACCATGGCGGCGTCGATTGCAACGCCGCTTGAACGGGAGTTTTCGGCCATCGCCGGCATCGATTCCATCACATCCGTGAGCGGCCTCGGCACTGGGCGAATTACGGTACAGTTCAATCTCGACCGCAATATCGACGCGGCGGCCCAGGACATCCAAGCGGCAATTGCGAATGCGTCGCGCAAGATGCCTGCCGAGATGACGACCCCGCCCACGTATCGGAAGGTCAATCC
>Ga0066388_100002694_pt1 | contig 11038 bp, 11 predicted proteins | sample PanSoiMetaGPlot6_FD_64539 | JGI IMG/M metagenome (GOLD analysis project Ga0066388, IMG submission 64539) | Tropical forest soil microbial communities from Panama analyzed to predict greenhouse gas emissions - Panama Soil - Plot 6 (Hybrid Assembly) | ecosystem: Environmental > Terrestrial >... | reverse complement strand
CTCGATACCAGTCACACGGCGAGCAATCTGCAAACAGAGATCAGCGAGGACTCGGCGACGCTTTATTGCTATGTGATGTCGCAACATTTCATGCCGCGGGAGGGTTCGCGGCCCGGAACCGAGAACGCGCTCCTGATGAATCGCTACGATTGCGAACTCACGCGCGACGGGCAGAAATGGCGTTTCAAGCGGATGGTGATCGACAACGCGTGGGCGCAGGGAAACGCAGAGATTCTCAACGCGCTAGCAATGCATCGGGTGCTGAGCGCGAAACAGAGACCGCCGAAATAGAATCGGCCAGGTTTGCCTTGACAGTCTAGGGAAAGATTGAACATTCCTTTACCAAGACTGTCTAGGCTTCAAATGAATTGGCTCAGTCGTTACGCTGATCTTGTTTACGACGTCGTGCGCATCGTCATCGGGCTGATGTTTGCCTGTCACGGCGGGACGAAAGTCCTCGGTTTTCCAGCAAGCCAATACGGTCCGGCCGCGAATATGCTTGGGTTCGTTAGTGGCTGGATCGAATTACTCTGCGGTTTATTGGTCGCGCTCGGCTTGTTTACGAGAATTGGAGCATTCTTCGCGAGCGGCGAAATGGCTGTCGCATATTTTATGTTCTCCGCTAATCGCGGGCCCTTCCCGATCGCTAACGGTGGCGAGGCAGCAGTGTTTTACTGTTTCGTATTCTTCTACATTGTTTTTCGCGGCGCTGGACCGTGGAGCATTGATTTTTTATTGAAGGCAAAATCATCGGCCGCGCCGGCTTGAAAAAAATATGGCAAAGGAAAAACCAGACCTCGTTTACGGAACGCTCGACATGTTGATTCTCAAAGCGCTCCAGCATGATCCGCGACACGGACTAGCAATCGCCGATCGGATTCATCAAATGTCGAAAGATATTCTACATGTCGAGCAAGGTTCGCTTTATCCCGCGCTTTATCGATTAGAGGCGCAAGGCTGGATCAAAGCCGAATGGGGCGTGTCTGATAATAATCGGAAAGCACGTTATTACCGGCTGACCGCCGCGGGACGGAAACAACTCGCCGCGGAACAAGACCACTGGCTCCGCATCACCAAAGGGATCGATTTCGTTTTGTCAGAAGCATAAATCCTATGCCACACATCCGCGCCTGGTTCTCTCGGTTGTTTGGATTGTTTCGAAAAAATCAATGCGAGGCTGAGATGGCGGAAGAAATTCAGCAACATGTCGATCTTTTGACCGAGCGGAATATCGCCGGCGGAATGTCAGCGACCGACGCGCGCAATGCGGCGCTCCGCGAATTTGGCGGCATTGAGCAGATTAAAGAAACCGCGCGCGACCAACGCGTCTGGCGCTGGGCGGATGAATTTGTTCAGGACGTGCGGTTCGGCGCACGAATGCTCTTGCGCACGCCCGGATTTTCAATTTTGGCGATTCTCTGCCTCACGCTTGGCATCGGCACCAACGCCGCCGTGCTCAGTTGGGTCGAGGGAATTCTGATTCGACCCTATCCGCTTGTCGCGCACCAGGACCGGATGTTCGCGCTGGCCGGAACAGCTCGTGGTGTCGAAGGACAAACCGGACTTTCCTATCCCGATTTTCTCGATCTCCAAAAAAACTCGACGCTGTTCGAATCGTTAATTGTCGATCGAATCACCGGCACATCGCTGAGCGTGGGCGATCGGGCGGAACGCGCTTCGGGTGCAATTGTGAGCGCCAATTATTTCGACGCGCTCGGCGTGAAGCCATTCCGCGGTCGCGGGTTTCGACCGGAGGAAGGCGAGGGTCGCAACGCGCATCCGGTGGCGGTGATGAGTTACCGGGCGTGGAAAGATCGCTACAAAGGCGATCCCGACATTATCGGCAAGACGCAATACATGAATGGCCTCCAGCACACGATCATCGGCATCGCGCCGGAAAAATTTCATGGCACGTTCATCGGTTATTCGTTTACCTTTTGGGTGCCGACGTCAATGCAGGAGACGTTCGACACGACCGGTTATAAACTGGAAAATCGCGGCGAGCGTTGGATTGAAAGCTATGGTTTTTTGAAACCAGGGGTGACGCGCCAGCAAGCGCAAGCCGAGCTCAATTCGATCGCGCAACGTCTGGAAAAGGATTTCCCGGACACAAATCGCGGCCGAGGTTTTGAGTTGTTCCCGCTGTGGAAAACGCCGTTCAACCAGGCCGGCAACATGACTTCAACACTCGCCATCACGATGGCGGTCGTATTTTTTGTGCTGCTGATCGCGTGCGCGAACGTAAGCAATCTTTTGCTCGCGCGCTCGCTCCTGCGTCGGCACGAGATGACGATGCGACTCGCGCTCGGCGCGGGGCGACGCCGTTTGATCAAACAACTTTTCACCGAAGGCTTGCTGCTTTCGTTGATCGCGGCGCTCGGCGGAATCGCAGTCGCATATTGGTGTCGCAACGCCCTCGTGCTTTCGTTCCCTTCGCCGGCAGCGGGAATCGTAATTGATCTTCCGGGGCAAATTGACTGGCGCGTGCTCGTGGTCAGCGCAGGAATTTGTGTTGGGGCAACATTGTTGTTCGCGCTTGTCCCCGCGATTCACGCGAGCCATGTCGACCTTTCCGGTGCGCTCAAAAGCGACGGAGGCGGTGTGGTCAGCGGTAGCAGCCGATCACGCCTGCGGTCGGGTTTAGTTCTCGTTCAAGTCTCGTTAAGTTTCGTCTTGCTCGCCGGCACCGGTTTGCTCTTGCAAAGCTTGCAGCGGATGCAAAGCACAAGTCCGGGTTTCTCGACTGACGTGATTGTGTCCGGCGCCGACTTGTTCTCGGCCGGTTACAATTTGGAACGCGCGAAAGCTTTCCACACTCAATTGCTTGATCGCACACGCGAAATTCCGGGAGTCGAATCGGCGACTCTCGCGCGCCTAGTGCCGTTTAGTTACGGAGTTTTTTCTTCCGCGCCGCTCGAGTTCGACGAATATCAACCCGCGCCCGGCGAACAGGCGAATGTCTCCTACAACGAAGTCGCGGAGGATTATTTCAAAACTTTAAGTATCCCAATTTTAGCCGGACGCGAGTTCCAACGAACGGATGACGAGAACGCGCCGCCGGTAGCGGTTGTTAACGAAACGATGGCGGCGAAGTACTGGCAGGGGAAGGATCCGGTTGGGCAGCGATTCAAATTGAAAGACCGTTGGCTGCAGATTGTTGGCGTGGCGAGGAACGTGAACTACGAAAACAAGCAGGAGCTATCCAGGGCGTTTTTCTATGTGCCGACGCGGCAGAACTTTTTTGTTAGCAATAATCTTCTGATCCGCACGCGCGAGAGTCCGGAGGGGATCAGGGCTGCGCTCGCGCGTGAAGTCCACGCGCTCGATGCCAACCTCGCGCCCACTGCTCCATGGCGCGTGAAAGAACAAGTAGACAGGAAAGGTTACACTCATCGGCTCGCCGTGACGCTGGTCGCGATTTTTGGCGGGATGGCGTTGTTTCTGGCCGCGATCGGACTTTACGCGGTCATGTCGTATTCGGTTTCCCAAACGACGCGCGAGCTCGGGATGCGGATGGCGCTTGGCGCAGGCGCAAAGGACATTCTTCGGCTTGTTCTTTCGCGTGGATTGCGATTAACGATCGCGGGGATCGCGGTCGGCGCAGTCGCCGCCTTCGTCTTGACACGGCTGATGGGCAATTTGCTTTACAAAGTGAGTCCGAACGATCCGATCGCTTACTCGGTGGCTCTTGTCATCCTGATCATCGTCGCGCTTTTCGCCTGCCTAGTTCCGGCTCGCCGCGCCTCGCGCGTCGATCCCGTCCGCGCTCTCAGGACGTAGCTTCAACCGCAGGTTGAGGTTGTCGGTTAATCGTTGAGCGTTAGACTCGTTCTGCTCACGATGCACAAGCAGGCAAAACCTCCGCGTTCAAAAGCCCCCAAAATCTTGGCTCGGACAAAACCGCTGTCCCAAAAGTATTTTGTTTCCCCGGAAATTTTTGCGCAGGAACAGGAGAAGGTTTTTTCAAGGAACTGGTTGCTCATCGGACATCAAAGCCAGATCGCGAACGCTGGCGACTACGTCGTTCAGCGCGTTAATGGTGAATCGTTAATCGTCATTCGGGATAAGAGTGGAAAGATCCATGGATTCTTCAACGTCTGCCGACATCGCGGCAGTCGTTTGATCGAAAACGACGGCGGCACTTGCTCCACGATCCAATGCCCATATCATGCTTGGACCTACGGACTCGATGGCCGATTGATCGCTGCGCCGCACATGGATGAGGTGCCCGGCTTTGAGAAAGCGGATTATCCATTGCATCCGGTGAACCTCGCGCTTTGGGACGGATTCATCTTTGTGAATCTGGCAAGAAATCCGACATCGTTGGAGAAATGGTTCGCCCGGCTGAAGGGAAAATTTTCGCACTGGAACATGCCGATCTTGCAACCCGCGAAGCACATCGAATATGACGTGCGCGCGAACTGGAAACTGATGTTCGAGAATTATTCGGAGTGTTACCACTGCCCGAATGTGCATCCGCAGTTGCAAAAAGTTTCGCCGTACGATTCGGCCGAGAACGATCTGCGCGAAGGCCCGTTTCTCGGCGGATTCATGAAGATCAACCCCGGCAAGAGCCTGACCGTGAGCGGAAACGCGTGCGCGGCGTTCGTTGGGAAAATCGAAAATCTCCAGCGAGTCTTCTACTATTCGATCTTTCCTAACATGCTGCTCAGTCTGCACCCGGAATACGTGATGGCGCACCAACTCTGGCCGCTATCACCTGAGCGCACGCTAATCCTGTGCGATTGGTTTTTTCATCCGGACGCGTTTAAGCGAAACGGCTTCAAACCGGCGGACGCGGTCGAGTTCTGGGACATGACCAACAAACAGGACTGGCACGTTTGCGAACTGAGTCAGCAAGGAATCTCATCGCGTGCGTATGAGCCGGGACCGTACTCATCGCGCGAATCAATCCCCGCGGCGTGGGACGAATATTACTTGCGAATCATGAGCGATTCGCAGGTAAGTGACGAGTGACATGTGACCAGTGATTAGACAAAAGAAAATACCGGGCGTGCGACGCTCAACCTCGTTGCGCAATCGCGTCCGTTCGGGCTTGAGCAAAGGCGCGCACGGACCGTTCGATCTCTTTCGATGTTGTGGCCCAGTCACAAACGCTGATTCGAATCACGGCTTTGCCGCGCCAGATTGAGCCGCCGCACCAACATTCGCCCGATCGCTGAATATTTTGCACGGTCGCTTTCGTCACCTGATCATTCTCGCAGGAGACGAGGACCTGATTAAAGAGTATCTCGTTTTCAATTTGAAAACCTTGCTCGGAAAGGAGCTCGGCAAATCTTCGCGCGTTTGCGCAAAGCTGTTCCACCAGATCTTGAACCCCGCTTCGGCCTAACGATTTCAAGATCGCCCAGAGCTCGATCACACGCGCACGGGCTGACATGGAAGGCCGAAAGTTCATGCTGTCCCGATTTTCACTCCACTGGAAATACGACGCGGACGCCTTGAACGCATTCATTAGCGCTTCGCGATGGCGGCAAAGAACGATCCCGCTGTCGTACGGAACATTCAGAGTCTTGTGGGCATCGACCGACCACGAATCTGCTTTTTCGATTCCTGCACAAGTTTCACGCATCGAAGGCAGGACACGCGCCCAAAGACCGAATGCGCCGTCGACATGAACCCAGGAGCCAGCGATGTGCGCGCGCTCACAAATCTCTCCGACGGGATCGATCGCGCCGGAGTTTACATTCCCGACCTGAGCAATGACCAACGCGCCCTCTTCGAGTTTTGGCATTTGATCCGGCCGCATTCGGCCCTGGTCGTCCACTGGAACGAGCTCGACACTTTCGGAACCGAGTCCAAGCATCGAAATCGATTTGTGAACGGCTGCATGCGCCTCGGCGCCGGCGACAACGCGGATCCTCGGCGCGCCATAAAGACCTCTCCTTGCGACATCCCACCCGCGGCGGCGAAGCAACTCATTGCGCCCCGCGCATAATCCCGAGAGATTGGCAACCGTTGTCCCGGATACAAAGCCGGCTGCGGTTTCGGCCGGAAGATCAAGCAGCGAAACGATCCAACGCTCGCAGATTTCTTCCAAACGGGAGTTGATCGGCGACATCACGTAATGCGCGGTATTTTGATCCCAGGCATCGGCCATCCATCTCGCCGCCAGTCCGACTGGAAGTATTCCGCCGTTGACGAAACCAAAGTAGCGGCCAGCGGTTTGATTGACCGCAGCGTTCGATCCGATTTCGTGAAGTTGGCGTAGGACAAACGAGGGGTCGCTTGCTTCTTCGGGAAGCGGTTCGTCCAGCGCGCCCATCGCTTCCAGCGATTTTTCGTCCGGAAAAACGCGGCGTCGCTCAAGCGCGCGAATGTATTCGCTCGCAAATTGCCGAGCCTCGTCCAGCAGCCGCGAAACACTCTCGAAATCTGCGATCGCCCTTTTACTCGTTTGTTCCTTTGCGCTCATCCTGCTGGAAAATGAGTTGTAGTGTATTTTGCAAAGCGTTATCTCTGAAAGACAAACCATTCAACTTTCAACCATCAACCTTCAAATTCTCTTCATATGGGTGACACTTATGTTCCAATGATTAGTTCGGGCACGGCCGGTCCACTCGGAGTGCTTCATCTCCCGCGGATGTGGCAGAAGGTTTCGCTCGAATCACAGGGAAAACTTGCCCCAGGTTATCCCGGCATTGGCAAAGGCTTCGACGCGATGACTTGCGCCGCGCTCGGGCTCGAAGGACAAGCGGTGAAGGATTTCATTAAGAAGAACAAGCCGACGTATCCCCAGTTCGAGGCCTGGGTCAGGAAGAACGCAAAGACGGCGGATCGACAATCGATCGAAAAACACAACGCGGCGGTGCGCGGTTATAACCACGACGATGAAACGCGCAAAGGCATTCTCGGGTCGTGCGGCATCACCGATGATGCCTCGGCGTTCAAAGACGCTGTGAACCTGAACAATCTCGACGATTGGTACGAGTTTCATCGGGCGGTACTGAAATAGATGTAGAGGTGCTTGTGCCAAGCACCTGATTATTAGAAAGGCGTTTGACCCAAATGCCTCTACAAAGTTGACGCGCGCATGCGCGCCGTAGAGCATTCAGAACATGCCTCCGCTGACTTACGCGAGTTATCTCGATCTGGAGAAGCTCCTCACGCTCCAGAAGCCCCGCTCAACCCCGCCGGAACACGATGAAATGCTGTTTATCATCATTCATCAAACCTACGAGCTTTGGTTCAAACAGCTGCTGCACGAGTTCGAGAAAATAAAAAATGATTTTTCGGCCGGCGATCTCTTTGGCGCGATTCATTCCTTCAAACGCGTCCGCACAATAATGAAGGTCCTGGTGGCGCAGATCGACATTCTCGAAACCATGACGCCCGCATCGTTCTCAAGTTTCCGCGATCGGTTGGAAACCGCATCCGGTTTTCAATCGATCCAGTTCCGCGAAGTCGAGTTCATGCTCGGTTACAAGCGCGAATCGACACTGAAATACGTAAAACCGGATTTTCCCGGCGCAGATCGCCTAGAAGAACGACTTCGGGAACGGACGGTAATCGATCATTTCTATGATTTTCTGGAGACCCGCGGCGCAAAAATTCCGGCCGAGCTAAAGAACCGGGACCTCACACAAGCAAACGGCCCGAACGAGCAGGTGCAAAAGGAAATCCTCAAGCTCTACAAATCTTCGCCCGAGGTTTCGATCCTGTTCGAATTGATGACCGACTTTGATGAAGGCTTGCAGGAGTGGCGATATCGTCACATCAAACTGGTCGAGCGCACGATCGGCGCGAAGAAAGGCACCGGCGGCTCGCCCGGCGTTCCATTCTTAAAAGAATCTCTTTTCAGACCGATCTTCCACGATCTCTGGGCAATCCGACACGAAATGTAGTCCGATTATCGGCCGTAAGACGTAGGTCTTAGTCGCAGGACGTTAGATCGCCGCTAGGCTCGTCCAAAACCTCAATCCTCAACCATTAGAAACCAATATTATGGCATTGCTCGACTCAATTCTCACTGCGGTCAGCGGTAAAACGAGCCCTGAAGGAGGCGGCCCGGCCGCGATCATCGGCGCTCTCGGCAGCTTGCTTGAACAAAACGGCGGATTGCAAGGACTGGCCAATCGGTTCTCGCAGAGCGGTGCTGCCAACGCATTTTCCTCATGGGTAGGCATGGGTGAAAATCAACCCATTTCCGGCAACCAGATCGCGCAAGTACTTGGGTCCGATCAGGTCAAAGCGCTCGCTACCAAAATAGGTATCGATCCGAACCAGGCGAGCGCGGTGCTCGCGCAATATCTCCCAAAGGTAGTCGACAAATTGACCCCGCAAGGAGCGATCGATCCGAACGCAAATCACCAGGCGGATCTCGCCGGCCTCATTCCCGCGCTCCTGCAAAGCTTCGGTCGAGGCGGTACTGGCGCGGCGGCTTAATCAACGATTCGTTAGGCCAAGCCAAGAAATTCTCGCGCGCTTTCGGAGAGAAGCTGCTTCTTGTCCTTCGCGGGAAGCTTGGTCGATTCGATGAGTTGACCGGGCTTGGCTTCGCCGAGCGGGAACGGGTAATCGGAACCGAGCGCGACTCGTTGGGCGCCGAAGAGAGCAATTAGCGTCTCGAGCATGTCCGCATCATGAACGAGCGAATCGACGTAGAAGCGCGCCGGTGTTTTGCCGGTCGCAAGATACTTTCGCGGATTCGTTTTGTTGTCGATCGCGACGAGATCAGGGCGAACGTGAAATCCGTGTTCGATCCGGCCAATGGTTCCCGGAAATGCGCCGCCGCCGTGCGAAAAGGCGACGCGAAGTTTCGGGAAACGTTCGAAGACGCCGCCAAAAATCATCGAACAAATCGCGAGCGATGTTTCAGCTGGCATACCGACCAGCCACGGGAGCCAGTATTTCGGCATGCGTTCGCTTCCCATCATATCCCAGGGATGAACGAAAATGGCAGCGTTCAAATCCTGCGCGGTTTTCCAGATCACATCGAGAGAGGAATGATCCAGGTTGCGGCAGTTGGGGCCGTGGCAATGATCGTTTGGATCGACGTGTGTCCCAATTTCGACGCCGCGCAGACCTAGCTCGCAGACGCAGCGCGACAATTCTTGCGCCGCAAGATCGACATCCTGCAACGGAATCGTGCCGAGACCGGCAAATCGTTTCGGATGCGCGCGAACCACTTCTGCGATGTGATCGTTTAACATTCGCGAAAGATCGAGCGCGTCAGGCGGCTTCGCCCAGTAGCTGAACATCACCGGGACAGTGGAGAGCGCCTGCGTCCCCACGCCGGCGGCGTCCATCTCTTGCAGCCGGCGTTCCGGATTCCAAACGTTATCGGTAATTTCGCGAAAAGAGCGGTTGCCAATCATCATCCGCGCGCTGCATTCGTCGCAGTGTTCGAGTCGAACGAACCCCGGGTAGCCATACTTTTTGTCCAAGTCCGGCCACTCGCGCGGGAGAATGTGCGTGTGGATGTCGATCTTCATGAAGACGTGATCAGTGATACGTGACCAGTGACCAGAAAACTGACAAGCCGGTTCCTGCTGAACTTGTCACTGGTCACTGTTCACTGGTCACCTCTTGAACGGCCACACCGGCTGCGGCGTCGGGACTTTGTGGCCGCACTTTTTGCAAGTGCGTCGTACGTCATCCGCCCAAAAATCTTTCATTGCCTGGCTAAAATGTTCGACAATGTCGGCACAGTCGAAATCGATGTCCTCCACCAGCGAGCCGCAGTTGTCGCAGTAAAAAATCACATGCTCGTGTTCGCCCGGCGGCCGACGTCGTTCCACGACCACGCCGATCGTGTCTGGCGGACGAACCGGCGCGTGTGGAACGTTTGGCGGAATGAAGAAGGTTTCGCCCTCACGCACAAGATGGTCAACGATGCGGTCCCCTTCGCGAATCCGTACCTTGATGTCGCCTTTAAGCTGATAAAAATATTCCTCGGAGTCGACCTTGTGAAAATCGTTCCGTGCGTTGGGGCCCTTGATCACCATGACAAAAAAATCGCGCCCGTCGTAGAGATAACGATTGCTGACCGGGAGTTTAAATTTGTCCCGGTTCTGCTCGATCCAGTTCTCTAAATTAATCGGCGACTGAACCGACGATCCGGAGCGTTCTTTGGGAGGTGAAGTTGGGTTTTTTGTAAGCGTGGCCATGAAACGAGCGTATTTCCGTAGACGGGCACCGTCAACCGGGTCCGACCTGAGTCCGAAATATGCTCCAGAATTTCTACGTTTTGGAATTGCACCGCCTAACCAACTGCGCGTTAATATTCGTGGTTTTATGACAAGCGGTCGCCTGGTCCAGTTCGCGCTCGCGGGGGCGATCGCTGTTCTGTTTTGCAGCTGCGAAGACATGCAGCAAATCCAGCAACAAGCCCAGCACAGCCTCTCCGGAGTTTTGCCGGGACCGACGCCGATGCCGGGCTGGTGGGATGATTCGGGGGCAAGCGGCGAGCCACGCATTGTTGTCCACCTCACCGATCAAAAGGCCTATTTTTTCAAAGGGAAACGTTTGGTGGGCGAATCGACCGTTTCCACCGGCAAGAAAGGATTCTCAACTCCACCCGGCCACTACGCGATCGTATCAAAGGACAAGAATCATTTCTCGAGCGAGTTCGGCGACTATATCGATAGAGACGGAAACATTGTGGTCCAAAACATCGACGTCCGGAAAGATCGCTGCCCGAAAGGCGCCCATTTCGACCCCGCCCGGATGCCGTACTGCATGCACTTCAACGGCGGTTATGCGATGCACCAGGGGTACGTGCCACCTTTTGCGGCATCGCATGGTTGCATTCGTTTGCCCGAAGGAATGGCGGAACGGTTCTATAATAATGCGCCCGTCGGGACGCCGATGACAGTGAGAGAGTAAATGCCCGACTTCGAAGTCGAGGGGAGCAAAAGCCAAGTTCGACTGCGCTACAAAATCCTTGTCTACATCGCGACTTGGATCGCCGCGGTCCTCTTGACCGCTCCCGGCATGTGGCCGCTCGCCTACATGTTCCCGCTCGGGCTCGCCGCAGTAATTGATCGCCATCTCGCCAACGATGGCGGCTGGGGCG
>Ga0066388_100002693_pt1 | contig 11038 bp, 7 predicted proteins | sample PanSoiMetaGPlot6_FD_64539 | JGI IMG/M metagenome (GOLD analysis project Ga0066388, IMG submission 64539) | Tropical forest soil microbial communities from Panama analyzed to predict greenhouse gas emissions - Panama Soil - Plot 6 (Hybrid Assembly) | ecosystem: Environmental > Terrestrial > Soil... | reverse complement strand
CAGGTCCACGTCGCGAATCAGGTCCGTCCATAGCCGTTCCGCGCCAAGGGCCGCGGCGATCCCGCCAACGGGGTCTGGCTCGCCGCGCGGCCGCCATACCTCCTGCAGCACGATGATGTCGGCCTTGAGCTGGCGGCACGCGGCCTCGAGGTCGTAGGGACGCCGGTCGGCGCCCCGGCTGCCGTGGGTGTTCAGGCTGGCGAGGATCACTTCCTGATCGCTGCTCATTCGTCTCCCGGACAGAAGGTCGTCCTGGATCCAAGTTAGGGTGCGGGAGGTGAGCCAGGACACAGTCGGCCGCCAAAGCCACATAGTTCTGCTGGTGGCGCTGGTGATCGCCGCTGCCGCCATCGCGTCCCTGGCCAGCCGGGGTGCATTCTCTCGTACCGGCCACACGGCCGCGCGCGCATCGCTGTCGGCCCGGCCGGCATCCTATCTCGGCGTCTATGCGGCCGGTCCGCCACATGCCTACCAGTCGGTGGCGAGCTTCGCGAGGGCGGCGGGCAGGCAGCCGAACCTCGTCGGGTATTACAGCGGCTGGGCGGAGCCTTTTGCGAAATCGTTCGCAGAACGCGTCCACGGCCGCGGCGCGGTCACGATCGTGCAGATCGATCCCGCCTACGCGGTGATCGAACGGATCGCCACCGGCGGATACGACGCCTACCTGCGCGCGTATGCCGACAGCGTCCGTGCCTTCGCTCACCCGGTGATCATCGGTTTCGGGCACGAGATGAATGCCCCCTGGTACTCGTGGGGGTACCGGCACGTCCCGGCCCGAGTGTTCGTGGCCGCCTGGCGGCACATCGTGACGGTGTTCCGCAGCCCGGGCGCCGGCAACGTCATCTGGCTGTGGACCATTAACGCCGACACTCCCGGCACCGGGCCGACCGTCACATGGTGGCCCGGCCCGGCCTATGTGACTTGGGTCGGCATCGATGCTTACTACGTCCGGCCATCCGACACCTTCGGCAGCGTCTTCGGACAGACAATTCGCCAGGTGCGGACGTTCACCGGCAAGCCGGTGCTGCTGTCGGAGACCGCAGTAGGGCCTGCGGCCGGCGTTATCAAGATCGGCAACTTGTTTGCCGGGATGCGACGGAACCGGACGCTGGGGCTGGTCTGGTTCGATATCGGGCAGCACCAAGGGATCTACCATCAGGACTGGCGCATCGAGGACAACCCTGCGGCGGAAGCGGCGTTCCGCCGTAGCGTATCCACGCTGACGTTGGCCCGACCATGACAACACGCTCCCCTTGCCGACGGGCGCGAGGGGCGCATACAAATCAGCAAAATGGTCAGCAGAGTGGGGCGGCGGGCCGGTAGGTTTTCGTATTGCGTTGCCCCATTGGGGGGGTATCGCCACGATTTGTGACGCTCTAAAGACGATACGTGGCTGCGGGGGTGGCTGATGTTTTCGTGGTGCGGCCTTTGAGGCGGCGCGGTGCGACGCACTGACTACGGCGCGATGACGGGCAGTGGCAGGCCGTCCGCGCCGCAGCCGCCGGATGGTTCTGCGAAGGGCGAGGGGGCGGTGGCTAGGTCCCCCCGGGTCGGCGGTGGGGAGGCCGGGCCTGAACCGGTGGAGGTGCCCAATCCGGCGGCTCCCCTGACCGTTTTTCGGAGGCAGACGCGGGACCGCAGGGTACGGGTCCCTGCGTTGTGGCTGCTGATGGTGGTGCTGGCCGTGCAGGCGGTGCTATCGGTGCGGCTGGTGCGGGCAGACACATCGTTTGAGGATGAGGCCACCTATTTGTGGGCGGGCCATCTGCAGTGGGCTCATTGGCTGCACGGTGTGCCGCTGCCGCCGTTCGCGTCGTATTTTTCCGGGGCGCCGGTGGTCTACCCGCCGGTGGGCGCGCTGGCCGACAGCGTGGGTGGGCTGGCGGCGCCCCGGATTCTGTCGCTGCTGTTCATGCTGGGGGCGACCGCTCTGCTGTGGGGAGCGGCTGGGCGGTTGTTCGGGCGGCGGGCGGCATTCTTCGCCGCCGCGCTGTTCGCGGTTTCGGGTCCGGTATTGCATCTCGGGGCGTTCGCGACCTATGACGCCTTGTCGGTGCTGCTTGTCGCGCTGGCGGCGTGGTGTGTAGTGCGGGCGGGGGACGGGGAGGGGACCGGTTGGATGATCGCTGCGGGCACCGCGCTGGCGGTGGCCAACGCTGCGGCGTACGCGTCGGCCCTGTTCGACCTGGTGGTGCTGGCGCTGGCGCTGCTGACCGCGTGGCCATTCGGCCGACGGCTGGCGGCCCGGCGGTGCGGGGTGTTGCTGGTCGTGCTGGTGGTACTGGTTACGGCAGGCTTGCTGGCCGGCGGGAGTACTTACCTCACCGGGGTGCAGCAGACAACGCTGGCGCGGGTCGCCGGGCCGGACTCCCCGCTATCAGTGCTTACTGCTGCGTGGTCGTGGACCGGCCTGATCGTGGTCCTGGCGGTGTGCGGGGTGATCATCAGTTGGGCCAGTCGGCAGGGGTGGGCGCAGACGTTGCTACTGGCGGTGCTGGCCGCCGCCGCGGTGCTGGGGCCGCTGGAGCAGGCGCGGCTGCACACCCTCGCCTCGTTGAACAAGCATGTGGGCCTGGGCGCCTGGTTTGCTGCCATCGCCGCAGGGTATGCGGTGGACAGGTTCATCGCGGCCGCACCGGCGGGCCGATCGCGGGCCGTCACGTGCGGGGCCTGCGTGGTGGCGCTGGCCTTCCCGGTCGCCGTGGGAGCCAGTCAGTCGTGGACCTTCTCCACCGACTGGCCCAACGCCTCCAGCTTCATCGCGATCCTGCGCCCGCTGGCCGATCACGGCAGCGGGCACCTGCTGGTCGAGGACGCGTCCATCGCCCGCTACTACCTGCCCGCCGGATCGCGGTGGCAGCGGTGGTCATCCACCCGCAACATCGTCCTGCCATCTGGAGCCAACACCGGCGGCCCTGCCAGGGCCGCCGGCGTCACCGGCAACGGCAACGCGGGCGTGTACGCCGAGTTCATCACCCGGGGTTACTTCTCCGTCGTCGCCCTGAACTTCGCCGACACCACCGCCCTGGACCATCGCATCGCCGACCAACTGCACCGCGACCCCCGCTATCGCACGATCGCCGTCATCCCCTACATCGCCCCAGACTTCCCAGCCGGGCACGGCACCTACGTCATCTGGCGGTACGAGGCGCGCCGATGAGCGTCAACGGCTATATGCCTGAGAGCGCAAATGGGCATGCCTCGCAGGAACCGGTCAGTGCACCCTCAATTGCAGAATGGCGTCACCGCCGAGATGCCAGTGCTGAGTTGCGCCCTCCTGAGGACCACGAGAAGCCAGGGAACGGATTCCGCGTCCCGGCTTACTTGGCCCAGCAATCGCACAATGGGGTCTCCGCTGATTTTGCTGGATCGCAGCAGGCGAGACTCAGGGCAGTCGTGGGCGTCACGAAGGCCGCTACTCCAACCAGCGAGCCAGTCATTATTCCGCCACTATACGCCCCCGCGAATGGTAGCGATCGAGCCAGTGATGCGACCCTGACGCAGCAGGCCCGCGGGCTGGAAGCATTGCTGTCATTGGCGTTGCCGGCCAAGCCTGCTATGCCGACCCCCGGTGTCACTCAATTCCCTATCCGTGCAAGACGACGGCTCGCCATCCCACTGCCCCTAGTGGTCATTCTAACAGTTCAGACGATCCTGTCGGCGAGGCTCCTACGCGCCAATACGGCGTTTGGGGACGAAGCTCTCTATCTCTGGGCCGGCCACCTGGAGTGGTCACATTGGCTTCATGGAACGCGAATTCCGCCTTTCCCTACTTGGTTCAGTGGGTCGCCAGTGATCTATCCGCCGATTGGCGCTCTGGCCGACAGCGTTGGAGGCCTGACAGCGGCCCGTATGCTATCCCTGGCCTTCATGCTTGGCACAACCGTGCTGCTGTGGGCTACGGCGTCGCGACTATACGACGGGCGGCACGCGTTTTTCGCAGCTGCGCTGTTCTCCGCAATCGGGCCTACCTTGCATCTCGGAGCGTTCGCTACTTATGACTCGATGTCACTGTTCTTGATGGCGATGGCCGCCTGGTGCGCATGCGGTGCACGGACTCGCGAAGATGCGACCGGGTGGATAGTCGCTGCCGCCGGGGCATTGGCATTGGCCAATGCAGTCAAATATGCGAGCGCGCTCTTTGACCCGATCGTGGTGGCCATGGCTGTACTCAGTGCTTATCCCAGGCCCGGGGGCAAAGCAGCCTTCCGGCGCGGCGCGCTGCTCCTTGCCTGCCTCATTGGTACGCTGGCGGTTCTGCTCCGTCTCGGAGGTTCGTGGTACATCGCCGGAATCAGCCAGACCACCACAATGCGGCCTAATGGCGGCAGCCCAGTTTCTCGAGTGCTGGCCAATTCCTGGCAGTGGACTGCCGTCATCGTGGTTGTCGCGCTAACCGGAGTGGCGCTCAGTATCATAAAGGGCAACTCCTGGCCGCGCAGCTGGCTGATTGCTACCCTGACGGCGGCTGCTTTGCTCGTCCCAGCGGAGCAGGTACGCATCCAGACAACCGTGTCTCTGAACAAACACGTTGACTTCGGAGCCTGGTTTGCGGCGATCGCCGCAGGATACGCGCTAAGTTGTCTGGCGACTTGGCTGCGGCCCCGTTACACGAAGCTGATAGCCACTGTATGCTTGAGCGCGGCCATTATTCCAGTTGCGGTGGCTGGCACCAGCCAAGCTAAGGCGATGATCAACTGGCCGGGCGCCGCGCACCTGATCGCATTCTTGAAACCGATCACCAGTCATGGCGGCCGATTCCTAGCGGAGACTGACGATGTTCCTGAGTATTACCTTCCGCAGACATCGTGGCGCCAATGGTCCAACACCTTCAGTATCACGCTGCCGAACGGGAGGCAGGAGAACGTTGACGGCCACTCGGAGCCTTATGCACGGGCGATTCGGTCTCACTACTTTTCTCTGATCATCTTGAGCTTTTCCGAGACGGCTGTCATAGACCAGGCCATTACCCAGGTCCTGCGTGACACACCCGGCTACAGGGTTATCGGCATCGTGCCTTACGGGAGCCCTGTGCCCGGCGACTACACGGTGTGGGCGTACCGTCCGAATCCTCAGCATGGTGCCTCATGACTGTTGTCACACCTCCTCGTGCGACAACCACCCCCGGGCGCCACCGTCGCTACGGCGCGCTCGTCCAGGGGCCACCCAGCAACAATGAAAAATACCTTTACATATCGCGCTCTCTGCCCTACCTAGCTGTAAGCTTGACGCTCGCGTTTCTGGCGGGATTTACGAGCCAGATCTTGTTCGAGATTAACAGCGGCTTTTGGATATTTGGGATCTTCACTGCCGTGGGCTCAATCGCATTCTCGATGTCAATGCCGCTCGCATTCCTAGGCCGTGGATTCAGTATGGAGCGTCATAAACAGTTGGTGCGCTGCTGGCATCCACGGCGATACCCGTCGATCGACATCTTCCTTCCGATCTGCGGTGAGCCCTTCGAGGTTTTGCGCAACACATGGACAGGAGTAGCGGACCTCGTCAAAGCATATCCCGGCCGGGCATTTCCGTACGTGCTGGATGACCGTGCCGATCCCGACGCTCGCGAACTCGCAACCGGTCTCGGCCTTGGCTACGTCATCAGACCAAACCGGGGTGAGCATATGAAATCTGGCAATCTTCGCTACGCATTCGCCATTACCAGCAGCGAGTTTTTCCTAGTGCTCGACGCCGACTTTGCTCCCCGCGCTGACTTCCTAGCCGAGACATTGCCCTATTTCGACGACCCGGACATCGCGATCGTTCAGACACCTCAGTTCTTCCGTACCGACCGGCGACAGACCTGGGTGGAGAGCGCTGCCGGGGCGATACAGGAGCTGTTCTACCGGGCAATCCAGGTCGGCCGTGACCGACTCGGCGCGTCAATCTGCGTCGGCACGTGCGCGGTTTACCGTCGCCGGGCCCTGGAGCAACAAGGCGGTACTACCCTCATCCCATATGCCGAGGACGTGCACACCGGCCTGGACGTACGCCGGGCTGGCTGGAAGTTGGTTTACGTGCCGGTCGTGCTCGCCACGGGAATGTGCCCGGCCGGACTGAACGCATTCTTCCGACAGCAGTATCGCTGGTGTACTGGGTCGACTAGCACACTGCTGACCTCAAGGCTATGGTCCGTACCGATGAGCATCCCGGCGCGACTGACCTACGTGTCCGGGTTCTGTTATTACCTGTTCACTGGCATGTCGGTCTTCGTGATTCCCCTTATACCGATCAGTCTCTTGCTGTTCCGGCCTTACAGCATCACGCCATGGAACTCTGGATTGATCCTTGTCTACATGCTCACCAGTATGACCGTGCTGCCGCTGTGGCATCGCTCCAGCTATGACCTGCGCGCGACGCTGCCGCTGTCGTTGGTGCGCGCCTGGGCTCATGCCATGGCCATCTGGGACTACCTCCGGCGCAAGACAATGAGCTGGCAGGCAACTGGTGCCGGGGTCACCTCGGTCCGCCGGTTCTGGTGGGGCATCCGGTTGTGGAACGTTACCGCAGTCACGGCGTGGCTAGCGCTGATCGCCTGGCGGATGACCGCCATCACGCCCAGTCGGTTCACTATTGTCACCATCAGTGGGCTGATCAACGCAACCATCGTCCTGCGTGTCCTCTTCCCGGGAAGGAATGCGAGATGACGGCCATGCCACCTGGGTCTGAAGGACCGAGGAACGGTCGGACCGCGACACGGCACCGCGGCGCAATAGTGGATGACGGCTCTCATGGGCTTGCCGCTCGTACGGGTACTGCTGCCAGGGCATTCACACGACGAGTCGTGAATCTATGGCAGGGTCGTCCCACTCTCGCTACCGTGGGTAGCGTCGCGGCCGCGATCGGGGTCGCGGCCATCACCGCGGTGACAATACAGGCCGTCATCCCGGATCGCCCGGCAGCCACAACCGTCCCAGCTAACCCATTCCGCGGCCGTCCCGTTGTCATCACGCTTCCAATCCACCCAGAATCCTACCTCGGTGTATACGCCGATAACATCCCACACAGCTACGCGCCCATCGAAGCTTTCACTGCTACTACACACGTGCACACGAACATTGCGCTCTATTACAGTGGCTGGAACGAGCCATTCCAGATGTCGTTTGCCATGCAAGCAGTTGCTCATGACGCAGTGCCCCTTGTTCAGATCGAGCCCGGGATCACGAAGCTCACCGCGATTGCTGTTGGCGACTATGACGCTTACCTGGAATCCTACGCCAACGCTGTTGCCAGTTTCGGAGCACGGACGGGTCGAGGCGTCATCATTGGCTTCGCCCATGAACCTAATGGCCCGTGGTACCGCTGGGGATCCGGGCACGTAACTCCGGCAACGTGGATCGCGGCGTGGCGGCACATCGTGGATATATTCCGGCGGCAGGGTGCTGACAATGTAACGTGGCTGTGGACGGTCAATATCATTGCCAAACAGCGAGGGGTTCCCTCCCCGGCCCGCTGGTGGCCAGGCAGCTCGTATGTGACTTGGGTAGGCATTGACGGCTATTACTACAAGCAATCATGGACATTCGCCTCCCTATTCGGACCGACCATCAAGGCTGTGCGTGCGCTGACTCTCGATCCGATTCTCATCTCAGAGACAGGCGCAGCGCCGATCGCCAATCAGTCAGCAAAGATCGCTGACATCTTCGCGGGCATTCATCTCTACGGGCTGTTGGGCTTGGTCTGGTTCGATGCCGACCGGAGCCGGGATTGGCGCGTCAGTAGCCAGGCTGCGGTCGCCGCATTCCGCCGCGGCGCCGAGACGTATAAGGCGGCGGCGCCTTGAACGATCGCCAGTCCCGCCGCCATGTTCGATTGGGCAAGTCGTTGCCCCAGCACCGAGTGAGGCGGGCCGCGCCCAGGAGCCTTGGATGGGATGCCGGTCACCCAAGGCCGCGACAGCGGCCCGACCGCCGGGGGACCGGCCGGATGAAGCTCACACGAATTGTGACTATCGCGGCAGCGATCTTGACCGTGACGGCGATTGCTCTGGTTGCCGACCTGTATGGCAAGTCTGCGGCCCGCAAGTCCGTCGATCCCTCCGTGCCGCCGCCCCCCACTGCCCCGCTCATGCCCGGGAGCTATCTCGGCGTATACGCGACCGGGGCACCTCGGTCCTACGCTGGGGTCAGAGCCTTCACCGCAAGTACTGGGATCAGGCCAGGAGTGGTCGTGTACTACAGCGGGTGGCTGGAGCCTTTCCAGGCTCGGTTCGCCGCAGTGGCAGCTAAGCACCAAGCTGTTCCGCTAGTCCAGATCGACCCGACAGCGATCCGTCTCGCCGCCATCGCATCTGGGCGGTATGACGCATACTTGCGCTCTTACGCTGCCGAGGTGAAGACCTTCGGTCGCCGAGTGATCCTTTCCTTTGGTCACGAGATGAACGGTTCCTGGTACTCGTGGGGCGACCGGCATACGTCACCGGCGGTGTTCGTCGCCGCCTGGCGGCATATTGTCACTGTGTTTCGCGCCGCGGGTGCCCGGAATGTTATATGGTTGTGGACGATCAATATTATCCGTTGTAGCTGCCGCAGTAGCTCTCCTGCCCGCTGGTGGCCGGGCAGGTCATACGTAAACTGGGTCGGGATTGATGGCTACTACTACAAGCCATCGTGGAAATTCGCTCCCTTGTTCGGCCCCACGATTAAGGCTGTGCGCGCGCTGACTCTCGACCCGATACTGATCTCGGAGACAGCCGCTCCGGCGTCAACCCAGGCAGCGAAGATACCTGATCTGTTCGCTGGTATTCGCGCTTACGGCCTGCTGGGGTTCGTATGGTTTAACGCCAATGGGCACAAGGACTGGCGCATAAGCAGCCGTGCGGCGTCGGCCGCCTACCGCCACGGCATCGATACGTTGAGAAGGTCGGCGTCATGAACGGTCGACGATAGCGGCGAACTGGGTACCAGCACAGGCTAGGCCGACGGCCACCGGATAGACCATGAGCCCAAAGGCACGACTTCGCTGACTAGCAGGGTAACCGGCCAGTGGGTGCCGTCAGCCTCTGCGCGACCGGACGCCTCGATCGGCCAGTGGGTCGCACAAAGGCGGGCAGAGCGGTGATGAGTTCGAGCTGCGGATGTCATCGCTGCCGGGCCAAGCTCCCATGCCGCCAGGAACATCCGCGAAATGCGGTCGTGGTGAGGTGCTGGCCGGTAGGTTTTCGTCGTGCGGCTGCCCCATTGGGGGGGTATCGCCACGGTATGTGATGAAGTTGGGACAATTCGTGGGGTTGCGGGCGACAGCTGATTTTCCCGGCGCCCCGTCTTGAGGCGACATGGTGCGACGCATTAGTTACGGCGCTATGACGGGCGGCGAGAGGCTGTCGGCGTCTGGACCGCCCGGTGGTTCTGGCTGGGGTGAGGGGCACGGGGCGGTGGCTGCTGGGTCTCAGTCTGGTGGCAGGGGGGCTGAGCCTGCACCGGTGGGCGTGTCCGGACCGGCGGCTCCCCGGGCTCGTTCGCGACGGCGGCCGCGGGGCCGCAGGGTGCGGGCCCCGGGGGTGTGGCTCCTGCTGGTGGTGCTTGCCGTACAGGCGGCGCTTTCAGCGCGGCTGATATGGGCGGACACGGCATTCGACGATGAGGCCATGTCCTTGTGGGCCGGGCACCTGGAGTGGGCGCACTGGCTACATGGCACGTCGATCCCGCCGTTCCCGAAGTACTTCTCGGGGGCGCCGGTGATCTACCCGGCTCTGGGTGCGCTGGCCGACAGCGTTGGGGGGCTGGCCGGGGCCCGGGTCCTGTCGCTGCTGTTCATGCTCGGCGCAACCGCTCTGTTGTGGGGGACCGCTAGGCGGCTGTACGGGCAGCGGGCCGCGTTTTTCGCTGCCGCGTTGTTCGCTGTCTTGGGTCCGACGCTGCATCTGGGGGCGTTCGCGACCTATGACGCCCTCCGCGTGGCACTGGTCGCCCTGGCCGCGTGGTGCGTGGTCCGGGCCGGGGACCGGGGGACAGGAACCGAGTGGATGATCATAGCGGGCGCCGCATTGGCGGTCGCCAATGCGGCGGCATATTCGTCGGTTCTGTTCGATCTGGTCGTGCTTGCAATTGCGCTGCTGACCGCGCTGCCGTCTGGCGGGAGACTAGCTGCTCGGCGCTGCGCGACCTTGCTGATCACCGTGGTGGTGCTGCTAGCGGCAGGGGTGCTCCTCGGCGGGAGCGCTTATCTCGGTGGGTTTCAGCGGACCACCTTGGCACCAGCGCCCAGCGCCAGCCCGCCGCTGGCCGTGCTGGCCCATTCCGTATCCTGGGCTGGCCTGATCGTAGTCCTGGCTGCGTGCGCTGTGATCATTAGCTGGGCCAGCCGACGGGGGTGGGCGCAGACGTTGCTGCTTGCGGTCTTCACCGCCGCGGTGGTGCTGGGGCCCCTGGAGCAGGCGCGCCAGCATACCCTGGCCTCGCTGGACGAGCACGTGGGCATGGGTGCCTGGTTCGGTGCCATCGCCGCGGGGTACGCGGTGGACAGGTTCATCGCGGCCGCCCCGGTGGGCCGGGCGCAGATCGTCACCTGCGGGGCTTGTGTGGTCGCGCTCGTCTTCCCGGTCACGCTGGGCGCCAGCCAGTCCTGGGCGCTGGCTACCGACTGGCCCAACGCGACCAGCTTCCTCGCGATATTGCGCCCGCTGGCAGATCACGGCAGCGGGCACCTGCTGGTCGAGGACCCCGCCGTCGCCCGGTACTACCTGCCTGCCGGCCGCCAGTGGCAGCGGTGGTCATCCACCCGCAACATCATCTTGCCGTCCGGCGTCAGCACCGGCGGCCCAGCCAACACGGCAAACGTTGCCGACGCGGGCAACGCGGGCGTCTTCGCCGAGTTCATCACCCATGGCTACTTCTCCTACGTCGCCCTGAACTTCGCCGACACCACCGCTCTGGATCATCGCCTCGCCAACCAGCTTCATCGTGATCCCCGCTACCACACCATCGCGGTCATCCCCTATGGCACTGAGGTTTCACCCTTCGGCCAGGGCACCTACGTCATCTGGCGATACGAGCCCAAGCGGTGAGCGCCACCCGGCACGCCTCGCTGCGACCATCAG
>Ga0066388_100002692_pt1 | contig 11039 bp, 8 predicted proteins | sample PanSoiMetaGPlot6_FD_64539 | JGI IMG/M metagenome (GOLD analysis project Ga0066388, IMG submission 64539) | Tropical forest soil microbial communities from Panama analyzed to predict greenhouse gas emissions - Panama Soil - Plot 6 (Hybrid Assembly) | ecosystem: Environmental > Terrestrial > Soil... | reverse complement strand
GCCGCGGCGGCAGTTCGTGATCATTCTCTCCGGACAGCTCGAGATCGGCCTGGGCGACGGCTCGAAGCACGTGTTTGGACCGGGCGACGCGCGGCTCGTCGAGGACACGACGGGCAAGGGCCACACGACGCGCGTGGTCGGCAACCAGATCTGCGTGACGGCGACCGTCCCGCTGGCCTGATCGCCTCGTCAAACCTCAAAAGGAGCGGACATGGCGACCAAGATCGTTTTCATTCCCAAGCAGCCCGACGCGATCCTCGACATGGCGAGAAAGCTGACGCCGCCCGGCTTCGAGCTGGTGGTGGTCGATCAGGACACCCCAGAGTTCTACGAGGCGATCAAGGACGCGGAGTACGTCATGGGGCTCGGCCGGCCGATCGCCGGCGAGTTCTTCCGCTCGGCGCCCAAGCTGAAGCTGGTCCAGCTGTTGAGCGCGGGCTACGACCGGGTCGATGTCGAGTCGGCGCGCAAGGCCAAGGTGCCGGTCGCCAATAACGGCGGCGCCAACGCGATCGCTGTCTCCGAGCACGCGATCATGCTGATGCTCGCCGTCCTCAAGCGGCTGGTCGTGTTCCACAACGACGTGGTCGCCGGCAAGTGGCGCGTCGGGAACCACTTCGACTCGCGCGTGTTCGAGCTCCACGGCAAGACGCTCGGCATCGTCGGCCTCGGGAACATTGGCAAGAAAGTCGCGCGCCTCGCGCAGGCGTTCAACATGAACGTCCTCTACTACGACATCGCCCGGCTCACCGAGGACCAGGAGGACGCGCTCGGCGTCCGCTTCGTGCTGTTCACCGAGCTGTTGCAAGCGGCGGACATCGTGAGCCTGCACGTGCCGCTCGACGAGAGCACGCGCAACCTCATCGGCGCGCGCGAGCTCGGCATGATGAAGAAGACGGCGATCCTGATCAACACGTGTCGCGGCCCCGTCGTCGACGAGTCGGCGCTGCACAAGGCGCTCACGAGCGGCCAGATCCTGGCGGCCGGCCTCGACGTGCTCGTCGAGGAGCCGGCGAAGGCCGGGCATCCACTTTACGGACTGAAGAACGTGACCCTCACGCCGCACTCCGCCGGGCCGACCTGGGAGAACTGGTCGGCCAGGTTCCGTAACGGCTTCGACAACATCCAGCGGGTCGCGGCCGGCCGTCAGGCCAAGTGGGTGATCCCGGAGCTCCTCACGCCGCCCGGAGTCTAGCGATGGCCGACGTCGGCCAGTCGCTCGCCGACCGGATCGCAATCGTGACCGGCGCCGCGCGCGGCATCGGCCGCGCGACGGCCCTGGCGCTCGGGCGGGCCGGCGCGCACGTCGTCGCCGTCGACCTCGAGGAGCCGGCCGCCAAGGCCACCGCGGACGCCGTCAGCGCGCTCGGCCGCAAGGCGCTCGCGGTGGCTGCCGACGTGGGCGACCTCAAGAGCATCGACTCGATGACCCGCCGGGCGCTGGACACGTTCGGGCAGATCGACGTCCTCGTGAACAACGCCGGCGTCACGCGGCGCGCCTACATCATGGATCTCACCGAAGAGGACTGGGATCGCATCATGCGCGTCAACGGCAAGGGCGTGTTCTTCTGCCTGCAGCGGGTGGCGCGCGAGATGATCCCGCGCCGGCGCGGCGTCATCGTGAACATCGCCTCCATCGCCGGCAAGGGGTTCGCCGGCGCCTCGAACGTGATCTATGCCGGCTCCAAGGGCGCCGTCATCAGCATGACCCGCATGGCCTCGCTCCAGCTCGCCCAGCACAACATCAACGTGAACGCGATCTGCCCAGGCACCACGCTGAGCGCCCTGTCCGAGGCGAACCTCCGCGTGCGCGCGGCCTCGGAAGGCGTTACGCTCGAGGAGATGGAGCGGCGGCGCAACGCGGCCATTCCGCTCGGGCGGCCCAACGAGCCCGAGGACGTGGCAGCACTGGCGGTGTTCCTCGCCTCGCCCGGCGCGCGCAACATCACTGGGCAGTCGTTCAACGTCGACGGCGGCATCATCTTCGACTGAGCTTCGCTTCGAGAGGGGAGACGTCCTAGCGACCACTCCAGCAGCAACTCGATCGGGAGGGTGGAGATGACGAACTACAAGCTGATCTCGGCCGATTCCCACGTGAGCGAGCCTCCGGGGCTGTGGGTCGACGGCGTGGACCGCCGATATCGGGACCGCGCGCCGCGGCTGGTCGTGAATCCTCCCGGGCGCGACGGCGCCTACTTCCTCTACGAAGGATTCGAGCCGCACCCCATCGGCATCGGCCTGGCGGCTGGCAAATCTCCCGAGGAGCTGGCCGAGTTCCTCACCAAGGGCACCTACGCCGACGCCAGGCCGGGCGGATGGGATCCGGCCGAGCGCATCAAGGACAACGAGCGGGACGGCGTCGAGGCCGATGTGCTCTACACGACGCTCGGCTTTCGCATCTTCTGGCTCAAGGACGCAGGGCTCCAGCAGGAGTGCTTCCGCGTCTACAACGACTGGCTGGCCGCCTACTGCCGCTACGCGCCCGACCGGATGGCGGGCCTGGCGATGATCTCGCTCTACGACCCCAAGGCGGGCGCCGCCGAGCTCGAGCGCTGCGTGAAGCTCGGGCTCAGGGGAGCGATGATCTGGTGCTCGCCGCCGGCCGAGCAGCCCTACGGCTCGGACGTCTACGATCCGTTCTGGGCCCGCGCTCAGGAGCTCCGCACGCCGATCAGCCTGCACGCGATCACCGGCATGGGCTGGGAGAGCCAGTGGAGCTTCAGCGACCGCTACATGCGGGCCACCGTGCTCTCGCACGAGATCGAGCGTTCCTTCAGCGTGCTGATCTTCGGGGGCGTGCTCGACCGCTTCCCGGATCTACAGATCGTCTCGGCCGAGAACAACTGCGGCTGGCTGCCTTACTACCTGCAGCGGATGGACCGCACGTTCGAGCGCGGCCGCCACGCCGCCGGCTTCAAGCTCCGACTGAAGCCGAGCGAGTATTTCCAGCGCCAGATGTATTGCACGTACATCGACGATTACGTCGGGGTTGCCAACCGGCACTTCATCGGCGTCGACAAGCTGATGTGGTCCTCGGACTATCCGCACCAGGCCTCATCGTGGCCGCATTCGCAGGACGTCGTCGCGCGGGACTTCAAGGACGCCAGTGCCGAGGACCAGTTCAAGATCACGCGGGGCAACGTGGCGAAGCTCTATGGGTTCAAGGTCTGAGGTGACGAGCCGGCGAGAGCGCCGGCCGCCGACAGCGCACCTGAAGGGGTGTTAATCCCGGAAGGACGTCGAGGGCATTGGCGGAGCCTACTCGCAAATTGATAAGCTGGATTCGTTCGGGAGATGGCCACGGCGGGCTCTGGCTGGACGACCCGCCGGGAACTCCGGCTCAGCCGCATCGGGCGGAGGCCATTTATGGAAACGATCCTGCTGGTGGACGACGAGGCCGACGTCCTTGCCACGGCCCGCGAGATGCTCGAAGCGCAAGGCTACGAGATTCTCGATGCCCTCAACGCTGAAGAGGCGGTGCGGGTGGCGGCGGCGCATCACGGACCGATCGATCTGCTGCTGACCGCCGTCGTCATGCCCGGTGTGAGCGGGCAGGATCTGGCGCTGCTTCTGGGGCTGCAACGGCCAGAGCTTCGCGTCCTCTACATGTCGGCTTTCGCGATCATCAAGGGCCAGCGGCAGTTCGCGGAAGTCGAGCACGGTCTCGATCTCGGCGCGCCGATCATCCTCAAGCCGTTCACGCCCGAGCGCCTCGTGGACAAGGTGCACGAGGTGCTGGCGGCGAAGCCTCCGTCGCCCTTCGACCACTCGCCTGACCCCTGGCGCAACGTCTAGCCGGCTAGAGCCCCGGCCGTTCCTCCGTCGCCGGCGGATCGTACGCGCGGACCGGCGGCAGCGGTCCGGTCCAGCGCTCGACTTCCACGAGGGCGTGCTGGCCGGAGCAGCCCTGCGCGAGCTTCGAGGTACCGCGGTCGAAGGTGAGGACGTTCGGGTTGCCGTGCACGCACATCGCGTTCGGATCGGCGGGGTCCAGCGGATCGTACCAGGCGCCCGTCGAGAGCTGCACGACGCGCGGGCGCACGGCGTGCGTCACCACGGCGCCGGCCAGACAGCTCCCGCGCTCGTTGAACACCCGCACGATATCGCCGCTGCGGATCCCGCGGGCCGCTGCGTCAGCGGGATGCATGCGGATCGGCTCGCGAGTGCGGACCTTCGTGGACTGGCTGAACGCGCCGACGTCGAGCTGGCTGTGCAGGCGGGTCGTGGGATTGTTGGCGACGAGCTGGAGCGGGAAGCGGTGCGCGAGCGCGGCCCCCAGCCACTCCGCGGGCTCGAGCCACGTCGGATGGCCCGGACAGTCGTCGTAGCCGAATGCGTCGATCGTTGCCGAGAAGATCTCGAGCTTGCCGCTCGGCGTAGCGAGTGGCGTCTTGTCCGGGTCGGCCCGGAACCGCTCGAGGAGCACCAGGTCGTCGTCGACGCCGCCGAGCTCGAGAAAGCCAGCCTCCCAGAACTCGTCGAACGCCGGCGCCGAGCCGCCTTCGGCCACGACCTGCGCGCGCCACTCATCGTAGAGGTGTCGTAGCCACGCCCGTTCGTCGCGGCCCTCGGTGAAGCGCTCGTCGACCCCCAGCGCCGTCGCGAGAGCGGCGAAGATCGCGAAGTCGCTCCGCGCCTGGCCCCACGGCTCGGTCGCCTGGCGCATGGCGATGAGGCAGGCGTCGTTCGGCGAGCCACCGATGTCGTTGCGCTCGAGCGTCATCGTCGCCGGCAGCACGATGTCGGCATGACGCGCCATCGGCGTCCAGAACGAGTCGTGGACGACGATCGTCTCCGGCCTCGCGAGCGCGCGGCGCAGTCGCGCCAGGTCTTGATGGTGGTGGAAGGGGTTGCCGCCGCACCAGTACACGAGGCGGATGTCGGGGTAGGTGAGGCGCTGGCCGTCGAAGTCGAACGGCTCGCCCGGTCCCAGCAGCATGTCCGCCACACGGGCGAAGGGAATGAACGCCGTCACGGGGTTGCGTCCCTGCGGTAAGGTCGGCGGCCCGACCCGCAGGGGCGCGCGGCCGATGTAGCCGAGCGAGCCGTAGCCCTGACCGAAGCCGCCTCCGGGCAGGCCGATTTGACCGAGCATCGCCGCCAGGGTGACGGCGAGCCACGGGGCCTGCTCGCCGTGCTCGACGCGCTGGAGCGAATAATTCACGTTGATCAGCGTCCGCCTCGCCGCCATGCGCCTCGCCAGCCTGCGAATGGTCGCCGCCGGAATCTCGGACAAGCGCTCGGCCCACTCGGCGTTCTTCGCGCAGCCGTCGATGGCGCCGAGCACGTACGCCTCGAAGCGCTCGTAGCCGACGCAGTAGCGCTCGAGGAACGCGCGGTCGTGCAATCCTTCGCTGGCGAGCGTGTGCGCCAGCGCCAGCATCACCGCAACGTCCGTGCCCGGCACGATCGCCAGCCACTCAGCGCTCACGAATCCCGGCAGGTCGTCGCGGAGCGGGCTCAGCAGCACGAACTCGGCGCCGCGCTCGCGCGCCGCGCGCAGGTGGTCGCGCGCCGGGTGCCGGCTGGCGCCGCCGGGGCTCACCATCGTGTTCTTGATCGGGATGCCACCGAAGCAGACGAAGAGCTCGGTATGCCGCTCGAGCACCGACCACGCTGTCGCGCGATCGAGGAACTCACGCATCGAGCCGACGACGTGGGGCATGATGACCGACTGCGCGCCGTTGCTGTACGTGTGCTCGCCGCGCACGTAGCCGCCCAGGCAGTTCAGGAATCGATGGAGCTGACTCTGCGCATGGTGGAAGCGCCCGGCACTGCTCCAGCCGTACGACCCGCCGTAGACCCCAGCACCGCCATGGAGGGCGTAGACGCGCCGGAGCTCGGACGCGAGACGGTCGATCGCGGTCGTCCAGCTGACCGGCACGAACGGTTCGGCGCCGCGGCTCGCATCCCCGCCCGGGCCGCGATCGAGCCAGCCGCGCCGGATCATCGGCTGCGTGATCCGGGCACGGTGGCGGAGGCTGTCGACGATGTTGCCCAGGAGCGGGGAGGGGTCGGGATCGTGGCGATAGGGATGGATCGCGACGACCGTGCCGTCCGCCACCTCGGCCTCGAAGGCGCCCCAGTGCGACGAGTGCGGCACGAAGACGCGCGCCATGCGCGTCAGGATATCAAAGCGAGCCTTCGGCGGCGGTTACAGCCGAACGGTCACGGTCGACCGATCGAGCTTTTTCGTGATGCGCTTCACGTAGGCCCGGGTCTCGCGGTACGGCGGGACCCCGCGGTGCTTGATGACCGCGACCTCACCGGCATTGTAGGCCGCGAGGACGCGCGGAAGATCGTTGCCGAAGATGTCGATCATGGCCCTGAGGTGCTTGACGCCCGCTTCGATGTTCGCGCGAGGATCGAAGGGATCGTCGACGCCGAGCCGCTTCGCGGTCTTGGGCATGAGCTGCATCAATCCTCGCGCGCCCCGTCGCGAGACGGCGCGGGGGTTCCGGGAGGACTCAGCTTCGATGACCGCGGCGACGAGATCCGCCGGCACGTCGTACTTGGCGGCCACTTGCTTGATGTAAGTGTCGAGATCTACTCGGCCGTCGGTGTCTGTGGCGGTCGGAGTCGGGACCGGAGCCGAAGGCGGAGCCGGCGTGGTCTCCACCGCCGTCGCCTCGGCGCGCGCTACCTGAGCCGCGGGTGCTTCCCCGGGTACCTCACGAGAGCCCGAGAGCCCGGAGAGAAAGTACCCCGCGCTGACCGTCACGAGCAGGACGCCCAGACCGAGCAGATGGCGCTCGAGGACCCGGTCGCTCGCCTGGATTCTGGAACCTCGTCCCACGGTATCCATGCCACTCTGCTGGGGCAAATCTGAGGCCGGAATCGGACTTATCGCAAGATCAGGTACTTAGCCGAGATTGGCCAGGTCTGATCCGCTCAGAGCCTACCCAAAACTACCCGTCTCGGACCACTTTTTCCGGAAAGAGAGTCAAAAAGTGTTCGCCCGAGAGACTGCCCGGCACTCGGATCGCAGGGCTGCGACTGGCGCTGAGGCCGGGCGTCTCGCGCGCTGCGTAGAGTACTCTGCGCACGTGCGAATCATCGCCCACGTGGACATGGACGCTTTCTATGCCTCGGTCGAGGCGCGTGCCAACCCGTCGCTCCGCGATAAGCCCGTGGTCGTCGGCGCTGACCCCAAGGAGGGCCGGGGCCGTGGCGTGGTCGAGGCGGCCAGCTATGCCGCCCGCCGGTACGGCATCCGCGCGGCGATGCCGATCTCGCGCGCCTGGAAACTGGCGCACGCGGCCATCGCCAAGGGTGAGCCGCCCGTGGTCTTCGTTCACGGTAATCGGCGGCTCTACGTCGAGATGTCCGAACGGGTCATGGCGATCCTCGCGACTGCGGGCGACGCGTTCGAGGAGGCGAGCATCGACGAGGCCTATCTGGACCTCTCCTCGCTCGGTAGCTTCGACGCGGCGGCGGAGCGCGCGCGGGCGCTCAAGCGCGACATCGCCGAGCGTGAGGGGCTCACGTGCTCGGTCGGCCTGGGTCCCAACAAGCTCGTGGCGAAGATCGCCTCGGATTTCAAAAAGCCCGACGGGCTCACGATCGTGACCGAAGACGAGGTCCAGGATTTTCTGGATCCGATGAGTATTCGCGTAATCCCCGGCATCGGACCGAAGACCGAGGCAGAGCTGAACGGCCGAGGGATCCGAAGCGTGCGCGATCTGCGCGGTCTCGAGGCCGCCCAGCTGTCGGAATGGTTCGGCCGCTGGGGCGAGGATCTCCACGCCAAGGCGCGCGGGCGCTCGGACAGCGTCGTCTCGAACGAATGGGAGCGTAAATCGGTCGGCGAGCAGGAGACCTTCGAGGTGAACACGCTCGACGCCGAGCTCATCCTGGAGCGTGTCCGAGCGCTGGCCGAGGAAGTGTTCGCGCGACTTCAGCGCGAGGGCTTCCGTGCCTGCCGGACCATCACGATCACCGTTCGCTTCGCGCACTTCCGTACGGTGACCCGCGCGCACACATCACGCGAGGACGTCGCGAGCGCAGAGGCTCTGTACGCCCGCGCGGCGGAGCTCTTCGCGCCGTTCTTCGACGCACGGGAGAACCCGCGCGGGACGAAGATCCGGCTGATCGGTGTCAGGGCCGAGAAGCTCCAGCGCTAGGACGCGCCCGGCCCGAGTGCTAGATTGGCGAAGCAAACGGGAGGATCGGTGGCGCTCCGAAGACAGGTAGGGCTCGCGCTGGGATTCGTCGCGGTGCTGGTCACAGCCGACCTGCCTGCGCGCGCGCAGCAGAGCCTCACGTGGACCTCCGGCGCCGTCGGCGGAGGCTGGTACGCGATCTGCGGCGGCATTGCTGAGCTCATGCGCGAGAAGGCCGGGCTCGACATCAAAGTCGTTCCGGGCGGTGGGGCGCAGAACGCCGTCCTGATCCAGAAGAGCGAGGCCGACATCGGCATGGGTTTGCCGCCGCTTCTGCAGGCCGCGGCCAACGGCGAGGATCCCTACCGCGGCCAGAAGATGTTGGACCTCCGTGCGCTCGCCGGCAACATGAGCCTGACCACCGCGCACTTCTACGTCGCCGCGGACTCCGCGTTCGCGTCGATGACCGTCGAGGAGATCGTCCGTGGGCGAAAGCCGATCCGCCTGGCCATCTCGCGGCCCGGCTTGTCCGACGTGTGGGCGTTCGAGAAGATCATGCGTTTCTACGGGCTCTGCGCGGGCCCCCGCGTGGAAGACTGCTACCGGACCTGGCAGACCGCTGGCGCAAAGTTCGTGCGTGGCTCGTACGCCGACCAAGCCCGCGCGTTCACCAGCCACAACGTGGATGGGACTTTCGCGCTTCTCGCCGTGCCAGCCGACTCGATCACCGAGGCGAGCGTGGGCCGGCCGCTCAAGCTCTTACCATTGTCCGAGCCTCTGCTCGAGCACCTGACCGGGTTCGGAATCGGCAAGGGCGCGATCCCACCGGGCAGCTACCCCAAGGCCGTCAACGGAAAGGATCCGATTGCCTCGGCCACGATGGGCACGACGGTGATCGTCTCGGCGAAGATGGCGGACGATCTCGCGTACACCCTGACGCAAACGCTCAACGACAACGTCGAGCGCGTGCGCAAGCTCCACGCGAGCCTGGCCGACTACGACCCGGCGCTCGGCTATCTGCAGCTCGGCGTGCCGCTCCATCCGGGCGCCGAGCGCTACTACCGCGAGAAGGGCTATTTGAAGTAGCGCCCCTCTCGGCTCTCACCGCGACGGAGACGACGCCTCGGTCGCGTGCAACAGCAGGATCCGGCGGACTTCCTCGACGGCGGCCGGCTGGTCCTGGACCGTGTGGGTGGAACGGATGACCACCTCCGACTCGACTCCCTCGAGGTGTGCGCTGCTGTACGGGACGACCCCGTCGCTTCCCTCTTCGATGGGGCCGGTCCCTTGCACGGCGACGATCGAATTGGCGGTTACACCCGGCGCGATCGGGAGATCCGCGAGCGTTCTCAGAAACGGGTTGCGCGGGTTCATCTGATCCATGCTGGTCGGCGCCCGGGACAGCGAGTAGGCGCCGGAAAGCGCGAACGCGTCCTTGTTGTGAACCGCCACGTCCCCGACGACCGCGGCCAGCTGGAACGGCGTCGCGACATAGCCGCCGACCCAGGCCGCGATGCGTCCGACGGTGAGCGGGCTGCCCCGATGCGGCGTCGCGAGGAAGATCACCCGCTTGACGAACGGCAGCGGCTTCACGAACCCCCAGCGCTGCAGCACGTCTCGCGTCGCCGGTGAGACATCCAGCGACTCCAGCGGCTTCGACCAGTTGAGATCCCAGAATCGGGAGCCGCTGTCGACCACGGTCATCTTGGTGAGGAGCCCGCCCTGGCTGTGCCCGATCACCACCATCTGCTGCATCGCCGGATCGGTACCGGCAGGATCGAGCAGCTGAACCGCGCGCCGGAGCGACTCGCGAAGGAGCATGGACGACCAGGAGACGGGTGCGCCTGAGTTGTACGAGAAGAACCAGAACTCGTAGCGATCCCGCAGCCGGCGATCGGCGGCGAGGCGGTTGTACATCTCGGCCCAGCGGCCGAACGACGAGGCCGTGCCGTGCACGAACACGACCGGAATGCGGCCCTGCCGGTGGGGCACGCTGGCGTAGAGCTGCGCGTCGTCGTCTCGTCCGAACTTGAGCGGAGTGAAGAATCGCCGGTACTCCTGAGACCAGATGGGTGAGTCCGCCAGCGAGTAGGCGAGGACCGCCGTGAACTCGCTCTCGAGCGGGACCGATTGCCCTTCGACTTCGACCTTGTTGTCCGCTTCCGGGCCGCGGATCTCGAGGACGCCGTCGAGCGGATCCCAGGCCAGTCGCGAGCGCGAGTGCGGAAGGCGGAGGAGTACTGTCACCGGAATCGTCAGCTCAGGGGCGAGCAGGTCCTTGGGGCCAGGTGCGTTGGCGAGCGGGGCGAGGGTTGCCGCCAGGGGAGCTCCGATGCCGCGTTCGCTGTAGTACGCCTGGAGACCGGAGACCTGGAGCTCGGCCACCGGCGCGAAGCCGGTCATCTGTCGCCCACGCCAGCGAAGCTGCGCAGGGTCGAACGTGATGTGCAGCTGACGCCCGAACGGCAGCTCGTATGCGCCCGGGCGCAGCGCGAGCTGGCGACCCTCGGCGGACTCGAGCGCCGAGGTGAGGCCGCGGTTGTAGATGTCGGCCGCGAGCCGGAAGCGCGTATCGAAGGGGTTGGGTTTCTCGACCGGGTCCTCTGGAAACAGATATGCCCAGGCGTAGAGCGTAGCGACGAGGTAGTACGGGAGTTGCCGCGTCCGCTCGGCGTGAAGGAACGAGGCCTCCGCCGCGGCGAACAGCTCGTTCGGGCCACCCGAGCCGGAGACGGCCAGATCGTGGAGCCGCTCGAGCGCCGTCTCGGGATCGTCGCGATAGAGCGCGGCCAGATCGGCCTCGAGCAGAACGTTGCGACTGAAGGTACTGAGCTGTCCTGCCGAGAGCGCACTCTGCGTCAGTCTCCGGTGCACGTCGCGGGCGTCGACGCGCTCGACTGTCACCGGGCTGGAGCTGCATGAGGCGGTTATCATGGC
>Ga0066388_100002690_pt1 | contig 11043 bp, 9 predicted proteins | sample PanSoiMetaGPlot6_FD_64539 | JGI IMG/M metagenome (GOLD analysis project Ga0066388, IMG submission 64539) | Tropical forest soil microbial communities from Panama analyzed to predict greenhouse gas emissions - Panama Soil - Plot 6 (Hybrid Assembly) | ecosystem: Environmental > Terrestrial > Soil... | reverse complement strand
CCCAGGGCCGCCGCCGTGGCGGGCGAGTTCGGAGACGGCCTCATCACGGCGGGCGCGCCGCTGCCAGAGGACGTCGCCAGCATCCTGCAGCAAGCCGTCGCAGCGGCGCACCGAGCGGGACGGCGATTCGAAAACCCCCCGTACGTCATGGAGGGGCCGATCTGCGTCCTCCACCAGGGCGAGTCGATGGACTCCCCACGCGTCCTCGACGCGACGCAGGCCTTCATCATGACGAGCTTCAAGTTCTGCGCCTCCCTGCGCGCGCCGGCGGAGATGTTCCCCGGCCCGGCGCGCCCGGCGTACCGGGAGTACTGCGCTCACGTCGAGGCGATGCGGCTCGGGGAAGCGGAACGACACCTCGGTATCTGGGAAGGCTGCTTCATGGTCCGGCCCGAGGAGCGACGCTTCATGACGCCGGCCGTGATCCGCTCGACGACGCTCACCGGGCCGATCGAAGAGGTCGTGGAGCGGATGAAAGCGCTCGAAGCGGCCGGGCTCAATCACTGGACGACCTGGCTGCCGACGAGCGCCGTCGAGGAGTACGTGCGGGATGTCCAGGCCGTGAGGGAGCGTCTCTGACCCTGCCCCCTCACGCCGCGCAGACGAAGTCGTCGAGCTCGCGGAGCCCCATCGCGGTGAGCGCCTCCCGGATCTGACCGCGGGGCCGCTCGCCGGCCACCGACACGACCATGGGCCGTCGGGGTAGACCGGGGATCTCGTCGGGCGCGACCACCCGTGCACCGTGGATCGTCTGACCGAGGCGGCCGGGGTGAACGTCGACCACGTGCGCCAACCGCTTGCCCTGCGCCAGGAGCGCCCGGCGGAGCGTCCTCCCCGTGGCACCGTAGCCCCAGAGGTCGTACTCCTCGACGCCGGCCAGGAAGTGCGCCGCCAGAAATGCCGCTTTGCACGCCGTGAAGCTCGCGGGAGCGTAGCGCGCGTCGGTGAGCGACATGCGGCCGGGGTGGTTCCGCCAGGCGAGCAGGCGTCGCGCGACCACGCCCACCCGGTGTCCGCGCGCCAGCAGGCGCAGCAGCAGGTCGTAGTCCTCGGGCCAACCCCGGTCCCGGTAGCCGAACTCGACCAGCAGCTCGCGCCGGATCATCAGGCTCGGGTGAGCCACCGGACACTCGACGAACGCCTCCGCTCGCACCCGCTCCACGGAATCGATGGCGTTCAGCCAGCGCTCGTAGGACCGCCACCCCCGTCCCAGCCGCGCGCGGGGGAAGAGCCGCACGTGACAGCCGACGGCCGCCAGCGAGGCATCCGCGTCGAGCGCGTGCACTTGGTGCGCGAGCCGCTCCCGGCGCATGAGGTCGTCCGCATCCATGCGAGCGATGAAGCGCCCGCGACAGTGCGCGAGCCCCGTCGCGAGCGCCGCGGCGAGGCCGCGATGCGGCGTCCGGACGACGACGAAGCGATCGTCCGAGGCCGCCACCGCCTCGACCGTCCGCGCCGTCGCGTCGGCCGAGCCATCGTCGACGACCACGCATTCCCAGCGGTGCTCGGTCTGACGCCCGACACTGCGCAGCGTGGGGGCGAGGGTTTGTTCGGCGTCGTAGGCGGGGAGAAGGACGGAGACGACTGGCGTCACGTTCGGCCTCAATAGCGGTTCGGGGTGGGGGCCGCGAGCGCAATTGACGCCGTCGCGTGCCGGAGACTACTCTTCGCCCGGACACGCACCGGGAGGCCTCATGCACGACCGGTCCGGCTTCACCTCGTTGCTCGGCGTCGCCGTGGCGCTCGCCGTCTCGAGCCCTCCGGCGTTGGCCGGGAAGCCGACGGGCCCGGCCTGCGCCGGCCGCTACCTCGTCGCCGGCAAGGCCCCGTTGATCGAGGGCGGCGAAGGCCCCGGCGTCCACGTCGTGGTGGTGAGCCCCTCGGGCGTCACCCTCGGCAGCTGCCCCTCGGCGGCGGCCCGCATGAACCCGCTCCATGACGGCTGGAAGTTACGCGCCGGCTGGCCCACCTGTGGCGGGTTCCGGAAAGTCCGGCTGAGCGCGACCATCACCGCCGACTGCGACCTCCTCCGCGGCCACCTCAGGGCCAGGAAGGCAAGGATGCGGAAGACCTTCGCCGCCACCTTCTCCCGCTGCGGCGACGGGATCGTCGATACCGAGCGCGGCGAGGGCTGCGAGCCGCCGAACAGCGCGAACTGCACCGCCGACTGTCAGCGCATCGAGATCCACTGCGGCGACGGCATTCTCGACCCCGGCGAGGAGTGCGACGACGGCAACGTCGTCGACGAGGACGGCTGCAGCCACGACTGTCGCGTGACCTGCGAGGGCCAGCAGACCTTCAGTACGATCCAGGACCGCATCTTCACGCCGAGCTGCTCGCTCGCCACCTGCCACGGGCCCTTCGCGCAGGGCAACCTCAACCTCCAAGTGGGCGCCGCCTACGCGAACCTGGTGGGCGTCGCGGCCAGCAACCCAGCAGCCCACGCCGCCGGCAAGCTCCGCGTCGTGCCGGGCGATCCCGGGGCGAGCTTCCTCAGCGAGAAGCTCCACGGCGCCCTCCTCGACGGCGAGGGGACACGCATGCCGCTCATCGGCGCGACCCTGTCGGAGGCCGAGATCGCACTGATCGATGCCTGGATCCGCTCCGGTGCGAAGCCGACCGGGACGGCAGACGGTGCGCACTGCCTGCCGCGGCCGGTGTACGTGCCCGCCACCCCACCGCCTCCGCCGCCGGGCGGCTACCAGATCGTCCTCGACGGCCCGACGCTCCAGCCGGGCCAGGAGCAGGAAGGCTGCCTCTGGATCCCGACCCCCAACCCGCACGACTTCTACGTCTCGGAGTTCGAGATCGCCCTCAACCCGGGCACGCACCACTTCTCGATCTTCCCGTACCGGGGCCCGGGCGCGCCCCCGACGGGCGTGTGGCAGGAGAACAACTTCGGCTGCTTCAACGGCTCGAACCTGGGCGGCAGCCTGACCGGCTCCCCGCAGTCGCCCTACTTCGTCGACGCGTATCCCGCCGGCATCGGTCGGCTGCTGAGAGCCGGCACCTATCTCGGGCTCAACGCGCACTACCGGAACGACTTCTCCGTGCCGATCCAGATCAAGGTCTGGACGAACGTGTATCCCTACGTGGGCAAGCCAGCGCACGTCGCCGATACGCTGATCGACCTGAGCAGCACGTTCTCGATCCACGTGCCGCCCTTCACCCAGAAACTGCAGCACGGCCATTACGTCAACGACACCGGGAGGCCCCTCTCCATCCTCGGCCTGAGCGGCCACATGCACTTCCGCGGCCTCCGCTTCACGGCCTGGCTCTCGAACGGCACCAAGATCTACGAGAACTTCGACTGGGCGCACCCCGGCGGCCGCGGCTTCGATCCGGCGTACGTGCTCGCACCGGGCGACTTCATCGACTACGAGTGCCTGTACGACAACGGCGTCGAGCGAACGGTCCGGCACGACTTCGCCGGCAACCCGGTGGCCCTCGTCTTCGGCGTCACCACCGAGGACGCCATGTGCATCCTGACCGGATCCTACTACTAGCCACTACGCGACGCGCGGCACGACGTCGCGGGCGAACGCCTCGAGCTGTTCCAAGTAGTGCGGCAGGCTGCGGTGCGGGAAGCGGAGGTTCATGATGGTCGCCCCCAGGTCACAGTAGCGTACGACCAGGTCGGCGAGCGCGCTGCCGTCCGCGCCCTGCGTCGGGTCGAGCAGGCGGTCGGGAGTCAGCACGACGTCGAACGGTACGGTCCGCTCCTGCCATTCCCGCCATCCCCGGGCGCGGCGGAGAAGCGCCGCCAGCTCGTCGAACGACAGGCGGAAGGGATCCCAGCCGTCGCCCAGCTGGAGCGCGCGACGGAGCGAGCGCGGGCTCCGCCCGCCGAGCCAGATCGGAACGCGCACCTGCACGCCACAGGGATCGACGATGCAGCCGTCGAACCGGAAGTGCGTCCCGGCATAGGCCGGCGCGCGGCGCCCGAAGGCCGCGCGCAGCGCCCGGAGGGCGTCCTCGTAGCGCGCACCACGTCCGGCAAACTCCGCCCCGAGGAGCGCGAACTCCTCCTCCAGCGTCCCGACTCCGACGCCCAGGATGAGCCGCCCGCCGGAGAGGCGGTCGAGCGTCCCGTAGCGCTTCGCGAGCGCGAGCGGGTGATGGTACGGGAGCACGAGGACGTGGGTCGTGAACCTGAGCCGCGTGGTCTGCGCGGCCAGGAAGCCGAAGGTCGCGAGCGGGTCGTAGTACCGCGTGCCGCGCACCGCGGCGACGGGGTCCGGGATCGCCACGTGCTCGCTGCAGGTCACGTGGTGATAGCCCAGGCGGTCGGCAGCGATGGCTATACGCGCGATCTCGGCCGGCCCCGCCTCCGCTTCCCAATCCGCGCGGTGATCCGGGTGGCAGGTGACGACCGGAGTGACCAGGCCGAAGCGCACCCGTGCTTACTGCCGCGATCGAGGCGCTCGAGGCAACAGCGCGAGCCCTCCGAGGCCGCTAGAGGCCGGGCCAAGATACACCGCGGGTCGGGACAGGCCGGAAATGCAAAGCCCGCGATCGCCTCATCATCAGCGAGGCCGTGGACCCGATACGCACGCGGGCCTCGCATTGTCGCGCCGGCTTTGCCGGCCGCGACATGTCGGTCGCGCGGGTACGGACCGCCCCTCCCTCGCGTCCGATCCGACCCGAGATGTATCTCGGGTCGGCGTTCTAGTCGCCGAGCGCGTCGGTCGCGTAGTACCGATCCGCGCGCTGTGCCACCGGCGTACCCGTATAGTGGCCGGTGGTGGTCACCCGGACCTCTTGCCCCTGCAAGAGCGCACGGAGTGCGATACGCTGGAACCCGCACAGGCGGGGATCACCCTTGGTCCCTCGCTTGTCCCAGGCGCAGAGACGCCGGCGGCTGGTGCCGACGCGCACCCACTGCTGGAAGACGTCGATCGTCACCCGCTTCGCGAACACGCAGCGCCGCACCGACTCGCCAAGCGCGTCGAGGTTGGCCGGAGCGAGCCGGAGTCGGCCGCCCTTGCTGGGTTCCGTCCGACCGACCTCCAGGGGGAAGAGCTCGTCGCTGCTCTGGCAAGCACCCTGCGGACTCTCGTACGTGCCGTTGGTGAAGAGGCGCACGGCCCCGCTGAGCGGCACCGTCTGGCGCACGCTGCTCCCTGCGCTCTTCACCACGGCCTTGGTCACCCCGGTGAGCTGCCAGCTCGTCCCGTGCCGACATCCGCTCCCGAGCGTGCATTCGTCGATCGTCGTCGGATTCCCGTCGTCGCACTGGGCGAGAGCCCCGCCCCCGCACCGTCCGCCCTGGCACGTCTCGCCGCTGGTGCAGGCGTTGCCGTCGTCGCACGCAGTGCCGTCGGGCGCCGATGCGCAGGCCGCATCGCCCACCTGGTAGCGGAGCGCCCCGTGCAGCACCGCCGCCGCATTGGCGCAGCGGGCGTCGAAGTCGACCGCGAACGATTGCGGCACGCGGCCGTCGAGGTCGAGCGCCAGCAGCCCGAAGCGTCCGGTCGTGACGTCACAGCGGTGCGGCGTGGTGGTGAGCAGCAGGGCGCCGGAGCCCTCGTAGACACCCGGCGCGAGCGCTGCTCCGACGGGCGGACGGAACTCGATCTTCCATCCTTCGGAAGCCGCCGACGTGAGGGTGACCACGAGGGCGCCGTCGGGGTCCAGCTGCGCGTCCTCGATGGACGCGAAGACGTGCTCGACTCCACCACCGAGGGGATCGCCGGGCTCGCTGTCGAGCACCGCGACGGTCGCCGCGCGAACGCTGTAGCAAAGCGCAAGGACCCAGCCGAGAGCGAGGGCGGTGCGCCGAAGCGCGCGGCGGGACATGGAAGAGGTACACCACCGGGGATGCGCTCTGTCAATGAAAAACCCATAGCGAATTTTGTGCGCTCTGCCTGAGCAAAGGCCTTGTCGTCTGCGAGATCCCTCGCTAGAGGGCAGCACATGAGCACGATCGATATCGAGTCGGACGGCGAGGTCTTCATCGTCAGCATCAACCGGCCCGCGGTGCGGAACGCGATCGATGGGCCGACCGCGGCCGCGCTGGCGGAGGCCTTTCGTGCCTTCGACCGGAACGCGGAGCACGCCGTCGCCGTGCTGACCGGCGCGGGCGGGACGTTCTGCGCGGGGGCCGATCTGAAGGCGCTCGCGGGCGGGAGCGGCACTCCCTTCAGCGAGGACGGTGACGGCCCGCTCGGTCCGACGCGCTTTCTCCTCGGGAAGCCGGTGATCGCCGCCGTCGAGGGCCACGCGGTGGCCGGTGGGTTCGAGCTCGCGCTCTGGTGCGATCTCCGTGTCGCCGCGACGGATGCCGTCTTCGGCGTCTACTGCCGGCGCTTCGGTGTGCCGCTCTGCGACCTCGGGACCGTTCGCCTGCCGCGGCTGGTCGGGATGAGTCACGCGATGGACCTCATCCTCACCGGCCGCGGCGTCGGTGGCGAAGAGGCGCTCCGCATGGGACTCGTGAACCGGCTCGTGCCCCCGGGCACGACGCGCGCGGCCGCGATCGCGCTGGCGCACGATCTCGCGCGCTTCCCGCAGCGCTGCATGCGCTCCGACCGCCTCTCGGCGTACGAGCAATGGTCGTTGCCCTTCGACGAGGCCATGCGCAACGAGGCGAGGCGCGGCCTCGACGTCGTCCGCTCGGGCGAGACGCGCGCGGGCGCGGAACGCTTCGCGCGCGGTGTCGGCCGCCATGGCGCCTTCGGGGAGAAGTCCTGATGCCGACCACCCTGCGGACCGAGACGGCCGACGGCGTGTGCTCGCTCGTCCTCTGCCGGGCCGCCGAGTACAACACCATCACCCCCACGCTGCGCGACGAGCTCGCCGCCGCCATCGACGCGGCCGACGCCGACCCCGCCGTGCACGTGATCCTGCTCCGCGCGGAAGGCCGTGCCTTCTGCGCCGGCTACGGCCTCGACTGGTCGACCGTCGCGCAGGCCGAGGAGGGAACGTCCGGCCGCCGTGTGTGGGACTCGGTCGCGGATCACCGCATGATGAAGACGTTCGTCGATACGTACCTCAAGCTCTGGTACGCGGCGAAGCCGACCATGGCCGCGGTGCAGGGCTGGTGCATCGGCGGCGGCACCGACATGGTGCTCTGTGCCGACCTGATCGTGGCCGGCGAGAGCGCATCCTTCGGATATCCTCCCGCGCGCGTGTGGGGCACACCGACCACGGCGCTCTGGGTGTACCGCATGGGCCTCGAGCGGACCAAGCGCTACCTCTTCACGGGTGACGAAATTCCCGCCCGCAAGGCGGCCGAGATCGGTCTCGTGCTCGAGGTCGTGCCCGACGCCGCCCTCGAGAGCCACGCGATGGCGCTCGCCCGTCGCATGGCCCGACTGCCCGTGTCCCAGCTCGTCATGCTGAAGCTCCTCGCCAACCAGACGGTCGAGAACATGGGCTTCGCCTCGAGCCGGCTCCTCGGCACGCTCTTCGACGGCGTCGCCCGCCACACCCAGGAGGGACGCGACTTCGTCCGTCGGGCCCAGGCGGTGGGCTTCCGCCAGGCGGTGCGGGAGCGTGACGATCCGTTCGAGGACTACGGCAGCCGCAAGAAGTCCTGAGCCCGGCGGCTCCGGCCTTCCGTCTCGACGATGAACGGCACGAGGAGCAACCCGAGCAGCGGCACTACCGCCACCCAGCGGATCGCGGCGACCGGGGTGGCGACGGCGCCCAGCGCGACGCCGACCACGTAGGGCCCTGCCGCGGCGAGGTAGCGGCCGGTGTTGAAGCAGAAGCCCGCGCCGCTGCCGCGCAGCCGCGTCGGGAAGAGCTCGGGGAGGTAGAAGCTGAAGCTCGCCACCACCCCGAACACGGTGAGGCCGTCGAGGAAGAGAAGCCGCATGCGCGTGAGCGGCGTCCAGTCGAGGCCGAAGGTGACCCAGATGGCGGCCGCGCCGCCCGCGAAATAGAGGGCGAAGAGCGGTCGCCGGCCGAGCCGGGCGAGCGGGATGGTCGCGACCGTCCCGATGATGCCACCCAGGTTGAAGAGGGTCACGGCGTAGGGGATGTCCGTGACGACGAAGGGCAGGAAGGCATTCGTCGCCCACCAGCTGATGAGCGTGACGAGGGACATGGCGAGGCCACCGAGGGTCGCGCGGCGCAGGTCGCGAGTGAAGAGCTCGCGGAGCCGCGGCGTCCCCGCGCGCTCGCGGTGCCAGACGTCGGGCTCGCGGACGCGCCGGCGGATCCAGAGGGCGACGGCCGCGGGCACGAGGCCGGTCAGGAAGACGAGCCGCCAGGCGAGATCGGGCTGCGCCGCGATCACCGTGATCTGCCGCGTGAAGAGATCGTTGGCCATGCCGGCGAGCAGGATGCCGAGCGGCGCGCTCGTGTAGAGGAGCGCGCCCATCGCCACCCGCCGAGATTCGGGCACGACCTCGGCGACGAGGCTCGCGCCCGCCGCCCATTCCCCGCCGATGCCGAGCGCCGCGACGAGGCGGAAGCCGGCGAGCAGCCACACACCCGGGGCCAGCGCGCACGCGGCCGTCGCACCCGCGTAGGTGAGCATGGTGAGGAGGAGCGTCCGCGAGCGACCCAGCCGGTCGGTGAGGAATCCGAAGAGAATACCACCCGTCGCCCAGCCGACCAGGAGCAGCGACGTGATGGCTCCGGTGGTGGCGGTGACGCGGGGATCGCCCGGCGGGACGCCGAGCAAGCGCGGCACGCAGACCGGTGCGACGAAGTTGAACAGGAGGCCGTCGAAGACGTCGAATCCCCAGCCCAGCCACGCCGCCAGGAACACGACCCACTGGTAGCGGGTCATGTCCCAGAGCCAGATCGGCTCCGCCGGCGCCGCGACGGCGGGGCGCACCGCTCAGTCGGCGCGCGGCGGCGCGGTCGGATCGCCCGGCGACTGCACCAGCTCGATCAGCTGCCCGTCGGGATCGACGATACAGCACGCCGCCGACTGGAACTCCGGAAACCGGATGACGGTCTCGTCGAGCACGCGCTCGCCCGCCGTCCGGAGCGCGGCGAGCGTCGCATCGAGGTCGGCCACCCGGAACGAGAGATGCGTGAGCCCGCGCTCGTTCATCGGCCGGCTCCGCGGTGGCGGCCCGGCGGGCGCCGCGAAGTGAAGCAGCTCGATACGAACGCCGTCCCGCTGGAGATAGACGGCCTGCAGCTCGACGCCCCGCAGACGCAGCAGCGTGTCGCTCGGCTCACCCGCCACCCGCAGCTCGTGCTCGAAGCGGAACCCCAACAGATCGCGATAGAACCGCAGCGACCGCTCCATGTCGGAGACGCAGATCCCGATGTGGGTCAGCCGAAGAAGCGGAATCATCGCGTCGAACTTCCGCGCATGACCAGTCCCCATCACTACGCTTCGATCGTCACCTTGATCGCGCCCGTCGTCTTGTCGGCCGCCGTACGGAACCCGCGCGCGATCTCCGCGAGCGGAACCCGGTGCGTAATCACCGTCTCTGCGATGTGCCGTCCCTGCCGGCGGAGGATATCGAGGACGATGTCGAAGTCGGCCCGCGCGCCCGCCCGGCCGTAGACGAAGGAGCCGATCAGGCGCAGCTCCTTGGCGAGCACGAAGATGGCGGGAAAGGTCGGCGAGCGGGTGAAGGCGCCGAGGATGCAGATGGTACCGCCCGGCCGGCAGGCGGCGACCGCGGTGTCGAGCGTGTCGGCAGAACCACCCACGGTCTCGACGACGAGGTCGATGGGGGCGTCGATGTCGCCCCCGATCCCGCTCGGGTCGCTGTCGTCGACCACGCGGTCGGCGCCGAGCGCGAGCGCCGCCGTCTTCTGCTGCGGCCGGCGCGCGACGACGATCACCTCCCCGGCCCCGCCCGCACGTGCCGCGACGACGGCCATGAGCCCGATCGTCCCGGCACCGAGGATCGCCACGCGCTGTCCGATCTCGAGTCCCGCGAGCCGTACCCCGTGCACGGCGACGCCGAGCGGCTCGCTGAGCGCCGCGGTGGCGAAGTCGACGCCGGCCGGCACGCGAAAGCAGTGCGCGGCGGGCATCTTCACGTATTCCGCGAAGCCGCCCGGGATGGTGATGCCGACCACGCGGATTCTGGGGCAGCGCTGGTAGTCGCCGGTCGCGCAGTAGCGGCAGCGGCCACACGAGGCGATGCCCTCGAGCGCCACCGCGTCGCCGGCCTTGAGGCTCGTCACGCCGGAGCCGAGGTCCGCCACCTCGCCGGCGATCTCGTGGCCCGGACAGACGCTCGGGATCATCATCTGGTCGTGGTACCAGTGGATATCCGAGCCGCAGATGCCGCAGTTCCGCACGCGGACGACCACTTCGCCCGCCCCCGGCGTCGGACGCTCGACGTCCTCCAGCACCACGTTCCCCGCGCCACGACAGAAGGCTGCCCGCATCGCCGCGGGTCTTACCAGCGACGCCGCGCGCCCTGCAACGCCGTCTCAGCGTCCGGGGCCGTGCCTGCTCACCCGGGTGTCGGGGTTCTCACCGGCGAGCCCATGGCGCAGGAAGCACCGCGCCGCATGCGAGTGCTTGAACGTGGCGTCGAAGAAGGCGGCCACCACCGCCTGCGTGAGACGGTGTTGGCGCTCGGCCTGCATGGGTGCGTTGGTCGGGACCGGACCCTGACAGGGAAGCGCACAGCCCGTGGCATCGATCCCGGACTTCGCGCCGCCGAGTCCGTCGACGATGTTCCCGCCGCTCGAGACGACGCCAGAAATCGCCGCGCAGCCGACCTCGTCGTAGCTCGTGGTGGAGGGCGCGGTGACGAATCCGCTGAAGCCCGTGTGGGTCGCGTCGACGAGCGTGACGAGGGTGCGGGGCGACCTCGACCGCGCGAAGACGCGCGCGCCGTTCATGTCGAGCGGGACGAGCAGGTCCTGATCACCCTGCAGGATGAGGAGCGGCGGGCGGGCGGCGCGGTAGAACCTCTCCCCGAAGAAGCAAGCCGCGGGCGCTATGGGAAGCGCCGCGCGCACCCGGGGATCGTGGAGCGTCGGGTGATAGGTGACGAGCAGGGTCGTGGCGCCTCCCAGGGACAGGCCGGCAACGCCGATGCGGTGCCGGTCGATGCCGCGAGAGAGCCAGCCGTCGCGCAAGTTCGAGAGCGCGAGCAGACGATC
>Ga0066388_100002689_pt1 | contig 11047 bp, 9 predicted proteins | sample PanSoiMetaGPlot6_FD_64539 | JGI IMG/M metagenome (GOLD analysis project Ga0066388, IMG submission 64539) | Tropical forest soil microbial communities from Panama analyzed to predict greenhouse gas emissions - Panama Soil - Plot 6 (Hybrid Assembly) | ecosystem: Environmental > Terrestrial > Soil... | reverse complement strand
GATGAATAGTGGGAGAGCGCAACCGACTGCCGCGTGAAGCGGTTTTGTTACGGCTGCTCGCGTATGGGGGTGTGGCAAGGAGGGCCGCCAATCTGCTAACGGCGGTCCTTCTCCCTTTGAGGGCTCGGCAATCCGCGAAGCGTCATCAGCGGTAGCCACGCATCACGGCCAAAAACGAGATTTCTGTGACACCCATCACAGTGTGGGGGCCTTTCAACCCATAACCTTGCGCCCGAAAATTGTGGCGACGATGGAGGCAGAAATGCCGCCGAAGCAGATGTCGTATGGCCAATTTTCCCGCGAAGTGGGACGCTGGTTGGCCAACTGCTTTGACCAGCAACCGGCGCCTAATCCTGACACGAAGGATTCAAAGTCCGCGCTCGAGCGCGGCATAGCTGAAGCCTTTAGCGGCCTCGAAAAAGAAAGTGACTCCGAGGCCCCCGAAGGGTCGCCGGTTTCATCAGATCTGGGCGGCCGGCCTGAGGCTCTTCACAAACTCTCGCGCTGAGCTGCTTTTTCTCATTAGCAAGAACCGCCGCTGGAACTTTTGCAGCCAGAATATCGCACGATTTCAAAGGAATACGGGCCAGGTGTCCGTAAGGGATCAGTAATCAAGCGGATATATACAATTAAAGACTTTTACCGAGAGGCTTTATTTCGCCGAAGCTTCATGAGCGGATCTGACAAACGACGCTGGGTCCGGTCGACGCCGCGGGGGCTGGTCCCCCGGGCCGGAAAGCTTTTGCTTGGGCCCAAGACGCTGCCCATTGATTGCCACATCGTCGATCTGTCGGCTGGAGGCGCGTGTCTTGAATTGTCGAGGAGCTATGACTTCCCAAGCCGTTTCGAATTTCTTCACGGCAGCACGCGCCGTTTCTGCACGTTGGCCTGGACCCGCGGATTTCGTATCGGCATTTGCTACGAAGGAACGATTCAACGGTCATCGGTTTCTGGCGGCCTGAGCCGACCCAAGAGCGGCGCCAGCCTGCTTTCCCGCCCGCGCTAACCGAATCCCCCTCGGCACCCATCGCGACGACTAGACCGCGCGAACCTCGCGTGTGGCAAGGCAAAGGTCCTGCAGAACCAACCATTTACCACACCCGCGCACCGCCGGTTCCCGTCGGCTTCGTGGCAGGCTATTATTGTTTCCTTCCGATCGGGGTCTGGACGCGGGATGGGTCAATTGCAAGCCAGCTTCGGCGCTAGCCGGGTCGTGCGCCTTTTCGTTCTTGGCGCAAGCTGTCTCACGCTTGCGAACTGTTCGAGCGCCTACATGGCCGGCAAGATCGATCCGCGTTACGGCGTTGCAGCCAGCGCGCGCGCTGTCCAACCAGGCGAACCGATACCAAAGGGCGGGGGTATCTATCGCATTGGCAGGCCGTATCAAGTGGCAGGTCGCGTCTATGTTCCGGAAGAAGACATTAATTATAGCGCTGTCGGTCTGGCGTCCTGGTACGGCGATGATTTCCATGGCCGCTACACAGCCAATGGCGAAGTCTTCGACATGAACGCAATTTCGGCGGCGCACCCGACGCTGCCACTGCCGTCCTATGTGCGCGTGACCAATCTCAACAATGCCCGCTCGATCATTGTGCGTGTCAATGACCGCGGCCCCTACGTGGCGGAACGGCTGATCGATGTGTCGGTGAAGACGGCCGAAGTACTGGGGTTTTATGGTCACGGGGTTACACGCGTGAAGGTCGAATACGTCGGCCGCGCGCCGCTCGAGGGTTCAGACGATCGCAAGCTGATGGCTACTCTCCGACAAGCCGGACAGGCCGAGGCCGCTGTGATGCTTGCCTCAAGCAAGCCCTTCGCTTCGGCCAAGTTCGACAGCCGACCGATGACGAATTTCTCTTCGGCACGAATTCCGTCGCCGCCCGATCGGCCGTACCGCCTTGGCGAGGGGGCCCGCGAAGTGGCCGCGGTGGAGAGGCCGACAACCGAGTTACCGGCCGCGATGCGCCAGCGCGGTGCTACGCCGGTCATGCGCGAGCCTGTTGCGGATGTCCAGCCTGCTCTGATACCGGTTACGACCTACGTGCCGGGCCGCTATGATGGGCCGACCAATATTATGAGTGGCCGCGGCCTCTACTGAGCCGTATTCTGCTGCTATCGGTCCAGCAGATTTGCACGCAATCGATTTAACGCGATGGCGACGCGCAAAACTTGAAGATGCCCATGCGGAGTTTTCAGATTGGACGTTGGCTGACTGCGGCGCTGCTACTCGCCGGTCTCGGTGCGAGTGCGCTTGCCGCAACATCTGCGCACAAGGTTGCACCAGCTCATAAAGGGCCGACCGCAACCGCGCCGAAAAAAGATGCGTCGAAAAAAGACGAACCAAACATCACAGCGCCCCACGCCATCCTGATTGACGCCGAAAATGGCAGCGTGCTGTACGAACGTGACGCGGACCGCATGATCTTTCCCGCCAGCCTCGCCAAGCTGATGACGGCGGAATACGTATTTCATGAACTCAAAGAAGGTCGAATCAAGCTCACTGACGAATATATGGTGAGTGAAAACGCCTGGCGCAAAGGCGGTGCGCCGTCACACGGCTCCACGATGTTCGCTGCGATCAACAGCAGGGTCCCGGTCGACGATTTGCTTCACGGGATGATCATCCAGTCGGCCAATGATGCATGCATCATTCTGGCAGAGGCGCTTGCCGGCAACGAGACGACATTCGGCGCGAAATTAACCCAGCGCGCGCGCGCGATCGGTCTTGAAAAATCGGTCTTCACCAATTCGAACGGTCTTCCGGATCCGGGCGAACAGGTCACAACGCATGAACTCGCGACGTTGACGCGCCACATCATCCGAACCTATCCCGAATTCTACCCGTTGTTCGGGCAGCCTGATTACACCTGGAACAAGATCCGACAGCAGAACCGCAACCCTCTTCTCGGTATGATGGCTGGCGCCGACGGCCTCAAGACCGGCTTCACAAAGGAGGCCGGCTACGGCCTGGTAGGCTCGGCCGTGCAGAATGGCCTGCGGCTGATCGTTGTGGTCAATGGCGTAAGCACGGCCAAGGAGCGCGCCGAGGAGGCGAAGAAGATTCTGGAGTGGGGCTTCAAGAATTTCGAACAGCGTGTTCTGTTCGCCGAAGGCCAGACCATAGGAGCTGCCAAAGTCTACGGTGGCGCAAGCGGTCGCGTATCGCTTGTAGCGAACGGAGAGGTTCGCGTGATGCTGCCGAAGACCGGCGCCGATAAACTGATTGCCCGCATTGTTTACCAGGGCCCGGTGCCGGCACCGGTGGCGGAGGGGACGCCCATCGGCAATATCAAAGTCTGGCGCAATGACGGCCTGATTCTGACCATGCCCTTGAAGGCGGCGGAGAGTGTCGGAAAGGGTAACATGTCGCAGCGCGCATTCGATGCTGTGACCGAAATGATAATCGCGCTGTTCCGGGCCGGAGCCGAGCGGCTATGATAGCCGGAGCCGCCGCGTGTCGGCGATGACCGGAAAGAGGCTTCGTGGCTTGCGCGGACATTTCATTACCTTCGAAGGTGGAGAAGGCAGCGGCAAGTCGACGCACGCAGCCATCCTGGCGCAGCGCCTGAAAGCGTTGGGGTTGGATGTCGTGCTTACGCGAGAACCAGGGGGCTCCACGGGTGCTGAGATCATTCGCCACATTTTGCTGTCCGGGATCGCCAAACCACTCGGAGCAGAAACCGAGGCGATCTTGTTCGCGGCCGCCCGTGACGACCATGTACGCAACACTATCCTGCCAGCGCTCAAAGCCGGCAAATGGGTCATCTCGGACCGCTTTATTGATTCCACGCGTGTCTATCAGGGCACCCTTGGCAAAGTTGATCAGCGTCTGATCCGCAGCCTCGAACGCGTGACCGTTGGACAGGCGGTGCCCGAACTCACATTCATACTCGACGTGCCGGCCCAAATAGGGCTCGCGCGTGCCAAAAGCCGCCGAGGGCAATCCAGTGCGGATCGTTTCGAGGCTGAATCCACGGAATTTCACGAGAAGCTTCGCGAAGAATATCGCGCTCTCGCTGCCGCGGAGCCGACCCGGTGCATCGTGATCGATGGCCGTGCGCCGCGCAAGGCTGTATCCGACCGCATATGGGCGATCGTGCAGGATCGGTTGCGGCCCGAACAGGCTGAGGTGTCGGAGACCACCACGCCGTGATCAACGACGATACTGAACGCGAGGGCAAACTACCGCGCGAAACGACGGCATTCTTTGGCCACGACGAGGCCGAGCGCGCCTTAATCGATGCCTACAAAAGTGGCCGCATTGCTCATTCCTGGCTGATCGGTGGCTCGCCCGGCATCGGCAAGGCTACGCTTGCGTTTCGCTTTGCGCGCTTTGTTTTGGCAAATCCTGATCCGAACGCATCCGACGTGCAAAAAGCGACCTCGCTTGCAATTGATCCGGACCACCCGGTCACCCGCCGCGTCGCTGTGCAGGCACAGGGCGATCTCCTTGTGCTGGAGCGCATTACCAATGAACAAACCGGCAAGCTCTACACGGTGATCCGGGTTGACGACGTGCGGCGAACGGTATCGTTTTTCGGATCGACAGCCGGGGAGGGCGGCTGGCGTATCGCAATCGTGGATGCGATCGATGATCTTCAGCGCGAAGGTGCGAATGCATTGCTGAAAGTACTCGAGGAGCCTCCGCAACGTTCGCTGCTCTTGCTGATTAGCCACGCACCTGGCCGCGAATTGCCCACGATCCGGTCGCGCTGCCGGCGTCTGTTGCTGCGCCCGCTTGAACGTGAGGATGTCGCACGCGCTCTCGCTGCGGCAAGCGGCCGCGCGACCACCGATCCGGAGGTGCTGCAGGCGGCTGAAGCGGCCCGAGGCAGTGTCGGTCGCGCTCTTGGCTTATTAGACGGTTCGGCTCAGGCGTTGCGGCAGCGCATGCTGGAACTCTTTGACCAACTGCCCGATCCCGATCCGCGCGCCCTCCACGCGCTTGGCGAGGCGATTGGCGGCACCGATCCAAGGACCTTGGAAGCGTTTATGGACATGGTGAACGGTTGGCTATCCGCGCGGCTCGAGGCAGGCGGACGCGGCAATGCCGAGATGGCGCGCGTCGCTGACATCTGGGAAAAGGTCAACGTCGCGGCGCGCGACGCCGAGACCTACAATCTCGAGCGCAAACCGTTAGTGTTCGCCGTATTCGGCGCGCTGGCTGAAGCCGCGCGTACCTGACGTCGCTAAGCGTTTTGCGACCGGGGCTTCCGCTTGGGCGGCGCCTTGTGATTGAATTTACCGGCGCCGGCATCGCGTCCGATATGCGGCCGAGTCAGAACGGCCTTGAACCCCGGGGAGGACTCCATGACCTACAGGATCAATCGCCGCCAATTCGTCGCCAGCTCAGCTGCCGCTGCCGGCAATGCCGCGTTTCCCATGCCATCGATTGCGCAGAGCGTACCGCTCAAGATCGGCTTGCTGACGGTGAAGACCGGGCCCCTGGCCGCCGGCGGCATCCATTTCGAGGAGGGCATCAGCTCTTTCCTCAAGGACAAGAATTTCACCCTGTCGGGACGCAAGATTGATCTGATCGTCGCCGACACCGGCGGCAACCCGGCCGGAGCCAAGAACAAGGCGCAGGAAGTCGTCGAGCGCGACAAGGTCGACATTGTGCTCGGACCCTTCGCCGCCTTCGAGTTGCTTGCGACCGTCGACTATCTCGCACAGGCAAAAATGCCAACATTAGCCTTCGCCGGCGCGGAAGACGTGACGCAGCGAAAGGCCAACCCCTATCTCACCCGTACGTCCTACACCTCGGCACAATGCCTTTATCCGCTTGCCGACTACGTGCTCAAGGAAATGAAACTCAAGCGTGCTGCCAGCATGGGCGACGACTTTGCATTCGGCTATGAGCAGGTCGGCGGCTTCCAGCGTGTCCTGGAAGATGGTGGTGGGCAGGTGGTCAAAAAGTTGTGGTCACCGCTCAACACGGCCGACTACGCGCCTTACGTCGCACAAATTCCGGAATGCGACGTGGTCTGCGAGGTGCTCGCCGGCTCCAACCCGCTGAAGTTCACCAAACAGGCGCGCGGCCTCGGCATAAAACAGCCGCTGGTCGGTGGCTCGACGGTCGCCGATGACACCATTATCGGCGCGCATGACGAGAGCGCGGAAGGCCTGATCAACACCAATCCCTATTCACTTGATCGGCCGAGTGAGGCAAACAATCGCTTCATCGCGGCCATGAAGAAGAATTACGGCGATGATGTGCGCATCGGCCACTACGCCGCCTGTTTTTATGCCAATGGTCAGGTCATCGAGGCCGCACTGGCCAAGACGGGCGGCAAGTCGGACAACGCCGATGCTCTCGTCAAGGCCGTTCGCGCCGTGACTCTCGCGGATACGCCGCGCGGTCCCTTAAGCTTTGACGGTTATGGCAATGCCGTGATCGACGTTTATGTCAGGCGAGCCGAGAAACAGGGCGGCAAGATGGTCAACAAGACGATCAAGACCTACAGCAAAGTGAGCCAGTTCTGGACCATGGATCCGAAGGCGTTTTTGGCCGAGCCAGTGTTCTCGCGTGACTATCCGCCGATGAAAACCTGAACATACGCGGCCTGATGTGGCCGCGCAGCTTTGCTTTCAGGTTGTATATGACAGTGTCTCGGGGCTGCGGTCCTTGACATATTGGTCAAGCCCCCAGCGCTTGACCTGTGAAAAGACCTCATCAAACTCGCCGCGCGGCAGCGGCTCTCGGACAAAGCGCTCACCGCGGCCGAATTTGCTGAAATCCCACGGATGATAATCCTCGAACTCCGGGGGTACGGCGAGCTTCCACAGCGGCAAATATTTCGGCAGATCCGCTTCAAGCGCGCTTTCGGCACGCTCGAGTGCGCGCATGTACCCGTGTACAACCTCTGGGCTCGCACTGTCCGGCACCCACCAGAGCGTCTTGAAGCGATCATCGATGATTTTGCGCAGGCCCAGCTGTTCGGCCATCGCAATCTGTGGAGGCAATAGACTCGCGGCTTCGACTTCGCCATCAAGCAGGGCCTTCAGGCGCGCGCCAAAGCCGCCGGTATTGACGATCTTGATGTGTTCGAGCGGCAGATACTTTTCCAGCCGATAGGGCACATTGAAATGGCTGCCTGCGCGCATGCCGACAGAAATTGGCACATCTTTCAGATCCTCGGGCTTATGGATTCTCGACTCCGGCCGCACGTAGATCGCCCAGGGTGAATCGCCGTAGCCCTCGGTAACCACGCGGCCCATGCCGGCGCTGGCGTTGCAAATCGTGCCCCACAAGCAAGCGCCCTGGACGACATCCTGCTTGTCCTCGGTGTAAGGACGATCCTGTGGCCGCTGGAAGTATTCAAGACCCTTCCAACTCGACTGAGTGCCGCGAAAGGTCTTCCAGTCGAACTCGACATCCAGCCCCTCGGCTGCGAAGAAGCCTTCTTGCATCGCGACGAAATCGTTGAGACCCATGCCCTTGGGCGCGACTTTGACTCGTTTCGGGGTCGTAGCCATGCGATTTACTCCCGGTCTTGCTGGTTGAGGACGGTTTACCACAATCCGGCCTGCGCGCGCGAGCCGCATGAGACCGCAAACCTGGCCCCACATGGCTGCCCGCGACTATCCGAGCGGCTCTCAAATTTTATAAAATTGCGGAACCGACTGCTTTGGAACGGCACGAAACTCATGAGTGTTGCGGGCCACCATAGCCGTTTCCGGGCTTGATGTGGCGGCGCTACGCCTTGCCGTGGCGGCAAGCAACCTTGCCAATGCGAGCGCAATACTGCCGGACGTCTTTGCTTGATTGGATTTCTGTAGCCGTCCTAGTGCCTGCGCGTTGGGCGCGATGGCATGCGATGGAAATCGAGGATCTGCTGTGCGGTCGACTGCCGCAGGCGATGAAACGGTGACATTGCCTGATCGATCGCCGTCGTAGAGTAGTTATATCGCCTTGCTGCGAGGGTCATGATACTGCGTGTGGTCTCCCATGTGAGACCAATCGCTTTAGCCAAAAGCAGCAGCGATTCCGCGCGGCTGTCGCGCATATTTTGTTCGATCGTTATCGGCGCCACGTTCGACAGCAGGGACAGAGCAGCAACCATCTCTTCGAAACGGCCCGCTGACGCAAACTCCTGAAGTTTTGCGGAAGTAAGTAACCCGGCCTTGTGCAGCGATTGGACGAGCACCTGCGCGGCCGCATAACTCAGTGGTTGTGCAGCGGCCCCGGTCTGTATCCGGCCTGCAACCTCGCTGACCACGCGTTCAATATCGGTTTTGGCGTATTCACGCTCGGCTACAAGCTTGCTTGACACTTTTTCAGACGCTGCCGTAAGCAGCTGCTCAAACAATTGAGGCGGCAGATCCGGCCGCATGCCAACGCAGAAAGTCAACGCCTCATCGCCGCATGAGCGTCTGACAAGCGTGTCAAACCCTTTACCTGAGAACATTGCTCCGAGATTCCTGGCCGTGCTCAGGACGACTTGCTGGTCGCCGCGCTCCACCAGCACTTCGGTCAGCGCCTCCGGTAATATTTTGCGGCGGGAAATGGCGAGCAGATGTTCCTGTTTTTTGGTTCGCGCACATTCGATCAAGGTCTCGATGTCGAGGCGTGCGGCCTGGGTCAGAACAGGAGACGCGACTTCGATCGCGTCATCGCAGGCAAGAACGCGCAGAATCTTTGGGGGAGCCAGCACCACGGGTCCAAGCCGGATAGAAAGCAGGGCGCGTGAAGATTGTTCGATGGTCGCGACCAGCCGTACAAGAACATCGTCGATCAGATCAACTTCTTCCTCGGAATATTGATCAGACCCGACCAGGAATAGATCGGTCAGATGGCGCAGCATCGTAGAGCGCCGCTCTTCCGAGCTATACGCAATAGAGCTATCGAGCTCGCGGATTAGTTCGAGCGGAGCGCCCATTGAGCCTGGAAAACCGTTCTGGTTGGCCACGAATTGGCAGTTCTGCCGGCTAGCTAACGTCCGTTGAGATTGTATGCGATGTCAGTTTAGCATTTCGTAAAGGACGCAGATGTTTGAGGGCAGGGGTTATTGAGCCTGGATGCGGCTGTTTCCTGGTTAAATTCACGGCGGCCTGCGGGGTGAGGCATCGCCTTGTCCGATCACTGCTTCAAAAGGCCACAGTACTTTTGAAATCCGTTATCCCAGCAGCCCGTTTTCATGCAGAGCGACTGGCGCGCTCCGCAACTGGTAAAGCAGGTCGGGATCGAGGAGCGGTCCAGGCTTTTGTTGCAATTCGTAATGCAGATTTTTTGTTCACCGCTGCATCGCATGGGGGCGGCGGGCGCAATCCGGCAGTCAAACAGGCCGAACAAGACGGCTGCAGCTGCGATGAGTTTGCGGTGCGCGAACATGATGGTGTGGGAATAGGTCAATGGTCACGTTTCAAGTTTTAACGCTCGCACAGGCAGTCAGCAACCGCGTGAACCCATCGTCCAAATATCTTTTGGCCTGCCGGGAATACCCATAAATGCGGTGTCGACCGGCTTTCTTGCATTGATTGCAAAATTGTGGTCGCCTTTGCGGGTGGCGCGTGGACAGGGTTAATACCATGGACAAAGGGAGATTTACCCTCTGTGCCGCAGTCGCGTTAGGCCTTGCGGCCACATTAATGGGGCCAACTGAAGTCACGGCGACCGGATTCGGAATCCATTCGTTTCACGGCTCGTTTCACGGCGGTCTTATAAAGTTCTTCAGACCATTCCGTCATCATCATCACGGTTTCAAGGACTGGAACAACGGGCTCTACGCGGGATATCCGGGCTACTATTCCATGCCCAGCTATTCTACCGATCCGGTCAGTGACGTAATCGGATCCGTGAGCGCCGATCCGTTTATCCCGCCGCCGCAGGGATTGCGTTGCGAGCATAGCCGTGAGGTCGTGACGGTACCGTCGGCAATAGACGGCAGCGCGCGGCAGATTACGATCACGCGATGCTAAAGACCGTCATTGGCTCTGCGCCCGCGACTATTGATCGATAGTCCGAGACGTCGCGCGTCGGTTTTCTAGCCTGATCGGCGGGGCCGCCCGCCGAAGGGCGCAGCTTGCCCCCACTGCCTGTGATTGATACCTAATCCCTGACTGGTCATGGCCGGGTTTTCCCGGCCATCCACGTCTTTGAATGAAGCAAAGAGATGCCGGCCAAGACCTTTTATATCACCACCGCAATCTCGTATCCCAACGGTCCGCCGCATATCGGACACGCCTACGAGGCGATTGCGACGGATGCCATCGCACGCTTCATGCGGCTCGATGGCTACGACGTCTATTTCCTCACGGGCACGGACGAACACGGCCAGAAAATGCAGCAAACCGCGGCGCGCGAAGGGCTGACGGCGCGGCAATTGCGCGACCGCAACGTGCCGCGCTTCGAGGCCATGGTGAAGCGGCTCAATTGCTCGAACGACGACTTCATCCACACCACCGAGGAACGTCACCATCGCGCCTCCATCGCAATCTGGGAACGGATGCAGGCGAACGGTGATATCTATCTCGACAAATATGCCGGCTGGTACTCGGTGCGCGACGAGGCCTATTATGCCGAGGACGAGACCCATCTGGATGAACGGAAACAGCGCATCGCCACCAAGAGCGGCACGCCGGTCGAATGGGTGGAGGAGGAGAGTTACTTCTTCAAACTCTCGGCCTATCAGCAGAAGCTGCTCGATCTCTACCAACGCGTACCGGATTTCGTACTGCCACGCGAGCGGCTGAATGAGGTCGCGAGCTTTGTGCGCGGCGGTTTGCAGGACCTGTCAATCTCGCGGACCACCTTCGACTGGGGTGTGAAGGTGCCGGCCGACCCGGCCAAAACCGACGCTCAGCACATTATGTACGTTTGGGTGGACGCGCTTACCAACTACATCACCGGCGTCGGATTTCCTGATACGGGAAGCGACAAATTCAAGCGTTACTGGCCGGCATCGCTGCACGTGATCGGCAAGGATATCGTGCGTTTCCACGCGGTTTACTGGCCGGCCTTCCTGATGTCGGCCGGGATCGAGGTGCCCAAACGCATCTTTTCGCACGGCTTTTTGTTCAATCGTGGAGAGAAGATGTCGAAGTCGGT
>Ga0066388_100002688_pt1 | contig 11050 bp, 10 predicted proteins | sample PanSoiMetaGPlot6_FD_64539 | JGI IMG/M metagenome (GOLD analysis project Ga0066388, IMG submission 64539) | Tropical forest soil microbial communities from Panama analyzed to predict greenhouse gas emissions - Panama Soil - Plot 6 (Hybrid Assembly) | ecosystem: Environmental > Terrestrial >... | reverse complement strand
CCTTTTTCGCATCAATCGTGACGGGTTCCGCCAGCTTGAACGTCACTGGAGTTTCCGGCGCAAGTTTGATGTCCTTGTGTCCGGTCATCCAGGCGACGGTCGTGCCTGCGGCTGCGCCTACTGGTCCGCCAATCAGCGCGCCCTTTCCGCCAGCGGCCGCAGCGCCAATCAGCGCTCCGCCACCGGCGCCGCCGCCGATCCACGCCCAGTTGCGCTTCTTGTGGTTGCCGCCGATTCTCGCGGAAGAAGACGTTTGCACATTGTAGGACTGATCGCCCACGTCAACGGATTGCAGTGCGATCTGCAACCGCGCGCGGCCCATCAATCGTCCCGATGGCTTTGCGTCAACTACCACGCCCTCGGCGCGAGCACCTTGCGGAATGACGGTCTTGCCGTCGATCACCACAGGCTCAGAGACCGTGGCGTCGAAGCGGTCGCCAGGCCGATTCTGCTTGCTGGTGACGGCCTGGTCCAGTGTCACGTGGATTGGGGTGAGCTCCGGCACGGTCACGAAATCCGGCCGGTTGGCTAACGTGACGGCACTGGCCACTAGCGCCAATGCCAGTAGCGTTGCTCCGCCTCCGATAAGGTAGTGCCGTTTGGTAAGGATCATAAGCACCTCCCACCCTATTTAGAGGCATGGGTTGCTCCTCCTGCCGCCCCTGTAACAGGTTAACAATAAAGGGGATAGTCAATTTCCCGTTTGAATTTCATGGTAAGAGCTGCAATCGCTCTGAATTTTTTGGGTACTGCAAGTACTGCCAGCTTTGCCTTGATTTTCCTTGACTTTGTGTTAACCAATGCGGTAACACATTTTATGTTGTTGGCAATTGGTAATTCGAACGTCCCGCACCTCTTTCTTTCAAGTGCCCTTGCATATCCGGGAAACGCATCTCCTTTCGATTCAATGGTCTGCGCACACTTTGCACAAACCGGCCTTTCAGAAAACGTCACATCTCCTGTATTTTCACTGCGTTGCGCACACTTGCAAAAACAATGGGGTGGTGTGGGTTCGCCAGCCAAAAACCGCCCTCTCTTCCCTCGCTCTTTCACATTCTTTGCAAAGAGTGTCAGCTTATGTCCTTTGCTTGCAAACTTTTCCGCACTCTTTGCGCAAAATGGCGGGGGTGTACCCCCCTTGCGCAGCAACGCGAAACGCTCTTCTGCGCTACACTATCGAGGTAATCGAACCATGACCCGCCGCAAGCTCTCATTCGCGATTTCTCTCGCCACGTTGGCAGCGCTTTTCACCGGCTGCCACAACACGCATGCCGACCCGCGGAAGAATTCGGTTGCGAAAACTCAGGATTCGGCCGAAGGTCTTAAGTTGATCCGTTTCGTCAAGAATCCTGACCCGGCGCCGGCGTTGAAAATAAATGACCTCGACGGCAAACCGATTTCGCTAGAAGAGGACAAAGGAAAGATTGTTCTGCTGAATTTTTGGGCCACTTGGTGCGGACCGTGCCGCGCTGAAATCCCTGATCTCGTCGAGCTGCAGAGAAAATACAAAAATCAGCTCGCCATCATCGCTCTCGCCACGGATGAAGACGAGCCAGCCGAAGTGAAAAAGTTCGCGCAAAAAGCCGGCATCAACTACCGCATCGGCATGGCTACGGATCCTTTGCGGATGGAGTACGGCGGAATTCCCGCGCTGCCCACGTCGTTCATCATTGATGCGCAAGGCCGCGTGGTGCAAAAGCACATCGGTCTGAATGATCCAAGCATTTATGAGCTGGAAGTCCGCGCTCTGCTTGGATTGCCCTTCGATGGCAAGGTGGATTATTTCGAGGACACCGGCCAGGTCTTTTTGAAAAACGCGGAGCGTGCGACGGAACTTCCCGGCGTAAATCTTTCGAAACTCACGCCCGCGCAAAAAACCATTGCGCTGCGGCGATTTAATTCCGAATCTTGCACCTGCGGATGCAAAATGACCCTCGCTCAGTGCCGCGTGAACGATACGGGCTGCGGCGTCAGCAAGGAAATGACTGCAAAAATAGTTTCCGAACTGTCCCACATCCCGGCAAAAACTCCAGCCCCCGATGCGCAAAATTAATCTGCACGATACCGTCTCGTGTAGCGGCCGAACTTTAAGTTGGTTCTCTTTGCGCGTCGTATCGACTAGATGAATCCGAAAATAATTTTCTTCATTTTGCTGATTCTCTCGGCAACCGGATTTATTTCTCCGCCCATCGCCCTGTTGGCGGGAATTGTTTTCGGACTTTCGCTTCCACATCCCTACGCTGCTGACAGTAAAGCTCTTTCCAAATTTCTGCTGCAAGCTTCGATCGTCGCGCTTGGCTTCGGGATGAATTTGCGTGAAGTGCTAAAGGCGGGTCGCAGCGGATTTTTCTACACCGCAATCGGAATCACGTTTGCGATGCTCGTAGGCCTCGCGATTGGAAAATTGCTGGCAGTGCGCAGCACAACTTCGTATTTGGTTTCCACAGGAACAGCGATATGCGGTGGCAGCGCGATCGCCGCTGTAGGGCCGGTCTTGAACGCAAGTGAAGAGGAGATGGCCGTTTCCCTCGGCACCGTTTTTATTCTGAATTCGATTGCTCTTTTTGTTTTTCCGATTATCGGAAAATCGTTGGGGCTTTCGCAACCACAATTTGGATTGTGGTCGGCGCTGGCGATTCACGATACGAGTTCGGTCGTAGGCGCGGCTTCGCGTTACGGGACGGAAGCGCTGATTATTGCCACGACCGTGAAACTGGCGCGCGCACTTTGGATTGTTCCGCTTGCCTTCTTGACCTCAGCAATAAAACATGGAAAATCGAAAGTCACGATTCCCTGGTTTATTCTGTTTTTCTTTCTCGCTGCGGTGATCAACACCTATGGGCCACAAGATGCGGCGCTCTCGCAAAAATTCTTCACAGTTGGCAAACTCGGCCTTACCGCGACTTTATTCCTCATTGGAACCAGTCTTTCACGGAGCATAATTAGAGAAGTGGGCTGGCGGCCCCTCGCACAGGGCGTTCTTCTGTGGCTCGTGGTAGGTTTGCTCTCGCTCTATTTCATTAGCATCGGCTGGATCTCTCTTTCCGGAACGTTTTGATTGCAGCGCACGGCGCGAACAGACTAAACTCCCGCATCCCTTTGGAGGTGCTTCATGAATCGGCGAGTCGGAATTTTGGTTGGTGTTCTGATGCTGGGCGGAGTTTTCACCGTATTCAACGCGAATTCGAATCCTACGCCGCAAGCCGCGCGTAAAGCGATTAATCTTCCCGGGAAAACCATTGCAGCTCCTTTTAGTGATGGGATCCTTGCTGGCAACACGCTCTATCTTGCCGGCCGGCTCGGCCTGGATAAAGACGGAAAAGTTCCCGAGAAAATAGAGGATGAAATCAAGCTGCTGCTTGACGGCGAAAAAGATGTGCTCGCTCAGGCGGGTATGACAATGGATGATTTAGTCTACGTTCAGATTTCCTGCACGGATTTGAAGCTCTTCGGTACCTTCAATCCGATTTACAAAACGTATTTCACAAAGGATTTTCCGGCGCGCGAGTTCGTGGGAGCAGGCTCGCTGCTGCTGGGGGCGCATTTCGAATTGCAGGCGATTGCGGTAAAGCACTAGGAGCTTGACATTCGAACCCGAGCAGTATAACTTAACAGTGTTAAGTAGGTGAGGATAGATTTTATATGGGTGTTCGAGAACGGCGAGCTCGGGAAAAGCGATATCTGCGGCAGGAGATCCTGGACGCGGCGAGCGAGCTTTTTGTGAGAGAGGGCTTCGAAAATGTCTCGATGAGGCGGATTGCGGACCGCATCGAGTATTCGCCTACGACGATCTATCTCTATTTCAAAGACAAAGCGGAATTGCTGGAAAGTATCTGTCAGGAGACGTTTGCCAAGCTGATTCAGCGGCTGACCAAGATTATGGATCAGCCAGGAGACCCAATCGAGCGGCTAAAACGGGGTCTAATCGCTTATGTTGAATTTGGGCTCGAAAATCCGCATCACTACCGCTCGACGTTTATGACGCCCTTGCCGGACGAGGTGGATCACGAAAAATATGTGAAACCAGAGTCTCCGGGGATTCAGGCCTTTGATTTTCTGCGCCGTTGCGTTTACGACTGTATCGCCACAGGGAAGTTCAAGACCAAGGATGCGGAACTGGCCAGCCAGACTTTGTGGGCCGGCGTTCATGGAATTACCTCGCTTCTGATTACCCACACGCATTTCCCGTGGGTTGGCAGAGAAAAGGTAATGCGAGGAACAATCGACACGCTCGTTGCTGGTCTTGAGGCGGGAAAAGCGTAGGTAACCATTTATTATGTGTGTCTTAGGGGAAGTTTGGCCCAAGGAGTAGGAACGCAAATTTTTTTGCACCAGATATTAACACCGTTCAGTAAATGATTTGCGTTACTTATTTTCAGGCTTCGCGTAGTAGGCATTTAGAAGGGCCGCTAAGGAGGTTCTGGCGAGACGAAATCCGTTTCATGGCAAAGCGCGGTTTGCGGTGATGCTGCGCGTCCGGAATATTGGGGATCAGGTAGAGATCGGAGGGCATCGAGCTCCCGTAACGGACCTTTACGAAATGACAGAGGCCCATATATGGGCATTATCCTGTAGCCCACATAAGGACATATGCCCATATATAATCACACAATGAGGACCCCTCTTTAGCGATAACTGCCGTAATCTACTAATTCAGAACGACTTATTTGTTAACAAGAATTCGTTTTCTTTGGAGGGCATCATGCATCTGATAGTGGCCGAAGAGAGTTTAATCATGTTGAGAATCACTACAGAAAAAAAGCGCGGCAGAACGGTGCTAAGTGTGGAGGGGCGGCTGTCAGGGCCGAGGGTGCCGATGCTGGAGCAGTGCTGGCGGGAGCTGAGGGCAGGGGCCCCAGATGAAAAGTTCCACGTAAACCTGTGCGGAGTTACGTTCATCGACAATGCCGGGAAAGTTCTCCTCAAAGGCATTCACAGTGAGGGCGGTCAGCTGATTGCTGAAGGTTGCCTGAACCAAGCGATTGTGAGGGAGATAGCTGCGGAAGCGAAGTCGAACGCAACAGAAAAACGGGGAAAAAAGCCGAGCATCTTCTTTTACGTTTTGTTTTTCGGTTTGCTGCTTGGAGCCAAGCCGAGCCTTGCGCAAGCTCCGGCGCAAACGAGTGATCCGAACCAAGTTTCGACCGAGCCGCTGAAACTGACGCTGGAGCAGTCCGTTGCTCTTGCGCTGAAGCAAAACACGACAGCGCAGATTGCGATTTTGCAGGCGGCGCAAGCACAGCAAGACAAGAACATTACGCGTGCGGCGCTGCTGCCGGACGCGGAGTTGCAGGTGTCCGATCAGGCGCGCCGGCAAAACATTGTGGCGGGATTTGGGACGAAGATCCCGGGAATTCCGGAACACTCCGGACCGTTTCAAATCTTCAATGCGGGCGTTGGATTTGGCGCGCCTATCTTCGATTTGACATTGTGGCGCAGGTATCAAGCGGCAAAGGAATTGGCAGGGGCACAGCAGGCGACCAGCTATTCAACGCGCGAGCAGGTGATTCTACTTGTCGTTTCGCAGTACATCGGTACGCTGCGCGCAGTCGCGAACGTAACAGCTTCGAGATCGCGGGTGGAACTCGCACAAGCACTTTATGACCAAGCGGCAGACTTGCAAAAGGAAGGCGTGGGAACAGGAATCGACACGCTGCGCGCGAATGTGGAGTTGCAAAACGAAAAGCAGTCGTTGATTCAAGCGGAAAACGACCGCGATTCATCGCTTTACGTTCTGAGCAGGCTGCTAAATCTCAATCCGCGGCAAAAGGTCGAACTGGCGGATTCGCTGAGCTTCTTCGACACGCCGCAGCCGGACATGGATTCGAGCATAGATGCGGCGCTGGCGACACGGCAGGAATGGAAATCCATCGAGCAGCAGATCAAGTCAGCGCAGCGCAGCAAGCAAGCTTCGCAGGCAGAGCGGCTGCCATCGCTCAGGTTTGACGGGAACTGGGCGTATCAGGGAATTAGTTCCACGAGCGGGATTCCGGTTTACACGTATCAGGCCGGAATCGTGATGCCGCTCTTTACCGGTGGAAGAATTCACGCGGGGGTGGTGAAAGCGGAACTTCAGCTGAAAGTGCTGGACGAACAAAAGGCGGATTTGCGCAATTCAATCGCGCTGGACGTGAAGACGGCACTGCTGAATCTGGAATCGGGTCGGAACGAAGTGCAAGTAGCGAACCTGGGAGTTCAGCTGGCGAAGGAAGAGGTTGATCAAGCGCGCGACCGCTTTAAGGCGGGCGTGGCGAACAACATTGAAGTGATCCAAGCCCAGGACGCGTTGGCGCGTGCGAATGACAACCAGATTGTAGCGCTCTACCGATTCAATCAGGCGCGTGCGGATTATGCGCGAGGAATCGGCCAGATGGAAAAAGTTTACGCGAAGTAAGAAGAGAGGACTCCGGGGATGAGCATCGAAATTGAAGTCGGACTGGAAAACGCAACAAAAGTAAAACCGAAGACGGAGGAGCTGCGTCTGGACGAGGAAATCGCAGCGCCTAAGCCAAACGCAAAACTGCGTAAATTGCTGATTTCTGGGGGCGCAGCGGTTTTTGTGATCGTTGCCGGCCTAATCATTTTTTTCTTCAACCGGGAAAGCACAGACGATGCGCAGGTGGACGGCCACATTACAGCTGTGTCGGCGAAAGTTTACGGGCGAGTGCAGGAAGTTCTGGTGGACGATAACCAACCCGTGAAAGCGGGGCAACCGCTGGTGAAGCTGGACGCCCGTGATTATCAGGCGGCATTAGATCAGGCGAAGGCGCAACTGGCGCTTGCGGAAAGCGAAGCGCAATCGGCGGGAGTGGACGTGCCGAGAACGCGTGCAAATACGGAAAGCGGGACTTCCAGCGCGGATGCGCAGCTGCTTGGCGCGCAAGCGGACGTGGTGCGCGCGCAAGTGGCCTACGAGCAGGCGAAAACGGCCGATCTTGCCTGGGCCCAGGCGAACGTGGACAAGAGCCAAGCGAATGCGCGGCTTGCGCAAGCGGATTTGGCGCGATTCCGGCCGCTGATGGAAAAAGACGAAATTTCGAAACAACAGTTTGATGCGGCTCAAGCGAACGCGGACGCAACCGCGAGTGCCTTGCGCGCTGATCAAGAGAAACTCGCACAGGCGCACCGGAACGTAGACATATCGAACGCACAACTAGAGGCGGCGAAGGCGCGGGTCGAGCAAGCGAAGGCGGGCGTGCTTTCAGCAAAGGCGGACACAAAACAAGTGGCGATGAAGCAAGCCGATGCGGCAGCGAAAATCGCGAAGGTGCAACAATCTCGCGCGGCGGTGGAAGCGGCGCAGCTGAATCTGGAATACGCAACGATTTATGCGCCGGTGGATGGCGTAGTGACCCACAAACAAGTGGAAATTGGGCAGGTTGTGCAGCAAGGGCAGGGACTGCTCGTGGTTGTGCCGCTGCACGACGTATGGGTGACGGCGAACTTCAAAGAGACACAACTGAAAAAGATGAAGCCGGGACAAAAAGCGGAAGTGAAAGTGGACACGTACGGGAAAACGTTCAGCGGGCATGTGGACTCGATTGCAGGCGCGACGGGTGCGGTGCTGAGCTTGCTGCCGCCGGAAAACGCGACGGGCAACTACGTGAAAGTGGTGCAGCGCATTCCCGTGAAAATCGTGCTCGATCCGGTTCCGCAGGAAAAAGCGGTGCTGCGGCCCGGCATGAATGTGGAAGCAACGGTGGTAACGAATTAAGGCGCGCGAACGCAAGCAAGAAGGCGAATGTGAAGAACAGGCTTCTAGCCAAATTGAGGATGCCGGACGGGACGATCAACCCGTGGGTGATCGCAGTGACGGTGACGCTCGCGACGTTCATGGAGGTGCTGGACACGTCGATTGCGAACGTGGCGCTGCCGCACATTTCGGGGAGTTTGTCAGCGGGAGCGGACGAATCGACGTGGGTGTTGACGTCGTACCTGGTTTCAAACGCGATCATTTTGCCGCTTTCGGGCTGGTTTTCGTCACTGATCGGACGCAAGCGGTTTTACATGGCGTGCGTGGCGCTGTTCACGGTGAGCTCGTTCTTGTGCGGGCTGGCGCCGAGCCTGGGCGTGTTGGTGCTGTTCCGGATTTTGCAAGGCGTGGGCGGGGGCGGTTTGCAGCCAAGCGAGCAGGCGATTTTGAACGATACGTTTCCACTCGAAAAGCGCGGAATGGCGTTTGCGGTGTATGGAATCGCGGTGGTTGTGGCGCCCACGATCGGGCCGTGGCTCGGTGGATGGATCACGGACAATTTTTCGTGGCGCTGGATTTTTTACATTAACGTGCCCGTGGGAATAATTTCGCTGATTTTGACGTCTCTCCTAATCAGCGATCCGCCGTACATGAAGAAAGCGAAACCGAGCGAAGGGTTCCGCGTGGATTACATCGGGATCGGTCTGCTTAGCCTTGGCCTGGGCAGCATGCAGATTATTTTGGACAAGGGCCAGCGGGAAGACTGGCTGGCGAGTAATTTTATCGTGACGTTCGCGGTGCTGATGGTCTTCGGACTCGTTGCGGCGATTTTCTGGGAATTGAAGCAGGACCATCCGGTCGTGGATTTGAAGATGTTGAAGAACCGCAACTTTGCGATCGCGACGACGGCGATGTTCTTTTTGGGATTCGTGCTGTATTCGAGCACGGTGCTGATTCCGCAGATGCTGCAGCAACTGCTGGGCTACACGGCGGAACTGGCGGGGTTGGCACTGTCGCCGGGCGGTGCAGTGATCCTACTGATGATGCCGATCGTTGGATTTTTGGTTTCGAAGGTGGATGCGAGAGTGCTGATCTCCTTGGGCTGCATTGTCTGCTCGATTTCTCTTTTCGTGATGGCGGGATGGAATTTGCAACTGGATTACCGGCACGCAGTGTACGGGCGGATGCTGCAAAGTTTTGGCCTGGCGTTTTTGTTCATCCCGATCAATGTGTCGGCGTTCGCGTACGTGCCGAAGGAAAAGACGAACATGGGCACGGGAATTATCAACCTGGCAAGAAACGTGGGCGCGAGCGTGGGAATTGCGACGGTGACGACTTTGCTCGAGCGGAGAACGCAGGCGCACACGGCGCGGCTCATCGAACACGTGAACCCGTTCAGCCTTGCGTATCAAAAGGTGATCGCGGGGTTCACGTCGACATTTAGTTCGGGGGGCTCAACCACCGCCGACGCTGCGGCGCGCGCAACGGGAATGGTGTACGGGGTGGTTCAACGTCAAGCCGCGATGCTGGCGTTTTTGGACGACTACAAAATGCTGGGGGTGGTTTTTCTGGCCGTGCTGCCGGTGATGATGCTGCTGAAGAAGCCAAAAGGGGCGGTAAACGCGCCGGTGCACTGAAGCCGGCAGGAAGAGTTCGCGTTCGAAAGCAAGACGCAAAGAGTTTTGTTTTGAATGGGGGAACAAATGGCTACACAAGTCGCAGTGGGAACTGAGCTGAATGAAGCAAAGCTGATCCGCGCAGGGCAGCGCGGCGATTCGCAGGCGGTGGACGTGCTGTTCAAGCGTTATCACCGTCCGCTGTTTCAGACCGCGCTTCGCGTGCTTGGGAACGCGGAGGACGCAGAGGACGCTCTGCAGGAGGGAATGCTCTCCGCGTACCGGAACCTGAAACGGTTCGAAGGGCGTTCGCAGTTTTCGACGTGGCTCACACGGATCGTGATCAACGCGGCCCTGATGCGGCGGAGAAGCATGAAGGCGCGGCCTGCGATGTCGCTCGATGAGCCGGCGCGGGAAGATGAGCTTCCGGCAAGCGAGCGGTTCGCGGACGGCAGCCCGAATCCGGAGCAGGTGTACGCTGGGACAGAGCTCCGCGAAATGATCAACGAGAATCTGGACGAGCTGTCGCCGCTGCTGAAATCGGCGTTCGTCCTGCGCGAAGTGCAGGGCTACTCAACGGGCGAGGCGGCAAAAACGTTGGGTGTGACGGAAAACACGCTGAAGGCGCGGTTGTGGCGTGCGCGGCATCAGCTTGCAGAACGTCTCGGCAGCCGCCTGAAGCGAATGAAGGACGGCATGACGGGCGGAATGGGCGATCCGGAATGCAGCTATTGCTAAATCCTTGAGGTAAGGCAAACAAACTTAATAAAGGAAGAAAGGGCCGGCGCGCAGCCGGCCTTTTTTTGTTCGAACAATCACAATTTCCTTGAAAATTCACTGCACTGTCCGGAAGTACAGGTTAAAGCGTCGGCACACGACGGCTCAGATACTTTGTATGCTGCTATGTTGGATCATCCGACGGACGAAGGAGCGACACCCGTGAATAAGACTCTGAACCTAATCCTCATGATCCTCATGGCGGGACTATCTCTGGTTGAAGGCTACAGCATCGCGCAAAACGGCGCGAACGCCGGAAACGTCCTTTTCTGCTTGCTATTTGCGGCTTTTGCGGTGCGTCGGTTCCTGATTCACCAGAAGCTTTCCGGCGCGAACGGCTAGAGATTAGCCCGAGCAGCCGCCGGATAAAGACCGAGGATGCGGAGAAATGTGGTTGCGCCGCGAGCTTCGGCTAGAGCGGCGTTGAGTTCGGAGTGGGAGTTCGCTTCGACATCCAGGAAAAACTGATATTCGAAAGGCCGGCCCTGAATTGGCCGGCTTTCGATTTTTTGCAGGTTGACTCCGTGGCGAGCAAAAGGTTCGAGGGCGGCGAGAAGCGCGCCGGGTTTGTGCGCCAGGCGCAAAGCGATAGACATTTTATGAGCATCGAGTGAGGCGAAGTTCTCCGCGATTTTCTGCGGAACGAGCAGAACAAACCGAGTGAAATTCTCCGGATTGTCGTGAATGTTTTCGGCGAGGATAACGCCGCCGTAGATGGCCGCGGCACGACGCGCAGCGATTCCGGCTAAGGACTTGTCCCCGCGTTCAATCACTTCGCGAACGCTGCCGGCGGTGTCTTCGGTCGGAACGCGCTTTAGATTCTGATGCGCGAGAAAGAATCTTTCGCATTGGGCGAGGGCAACGGGGTGTGAGGAAACGGAACGAAGACCGGCAAGCGACGCGCCTGGGCAGCCAATGAGCTGATGCTCAATCTGCAGAATCGTTTCCGCGACCATTGAGAGAT
>Ga0066388_100002686_pt1 | contig 11053 bp, 12 predicted proteins | sample PanSoiMetaGPlot6_FD_64539 | JGI IMG/M metagenome (GOLD analysis project Ga0066388, IMG submission 64539) | Tropical forest soil microbial communities from Panama analyzed to predict greenhouse gas emissions - Panama Soil - Plot 6 (Hybrid Assembly) | ecosystem: Environmental > Terrestrial >... | reverse complement strand
TCGCTGGGCGCGACGAAACTTTACGGCACAGCAAAGTGCCCAGCATGCACTGGTCTCACCGGATGTCCACTTTTGAGGGCAAAGGCGACATTTTGCCTTGGTGAACTGCGTCACAGTCGGAGCGCTGGCGCTATACTAAACATCAACTAGCGCCGGAGGCCCAGACCGGCGTGCAATTGCTGCTGGCATCAGAAAAACAACCACGTCCAATTTAGAAGCATGACTACCATGGACGAAAAGAGAGCGAGTGCACTCCAAGGGTCATGCGGAGATAGATCCGAATAGTAAACTTGCACCAGAACGCCAGCCAACAAAGCAGCGCCGGTAATGAGGGGGATGGCAGATATCTTCCGCATTTTGAATGCTTTTTCTTTTTCTATCGGGCCGTAATTTTCAAGCGGATTTCCGGTCGCCGTGTACCCGTCTAAGCCGTTCTAGTAGCGGGTCGACGAGTCCATCGCTGCAACGAAGCGCGCGCGTGTCGACAGGTTCGTCATGATCATCGCTGATGGCCAACGAGACGCCGAGTTCATTAGCCCGACGCATGAGCGTCTCTCGGCTGGTGTGCAGCATCGTTGCAAGCGTCTTGACTCCGATGCCAGTGACCGGTTGTTCTCGGATCAGCGCATCCTCTGATGGCGTAAAATTTCTTCTGTGTTGTTGCTTGGCATTCATGCGAACGTATGCCCTCGCATTGCCTCAATCGCGAGTGCGTTGTCGCAATGTAGAGAAAGAGGGCGGTGCACTTGGGAAACACGCGCCCGCCAATGCCAACAAGCTTATTATGGTGAGAGCAGCGAGCATCGACAGTCTCCTTGTGTGGACTGCTTAGATGACGCATGGAGTTCTAGTCTTGTGAGTTGCTGCCAATAATTTGTCGGTGAGGGTCGCGAATTACGGAAATACCGTCTGTATGATCCGCGAAGTGAAACGACTATCACCGCGAACACTATGGTCCCGTACTTGGTAGGAGTGCGCGATGCCCAAAGTTGAGCTTGATGGATTGCCCGTCATCGATGCCGACGAAAGTGAGGAAATCACGGTCGCGGTCAGTGCCGATGATATGCAGACCGGTAACCCGAAAAATCCCGAGAACAATATTACGCTGAAGCGCGGTGTTATAAGAGGTGACATCTTTCGACTGTGGAGTTCGGCACCAGAAAAAGGTCGGCCTATCTTAGGGACATTGAAAGTCATTGCGCACGACATTCAGCAGTGGACCTTTACCAACGTGTTTCCGAATAAATTTAAGGGACCAGACCTAAAGGGCGAGGCAAACGATATCTCGGTAGAAACCATCGAGATAACTGCCGAAGGTGTGGCCATAGAAAAAGAGTGTGATCATTAAGTCGCCGGCGCGTTTTGCCGCGGTACTATTGTTTGAATTGGGAGGCGAAAGCGGCCGCGTTTACTGCCTGAACGGTCGTAGTCGTTCCCGATGTCCGCTATTGGCCCAAAGCGGACATGGGCTAGTGTACTGCACATGTCCGCTTCTGGGGGTAAAGCGGACATTACCGGTGGCAGCACGCCGGGGTGTCTTTGAGGGACATCTAGAGCAAAAGTTGTCATTTACGACATCGCATGCTGACGATGGAGGTGGCCGTGTCTGATTTCGCGGTGTTCGAGGAGGGCGACGGGGTCCGTGTGGCGACAGGTCCGTTCGCGTCCTTCAATGGCATCGTCGAGGAGGTCGATGAGGCCCATTCCCGGCTTATGGTGGTCCTGTCGGTATTCGGCCGCGTAACAAAAGTCGAACTCGAATTCGGACAGGTCGAGAAGACATAGGCTGCGTGAGCTTTGCACTCACATGTCTGCTTTTGACCCAAAGCGGACATTGTCGGGATTCCAATTTATCTATTTTGAGCCGTTGCGATCCCGAGAGAGCCGTCGGGTTTGAAACCGCGCGAGTTCAGCGCTAGGAGACTGGGCATTATTGGGCTGGATGATGTTTGATCCAATGCCGGGCTATTTCCTCCCGGCGGGCGATCCAGACATCTTTTTGCTTCAGCACATAATCTAGAAAACGCTCTAGGCCGGCCGCACGGCCGGGATGACCTGTGATGCGCAGATGCATGCCGACGGACATCATCTTGGGCTGTTTAGCACCTTCACGCAGCATCAGGTCGAACGCATCTTTGGCATAGGTGAAGAAATCATCACTGGTCGCGAAGATCGCCCGCGCATATTTTGAGTCGTTGACCCCTAGCGTGTACGGCACCACCAGATGTGGGCGGTCGCCAACCTTTACCCAATAGGGAAGTTCATCATTGTAGCAGTCCGAATCATAGAGAAAGCCGCCTTCCTCGAGGATCAGCCGCCGCGTGTACAAACTTGGACCGTAGCGGCAATACCAACCGAGTGGCCGGGCGCCGACGCTCTTTTGCAATGACGCGATTGCGCTGCGGATGCGCTCGCGTTCTACGTCAACCTCCATTTCGTAATGCTTCTCCCAGCGGTATCCATGGCAGCACACGTCATAACTAGCCTGCGCGATCGCTTTTGCTGCCGGTGCATTGCGCTCCAGCGCCAGCGCGCACGCAAACACTGTCAGCGGAAGCTGGCGTTCCTGGAAAATGCGGTGGATACGCCAGAACCCAATCCGGCTGCCGTATTCGAACTGGGATTCTGCTGCGAGATCGCGGCCCTTCAGTCCTTGCGGGCCGACTTCAGTGAGTGCCGCTTCGCTGTAATTATCACCATCGGCAAAGGAAGGCTCGGAACCCTCCTCGAAGTTCATGACCAAGTTGAGCGCAAGCCGCGCACCATTCGGCCACTTCGGATCAGGCGGATTGCTGCCGTAGCCGACAAAGTCGCGGGTAGGTTCGCTTGTCATGCCCGTACTATCGTGGTTCACACCCGAGGATTTCAAGCATTGCGCCGCCGAGGAAGCCGTTAGGACTGGCCAACGTCTCGGCGAGCTCAAAATGGTTGTAGCCTTCTGCTTTTAATATTCGCACCGATTTTCCCATCGCTTGAATCGCAGCGGCGAAATCCACGCTCTGCCGTTGAAATTCCGGGCTCTCGAGACTGCCATAGACGAGTGTGAGCGGACAATTTAAGTGCGCAAGATGCCGCTGCGGGCTGAGCTCGTGCTCGATGGTGTCGGTGAAATTCATGTAGGCGTTACGTGCCGAGAGACGCGGCGCCTTGAGATCGTAGATGCCGGATGTCAGCAGAGAGCCTTTAATCACCTCATGTGGCAAATCGTATGGCGACCAGTCCGTCGTCAGCAGAACGCCGCCCAAATGCGCTCCCGACGAGTGACCACACAGGTAAATTCGCCCGCGATCCGCGCCCAGCGTCACCGCATTGGCATAAGTCCAGGCTAGTGCACGACGGACCTGATCCGCCATCACCGATAAATTCCCGCCAGCGTCGACGACGTTGACGAAATCCAGAACCACGAAATGGCAGCCGGCTCGAACAAACAGCTCAGCAGCATAGGCATGATTCTTGGCGATTCCAGTACGCCAGGCCCCGCCGTGCACATAAACCACGAGAGGTGAGTTCGGTATGCCGGAGCTGTAAAGATCGAGCCCTTCCACCGCGCTCGACCCGTAGCTAAACCGCTTGGGCGCGCCTAAACGGCCTCGTACCGCTTCGCTTTTGCTCGCAAAACGGGCAAGCACCTGCTGCATGTTGGGCGCGTACTTCGTCTGGTCGTACGCGTCATCAAGCCCGGTTTGCGTCAGATCGAGCCAAACCTTTGTTGTGGCCTGAGTGCGGGCAGGGTCTGGCGCCGCCACGGCTTCAATTATCCACGGTCGCTCTCCCTGGCGGGATCATCGAGCAGTTACTGAAGCTTCCCAAGAACTGACGTGTTGTATACACTAATCGGCAGGTTGTAAATTTCGTCGGCTAGCCGGAATTATCTGCGATGGCGGACGTAGCGACCTCGGCCGTTCATTTCCTTCCGGTCAATGAACTGACGCCGGATGGATTTGCACCGTTCGGAGAAATTGTGAAGCCTGCCGCCGCCGGTGGCCAGGGCATTCCATCCAAACATCCTGACAATCCTAAACTCGTGCTGTCGAGCGAGCGGCCGCGATTATGGGTGATGCAGTTGCCGCGTGTTGGCATGGCTTTTTCCAAAATTGCGCGCCATCGTCGTGTCACGCAATGCCTCGGCTCCCTCACGGGCGAGGAGTGGTTCATCGGCGTGGCGCCGGCCGGGGATCTATCCGACGAAGCGCGGCCGCGGATAGACGACATCGCTGCGTTCCGGATTCCACCTGGTTATCTGATCAAACTCCATTGTGCGACTTGGCATGCCGGTCCGCATGTCACGGGAGCGGGTGGACTGTTCATCAACCTTGAAAACGAGGACACCAACACGAACGACAACCAGATCGTGCAGCTGGATAAAGAATGCCGATACAAACTGTAGCCAGCAGCCACACGCGTGTTGGCACCTGACAAATGGCAGTACCTTAAACGTAGTGCAACGGGGGGGCGAGCAATGCAAACTCAGGCAACAACTGCGAAGTTGTCAACGCAGGACCGGCGGCGCGCCATTACGGCTGCCTCGGTCGGACAGTTCTTCGAGCTGTACGACTTTTCGATCTACGGATTCTTCGCCCCCGAAATCGGACGCGCATTCTTTCCTGCCGCTGATCCGCTGACGTCGCTCGTCGCGGCTTTTGCGACGTACGGAGTAGGCTTTGTCATGCGCCCGGTCGGCGCAATCGTGGTTGGCGCTTACGGCGACCGCGTTGGTCGCAAAGCCGCGCTCGTCTTTACCGTGGGACTGATGGGGCTCGCGACCGGCCTGGTGGCACTGTTGCCCACCTACAATCAAATTGGGATATGGGCGCCGATCTTCCTCCTGATCCTACGATTAGCGCAGGGCTTCTCGACGGGCGGCGAGTGGGGCGGTGCAGCCGCCTTCTTGGTCGAACACGCTCCAGCCGGTAAGCGCGGATTTGTCGGCAGTTTCCACCAAGTGGCGACGCAAATCGGTAACTTCACTGGCTTCATTTTGGCGGCGTTACTTGCCTACATATTCACAACCGAAGCGTTCCAGCAGTATGGCTGGCGCATTGCATTTTTGTTCGGCGCGCTGCTTGCGCCGGTCGGTTATTACCTGCGTACGCGAGTGGCCGAGACTCCGGTGTTCCAGCAGGCCGAGGCCCGCAAAAAGGTCGCGAGCTCACCGCTGCGCATCATCTTTGGCGATCATTGGCGACTCGTTATTTCAGGCGTCTGCATCGCTGCCATCGCGGCGACCGGCTCGATCACGTTCCAGATTTTTTTGAGCCAGTTCGCTCGCCAGCAGCTCAAGCTTGATGCGGCGTCCTCGCTGACGATCACCGCGGCGTCGCTATTGTTTGCGGCATTCTGGGTCTGGCTGATTGGTGCCCTGTCCGACCGCACCGGTCGAAAAACCATGGTGCTGCTGTCGGTGGGCGGCTTCTTGCTGCTAACTTACCCCTTGCTATCGCTGCTTACCAGTTCGCCGAGCCTGACCAACCTTGTGATCGTGCAGTTTGCCGGCGCAATTCTCTACGGCACCGTGTTTGGTGTGATCCCGACCCTGCTGCCGGAGCTGTTTCCGACAAACGTACGCTATACCGGCATCTCGCTCAGCATCGGCCTCGCCCAAATGATTTTCGGAGGTACCTCGCCGTTCATCAACTCGTACCTCGTCCAGTTGACGGGAAATCCCGTTGCGCCTGCCTTTTGGGTAATGTTGGTTGCGGCTATTAGCGGCATCGCAATGCTGATGACTAAAGATCGTACCAACGTTCCGTTCGATTAGACCGATTTTCGATGAATAGGCGCCGCCAGATTCGGCGGCGCCACCATTTTTCGGCTAAGGGACTATGTACGACCTTTCCGGAAAAGTTGCGCTAGTGACGGGTGCGGGTGGCGAGCGCGGCTTTGGTCGCGCCATGGCCATGCGCCTTGCTCAAGAGGGCGCTGACATTATCATTAATGACATAGTTCGGAATCCTTACGCAGGTCATCCATCCGGCTGGCGTGGTCTGGACAGCTTGATTCAGGAAATCAAAGCGCTTGGCCGACGCGCTCTGCCAATCATCGCAGACGTTGCCGACAGCGCGCAGGTTGAAACAATGGTGCGCAGCGGAATCGAGCAGTACGGCCGTATCGATATTTTGGTCTGTAACGCCGCTTCGAGCCACGGACGTGATCTCGTCCCGGTCGTGGATCTGCACGAGGATGTTTGGGATGCGACGATGCGGGTCAATCTCAAAGGAACATTTCTATGCTGCCGGTCCGTGGCGCGCGAAATGATCCGGCGGAAATCAGGCGGCAAAATAATCATCATGTCGTCCGCGGTTGGCAAGCGCGGGCAGGCTTGTCGCGCCGCCTATGCGGCATCGAAATTCGCTTTGGTCGGCTTCACTCAAAGTTTGGCTTTGGAGCTGGCCCCACACAAAATTAACGTCAATGCGCTTTGTCCAGGCATGGCGGACACGGAGCGCATTAAGGCTATGGCGGTAGCACTTGCGTCAGAAGGCGAGACCGCTGAGCAACGCCAGGACAAAATTTTTAGAGATCGTATCTCCACAATTCCACTTAAGCGCTTGGCCGAGAGCGCGGATGTCGCGAGCTTGACGGCATTTCTTGCTTCTTCTCAGTCGGATTATCTTACCGGCCTTTCGATTCCAGTCGCCGGTGGAGCAATCTTGGATTAACTCAGTGCGACAAATGCGCTGGATAAGTGTCTGACGCGATCTCGATGTCCTGACACCGCCGGTAGATACGCTGGAACGGCGCATGGAAGCGCTTGCCATCCTTCTCCGCTGCCCTCAATAGTGGTGCAAGCCGCGCATGCGCGGCACCGATTTCCTCCAACAGACGATCTTCATTGATGCGGACGAGCCGTCCGTTCGCCAAGACAATTTCGCCGTCTACCATCACGAGATCGACCGGTTTGCGGCCCGAATAAACGAGCTGATTGATGGGGTTATTGAGAGGGGTGAAGGCAATGCTGTCGAGGCGGAAAGCGACGAGGTCGGCGATGCGCCCCTTGGTGATGGCGCCAAGCTCCTTGCCGCGCCCGAAGGCCGTGGCGCCGCCCAGCGTCGCCGCGCGCAATGCTTCCTTCGCCATAATCCAATTCTCGTTGGCGCCACGCAGGCGCTGAAGCAACGGCGCGAGATAAAGCACGTTTTGCATGTCAGTGCCCTCAATCGACCCGCAGCCGTCCGTCCCGAGACTGACATTCACGCCAGCTTTGAGCAGCGCGCCCACCGGCGCCAGACCGGAACCAGAACGCAGCGCCGAGGCTGGATTGTGTTGAACTGTCACACCCGCTTTCGCGAGAAGTCCGATCTCGCGCGGATTAAGCCAGATTGCGTGGATGAATTGTGTCTGTGGCCTCAAGAAGCCGATGCGATCGAGGTATTCGATCATAGTGCTGCCCCACCAGAGCTTTCCAGTTACGACCTGCATGCGGGTTTCCTGCACATGCATGATCAGAGGAAGATCAAAGTCATCGGCGAGGGTGCGCACGTTGCGCAAGAACGTCTCAGTGCACCGTTGCGGTGCCGATGGGCAAACCATGTAGCCAACGCGGTGGTCTTTGGGATGGCGAGTCCGTGCAAGCTTGCGGACAAAAGCAAGGCGGTCACCGCCCCCCATAAGCGGCATAGCCTCAAGTTCACGCACCATATCAAGCGGCACCTCTTCGTCGACAAAAGGAACCGCGCGGATGAATGGCTTGTCGAACAATGTGACGCCGACATATGCGCGGATGCCGATGTCATCATATGCTTGAAAGACCGCATCGACGTGCTCAGGGCTGATGACTGCTCCGACATTGGCGTCATCGCCTAGCGTTGTCGTTCCGCTGCGCACCGCCTCAATCGCGCCGATCATGGTGCGCAGATATACATCGCGGGGCGTAAGCGTGATCGGCTTCAGCGCTCGCATCCAGAGCTCGAGCGGGAGCACATCGTCGCAGCCTTTAAAGAAGCCTTCGTGCGAGTGGTGGTGGCCATTGATCAATCCAGCCGTCACCAGCCTTCCGGTCAGATCGATGAACTCACCCTCCGGCCCCTGCACACCAGTCGGTCGGATATCGTGAATTACGCGGCCTTCAATGACGATATCAACCGGTTCGGTGGTCGGTTGAGGGTCTTCCCCAACCAAGGCGAAGCAGCCGCTCAATGTCTTGAGCACTTTATCAGCCCAATTTCCGCAGTTGGAACGCGACCGTATAGTGCAGCGGCCAGGGCGCAGCCGGATACATCCAATGCGAATCGAGCGAGTTCACCTCGTCATCGTCGCGCTCGACATAAAATAAATAAGGTCGACCGGCATAACCGGGGATGCGGTCCATCGCCGTCCAGAGAAATTCGTTTTGCGGCTGGCCGGTATACTGGATCGCGAGGTGTGGTCCGACCTCAGCCGGCACAATCGTGACTTCCCAATCGTAGAGATTTGCCTTGCTCCATGCCGCCAAACGATTTGGATGAAGCAGGTCCGCCACCTCCGCCATTTTAGTGAAGCCGAATTCAGTCGGCGTCAATACAACCAGCAAGGTCGTTTCTGGCTTGTCCAGCGTCGTAAAATTCTCGTGCTTCATGATCCTTTCGGCATAGGGACTCACGTAGCGCACCGCCTTAACCTGCTCGAGCAATTTGTCCTTGGGAACGCCGCCGATGGTGATCGGCATTGTACGCAGCGGACCTCGCTTCGAAAAAGGCTCATCTTTGACGACGAATCTATCTTGTGCCGGCATGTGTTTTCCTACGCTTTTCTCCGCAGCCTCAGCGCGACAAGATAGTCGAGCCGCCATAGCGCGTATGGATATGTCCAGTGCGCGTCGAGCGAGCGGGCGCCTTCATCGTTACGCTCGAGATAAAAAATGTAGGGACGCCCCCCCGAACCTGGAATGCGATCCATTCCGATCCACAGGAATTCGCCTTCCATTTGCCCAATGTATTGAATCGCGAGATGAGGCCCCACTTCGGCAGGATTGAGCATGACCTGCCAGCCAGGTAGATTCACATCGCTCCATCGTGCGAGCCGTTCATTATCGAGTACCTCGGCAATCGTCGGTCGCTCGGTGAAGCCGAGATCTTCCGGCGTCAACGCGATCAACAGCACCGTTTCCGTCTTCGGCAATGTCGTAAACTGATCGTGCTTCATGATGCGCTTGGCATAGGGGCTTACCATGCGCACCGCTTTAGCTTTTTCATAGAGCTCAGCTTTGGTCACGCCTCCGATTGTGATCGACATTGTACGCACGAAGCGTCCGGGCAAGGTGCCTACAAATCCTTGATCCGTCCCCATCCACGCACTCCCAGGTAGACTTTCTTGGTTCATTTTAAACGTTCAACGTCAGGGTACAAATAATTGGGTGGGAATAGTTTAGACGAGTGCACTGCACATGCCCGCTTCCGGAGGCCATGTCCACTTTTGGCCCTAAGCGGACATGGGAAAGAGCCGTAGGCGTCGGCGCAGTCAGGGCACCAAACTGAGTAGCGATGCCGTAGTGATAACGCTGCAATACTCGCCGTCAAGATTAGCAAGCGACATTGCGTGAACATCTTCGGCGCTTCGGAATGTGCCGTTCCAATCCGCGCGACCAAAGGTAAAGCAGCCGTCCGCGACGACATAGGTTGCAAAGCCCAGGTTACCAGCCATACGCACGGTCGCTTCGACCGAGTTGTTGGTGATGACGCCGGCAATCACGATTGCATCACGGCTGTCCGTCCTCAGCCGAGCCTCCAAATCAGTCCCGATAAAAGCACTGTTCGTCCGCTTGACGATGACGGGTTCACCCGCGACTGGCGCAAGCTGCGGTTTGAATTCGTTTCCCGGTTGACCCGGGCGATAGTGCGAATCCGGGTGAGTAGAATCGTGCCTGACATGCCAGACCGGCCACCCTTTGGAGCGCCAGTGGGCGAGCAATCGTGCAATCATGGTCTCGGCGGAAGGATTGTTTCGCTCGCCCCAGCTCGGATGATCAATTGCCTTCTGCAGATCGATCAACAGAAGAACCGAACCATCCGGCGGAAGCTGCCTTCGCATGAAACCGAGTTTCAATAGGAATTTTGCGGGGTGCAAGTGCTACGCACGTCGCTTTCAGGGCTAAGCGGACATGACGTTTTGCACTGCGTGCGGCTGCTTTTGACCCAAAGCGGACACGGAACCCGGCTGGGGCGTTTGGCCGCTCTGCCATTTCGGCCTTGATCTGATAGGTTGGTGTTTCTCAAAGCGCTGTTCCGAGGGCGACAATGCAACGGCGCGAGTTCATTACTCTCATCGGTAGTGCGGCAGCCACCTGGCCACTCACTGCACGGGGGCAGGGCGCGAACCCGACCCGGTACGTTGCGTGGCTCGGGCTCGGCCACGCGGGCACGCCGTCACCTTATTTAGATTCCTTGCGATCAGGTTTGCGCGAACTGGGTTGGATTGAAGGGCGTAATCTGAAAATTGTCGCCTTCTGGGCAACCGGGCGGGAAGATATGGAGGGCGTAGCACGCGAGGTCCTCGCATCCGATCCTGACGTGGTCGTGACGCAAGAACTTATGGCAATCGCGATGCGAAATTTGCAGTCCCCAAAGCCCGTGGTCTTCGGCTTCAGCGGCGATCCGGTGGATGGCAAGCTCGTAGAAAGCTGGGCTAGGCCGGGCACCAATTTTACCGGCATGAGCTATCTGGCATTTGAACTGGTGGGCAAGCGCATTGAATTGCTGAAGGAGTGGCTACCACAGACGCGCCGCATTGCAATCCTCGCTCGTCCGCAACACCCCGGGGCGCATTTGGAACAGCAGGCCATAGAAAAGGTTTTAAAGAAGCTCGAAATTGACTCTTCGTATTTCCCATATCAGTCGCAATCGTTTCTTCCTGCCCGCGATCTGAGCGAGTTGGGAACGGCATTTCGCTCTATAGTCCAAGATCGTTGCGACGCGTTGGTGGTCTTTCCGGATTCTCCGATGTACGAGGTCAGCGACCGCATTGCCCAATTCGCGTTGGAAGCCAAGCTCCCTTCCGTCTCCGGCTGGTCCCCGTTCGCCCAAAAAGGATTGCTGATGACATACGGGCCGAACGTGCGCGAGCTGTATCGGTCCCTCGC
>Ga0066388_100002685_pt1 | contig 11055 bp, 5 predicted proteins | sample PanSoiMetaGPlot6_FD_64539 | JGI IMG/M metagenome (GOLD analysis project Ga0066388, IMG submission 64539) | Tropical forest soil microbial communities from Panama analyzed to predict greenhouse gas emissions - Panama Soil - Plot 6 (Hybrid Assembly) | ecosystem: Environmental > Terrestrial > Soil... | reverse complement strand
GGTGCTGGCCCGCCGGCCTCCTCCGCTCCGGTCCTGTGGTGTCCTCACTTCGGAGGCCGGCTCGTGACTGTGCTGGCCCGCCGGCCTCCTTCGGAGGCCGGCTCGTGACTGCGACCACCGAACCGAGGACCGAGCCGGTGGGGGCGGCCGGCCGGCCGCCGCAGTCGCCGGATCCGCCGACCGCGGTCTGGAACCTCCGCCTCACCGCGGTGTGCGTCGCCCTGATGCTGTTCGCGCTGGCGCAGAACGCCGGCGCGGTCGCCGCGGACACCAAGCTCGACCTCGTCGTCGCGCCGGGCGGCATGCTGCTGCGCGCCCTGCACCTGTGGGACCCGCTCGGCTACTTCGGCCAGCTGCAGGACCAGGGGTACGGCTACCTGTTCCCGATGGGCCCGTTCTTCCTGGTCGGCCACCTGCTCGCGCTGCCGGTCTGGGTGCTGCAGCGACTCTGGCAGGGCGCGCTGCTGGTGACCGCGTTCCTCGGTGTCGTCCGGGTGGCCCGCCGGCTCGGCATCGGCACACCGGCCAGCCAGGTCATCGCCGGCCTGGCGTATGCGCTCTCCCCTCGAATGATGGCTGTGCTCGGGGTCATCTCCTCCGAGGCGCTCCCGATGGCGGTGGCACCCTGGGTGCTGCTGCCGCTGCTCTCGCCACGGCGGAACGAGCCGCCGCGGCGGGCCTGCGCCCGGTCCGGCGTCGCGTTGCTGTGCGCGGGCGGCATCAACGCCGCGGCCACGCTCGCGGTGCTGCCGCTGCCCGCGTGGTGGCTGCTGACCCGCGAGCGCAAGGCCCGCCGGGCCATGCTCGGCTGGTGGGCCGGCGCGGTCGCCGCCGCATGTGCCTGGTGGGCGGTCCCGCTCGTGCTGCTCGGCCGGTACAGCCCACCGTTCCTGGACTGGATCGAGTCGGCGGCCGTGACCACGGGGGTGACCACCGGTCTGGACACGCTGCGCGGGACGTCGCACTGGGTGGCCCAGATAGTCGGGCCGGCCGGCCCGGAATGGCCCGCCGCGAACGCCGTGGCCACCACGTCGGTCGGCGTGCTGGCCACCGGCGGCGTCGCCCTGCTCGGCCTGCTCGGCCTGGCCGCGCCGGGGATGCCGCAGCGCCGGTTCTGCGTCGGGGCGGCGGTGATCGGGTTCGCCCTGGTCACGCTCGGGCACACCGGCCCTGGCACCGGCCCGGGCGCCGGGACCTTCCAGCAGCTGCTGGACGGCCCGCTGGCCGCGTTCCGCAACGTCCACAAGTTCGACCCGGTGCTCCGGCTGCCGATCGCCCTGGGCCTGGCGCACCTGCTCGCCGCCCGGCTGCCGGTGCCCCGGCTGCCCGGCTGGCGGGTGCTCACCCCAGTGGTCGCCGGCTCCCTGCTGGCCGTCTCGGTCGGCCCCGGCCTGGCCGGGCGGCTGGTGCCCTACCCACGCGGGACCGTGGTCGCCGCCTACTGGCACGACGTCGCGGCCTGGCTGGGCGGCCAGCCGGGACGGCAGCGGGAGCTGGTCGTCCCCGGCGCCCCGTTCGCCGACTACCTGTGGGGCCGCACCGGCGACGACGCCCTGCAGCCGCTGGCAACCAGCCCCTGGGGCGTGCGGGACGGGGTGCCGCTGAGCTCCGCGGGCAACATCCGGCTGCTGGACGCGATCGACAGCCGGCTGGACTCCGGCTACGGCAGCCCGGGTCTGGCGGTGGTGCTGGCCCGAGCCGGAGTCGGGTTCGTCGTGGTGCGCAACGACCTGGACCCGGTGCGGTCCTCCTCGACCCGCCCGGACCTCGTCCACGAGGCGCTGCGCGGCTCGCCCGGGCTGGCGCCGGCCGCGGCGTTCGGGCCGTCACTCCGCCAGCCGTCGGGCACCGCCTACCCGGCCGTGGAGGTGTACCGGGTCGACCCGGGGGGCGGCCCGGCAGCGGCACCGGTGGCCAGCCAGCCCGTGGCCGGAGCGCTGCGGACGGTGGGCGGCCCGGAGGACGTCCTCGCTCTCGCCGACCGCGGGCTGCTGGGCGACCGAGCGGTGCTGCTCCCCGGCGACGACCCCGGACCGGCCGGCGCGTCCAGCACGCCGGTAATCAGCGACACGCTGCGCCGTCGCGAGGTCAGCTTCAGCTCCGTCCGGGACAACACCTCCGGCACGCTCACCGCGGACCAGCCGTTCCGGGCCAGCCGGCGGCAGTACGACTACCTGCCGCCCGGGGCCGGCCCGCCGGCTGCCCGCCAGCTCGGCGGTGGGCTGCGTTCGGTGTCCGCGTCGTCGTCCGGCTCCGATGTCGACGCCCTGCTCGCCCGCGGCGTGTCCCACCGGCCGTTCGCGGCGGTCGACGGCGATCCGGCCACCAGCTGGGTGTCCGGCGCGCTGACCGGCGCCGTGGGGCAGTGGCTGGAGCTGCGCTTCGCCGCACCCGTCGACCTGTCCCAGATCCGGCTCGCGTTCACCGGCGAGGCGTTCGTCGGTCCACTGCCGACCCGGCTCGTCATCAGCACCGACGCCGGTGTGCGGGCCGTGGACACCAGTCCCGACCCGCTGGAGCAGGACATCGAGACGCCGCGCGGCCCGACGACCCGACTGCGGGTGACGGTCGACACCGTGACCGGTGGCGGGCGTGGCTTCGTCGCCGGCATCGCGACGCTGATCGTGCCGAACCTGTTCGCGACCGAGACGCTGGACGTGCCGGCGCCCACCTCCAGCGCCGCGCCGCTGGTGATGTTCGGCGTGGCCGACGGCAACCACCCGGCGTGCGTCGGGACCGCCGACGGCCCTGCCTGCCTGCCGGCCGCCGCCGTGGCCGGGGAGGAGGACGTGGCGCTGGACCGGACGTTCAGCACCGACAGCCTGGAGGACTACCGGCTCTCGCTCACCGTCGTGCCGCGCCCGGGGTTCGGGTTGGACCAGATGCTGCTCCCGCCGCGCGCAACGCTGCGCGCGGTCGCCTCCAGCGTGCTGAGCGACGACCCGCGGGTCTCGGCGACCGCCGCGGTGGACGGCGACCCGCGCACGGCCTGGCTTCCTGGGGTCGGTGCGGTGCGACCGGGGCTGAGGCTGTCCTTCGGTCGGACGGAGGTCGTCGACGCCGTGCGCTTCAGGCCGGCGATGGGCCCTGGCCGGTACTCCGTCCCGAGCGTGGTCACGGTCTCGAGCCCTGCCGGGAGCCGGGAAGGCACCGTCGGCGCGGACGGTGTGCTCCGCTTCCCGCCGGTGCGGACCGACTGGCTGGCCCTGCAGATCGACAGCAGCCAGAGCGCGGGCAGCGAGGCACCGCCGGCGCCGCTCGCGGTCGGCGAGGTGGCGGTCAGCGGGCCGGGCGGTGAGCTCGGCCCGGGGATCGCGCCAACGGACGCCGTGCGGCTGCCGTGCGGACTCGGCCCCGTGGTCGAGCTGGACGAGGTGCAGGTCGACACGACGGTGGTGGCCACCCGGGCGGACTGGATGGCCGGCCGCCCGGCCAGCGCCACGCCGTGCCGGTCCGCGCGCGTCACGCTGCGGTCGGGGCAGCACCACCTCCGGGTGGCCAGTACGAGCACGGCCCGTCCGCACGACCTGACCCTGCTGCCCGACGGAGGTCTACCGGCCGCCGGGCCGGCCGGGCAAGGGGAGACGGGCGGGGCCGAGAGCACCCGATCGGTCCAGATACAGCGCTGGGACCGGACCAACCGGACAGTGCGTGTCGGCGCCTCCGGCCAGCCCACCTACCTGGTGCTGCGGGAGAACGCGAACGCAGGCTGGCAGGCCACGCTGGACGGCCAGCGGCTGCGCCCGGTGCAGCTGGACGGCTGGCAGCAGGCATGGGTGGTGCCGGCCGGTCCCGGCGGACAGATGCGCATCTGGTACGCGCCGGACCGGCCGTACCGGCTCGGTCTCGTCGTCGGAGCACTCCTGGCAGCGGGGCTGTCGGCGGTCGCGTTCTGGCGGGTGCGGCGACGCCGCGGGCCGCGGCCGACACCGGGCAGCTGGCCGCAGAGCCGGGTGGCCGCGTTCTGGGGGGTGCGGCGGCGCCCCACGGCGCGGCCGACACCGGGCAACTGGCCGGAGAGCCGGGCGTCCGCGCTGCCGGTGCTGCTGGTCGTCGTCGCCGGCACCCTCGCCGCGGGCGTGTGGTTTCTCGTCCCGCTCGCGGTGGTGGCCGCCGCCGAGCTGGGCCGCGGCCGGTGGGCGCACGCCGCCCGGCTGGTGCCCCTTGCCGTGGTCGGTCTCGCCGGCGGGCTGGCGGTCGCGCTCGGCGTCGCCGGGCCGCCACTGTCCGCTGCCTCGCTGACCAAGTCGTGGCTGGCTCAGTTCTGTTGCGCCGCGGTGCTCGGCGGACTCGCCGCCACGGTGCTCGGCTCCGCGCTGACCCGGCTGGAGCGACCGAGGGCGAGCAGGGGCCGCTCCAGCGCCAGGTAGCTGGCGGTGGCCACGGTGACCGCCGCCGCCACGGTGAGCGGGTACAGCTTCGCGAACCCACCCTGGAAGAGGTTGAAGCCGAGCACGTCGGCCAGCACGGTGAGCAGCGTGAGGTGCCACAGGTAGACGCCGTAGGAGATCTCGCCGAGAAACCGCATGGGCCGCGAGGCGAGGAACGCGCGGAGCACTCCCCGGTCCGGGTCGCCGAAGACCGCCGGGAGGAGCAGGAACGCCGCCGCCGCCGCGTACAGGTAGTGCTTGGTGAACCACTCCCACGTGGTCAGGCCGGACAGGTCGCGCGGCCCGGCCAGCGGCAGCGTCGCCGTCCAGAACAGCAGCCCGGCGATCACCCAGCAGGTGCCGGTGTCGTCGGCGGCCCGGTCGAGCAGCCGGAGCCTGCCGTGCCGCGGCCAGCCGGGGTGCCGCAGCGCACAGGAGGCCACCGCGAACGCCATGCCGATCGCGAACCAGTCCAGGTATGCCGGCAGCCACAGCAGCGGTCGCCCCCCGCCCGCGACCGCCCGGGACCGGACCACCCAGGCCCAGCCAGCGGTGCCCAGCGCCAGGCCGGCCAGCAGCAGCGCCTGCCGGCGGACGAGCACGTGCGCGGGCTGCCCCGGTCTCAGGGTGAGCGCGGCGAGCAGCGGGAGCACGGCGTAGAAGGACACTTCGACGACCAGCGTCCACATCTGCGTGAGCGCCACGTTCTGGCGCTGGTCCACGTAGGTGTGGGTCAGCGTCAGGTAGCGCAGCCAGTCGCCGAGGGACGGCCGGTACGGCCCGACGGTGGCGAGCGTGACGAGGGTCGCGAGCCAGTAGGCCGGGAAGATCCGCAGCGCCCGCCGCCAGTAGAAGCCGCGAACCGCCGGGCCGTCCCGGCCGGCCAGCGCGGCGGCCACGAACGGCCGGTAGAGCAGGAAGCCGGACAGCAGGAAGAAGATTGTCACGCCGAAGTCCATCCGAGCCAGGAACGGCGCGAACGGCCCGGCGTCGGTCGAACGCCCGGTATGGAAACCGGCATGCGTCGCCACCACCGACAGGGCCGCGACCGCCCGCAGCCCGTCCAGCTGCGGGAACCGGCGGGACCCCGTCTGGATCCCGCCGCCGGCCGGCGCGGTGACCGTGGCCACCTCAGCTGCCCGTCGGCGTAGCGAACGGGTAGCCGACGGCCACATGGCCGACGCACAGGTTGAGGCCGGCGTTGGCGCTGTCGAGCACGACCCGGTCGATGTGGACGTCGGAGACCTGCAGCACGAGGCTGTGCAGCCCAGCGGCGTGGAACTCGCGGCGGGAGCCCCCGCGCGGCTCGGCCAGCCGGCCGGCGGTGCCGGCGCGCACCGTCACCGGCGACCCGCGCTGCATGAAGTAGTCGATCCGGACCACCTGGTCGCCGGCCAGCTTGTCTTCGGCCGGTGCCATCTTGTCCAGCGTGATCTCCAGTGTCGTCGCTCCCTGGATGAGGTGGCTGCAGAACAGCCGGGGATTCTCGACGCTGTTCGCCGGCGCCAGCAGCCGTGCGCTCCCCGGCACGCCTGCGTGGTCCACGAGCAGCGGCGGGCGGAGTGGGTCGTCCTCGTCGTAGGTCACCGGCAGGTCCAGCGGGCTGAGGATCTGCGACGGCCGGCGCTCGGCGGCGAAGAGGACCAGGTTGCCCGGAGCCAGCGGCACGTCGTAGAGGTTGGTGCCCGGATGGGTGCGTAGGTAGCCGATCAGCGTGGTCATGAAGCCGGGTATCGGGTTCTGCACCCAGCGCCGTTCGAACGCGGCGGCCGTCGCGCCCACGCTGCTGCCCGCGGCGAGCACGGTCCCGAGCACGAGCGTGACCGGCAGCAGGGGGGACCGGGACCGGGCTCGCCGCCGGGCGCGCCGCCCGGCCCCGGCCGGCCGCGGCGGACGGGCCGGTGAGTCCGCCGACACCGGGAGCGAGACGGTGCGGGCCAGCAGCCGCGGGCCGCACCGGTCCCGCACCGCGGCCAGCGAGACCGGCGTGATGGCGCAGGCGGCGGCCAGCACGAGCGGGATGGTCAGGTCGGACAGGTAGTGGAAGTTCTCCGCCACCAGCGTTCCGAAGGTCTCGAAGCGCCCGGCGGCCAGCACCGTCATGTCGGCGATGAGGTAGAGCACCGGCATCAGCCAGCACAGCAAGGAGACGGCGCCGCGCCGCCACACGCCGGCGGCGACGAGCCCGACCAGCACGGCCTGCCCGACCACGATGCCGGCCAGCGGTGGGTCGGCGACCCCGAAGTACGTCTGCGGCGTGGTGAACCAGGTCCACGGGCCACCGGCCGCGGCCGGGCCGACCGACCGCAGCCACGCGTCCCAGACCAGGCTGCGGACCGCGGCCAGGGTCGGCCCGCTGGGGCTGGTCGGGTAGCCGGCGGAGAAGTAGTAGCCGAAGAAGGCGCCGGCCGGCAGCGCGTAGAGCAGCCAGGCCGGCCAGGACCGCAGCAGCAGGCGAAGCCGCGCCGGCACCCGGCCCTGGCTGAGCACGGCGACGCTGAGCAGCGGCAGCAGGCCGAGAGCCAGCGCGATCTTCTCCCAGAACAGCACTCCACCGAGCAGCGCCAGGCCACCGGCGGCGGCGTACCGCAGCCGCCCGGTCATCGTGTACCGCACGTGCGAGTCCAGCAGCAGAATCGCCGCGACGTGCGCCGGCAACAGGTTGACGGCACTGGACAGGGAAAGGAACGACGGCAGCGTCAGTGGGCAGAAGGCGTAGCCCGCCAGTGCCGCGTAGGTGGCCGGCCGGGACCCGAACAGCCGCAGCAGCAGCCGGTAGAACAGGACCGTCGCGGTCAGCTGCACGGCGACTCGGGCCAGCACCGAGACGACGTGCTCGTACGGCGCGACGTTGGCCAGCACCCAGTAGGCCAGCCGCAGCCCCGGGGTGAGGTGGTCGTTGAGCCGCAGCGTCAGGTAGCCCAGGAACGGCCCGGTCTGCCCGGCCGCGCCGAGGTTGGCCACGTCGTCGATGTAGTAGCCGCCGCGGGCCGCCAGCGAGCCATATACCGCAGCCTGGCCGAGCGCGATGCCGGCCGCGAGGAGCGGGCCGCTGCCCAGCCGGGGTAGCGTGATCGTGGCCAGGGTCCGCGAGTCGGGTTTGTCGTCGGCAGCGACAGCCACCTGATAGCCATATCCTCTCGTCTGGACGCCACGCGGCGACGGGCAGCCTCCGGGTCGAGCCCGCAGGCCGAGACCCGACATTACCTGCCCGGCCGTGGCATGGCGCCACAGACAGGAGGATCACCCGAATAGGCCCGGGTACGGCCCCGGTACGCTACGGTTCGCCATACCTTGGGGCTTGGAGGACCGATGCGACGTATCACTGGGCTCGTCCTCGTTGGACTCGGCGCGTTCCTTGTCGGCGCGGCGATACTGTCCCGCGTCTACGTGCTGGACCAGGTCCGGATCACTCCGATCGACCAGTTCGCACAGACGGTCGCGCCCGGCACAGGGACCTACTTCGACCCGCCCACCCTCAGTGAGAAACGGTCCGATCTCGTCGCCCGGCGCAGGCTCAAGGGCGACGTGGCGGCGAGCAACGAGACGACGGGTGTGTGGGATGTCTCGGTCGTGGTGCAGACCACAGACGGGGCATTGGTGCGAGCCACCATCGACCGGGTGGCGTTCGACCGCAAGAGCGGGGAGTCGGTGCACTGTTGCGGTGAGGCGGTCGACGCCGAGCCCACCCCGCACGAGGGCATGTCGTACAAGTTCCCGTTCTCGACGGAGAAGAAGACGTACCAGTTCTGGGACGTCAACTCGCGCAGGGCGTTCCCGGCCCAGTACGTCAGCGAGGAGAAGATTCAGGGCCTGACGACATACAAGTTCGTCCAGGAGATCCCGACCCTGGAGTTGCAGAAGCAGGAGGTGTCGGGCTCACTGGTCGGGGAGAGCACGCCGTCGTTCCAGGCGCCGGTGATGTACTCCAACAAACGCACGGCGTGGGTCGAGCCGACCACCGGCATCATCGTCAAAGGCATGGAGCAGGCGCGAACGACCCTGCAAAACTCGGCTGGCGAGGACAAGGTCACTGTCCTCCAGGCCGACCTGACCTTCAACGAAGACACCCAGAAGGCGCAGGCGAAGCTTGCCAGGGACGGCATCACAAAGATCAACCTGGTGAAATGGGTCGTGCCCATCGTCGGGGTGGTCCTCGGTCTTGCCTTCGTCGTGGTGGGTCTGCTGCTGCGGCGGTCCCGCCCGGGCCAGCACACCGTCGGCGAGCATGCCGACATCGTGCTGCCGGCGGAGGAGCCCGAGCAGCTCCCGCCGCCGCGGAGGGCGTGAGCGACCCCGGTCACGGCTTGCAGCAGACGAAGATCGCCGTGCCGGGCAGGACCGCGCCGCGCAGCGGGCTCCACTGGCCCCACTGGTCGGTGAGGCCGGCCGGCCACTCCGGCTCGACCAGGTCGGTGAGGACGAGGCCGGCGGCGACGATCTCGCGGACCCGGTCTCCGAGCGTGCGGTGGTGCTCGACGTAGGTCGGCACCCGGTCCTCGTCCACCTCCACGTACGGCGTCCGGTCGAAGTACGGGCTCTGGGCGAGCAGCCCGTCCGGTCCGGGGTCGTCGGCGAAGACCCACCGGATCGGGTGGGTGGTGGCGAACACCCAGCGGCCGCCCGGCCGCAGCACTCTGGCCACCTCGCGCATCACGGCGGCCGAGTCGGCGACGAACGGCACCGCGCCGAACGCCGAGCAGGCCAGGTCGAAGGAGGCGTCGGCGAACGGCAGTCGCTGCGCGTCGGCCTGCACCAGCGGCACCACCACCCCGGTCCGGGCCGCACCGGCCACCGCGTGCCGGAGCATCCCGGCGGACAGATCCAGGCCCACCGGGCAGGCGCCGCGGGCGCGCAGCCAGCGGGCGCACATCGCGGCGCCGCAGCCCACCTCGAGCACGCGGCGGCCTGCCGTGGCGCCGAGCAGCCCGGCCTGCTCCTCGCGCAGGCGCTCCGGGCACCAGACGAAGTCGGCCACGCCGAGGAAGGCTCCGTGCTCGGCCTGGTAGGAGTCGGCGTCGGCGTCCCACCAGCGCCGGTTCGCCCGGACCGTGTCGGTGGCCGGCACCGGACGCCGGTCAGACCCGGCCGTGCCCAGCAGCGCTGACCCGGTGGGCGGCGCGGGCTGCGGCCTGGGTGCACTGGGTTGCGGTTCGGCTACGGACCGGCTCACGCGTACCTTCCTCAATTGACCCTTCTTACCCCGACTCCCTATCCTGGTACCTGCGCTGTGGGCCTGCGCGCCTCGGTAGGGAGCAGGCCGCGCTCGTCAGCACGTCTCAGGTACGCACACGCGTGCATGTCCACGTCATCGGCGACAGAGGGCCCCCCGCGTCCCGCACGACCTGTTGTCCGACCGGAGCGCCCCGCCCTATGACGTCCACCACCGACACCCGTCCAGACTCAACGGCGACCCCCACTTCCCCGCAGACTCCCCAGGTCGCGGTCAACGACATCGGTTCGGTAGAAGACTTCGCCGCCGCCGTCGACTCCACGATCAAGTACTTCGACGACGGCCACATCGTCGAGGGCACGGTCGTCAAGGTCGACCGCGACGAGGTCTTGCTGGACATCGGCTACAAGACCGAGGGTGTCATCCCGTCCCGAGAGCTGTCGATCAAGCACGACGTCGACCCACACGATGTGGTCGCGCTCGGCGACCACATCGAAGCGCTCGTCCTCCAGAAGGAGGACAAGGAGGGCCGGCTGATCCTGTCCAAGAAGCGCGCACAGTACGAGCGCGCCTGGGGCACGATCGAGCAGAAGAAGGAAAACGACGAGGTCGTCGAAGGCACCGTGATCGAGGTCGTCAAGGGCGGGCTGATCCTCGACATCGGCCTGCGCGGCTTCCTGCCGGCATCCCTGGTCGAGATGCGCCGGGTCCGCGACCTGCAGCCCTACGTCGGCCGCACGCTCGAGGCGAAGATCATCGAGCTGGACAAGAACCGCAACAACGTGGTGCTGTCGCGGCGGGCCTGGCTGGAGCAGACCCAGTCCGAGGTGCGCACGGAGTTCCTCAACAAGCTGGCCAAGGGCCAGGTGCGCACCGGCGTGGTCTCCTCGATCGTCAACTTCGGGGCGTTCGTCGACCTCGGCGGCGTGGACGGGCTGGTGCACGTCTCCGAGCTGTCCTGGAAGCACATCGACCACCCGAGCGAGGTGGTCGAGGTCGGCCAGGAGGTCACCGTCGAGGTGCTCGACGTCGACCTGGAGCGGGAGCGGGTCTCGCTGTCGCTGAAGGCGACGCAGGAAGACCCGTGGCGGCAGTTCGCCCGCACCCACCAGATCGGCCAGGTCGTGCCGGGCCGGGTCACCAAGCTGGTGCCGTTCGGTGCGTTCGTCCGGGTCGAGGAGGGCATCGAGGGCCTGGTGCACATCTCCGAGCTGGCCGAGCGGCACGTGGAGATCCCCGAGCAGGTCGTCCAGGTCAGCGACGAGATCATGGTCAAGGTCATCGACATCGACCTGGAGCGGCGGCGGATCAGCCTGTCGCTCAAGCAGGCCAACGAGGCCGTCGGCGGCGGCGAGCCGGCGGCGTTCGACCCCGCGCAGTACGGCATGGAGGCCCAGTACGACGAGCACGGCAACTACATCTACCCCGAGGGGTTCGACCCCGAGTCGGGCGACTGGCTGCCGGGCTACGAGAAGCAGCGCGAGGAGTGGGAGCGGCAGTACGCCGAGGCCC
>Ga0066388_100002684_pt1 | contig 11055 bp, 12 predicted proteins | sample PanSoiMetaGPlot6_FD_64539 | JGI IMG/M metagenome (GOLD analysis project Ga0066388, IMG submission 64539) | Tropical forest soil microbial communities from Panama analyzed to predict greenhouse gas emissions - Panama Soil - Plot 6 (Hybrid Assembly) | ecosystem: Environmental > Terrestrial >... | reverse complement strand
GGATCTCTTCTAGATAGCGGGATAGACCGCCTTCAGCGGTCAGAACGGGTAACGAAGCTGCGTGGGCCATGATAGCGCCCTCTCCATATAGTGCCCCCGGTGGCCGGCGGGCGATCGGCTGCAACGCTGTCCAAGCCGTTGAAGCCAGATGCGCGAGACGCGGTATGCGTTCGCAGGTGCAACATACACGATCCAAGACGGCGAAACAAAGAACATGGCGTCACATCACTGTGGCCCCATCGTGATTTCGCAAGTCTTTGATGTGTCTACATCTTTCTAGCCCTGCATGCCCAGTCCGTGGAAACTGGACTGTAAACACGCAAGGTCGGCCGGTAGTTCCGTATGGAACTCCAGCACTTCTCCTGTAACGGGGTGTTCGATGGCCAATAGATAGGCATGAAGAGCCTGTCTGCCAAGGGCCGCAAGCGAATCAGCTGCCGACCTAGAAAGCCGGGCGGCCTTGGTCTTGAAGCCCGGTCCATAGACTGAATCCCCCATGAGAGGGTGCCCGATATGGGCGAGGTGGACACGGATCTGGTGTGTTCGCCCGGTCTCAAGTTCGCAGGCGAGGAGGCCTGCCACCGGCTTGCCGTCAGCCCCGGCAAAGGTCTGGAGCTTCTGCCAATGGGTGACGGCTTCGCGGCCATCAGGGCGCACCGCCATCTTGTCGCGCGCATGTGGATGCCGGCCGATCGGCTTATCGATGGTGCCGCGGGGCCGGTCCGGGGCGCCCCACACAAACGCAAGATAGCCGCGCCGCATCGCTCCGGTGCGGCCGTGGTCGGCGAACTGCCGCGTCAGCGACGCGTGCGCCCGATCGGTCTTCGCCACCACCATCAGCCCGGTCGTATCCTTGTCGAGCCGGTGCACGATGCCAGGCCGGCGCACGCCGCCAATGCCGGAAAGGCTCGCGCCGCAATGGGCGATCAGCGCATTGACCAACGTGCCCGAGGCATGTCCGGCCGCCGGGTGCACGACCAGGCCCTTGGGCTTGTCGATCACGATGATCTCGTCGTCCTCGTAAACGATATTGAGTGCGATGGCCTCGCCTTGCGGGACCGCGGGCTCCGGCTCCGGGATCGCGATCGCGACCGTTTCGTTGGCGTTGACGCGATGGCCGGGATCGCGGATCGTGCGACCGCCGATCGAGACCTCGCCGGCAAGGATCAGCGACTTGACGCGCGTGCGCGACAGGTCGGCGATGCGGGCGGCGAGCAGGCGATCGAGACGATCGCCTGCATCCGCGTGGGCGGCGACGAACTCCTCCCGGCGACCCTGCTTCATGAGCAACCCACTGGCGGACGACGACGACAAGCCTCTTGATCCTGCGGCGGTCAGCATCGTCGCCCGGGTGAGATGGCTGATGCTGATCTCCGGCGCCACCACCTTGATCGGCGTGGCCGCGATCCTGGGCGTCATCGGCTATCGCGTTTTCAAGTCCGAGGGAAGCGCCGTGCCAGCCGATACGACCGCGCTGCTGCCCAAGGGCGCTCGCGTCGTTTCCACGGCGGTGGCGGAGGATCGCCTGGCGGTGACCATCGACATCAACGGCACTATCGAGGTGCGCACCTTTGACCTGCGGACGCTGCGGCAAGTGGGGCGGCTGCGATTTGCGACCGAGCCGTGATTGCTGCAGCGGCCACTTGCGTTGTCGCCCTGGACGCGCGTCAGCGGGTGCACTACTGCATGCACGCAATCCGATTGAATGCGGCTGCATTGTCCTGGGCGGTCAACCGCTTCGCGATTGCTGACACGCACACCGTGTCGCCTTCATAGGCCTCGCGCCGAACGAATGATGAGGTGCAAAACACCCTGACATGGCCTTTGATATGAATACGTCGCTGATGTGAACCAGCGGTGGCGTTCTCCAGAGCCGCTCGATGTCGCGCGGCTGGTGTCACGCAGACGACGTCCGCGGGACGCGTCTGTCGCCACACAAATCCTGCCTTGCAAGTAAATTTGCCGAACGTGCAGTCCGATCCTGTGACTGGGGGAGGAGGAGGCGTGGTTCGGACCGGAATGTCTTTATCGCGGACCGGGGGCACTTGTGCGGGAGGCGCGAACGAATTGACGAAATCGGCGTCCCCGCCGATACCGAAATAGTTGATTCCCAGACTGCCCTTCTGGCCCTGCTTTTTCGCACTCTCCATCTCCTGTTTGTAAAAGTCGAATGCTTCGCTGTCATTCAGTTTGAAAATGTAGTTGCGTGCCGCGTGGCGAACAGAGCTGCTCGCTTGCGTGTTCGTCAGGAGCTTGTTCATCAAATCTCCTTGCAGGACGGCATTGCATTGCTCGAACTGGCCTGATTATTGTCGCTCTGGGCGTGTTGGTCCCCGCTTCGGCGGGGACCACAGCGCGGAGATCGTGGGACCGCAACAGAGAGATCATCGCCTCGCCGTGATCTCGATCTCGATGAGCTTGCCCGGCCGCGAGAAACCCTCGACAAGCTCGATCTCGGCGTTGTCGAGCGCAACCGGCGCTGTCTTGGCGACGCCGGTCAACAGCGCATCCGGGTCATGGTCCTTATGCAGGTAGAAGGAGATGCCGACGACGTTGCGCGACTCGCAGCCGGCCTCGGCGAGAAGCTTGGCGGCGCGCGGCAGGATGTCCTCGTATTGCTGCTTCAACGTTGGATGCTCTTCGCAAGTCATGCCGGCGAGAAATACCATCGGGCCCCAGGTAAGATAGCGGATGAAGGTCTGCTGCGGCTCATGCTCGACGACGTTGCGGGTGGCGCCGTCTGCGGGCGGCCACATGGCGATGAGGTCAAGCGCGACGTCGGCGCCCGACTCAAAGTGCGCCGGCGCGATGAAGCTCGATGTGGCAGCGCGCGCCTTGCCGATGAACGTCTTGGCGCGCGTTCCGCTTACTGCGTCGCGCGCCTCCCGCGTGCGGCCGAACACCCGCGTGCGCACCACGTTCCTATCGAGCGACAAGCCGACCGACTGCAGCTCGGTCGCGGCACGCGCGAATAGTGCTTTCGACTGCTGCTCCAGCGGCTCGCCCGCCCTGCCTTCGAGAGCGAGATTGACGAAGCGCTCGCCCTGCCAGTTGAACACGCGCTTGCGCATGCATTGCTTTCCTCGTTACTTGGTCTCAGGTTCGGTTGTGATTGTACTCACGAAGGCGGGCCGCCGGATACTGTGGCTTCCAACCAATACGAATTGAGGCCCGGCGGTCGGCCGGGCCTCAACGTCCTCCGGAAGTATCGATCTGGGTCAACCCGCGCCCCAGATCAGGTGAATGTCCGTGCTCTTGAGGACAAAGCCGTTGTTGAACACGGCGACAGCGACGGCGGCGCCGTTCCCTGATCCGTCGGCGTCGTAGTAGAGCGGGCCGGTCCCATTCGCAATGAAATGGGAGGCATCGAGCGTGCCGCGGCTGAAAAGATCCCGCAACTCTTGTGTAGGAACCCGCCGCTACGATCAGCCGTTTCAAAGGCATGTTTGACGGTTTCGATGCAGTAACGGTGGACGTGGGTGAGACGGTGATTTTCATCCGTCGCAAGGGCAATGGCCCACCGCTGCTTCTGCTGCACGGCTTTCCCGAAACTCATCTGATGTGGCGCTCCGTTGCGCCAGCACTGGCCGACGCGTTCGCGGTCGTGTGCGCGGATCTGCGCGGTTACGGGGCAAGTGGCAAGCCCGCTTCTACGCCCAATCACGCGCCATACGCCAAGTGCGCAATGGCGCGCGACATGGTGCGTCTAATGGCACGCCTCGGCTTTTCACGTTTCAACGTAGCGGGGCATGATCGTGGTGGCCGCGTGGGTTATCGCATGGCGCTCAACCATCCAGACGCGATCGAGAGACTGGCAGTTCTTGACATCATCCCAACCGGCGAAGCGTTCGCGCGTGCCGATATGCGCCTTGCCCTTGGCTATTGGCCCTGGTCGCTACTCGCGCAACCAGAGCCGTTGCCCGAACGGCTCATCACGACCAACCCCGAAGCGGTCATCGACGATGCATTCACACAATGGGGGTCGGATCGCAACAGCTTCTCGCCCAATGTGCGCGCCCGCTATGTGGATGCGTTGCGCGAGGTCAACTCAGTGCACTCGATCTGCGAAGAATATCGTGCGGCCGCCACGATCGATTTTGCGGAGGACATGGAAGATCGAAAAGCGAATCGCCGGATCGCGTGTCCAACGCTCGTGTTGTGGGGCAAGGACGGGCCTCTCGATCAATGGTACACCGAAGCCGGAGGCGCGCTGGGCATCTGGCGCGCTTGGGCGAACGACCCAGCCGGTCGTGCTATCGAGGGTGGGCATTTCTTCCCCGAACACAATCCCGAAGAGACTATCTTCGAGCTAGGCAAATTCTTCAGCCGCTAGGCCCACAAGCGGACCCGCTTGCGCCCGGGCCGGTTCAGGGTTATCTCGGAGCCATCAGGCTCCCTTCGTCTAGCGGCCCAGGACGTCGCCCTCTCACGGCGAAAACAGGGGTTCGAGTCCCCTAGGGAGCGCCAAGTCGGCGCCTCACCCGTTTGTTTTCAACGGTTTAGGGACCGCGTTTGTGCCACGCGGCCGCGGTGCTTGTAACATTGGTGTTCGCGGTCTGGCCCTGCTTCTTGGCCATGCTGTCAGGGTTGGCAGTGTTGAGGAGCGCCACGGCAGCCGAGGTCTGCTCGGGCTCCAGAAGAACCAGAAACGGCCATTGAAGTCGCCTGCGACCTCGAAGAAATCGTTTCTGACGCAAATGCGTTTGCTTCTTAAATGAAACGCTCGCGGAAGGCGACCTACTCGCGAGTGGTCAACCGGACGTCCATAACGATGGACACCGGGTGCAGCGAGGAGTTCATCGTGCGCCGCGCGTCCACGAACGTGTTGGCTACTTCATGCGCGCCCGACACCACCTTGCAAGGAATGCGCAAAGTCTCGAGCAGCTGGGGCAGCACCGCGCCGGTATGCGCCGCGTACCATTCCTGGTCGCCAAGGCCACCCCGATAGGTCGACAACATCAGGATCGGAATGCCGAAGGTCGCATTGCAGCGCATCAGTGCGTAAGCCGACAACAGGATTCCGGAGGTCTCAAGGATGATCACGGGCATCTTGCCGGCGAGCCACGCGCCCGCGCAGACCGCAACCCCCTCGCCCTCGTTGGTCACCGCGACGGTCGTGAAGCGCTGACTTTTCAAGACCCAGGACTGCAGCGCATGGAGTTGATCTGCGGGGAGGGTGGCGGCGAAATCGAAGCCGGCGTCAGCAAGTGCAGTTCCGATGATCTCGGCGTCCGATTGGTTCATTTGCGACAAATTCCCTAAATATCCTTGCGGCCAACAACCGACGGCTTGAGGATTATCGTTCCCTCAGTTTCTTCGATGTATCGCACGAAACGATACTTGTTCTCACGACCGTCCATCAGCTTAGGCTCAACGGGCGGCTTCTCTGCAACGACCTTGCACACGATCACCCAGGGACCATTCTGCCCAGTAATCGCCTTGCGGGCCACGGCCGTGAAGTCCTCAATGGCCGAGACCTCCACCGCATTGCTGATGCCGGCACCTTTCGCGATCTCTACGAGGTTCGTTTTGCCCGCGGTCGCCGTCGGTAGTCCACCAGTGGATGCGTAGGATTCGTTGTCGAAGATGACCGACGTGAGATTGCGCGGAGCGTAATTGCCGATCGTAGAGAGCGCGCCCAGATTGAGCAGTATCGAGCCATCGCCATCGAGTGCAATGACACCGCGATGCGGCAGGGATAGCGCCAACCCCAGGACTACGGGGGTGACCAAACCCATACCCATCGTATAGAGGTTGCCTTCGCGCGGCATTGCCATCTTGGTCTCGAAACCAGTGCGGGCAACATTTGTCACTACCAGCTGGTCAGTGAGCATTGGCGCCAGCGCCTGCATGCAGTCGAAGCGTCGCATCGGATAAGTCTCGGCCTCTCGGGCCAGTGTCTAGCTGTGATCACAGCACTATTTCAGCTCGGTCCGTGATTGACAAGACAAATAGATTATCCCGCATCGCGATGAAGCGGTTGCAGGCGGGCACCAGCCATGCCTAATCTGACCCAGCACATCTCGGAAATCCGGCATCCACGGCATGGCGCCCAGACGCACACGAGGAAGACACATCGACCGAGAGAATCGCGCCCCAAAGCGGTTTTCTGCGCGGATGCTCTTGCCTGATCTGACCGGCGGAGCAGCTTCCGGACCTGCGCAAGAGCGCGACACGATGCGGGTGAGGGTCTATCGCGCTTTGGCCCGCGGTCTCATGGCCGGAATGTTCAAGCCGGGAGAAGCGGTAACACTTCGGACCTTGGCACATCGCCTGGGCACCAGCGCCATGCCTGTCCGCGAGGCGGTCTCCAGGCTCATCGCGGAACGCGCGTTGGTTCTTCTGCCCAACCGCTCGGTCATTGTGCCGCGCATGTCGCGTACGCGGTTCATCGAATTGTCCGAAACCCGCCAAATGCTTGAGGGTATGATGGCGGAAACGGCATGCGCCCGCGCCACGCCCGCGTTGCTGCGCCAGCTTGCCGAAATCAACGAAGCCATGAAGCGCTGTGTTTCTGATGACGACTTCCACGGCGCCTTGTCGCACAACATGGCGTTCCACTTCTCGCTTTACCGAGCAGCCGGCAAGCACGTTGTTCTCCCGCTAATTGAAATGCTCTGGCTGCAGGCCGGCCCGTTCCTGGCACTTTCGCTGACCACGCCGGGTGCAAGGTGGACTGCACGGCATCATCAATCCCTAATTGCTGCATTTCGGGCGAGCCTCGGGCCATCAGCTCGGCGCGCAATCGAGGCCGACATTGAGGACACGAGCGTGCAACTTCTCAAGAGGGCGATTTTCGAGGACGCGGTCGATACCGTGTCATCGGACAAGCATCTGATGCTCGTATCCCCGGAATAACCATTTCGCCGACGCTGAGTCACGATTTGCAATCCGTCATTCCGGTCGCTAAAGTCTCTGTGATCACAGAGTGCTTTCGCGCGGATTGGGCGGATGACTGGGCGACCGATCGCGGCCATCGAAACCGTGCATGTTGCTTTGCCGACCAGGCGCGAGCACAAATGGACAGGTCTGACCGAGCCCATCGGGGGCTACATCCTGATCAAAATGACGGACGATGGCGGTGCTGTCGGATGGGGCGAGGCGCCCGCACTCAAGGATTGGGGCGGCGAGTTCGGTCGCTATTTCGGTGAAAGTCCGGGGACGACCAGGGAGGTCGTAACGCGTCATTTGGCGCCGGCCGTCAAGGGTTGTCTGCCAGGCGAAATCGTTGACTTGCATGCGCGGATGGATCGCGCGATCAAAGGCTATCCCTACGCGAAAGCCGCCATCGAATTTGCCGCCTATGATCTCGCTGGCAAGCAATGCAGCCTTCCAGTTCATCGCCTGCTGGGTGGCGCCAGCCGGCGCAGGATCCCGGTCACCCATTCGATCGGGTTGATGGACTTCGCGGATGCCGAGCGCGAGGTCGCGCTAGTCGCGAAGGAAGGTATCCGCACGATCAAGATCAAGGTCGGGATCGATCCGGATCGCGATGTTGATATGGTAAGGCGGATTCGCGAGACCGTGGGCCCCGGCGTTGCGCTGTGTTGCGACGCCAATCAGGGCTATAAGACGCCGGGAGAGGCGATCAAAACCTTCCGGCGCATGGAGCGATACGATCTCGTTTATTTCGAGCAGCCGGTTGAGGGCATCGAGCGGCTCGCGGAAGTGGCGCGGGCGATCGACATTCCGGTAATGGCCGACGAAAGCGCATGGAACGCGCACGACGTGATCCAGATTGTCGAGAAACGCGCAGCACAGATTGTCTCGCTCTACACCACCAAGCCGGGTGGCCTCTATCATGCCATGGAAGTCGCGGCAGTCGCCCGCGCGGCTGGCATCATCTGCAACGTCAACGGCTCGGTCGAGACCGGCGTCGGCAATCTCGCCAATCTGCAGCTTGCCGCCGCGGCGCCTGCCGTGGTGCTGTCCTGCGTAGTGCCGGTTTCGACGCCGGCGGAGGCGCAATCGGGGCAGATTGCCGGAATCTATTACAAAGACGATCTGATCGTCGAGCCGATGCGCTTCGTGGACGGTTCGATCGAGCTGCCGACGGGAAACGGGATGGGCATCGCCGTCAATGAAGCTAAGATCCGGCGCTATCGCGTCGGCGAGACGCAGTGCGGGTAGGTTACATGCACCAGGAAGCGATTGCGAGACAGGTTCGGGCGATGAAGGACTTGGGGCTGGACGCCGTCCTGTCGATCAGCCCTGAGAACTTCGCCTATGTCACCGGTTTTCTCTCGCCCACCGCACCCTTGATGCGCTGGCGTCACGCTATGGCTTTGGTGACCGCCAACGCGGCGACAGCATTGGTCGTTGTCGATATGGAGGCAAACACCATTCGTGCCAAATCGCCGGAGGGAACCGAGATAGCCGTCTGGCGTGAGTTCAAGTTCGATGCCATGCAGGTGCTCGCCGATCTAATGCGCAAGCACGGCCTCGCCAACGCGCGTATCGGCATTGAGCTCGACTATTTGCCGGCTGCAGACATGTTAGAACTTCAGAAGCTCCTGCCTGACGCTATGTTTACGCCCGCTCAGAATCTGTTGGCGCGGTTGCGCCAGATCAAGACGCCTGCAGAGATCGAGATCTTGCGCACGCTGTCACGCATTGCCGACAAGGCGATCACCGATGCCTACCACTCGGTCAAAGTTGGCGCGAGCGAAATGGACCTTGCCGCTGCACTGACCCGAGGGGTCTACGAGCAAGGCGCCGAATATTTCAAGCTGATGATCGTCGCGACTGGCGAGCGTAGCGTATTTCCCAACGTTGGCCCGACAAAGCGAATCCTCAAGCGTGGCGATGTCTGCCGCGTCGAGATATTTCCCATGATTGGCGGATATCATGCGGGCGTTTGCCGTACCGCGGCGGTCGGCGTGCCACCGCCGCAGGCGGGGCGAATCTGGGAAAATCTGACCAGGTGCAAGTATCTGCTGCTCGATGCCATCAAGCCCGGTGCCTCGAGTCGCGCCATCTACGATCTTTATCTCAGTAAGCTCAAGGAACTTGATCTGCCGCCAATTTCTTTCGTCGGCCATGGTATCGGTCTGCATCTGCATGAGGATCCCTATCTTGGCCCCACGGAGGATCAGCCGCTCGAAGCCGGCATGGTACTGGGCATCGAACCGCTCATCTACGAGACGGGATACGGGTTCGGCATGCAGAACAAGGATATGGTGCTCGTCAACAACGGCGGCTGCGAACTTTTGTCGGACTACGCCAATACGGACAAGCTCATCATCGTCTCATAGGATCGTTGTGCTCGGACCAAAACAATGACGCTCTCGAAGTCATCAACCAATGCGTGAGGCACAAGCTGGCCGTCCCGTGGCGGACCCCGTAGATTCTCTGCTACCGGTCGAAACTTAGCAAGGGAGGATTCACATGCGTAGACGGGACCTGCTTGCACTAGGTCTGTCATCCTTCGCACTCCCTGTCCTTGGAAGAGGTTTCGCGAGCGCACAAGGTTCATATCCCGAACAGGCGATCCGGCTTGTCGTTCCACGTGCCGCCGGCGGTGTCGTGGACATCGTGGCCCGGCTTTGGGGCGATCGGGTGAAGCCTGAACTCGGCAACATCATCATCGAAAACCAAGGTGGCGGAGGCGGCGTGATTGCAGCTGTCGCGGTGGCGCGTGCGAAGCCGGATGGTTACACGCTGCTCGCCGGCACGACCAGTGAGCTCATCATCAGTCCCCTCATCATGAGCAACGCGGGCTACGACCCGGTCAAGGACCTCACGCCGATCGCGATCACTGCGGTGTCCGTCTCGTCTCTCATGGTACATGGCTCGTTGCCGGTCAAAACGCTTCAGGAGCTGGTGACGTACGCCAAGGCCAATCCTGGAAAGCTGTCGTATGGCTCGGCTGGTGTCGGCACTTCAGCGCATCTGTGTGCCGAGCTATTCAAGCAGCTCGCTGGGCTGCCGGATATCGTGCATGTGCCCTACAGGGGCGCCAATCCTGGGCTCGCAGACTTCTATAGCGGGCAGCTGCCAATGTTTGCGGCCAGCATCTCGCCGCAGGTGCTTGAGATGCATGCGCAGGGCAAGATTCGGATTCTGGTCGCCGGCAGTCCGCGCAAGCTTGAAGCCGCGCCAGACATCCCGATCAGCTCCGAAGTTGGATTTCCCGATCTGATAACATTGCAGTTCATGGGTGTGTTCGGACCCGGCGCCACGCCCCGGCCGATCATTGAGAAGCTCGCGGCGGTGACGCGCGAGGCGACGGCAGACAGGACATTTCAACAGAAGCTGATCGCGGCTGGCTTCGAGCCGGTTGCCGATTCGGGACCCGAGCAGACTGCGAAGTTTGTCCAGGAAGAGCTGGTGCGTTGGACGCCACTACTCAAGGCGTCAGGCATCAGATTCAACTGACGTCCAGGTGTGATCACAGCTTGACGCGGCGAGGCGGCAGTCCCTATCATTCGGCCTTCCTTTTTGCGAGCGACCTAGCAATGGACGTCAACGACCGAATCCACGCCCAGCTTGTGAAGGCTGGCGTGAAGCTTGCCGCGAGCCTGCCGGACGATTGGGTGAACACGCTGATCCGCCGGGTGGAGAGGGGCAACGAGATCCGCCACGTGCGTGTCGGCCGCGAAGCTGAAACGATTGCGATCTGTGCTGGCGCCTTCTTTGGCGGTGTGCGCTCGGTCGCGATCTTCGGCAACACAGGTCTTCTCACTTGCACCGGTGAGATGGCGACGCTGTGCCTGCGCCACATGATCCCGGTCTTCTGTATCGTGAGCGGCCGCGGCTCGATCGACGATCACAAGGTCTATCAGGAGGTCCAGGGCCGCCGGACCATCCCGCTGCTGCAAGCCTATGACTATCCTTACAAGATCATCGATGAGGACGAGGAGATCGATGACATCCCCAATGCCTACGAATGGCATCGGCTACAGAAGCGACCGTTCATTTTGTTCCTGACCAAGAAACTGCTCGGAACCACCGCATGAAAGCGAATGAATGTATGAAGGTGCTCGCCAAACACCGCGGCGATGCAGTGGTGGTTTGCGCGCTTGGCATGGCCGCAAACGAGTGGTGGGCCGTCAC
>Ga0066388_100002683_pt1 | contig 11057 bp, 7 predicted proteins | sample PanSoiMetaGPlot6_FD_64539 | JGI IMG/M metagenome (GOLD analysis project Ga0066388, IMG submission 64539) | Tropical forest soil microbial communities from Panama analyzed to predict greenhouse gas emissions - Panama Soil - Plot 6 (Hybrid Assembly) | ecosystem: Environmental > Terrestrial > Soil... | reverse complement strand
TCCGCGCCGCTCGGCATGAACCCGAGTTTTCCCAGCGGCCACGCCCAAGGGAGCATGGTGGTCTACGGACTGGCGATCTATCTTGTTTTCCTGCGCTGGCCGCACTCATGGCTTCGATGGGTGGCGGCCTTCATGTTCGGAATGCTCATCGTACTCATTGGCCTGAGCCGGCTCATGCTGGGGGTGCATTACTTCAGCGACGTGCTGGCAGGTGATCTGCTGGGAATCGCTTGGTTGGGACTCGCGGTAGCGGCAGTCGAGTGGCAGCGCCCCCCTTAGCGGGGCGGAGCCCATTCGTCCCACCACAGCGGCGCCGACGCTTCGAGGGTGATCAGTTCCTTGCGGACGGGATGGGTGAACGTCAGGCTGCGAGCGTGTAGCGCGATTACCCGGTCACGTGGCAACTTTGCGGGGGGACCGAATGACCGCGCAGCGCCGTAAGCAGCGTCTCCTAGGATCGGAAATCTCCTCCAGGCCGCTTGCGCTCGCAGTTGATGCATCCGCCCCGTGCGGGGGATCAGCTCCACCAGCGTCAGCCCCTCTTGGGACTTCAACACTCGATACTCGGTGGTTGCTTCTTTCGCGTACGGTTCGCCGGGCACTGACCGCTCGGTGCGCGCCTGGTCGGGAACTTTGCGGAGCCAGTCGGTCCAGGTGCCCTGCTCCGGTTGCACGTCGCCCTCGGCGATTGCCCAGTAGATCTTGCGCACCTGGTGCTTCTGAAATTGCACTGCCAAGCGATGGGCCGCCTTGGTATTGCGGGCGAAGAGCACAACACCCGAAACCGGCCGGTCGAGCCGGTGTGGTACTCCGAGGTAGACGCCGGCTGGCTTGTGGTACCTCTCCTTCATGTATGCCTTGATGAGCGCCTCCAGCGAAGGGACGCCCGCCGGCGCCTGCGTCAAGAGTGGCGCAGGCTTATTGGCCGCGATGAGGTGATAGTCTTCGAAGAGGATGTGGAGGTCCATAGTTCCGAGTTCCGAGTCCAACTAGCTCGGAACTCGGAACTAATCTTATGCTCCAACACCGGTGCTCAAATCGATGAAGGGGACCGCGCCCACCCCGGTCGCTTCCTTCTTGAGGTGCTCAACCGCTTTCTCCACAGCCTTATCGCGGTACGGCTTCTCCTCCTTGGCGTCGGCCTTGGGCGCCTCTTTGCCGCGGATCACATCGCGGCTGCGGCGATACTTCAGGTATTCCAGCCGCTCGTCGTCTTTGAGCACGACTTCGAAGCCGGGGTCCGGCTTCACGCCCCATTCGTCGGTGTCTTTGTCGGTGGGGTGACGATGAATGTTCTTGCCGCTCGGCCGCCAGTAGGTGTCGGTTGTCAACTTGAGGGCGGTCGGCTGGCCGCCTTCGTTGAGGCGGATCACCTTTTGCACGCTCCCTTTGCCGAAGCTCCGCTCGCCGACAATAACTGCTCGGTGGTTATCCTGCAGGGCCGCCGAGACGATCTCGCTGGCGCTTGCGCTGTTCTTGTTGATGAGCACGGCGATTGGATGTGCCTTGGCCGGTTCGAAGATCGTGTCGGCTTCCTTGGCGTCCCAAGCCCGTCCGTGGCCAAAGCGGTCGCGCGTGCTGACGATCCGCCCTCCCGTGAGGAACATGTCTGAGACCTCGATCGCTGCCGTCAGCAGACCGCCGGGATTATCGCGCAAATCGAGGATGAGTGCCTTGGCGCCCTCTCGTTGCACGCGCTCCACGGCCTTGCGCAGGTCGGCCGCGGTGTGCTCGTTGAATTGGATGAGCCGGATGTAGGCGATGCCATTCTCCTTGTCGGCGAACCATTCCCACTCCTTGGGATTGTCTTCGAGCCGCCTGTAGCCGAGGACCGTCTCGATCTCGATGCGGGCGCGCTTCATGGTGTAGGTCGCCGGCTCGCGCGAGTTCTCGTGCAGCACTGTCAAGCTGATCGGTGTGCCCGGCTCACCCTGGATGACTTTGACCACATCACCCATACGCATCCCCTCGGTCGAATTGCCATCAACTTTGATGATGAGGTCGCCCGCGAGAATGCCCGCCTCAAGGGCGGGCGTGCCGACCATCGGGCTGATCACCATCAGATTTCCGGTCTTCGGATCGACCCCCAGCTGGATGCCAACGCCGCCGAAGTTCCCCTCACTCTGGGTCTCGAAATGGTGGTACTCCTCAGCGTTTAGATACTGCGAATAAGGATCGAGGCGCTCGAGTCCTCCATTGATCATGTCCTCGACCAGCTTCTGGCGCCCTTTCTCGTCGAGCTCGCGGACATAGTGCTGATCGACCTCGGCCAGGACGTCCACCACGGTACGGACAAGTTGATAATCCTTGTCCCGCTCGCGATTTGGGGCACTGTAGGACAGGGTCAAGCCGAGGATTACGACCATCGGCACTGACAAGAGCCAAGCGAGGTTCCAGCGCGACATTGAAGGTCAGACTCCACTTCGGAATGGGTGGACGAGTCGAGCGCGATTGCGGCCTGCTGGCGCAGGCGCATGTAGCGATTCTACCGTCTGTAGTGTTTCTGCGGGATAGCAGTCACACCTTCCCACCCAACTCAGTGGCAGATTGCGTTGATTTGTTTTGACGGTCTCGGTCTTCCCAATTATCCTAGACTGCGGAACGACCTATCTTGCGCACTTTAACACCTGCGCCGGGTGGCCTTCCAACCCATTTCAACGGAGTTTCCCAACAGGTTTTGGGGAGGGAGAACGGCATGTACAGTCTCGTTCTGATGATGGCCGCGAGCACGGCGCCGGACACGGCGAACTGGGGCGGCCTGTTTGGGGGCTGCCACGGGTGCCACGGGGCAGGGGCAGGCCAGGGGTGCTACGGATCGAGTTATGGGTCGGGACATGGCCTATGGCTCCATGGTTCCTGCCTCGGCTATGGGATCTATGGAGGGTGCCACGGAGGAGGTTACGGCGGTTGCTGCGCCGCTTGGGGGGGAGGGTGGTTAGGATCCTGCTATGGAGGGTATGCATACGGCGGCTGCCACGGTTATGGCATCTACGGCGGAACTTGCCTGGGCGGATTGCCGGGCACGGGATGCTACGGCTATGGCATGCCAATGGCGGCCCCGCAAGATGTAGTGCCGGGAGCCCCACCCGCACCGGGAGTCCCACCCGCGCCAAAGGGCGTTGAGCCGATCCCAACGCCGAAGAAGACCGGCCTGCTCTCGCCAACTCCGACCCGCGCGGCCGTCACCGTCACGCTGCCCGCCGACGCCCGGCTCTATGCCGAAGGGGCAATCACCCAGCTCACCTCCGCGGTGCGCGACTTCCTGACGCCGGAGCTCGCTCCCGGGCAGACCTACCGTTATACCTTCAAAGTCGAGTACGACCGGGAGGGTAAGACGGTCTCAGATGTCCAAGATGTATTCGTCAAGGCAGGCGAGCGGACACGGGTCGAGTTCAAGGAGAAGCCCGTGGCCGAACGGCGTGATCCAACGCTAACTGCCCGTCGATGAGCGAAGAACGACACTCAAGACGCAAAGCTACGAAAAAGAAGTAAGAAGGGCCCGCTGACTAAGTCGCCGGGCCCTTCTCGTTTTTTCCATTCTCCCGCGTCTCTAATTTCCTCTCTATCTTCGCGTCTTTGAGTCTTTGCGTGAGCCCCACCTTTCACTCGCATGGACAGGCTCGCGGTGCCGGGTTATGACCCGGCACCGGAGATTGTGATGCGCGGCTTGCGAATTGCCCTCGTCTTGGCGCTCCTGCTGCTTTCCCAACCGGCGATGGCCGCTGAGGCCCCCGCGTGGCTACCGCGCTACGACCTGTCGATCGACCTGGATGTCGATGGCCACGAGGCCCATGTCGTTCAAAGGGTCACCTGGTTCAACCGCCATTCGCGGGCCGCGACGGAACTCGTCTTCAACGTCCATTCGCACTATCAACCCCCGGAAGGCTCGGTCGATTACCTCTTCCTTTCGAAGATGCTCGAGATCATGCGCGTCCCGGCGAGCCAGGGGCTCTACCCCGGCGCGGCATGCGATATCGGCAAGGTGATGTTACTGGAGCGTGACGGCAAGCCGGTGGCGCGCGCCGACCTGCCCTTTGCCTTTCGCGACGATATGCCGACGGCGTTGGTTGTGTCGCTTCCCGAGGCGGTGGGCAAGAACCAGTCGATCACCGTGGCCATTGAATTTGTCTTTCACCTGCCGCAGCGCCAGGGGCGTTGGGGTCAATGGAAAGGCGTTACGTTTTTGACCAACTGGCTGCCGGTTGTGTCGGTCTACAACGACGCCGGTTGGCACCCGACACCCTTCGTCGCCTGGCACCAACCGTTCTACAACGAGGCGGGCATCTACACCGCCCACGTCGTGCTTCCGACGGGCTACGTCGTCGGCTGCACGGGCAGCATCAGTCGCCGGGAATTGCAGCAATCGGAACGCGGGGAAGCCCAGGATCTTCGTATTGGTCCGGTGATAGCCCGCGACTTTGCGCTTCTGGCATCGCAACGGTACGAAGTGTGGACCAAGCAGTTCGGTTCCGTAACCGTCCGCTGTGTTGCCTTTTCGGAGCATGAGCATTACGCCACCGAGATCCTGGAGATCGCCGGGCGGGCCATCGAGCAGTACACGCAGTGGTTCGGGCCGTTCCCATACCCGGAGATGACGTACGTCGAATCGTACTTCGGCTGGAACGGCAATGAGTGCGCCGGATTGGTAATGATTGACGAGCGCGTGCTGGGCATGCCGCACATGATGGGAGGTTACCTCGAGTACCTCGTCTCGCACGAGACGTGCCATCAGTGGTTCTACAACGCCATCGGCACCGACGGCTATCGCGAAACCTTCATGGACGAAGCGTTCGCCAACTACTTTGCCCACCGGCTTGTGGATAAAGTGCGCGGAAAGAACAACATCTTTTTGCGGTATCCGAAAGAAATTGCGTGGCTCCCCAACATCCGCCGCGAGGACTACCGCTTCAGCACCTTCTACAACACGCTCGGCCGCGGCGACCTGATGCCGCCCAACCAAGAAATGCAACTTTACCGACACGTCGGCAACCTATTCGCTGCCGCGTACGATCGGGGCGGTAAGGTGGTCGGCATGGTCGAGGACCGCCTCGGCGAGGCGGCGTTCTTCGATTTCATGCACCGGCTCTACGAGCGCTACTACTTCCGCATCCTACTTTTGGAGGACTTTCAGCGGGAGTTGATTGCCTACATGGGCGAAGGGAGCGCGCCCATGTGGAACGAGTTCTTCCAGAACTGGCTGCGGGGTTCGGGGATGACGGATTGGTCGGTGGAAAGCGTGCAAGTCGAGAGAGTCGGACGGCCAGTCGCAAGCGCTCCCGAGAGCGCCGAAGCCGCCGAGTTCATCAAGCAGATTCAGGTGAGCACCAACGGCGGACCACATCGAGCAGTCGTCATCCTGAATCAACGCGCCGAGCACGATGAGCCGACCTACCTCGGCTTTAGCTATGACGGCGAGACATACCCCTTTCGCATTCCCATCGACCCGCGCGCAGGGCCCGTGCACGTTGAGGAGCCGCCCGCGACGATCGAACCTCTCTCCGACCACCGTGTCCGCGTCGAGATCGTGCTGCCGGGCAAGCCGGAGCAGATCGCGGTCGATCCCGACCAGATTCTGCCCGACGCCGAGCCGGACAATAACTATTGGAAACCGCGCCTCCGCTATCGCTTCAGCCCGTTGTTTACGTTCCTCGACGAGAACAATCTCACGCTGGCGTATGACCGGTGGAACCTGATCCATGGTCCCTGGTTGTACGGCCCTTCATATCCTGACCCGTGGTTCGTGCGCGCCAATGTGCTCGGCTACCGTGTCGGCGCCTACCGGACTGACGAGTTCTACGGCGGTGTCTACGCCGGTTACCGCACCGATTTCCGCGACGTGGCCGCGGGCTTTGACGCCTATTGGAAGAATGTCTTCCCCAAGATCGACTTCGGCATCAACGGCGAGAAGAGCCTTTTTCGCGTCGGCAGCGGCGCCAGTGAACTGGATCGGGCGGTGGTCTTCAGCCGCTATGTGATGACCCCCGCTTCGAGCTTGTACACACCGCCGATCAACCATTTTGAGGTATTTGCCTCCTGGCAGCGAAACTTCCTGCCCGATCCACGACAGCCGACGGCCGGCACTGACCGCTTCGACACGCTATCGGACCTCGGCATCCATTATCACGCCGACTACCTGACGCCTTACTGGGACCCGGAATTTGGCTTCAAGTTCGATGCGACCTACGCGGCCGGCTTCCCCATCCTCGGCGAGGACGAGGCCGCCCATCGAGTTACCGGGCAGCTGTCATGGGTTCTGTCGCCGCCGACCGATTTGGGTTGGTTGTCGAGCGCCAAGCTGGCCATGCGAGTTTATGGCGCTTATGCGTCGCCTTCGAACGGGTTATTGTTCTCCTTGGGCGGCAACATGCTCTACCGCGGCTTCGACATGGCGGAGCGGCAGGGGAGTCGCGTATGGATCGGCAGCCTGGAGTTGCGGCTGCCAGTTGTGCGCGAATCGGAGTTCGACGTCGTGGACCACGTGGTGGGACTGCGAAACCTCTATGTCGCGCCGTTCTGTGACGTAGGCGACGTGTATGTGAGCGGTCACTCCGTTGGCGGGATCGCGTATGCACTGGGGGCGGGGTTGCGGGCAGACGTGGCTTGGTTCAGTTTCATCGAGCGAACGACGTTGCGCCTCGACGTGGCCAAGACCATCAACGCGGCCACGCCGTTCCAAGTCTGGATTGGCATCCAACACCCATTCTGAGTCATGTAATTTCCATTATGGGCGGGTTCTCGTTGTAGCTCCGCATGCTTCGGGCGATGAGCCAATCCGGCAGCCAGCGCAGCAAGCGCGTGAGCAGCAACATCTGCCAAGGGAAGTGGCAGACCTTCCGACGGCGGCGCAGGGCGCGGACGATGTGGTTAGCGGCCTCTTCCGCTGAGCGCAGAAACGGCATGTGAAAGTCGTTCACCGCGGTCATCGGCGTTGCCACGAAGCCGGGGCAGACGGTCGTGACCGCAACGTTATGGCTGCGCAACTGGATGCGCAGTCCTTCCAGGTAGGTATTCACAGCTGCCTTGGTGGCGCAATAGGCCGATTCGCCCGGCATCGCTTTCAAGGCCGCCAGGCTCGAAATGGCGCATATGTGGCCTTGCTTGCGCTGGATCATCTCCGGCAGCACCGCTTCGATCGCGTAAATCACGCCGAAGACGTTGACTGCAAACATTCGCTCCACGTCGGCGATATTGAGGGGATCTAAGAGCGTCGGTGTGCCGACACCTGCATTGGCAATCAGGTAATCGATCGGACCAAGCTTGTCGCGGATGTGGCGGATACCGGCTCGTATGTCGTCGCGGTCGGACACGTCTGCGACCGCGGTGGCGCAACAGCCACCTTGGCCGCGAATCTCATCAGCGACGTTATCAAGTAGTTCGCGCCGCCGAGCAACGAGGCCGACGCGGCACCCTTCGCGGACGAGCCGCAGGGCCAGGGCCCTGCCGATCCCGCTGGAAGCGCCGGTAATCAGGGCGACGCGATCGAGAAACGATTGACCCATGTCAGGCGGCTCGAAAGACCGCACAGCTATTGCTGCCACCGAAGCCAAACGAATTTGAGATTGCCACCCGTGTTTTCCCCTCGCGCGCGGTGTGGGCCACATGGCATAGGTCGCATTCGGGGTCTGGATGATCGAGGTTGATTGTTGGCGGTAAGGCGTTGTACCTGAACGTCGCCAGGCATGCGAGCGCCTCGATGGCGGAGGCCGCGGTCAGCAGATGGCCGGTCATGCTCTTGGTGGCGCTCACTGGGATCGAATTGGCCCACTCACCGAGCACCATGCGGAGCGCTTTGGCTTCGGCCATGTCGCCGACCGGTGTACTCGTACCGTGAGCATTCACATAATCGACCTGATGCGGGCCAATCTCCGCGTCGGCCAGGGCGGCCTTCATGGCGGTGATCGCGTACGTTGGGTCGGGGCTGGGGATCACCAGATGGTAGGCGTCGCTGGAGAGGCCACATCCGGCCAGCTCTCCATAGGCACGAGCTCCGCGACTTTTGGCGTGTGAAGTGCGCTCCAGCACAAAGATTGCTCCTCCTTCGCCGAGCACAAACCCATCTCGCTCCTTGTCGAAAGGACGCGACGCCGCCTGGGGCCAATCGTTCTGCCGGGATAACGCTCGCAGATTGCCGAAGCCAGCCAGCGTCAATGGCGTGACCGCCGCATCGCAACCGCCGGCGACACAGATATCCACCCATCCCAACTGCAACCAACGGCGCGCCATCGCTAGAGCAAAGTTGCCTGTCGCGCATGCGGTGGACAGGGTGGCCACCGGGCCGCACAACCCGAGCTCGCGCTGCACTAGCGTCACCAGCGCTTCTCGGTCGTTGACTGGATCGCAGTAACGGCCGTCATCGCGGGTTAACCCGTCCTCTTCCCACCCCAGCATCCACTCGGTAGCGGTGCCGAGGATCAGTCCGACTCGAGCCGGCGCCAGACCGATGTCATAACCGGCATCCGACAAAGCGCTGCTGCAACACCAAAGCGCCACTTGTTGAAGTTTCGGCCGCGCGGCGAATGCGCGGGCATCCCATCCCCGCGGGCATGGCACCGAGTGCACGGCGGCCCCGATCCGGCTGGGATGCTGCGACACATCGAAGGTGTAGATGGTATCGATCCCCGAGCGCCCCTCTAGCAGGTTGCGCGAGACGGTCTCGAAGTCGCTGCCGAGTGAGCAAGCCACCCCAATCCCGGTGATCCAGATCGGGTCGGGCTGGTTCATGCTGCTATCTCCAGAACGCGGGACGCCGGATGCAGAGTCAGCGCGCCTGCCACGCCGAGCCGCCATGCGGTGGCGATGCCGGAGTTGCCCATCGCAGTCAGGAAGGCCTCCAGAGACACCAGCGGAACGTGGGGCAAGGCAGCGGTGGGGGAGATGATCACGCGCGAGCGTCCTACAGCATCTTGACGGGCCGCGGACTTGAGCCCCAGCACCAAGGCTTGGCACATGCTGCCGCGATAGGTTGCCGATTCGCGGTCCCAACCGGTCAGAACAAGCCACAGGCCAGGCAGCCGTTCTGCGGCGAGCCATGTGCCCGCGACGGCAAATGCCTCCCCCTCACATCCTGGCTTGCCACCCGTGCCAATATTTGGGCCGTGTAAGTCAAGAACCTGGCTCAGCAGTCCAGCCAGCGAATGCAATGTGCAATGCGGGATAATATGCGGGGAGATGGACCACGCTCCCTGCTCGCGGAACTTGCCAATGCTCTCAATCACGCGCTTCCGGCCGGGCACGCGCGGCGCAACGACCAAGCCCCAATTCGGATCAGGCCTGCGCAGCTCGGGCCAGCGCTGGAAGAGATTGCAAAAAGCCCGCAAGGTCACGAGCGACTGCTCGTCAGCTTGTTTCAGGAGCGCATTGCTGACCCGGTCGCAGAATGCCGCGACCAATGGCTCGCGGAGGCGCGATGTCTCCTCGGCGGCGACAATCGCGCTGGCTGAGGCGACGACATCGCAGACAACCGACGCCTCGTCGGCGTCGGAAGATGGGCCCAATTCCGTGCCGAACACCGCGATTCCTTTCTCCGGGTGCGCGTCCATCCCGGCAAGCGGGGAAGGACGCGATACGGTTGCCGGTTTTGTCCAAAGTGTCAAGCCAAAGTGGAATGGGGAGATGCCGAAGGACGCGTCCGCGGTTTTTCCTCGGGCTTATTCCGCGGGCTCGTCTCCGGATTGTCAAGTAACCCCCCCGAATGACCGATTTGACTCGTAATGCGCTGAAAGTGGGCTATTCCCAGATCCCCCAGCTTGCTACACTCCCGCTCCACCCTCGCGAGACAACTCACCGCGTGATCAAAGGATGCCATGACGCCCCCCATCGAGCAGTTGGCCGAGGCGCTGCGGCAAACGAGTGTCGCCCGCTTCATCGAGCACTTCGCTCAACGGTTCCCCGACGACTTGCACATGAAGGACCTGGTCCTCGAAGAGGCCGGGCCGGGCCGCACCGTCCAGATTGCCGGGCGCACGGTCGTGAATTTCGGTTCCGACAGTTTCCTCGGTTTAGACCGCGACCCGCGGCTGCGAGAGGCCCTGGCTCGCGGAGTTGCTCGATGGGGGACGCACAACGGCTGCTCGCGGGCCTTTGCCAGTGTGCGGGCCAACATCGAAGCGGAGGAACGAATCGCCCACTGGCTCGGGACGGAGGCAGCCCTCATCTTCCCCTCGGTTACGCTGCTCAATACCGGGGTCATTCCAGGGCTGGTGACTCGGAACGACGTGATCGTTGCCGACGAGTTCGCTCATAATTCGATCCACGAGGGAAACAAGATCGCCAGAGCGAACGGCATTGGAGTATTCAACTTCCGCCACAATGATGTCGACGACCTGACTCGCGTTCTGGAAGACGCGCGTCGGTATCGCTGTGCACTGATTACCGTGGATGGCGTCTACAGCATGAGTGGTGAACTGCCGCCGCTACGGGACATACGAACGCTGGCCCTGGAGCACAACGCGGTCCTCTTCGTGGACGATGCTCACGGCACCGGCGTGCTCGGCCGCTACGGCAGAGGTACTGTCTTTGACAGCCTGGGAAGCTATGCCAACACATTTGTGGTCGGCTCGCTGTCGAAGGCCCTTTCCTGTTATGGCGGCTTCATTGGTTGCCCACGTTCCTTCCATCGGCTCTTGAAGGTCCGCTCGAACAGCTACATCTTCGGCGGCCCGGTGCCGCCGTGCTATCTGGAAGCGATCTGCACGGCCCTCGATATCGTGACTTCGCCGGAGTATGAGGTCCTCGCGGGGAGGCTGCGGCGGAATTTCGAAGAGTTGGTCCACGGCGCCCGGCACATGGGACTAACCGTGCTGGGAGGACTGACGCCGATTGTCTCGATCCTGATCGGCGACGAGGATTTGACGCTCTGGGCGGGACGCTTCCTCTTCGAGCGCGGCTATTACGTGCAGTCGGTCACATTCCCCGCGGTCCCCTATCGCACCGGCGTCTTGCGCGTGCAGGTCAATGCGAACCACTCACCGGCGGAGATCACTGGGCTGATCGCCGCGCTGAAGGAACTCCGGGGCCAATTGCAGATCCCGCGCGTCGAGCAGCCGATGCGGGCGGTC